>Ga0114931_10000909_pt1 | contig 37149 bp, 56 predicted proteins | sample 2SBtaG_FD_89579 | JGI IMG/M metagenome (GOLD analysis project Ga0114931, IMG submission 89579) | Deep subsurface microbial communities from Kolumbo volcano to uncover new lineages of life (NeLLi) - 2SBTROV14_V59a metaG | ecosystem: Environmental > Aquatic > Marine > Volcanic | place: Kolumbo... | reverse complement strand
GTCGGTAAGACTTCGCTTGCATCGCTCGCGCCGTCGCCGATCTTTTTGAATCTCGATAGAGATGAATCGAAGGCGAATATACGCCAGGTCAACGGAGTAGAGACGTTTGTAGATATGCGCGATGCACTACGGGACGAAGGCATCTGGAAAGATTGCAAAACCGTTGTTGTTGACACGGCAACGCAGGCGCAACAGCTTGCGGAGAACTATACTCTCGAAACAGTTCCGCATGAGAAGGGACATCGTGTTTCGTCCATCGAAGGTTATGGATATGGGAAGGGTTATCAATTCGTCTTGGAGACGTTTCGGCTCTTGTTGGCTGACTTGGATCGTCACAAAAGGGCTGGCCGAAACGTCGTGTTGGTTTGTCATTCGACGACTTCGATGGCTCCGAATCCTGAAGGTGACGATTACCTTAGATATGAGCCCGATCTCTATCAGCCACCGAAAACCGGAAGAATCAGAGACGCCGTAAAGAATTGGTGCGACCACATGCTGTTTATCAATTACGACAAGGCGGTCAAAGACGGCAAGGCAGTCGGTGCCGGAACACGAACGATTTATACGCAGGAGTTGCCGATTTTTTGGGCGAAGTCTCGGAGTGTTAACAAGACGATTCAATACGAGCAAGGATCGGATGAAATCTGGAAACTCATTTTGGGAGGCAAACAATAATGCCACACGTTGAAGCTGATAGGCCGGGTGTATTCATTGCAGAAGTGCTCGGAACGGGAATCAGGAAGGCTGAAAACTCAAAGGCCGTTTGCGTTTCGTTTCTGTTTTTGCTCAAGGAATACTGGGATAATGAATCTCGTTCGATGATTCCGTGGGGAGAATATCGGCAGACGATTTTCGGCAAATCATGGATCATTAAGAAGGATGGAACGCCAAACGAACGGGCGATCGAAAACCTTTGCGAAGTGTTCGGATGGGATGGCGATCTTAAGGCTTTCGACGATCCCGATCGGTCGTGGCCAGAATGCTCGATCACGATTGAAGAGCAGAGCTACGAAGGAAAGACTAGCCTCGTTGTTCAATGGATCAATCCGCGTGATGGCGGCGGGAAAAGCACGTTTTCAAATCTTGAAAAACAGGACATTGATAAGCTGGGAGCTGCGCATGGTGCCACCTTTCGCGCCATCGCCGGAAACATTGCACGAAACAAGGACGATACACCGTTTTGATCGTCTTAGCGGCAAGCGTTGCAGCGGCAGGCGCGATGATGACCGTTGGTGCATGAAGCCTGCCGAGAATCAGGTCGGGAAAGATTGGTTTTGTGATGAACACGCAAGTGTGTAACTTGCGAACAACTCTTTTACGGGAGAACAAGATGACGAATCGAATTGCAGAATTGGAAGATGCAAAGAAAAACAACGGGAAGGCGAAACAAAAAGGCGTTCGCAACGTGCAGATTTTACCGCCGAATCTGCGAACGGCGGAGTTTACCATAATCGGTACCGCTCCATATGTGCAAAATAAGTTCTCGGCAAAGGCTCGCGAACAGATGAAAGCGGTGCAGGAGGCGGGGTCTACAGCAAGGGGAAAAAAGAAACGAGAGCCGAAAGATTTTGCAAAGTGCTATGAGGATGCGATGCACGTTTCGCGTGAAGGTTGGCACGGCATTCCTGCTCCGTCGTTTCGCAATGCCATGATTTCAGCGTGCCGTATCGTAGGGTTTACGATGACGCGAGCTAAACTCGCCGTCTTTGTCGAAGCGAATGGCTTTGACTCGGATGATGGAACTCCCCTGGTGAAGATCACGAAGGGCAAACCTGATTATTTCGAGATGTATGTCAGGAACGAAACTGGCGTTGTTGACATTCGACCCAGGCCGATGTGGCCTGAGGGTTGGGAGGCTGTTGTGTCGGTCACGTTTGACGCTGACATGTTTACGTTTGAGGACATTACTAATTTGCTTTCGCGCGTTGGGATGCAGGTTGGTATTGGCGAGGGCAGGCCGGACAGTAAGAAGAGTTGCGGCATGGGTTGGGGTACGTTTCGTCTAAAGTCCTAGTCGTGGTTTTTGTTTTTGTGGGGCCGAGCGCAGCTATGCTGTGCTCGGTTCCGCATGGCTTCGCATGCACCGCAGGATCGGACAGGCTTGGATTGGCGAGGATCGGACTGGATTGGCTTGGCGTCGCAGGCGCGGAGCGGCAAGGATAGGACTGGCTGGGCGGGGACCGGCACGGCATCGCAGGCGAGGCGTGGAATGGCGTGGCGGGGAATGGACGGGACCGGCATGGCATCGCAGGCGTGGAAGGGCGGGGATCGCTACGGATGGGCAAGGCACGGCATCGCAGGCAAGGAAAGGCGTGGATTGGAAAGGCGCGGCGAGGCAAGGATTGGCATCGCAGGCGAGGTTGGGCTGGGTGGGGCGTGGCACGGCACTGCAGGAACGGAAACCTAACACAAACTGAAAGGGAAAACAATGGTCAAACTGAAGGAAAGAACAATCGAAAGCGAACTGAAGGTCATAGAAAAAAAACACAAAGGCTTGTTGCGACCCGAGGATGTCGTCAGTTTCGCTGAAAACCCTAAGACCGCGTTGCACGAACAATTTGAGTGGGACGACCAAAAGGCCGGTCACGAATATCGCTTGTGGCAGGCACGCAAGTTGATCGTCAAAGTCGTCTATAAGGAATCGCCGATCGATACCCCGACGCAAGTCTATGTTTCGTTGCGCAAAGATCGAAAGATTAAGAGCGGCGGATACCGCAATATCGCTGGCGTGTTGAGTGACGCGCAACTTACACAGTGTTTGCTCGATGACGCGATTGAGGACTTGCTTATTTTCAAAAGGAAATATGAACGGTTGGCCGAGCTGGCTCCGTTATTTGCGACGTTAGAGGTAATTATTCGCAAGCGCAAAAAGAAGGCGGGATAAGGCAGGCGCGGCGATGCGAGGATTGGCGAGGATCGGCTTGGCGTCGCAGGCGAGGCGTGGCAAGGCACGGATTGGCTCGGCATCGCAGGCAGGGAAAGGCGTGGATTGGAAGGGCGCGGATTGGCGCGGCACGGCAAGGTTCGGCCAGGCATGGATCGGCTCGGCATCGCAGGCAGGGCACGGATCGGCAAGGAATGACAAGGGTTGGCACTGCATCGCAGGCGAGGATCGGACTGGCGCGGACGGGCGAGGCCAGGCGTGGCATCGCAGGCGAGGAACGACAAGGCGTGGCTTGGATCGGACAGGCGGGGACTGGCTTGGCCCGGCTAGGTGAGGAATGACATGGATTGGCATCGCAGGCGAGGATGGGCGTGACGAGGCCGGGCAAGGCACGGCACTGAATGGCAGGCAGCGAAACAAAGCTAGTTAAGGCATGCTTGGACTACCTCCGCGTTAGGGGCATCCTCGCGTGGCGAAACAATACGGGGGCGGTAGGGGGCACCTATAAAGGACGCAGGCGGTTCGTCCGCTTCGGCGCTAGGGGATCGGGCGACATCTTCGCCGTGTTGGCCGGCGGGCGGTTTCTGAGCGTCGAATGCAAAACAGGACGCAACAAACCTACTGCGGATCAGCTTGCGTGGATGGAGTCCGTTAAGGCTTCCGGCGGAACTGCTGTTGTGGTCAGGTCGGTTGACGATCTGCACGACTTCATCGCCGGAACCATGTGAATTGTTAGCGGTAAAGAAATCCTTGACAACTCGCCTGCGTGGTGTATGTTTTGGGCATGGTTGCAACGGTTTCCCAAGAGCGCGTGCATTCGTATTGCGATTTCCGCAATGCCGTTGCGACCATAGCGCGTTCTATGGGGCCGTTGCGACCATTTTCATTTCAAAGGATTCATCATGGCCGGGGATTGGATTAAGTGGGTCAAGGGACTGACCTTCAAGCCTGAGATTTTCATTATCTCTAAAGAACTGAACCTCACGAACGATGAAGTGGCCTCAAAATTCATGCGACTCATGGAATGGATTGATGATAACAGCGAAAATGGTTACGTTCCCGGCGTTACAAATGTAACGCTTGACGCGTTATTGGGTTGTCAAGGATTCGCTGCGGCTTTGGAATTGTCGGGATGGGCTGCTTTTGATGATGAAGGTATCAAATTCAAGAATTTCAAAAGGTATAATGGACAAACCGCCAAAACTAGAGCGTTAACGGCGTTACGGGTGCAAAAGAAACGCTCAAAGAGTAACAAATGTAACGATAGCAGCGTTACAGAAAGCGTTACAACAGCGTTACCAGAGAAGAGAAGAGAAGAGAAGAGTATAAAGAGTACTCTAAAGAGTACTCTTACTCAAAAAACCACGAGCACCACAAAAACATCACAACTCGAAGCAATCTACGCCGAATATCCGAAAAAGGTCGGCAAGCAGGCCGCCCTCAAAGCAATCAGCCAAGCACTGAAACGGGGGGCTACCGCGGACCACCTCACCGAGCGGACGAAACTCTACGCCCAGGCGGTCTCGCCGCTCAAAGCGACCGAGGACTGGCAATACGTCCCGCATCCGGCGACCTGGTTCAATCAAGGGAGATACGACGACGATGAATCAAACTGGAAACGACCTGAAAAATCCGATGACAACCCTGCGAGAGTCCGTTATGAGAAATCCAGATTCGCAAACGTCAAAATCCATCGGGCAACTGATGCCTAAGACCATACGAATAGTCGATCTCGACAATCCGATTATTGAATCGCCGAGTGCTGTAGCCTGTTGCAGAACCGTAGAAAAGCTGTCTCCGCCACGATGGGAATTTCCCGACAAGCATCGGACGAATGGTTTGGTTGATGACCATATCAAGCGCATGTTCTCATCGTGCATACTCGGCGATAGTCCATGGCCTTTATTGTTGTCAGGCGAGACCGGTTCAGGCAAAACATGCGCCGCCCTTTGCGTTTGCGATTGGGCTGGCGATGCGATTTATACAACGATCAACGAGCTATGCTCCAGGATTATTGCTGCTCAACATGAAAATATCGTCCAAACGGAAAAAGACATTTGGAAAGACTGGTACGAGTGCAACATCGCGGTGCTCGATGAAATTGGAATCCGCCGTCAAATCACCGACCATCATTACGAAACTTTAGCGAAAGCTCTCGATAAGCGTATCGACAGGTCTGGAGGATATTGCGCACCGTTAGTGCTTATAAGCAATCTTGCTCCGGAAAAAATTGAGGAGATGTATGACGCTCGTATAGCGTCACGAATGGCGAGCGGAACAATCGTTGAAACCAGAGGTGACAGGCGCTTGTCACAATGACAGCCTTTTGAAAGGGAGAACGATGATTATCGAAAAGAAAGTCTGCGATGTTTGCGGATCGAGTCGAAACGTCATGAGTTATACGACGACCATGCTGAAGAATGAGAGCGACGACTCCATCGTCGGAGTGACGAAAGACCTCTGTGAACGACACAGGGATCGAATGATTCGGGCCATCGAGCGAACGTTGAAAGCGAAAGGAGAACGAAATGGAAGTTAAAGTAAAATTGGTTCCGAGCGGTTACGATGAAGATGGCAATGAACAATTCTTAGAATTGGATCAGGCGATCGTTGTAGCGTTGAAACCGGCTTTAAGAGAGACAGTAGAACGGCACGTGAACAGCATTGAGAAAAAAACGATCAAAGAAATTGTGGCTGCCAAAGTTGGGGAGCTAACGACTGAAGCGTTCGGAAGGGCATATCAAAAAACAGACGGTTGGGGTAATCATTCCGGTGATCCGATTTCGATACCGGATATTGTCATCAAAGAAACAAAGGCGTTTCTTGAACAAAAGGTAGATGCGAACGGAAGAGTATCTTATAGTGGCGAACCGCGCATCAAAGTAATGACGCTGGAAGCAATCCGCGATGTTGTCAAAGGCGAATTACAAGAGCGATTGAAGATGCTCCGTGCAGAGTTCGCTGAATATCTTCAAAAGCAATTGACGACGTTGAGAGTGTCGTAAATAGGACAATGAGAGCGAAGGGAGACAAGCAATGACCTGGTACGGGTATGATAAAAACATGGAGTACATGCGTCGCGCGGCCGATCCAGCCGAACAGCCGTATATCTGTGAACGATGCGGGGATGAAGTGTGGGATGTCGATCCCGAATCCGGCTTGTGCGAAGATTGCGAATGGGACGTTGAGCAGGAACGAAAGGAAAATATCGATGACGCCTGAACAGATTGCCAGACAGACATACGAGGATTGGTGGAAGATGGAACGGAAACAAAACAAAAGGGAGACCGAAAATGGCAACGACAATTAAGGGGCTGGAAGACCGGATTGACAAAAAGGTGCAGGATGAAGTAGACATAGCGATCAAAGCGTTTCAAGTCAAAATTGCCGAGGCCTGCGAGGATTTGATGGGCGAACGAATTCATTCGTGCAAAATAAAATATTGTATAACAGTTGTTCAGTCCAGCGACAGAACGCGAGTGGCCGAAGGAAATATGGATAAATCGCAAAAACAGGATTACTAAGGAGATTATATCGCGGGTTGATTGTCCGCTGACGACAGTGCGTGTTGATGATACACTTGCAGAAGGACCCACACCAATGGAGACCGAAAATGCCAGCTAATGTCATTCCTTGGATTCAGATAAACGATCCGTTCGATCGCGTGACCCGCGAGCCTGAGTTGCCCGGACTTCTAGGGATCGTCCATGCGACGGTCGGGGCAGAACTGTTTGGGTTCAACTCGCTGATCGTGACAACGCATCCGCAATGGTATATTGACTGGGGATTCTTGCCAGGCAGGTTATCGAACTTATTGCCGCTTGATGCTAATTTTAGAGTCATATACGGTATGACGCCGCCCGTAGCACATGATGAGCAAACGGGCAAGTGGTCCGGTTCGCCGAATAGTTTGTGGGATGTTGAAGGTTGGCAGAAAACGATGATCCCAGCCATCCAAACGCTATTCGATAATGACCAGCACACAATCCTGCTCGACCTTGAAGGGCCGTTTCGCAAGGGCGACTATACAGTTTTTTCATGCGATGTATTTGAAGTGGTGAAGATGTTGAGCGATTTCGATGACATTGAGTTTTGGTTTAATCTACCGCGTGTCATGCCGAATACCGATTCTCTGCCTTATCGTCGATACTTTACGAAGATTTTTGTGCAAATCTTCAGCAAGATTCCGAACGCGAAGTTTCTCGATGCGTCGGTGGCATACAAAGAACACGACGATCAAGGACGCACTGATATGATTTCCATCGTCGGACCGGATCGCCTGATTGATCGCATCATGGTCGGCGATGTCGAGGTCGGCGGGAAACATTATTTCCCGCTGGCCGAGGCGAAGGCGGAATTAGAGAAACGCGAGGGAACGCAGGTACTTTGGACCGGTCAAGAGCACTTTGTGCGGATTGCGAGGGCGTGGAATGAATAAGAAACCAAAAGCGAAACGAAAAAAGAAACGATTCGTGATCGGCAGGGACTTCGACAGTTGGGCGATAAAATATAAAGACACTGGGGAGTTTCGATTATCGGATCACCGCATCTCAACATACTGTTTGTCTTTATTATTTAAGCTTAAACCGCCCGTCGAATCGGACGAAATCGCCGTCCGCGTGAAGTTCGTTGAGGTGGAATGATGACTGAACGAGCGAAGGCATGGATGGAGGCATGGAAGAAATAATGTCAACATCGCTCATGATCGCGTTGATGATTTTCTACGCTGGCATCGCGGTGGCTGCTCTGGTTGAGCGAAACTATTGGCGAGCGTTATATTTTGTTGCGGCGATCTTGATTAGCGTGGCAGTATTGGGCATGAGTAATAAGCACACAATTTGACACCTCCGCGAAAAGACTTATACCGATTTCGGTTTTTTGGTTTTACCGGAAAGGGTCATTATGGCGAACGGAAACGGAAACGGGCAAGTCACATTCAGGGTCGTCGCAATGGGTTGCGCAGCATTGATTGTCTCGCTGCTTGGATTTTGGGGCGCAAATGTCGAACGAAAAATCGAAACGCTCGATATGTTGGCGAACTCAAACAAAACGGCGGTGGTCACGGTTCAAGCGATCGTGACTCGCATGGAAGCGAAAATCGACAAGATTCTCGATAAGGTGGAATGATGATGAACGCAAAAAAGACAAAAACTATATTCGTCGTTGCGGCGAGCTTATGGTTGGCTGCGTGTTTCGCTTACGCCGGCCAACGGATTGTGAGACGGGCAACGGAAATCCGAAAATACGTTCCTGCGCTTACTTTTCAAGGCGACCTGGTTTCGACGGGTGGCGGAATCTTCCTCGCCGTCGAGTTCGATCCGCCTGTACAATGGGTGCAGGTGAACGTAACCGGCTCGGGCGAGATATGCTGTTTCACGCTCGGCGGTCAGCAAGTGTGCGACGAAACGATTGACGCCGTTCTCCGCGTTGTCGGCGTGACTGTCTCGCAGGGCTTGAAGATTCGTCGTTGCGAAATGACCGGCGGTGCGGATGGGGCGACGTTTACGAATCTAATCAGCGGTGATTGATTGAATCTGCAAACGGATAACAATCCGTGGTGTTGCAAGGTTCTGCGAAAGAACTTTCCGAATGACCACATACTTGAAAAGTGTATCAAAGAGGTCACGCCGGATGAAGTTGCGGGATACGAACAATGCCACTTTTTCGCGGGGATCGGCGGATTCGGGCTCGGACTCCAATGGGCAGGATGGGATCGATCAATCTGGACGGGCGGGTTTCCATGTACCGATATTAGCATCGCAGGAAGGGGCGCAGGTATTAACGGAAAACGATCTGGTCTGTGGTGGCATTGGTTGCGGCTTATTCGGGCATGTAGACCCGTTCGGCTGCTCATTGAGAACGTACCTGCTCTCCGAAGTCGAGGCGCGGACGCCGTACTCGGTTCGCTGGAAGAAATCGGTTACACCTGCTGGCCGATCGTGGTGGGTGCTGATGCTGTCAGGTCACCGATGCGAAAAGCTCGGAGAGTTTGGATCATGGCTACGCCCATGCGCCAGAGATTGGAAAGGGTATACCACACGAGCAGGCGAGAGTATTTGCAACCAACTCAAGAGCATCTATGGAGGGTCTGGAGTCCCGAACCCGACGTGGATCGAATGGGTTATGGGGTACCCCGCAGGATGGACCGACTTAGAGGGCTCGGAAACGCCGTAGTACCACAGGTTGTTAAAATGATTGCAAGGTCTTGGATGATGGCTGAAGTTGACTCGTGCGCCCGCCTCAGTCAGTCGATTCGGTAACCGTGTGACGGGACGTTCCCGTTGCCGAAAATGACGGGGCGGGTTTAACAACAATGCGGTGCGTTGCCGCTCACTTTTGAAGGAGAAAAACAATGTCGATTTTGAACGCAATCCTGGCACTGATTTTTGTACCGGACGTAGTTACGCTGTTGTCGTCCTTCTTCGCGTCGCTGTTCGGCGGTGGAGGTGCAATGTGAGGCTCTTGGGAAATCTTGTCTTGTTAGCGATCGGCGGATGTCTGCTCGGTTGTACGACGACCGTATCCAATTCAACAGAAGCCGGTCTGCGATGGGGTACGGAGATTACGTTTTTCTCGCGTGCCGCAAAAACGGCTGACGAAAAGGGCGTTGCGACGATCACGATTGACGATCGGCTGATGCCGGATGGCAAGGCTAAGGATAAGAATTGATGAGTGTTACCCGGGGCGAATTGACGCGGTGGGGACCGATTGTCGTTTCTCCCAGCGGCGGCCTCGCTCCCTCTTCCGGTGGGGTCGCCGCCCCCTTCTTATCGCAGGGGTTATGCCGTTATCGCAGGGGGTCGAGGGCTTATCGCAGGGGATCGCGATGCCGTCTTTGGGCGGCGTTAGTAGCTCGCAATGGATTAGTAAGGCGTGCCTCATCTCCGCGCCCGAACGGCGGTTCGATTCCGTCGGCGAGCAATGAAGCAACTATTCGGAATTGCCGAAGTGTTCAAACTGAAATGCACACGAAAGAAAAAACAAACGGCCATGTCAAAAACAAGTTGCCTGGATTAGTTCAATGGTTCGGCGGCAAAGGCAATCTGTGCAGGACGATCGCCAAATATCTTCCGCACGGTCGCGTCTATTGCGAACCCTACGGCGGTGCGGCGTCCATGTTGTTTTGGATCAAACCGCGACCGGTTGAAGTGTATAACGACCTCGATGATCGGCTGATCAACTTGTGCCGAGTATTGCAAAACGCTGAGAAATCCGAGGCACTGATCAGCCGGTTGGAGCTAACGCTTTATTCTCGCGCTGAGTTTGCCAAAGCTCTTGATATCATGCATGGGAAGATCGGCGATGACGTGAATCGGGCGTGGGCGTTTTTCGTCGTGCAGAATCAGGGCGTTTCGATGGATGTTTGTAAAACACCAGGCGATTGGAGTCGCGCTTTCGTTGAATCCCGTGGAATGGCAAGGAACGTTGCAAGATGGATCCGCCGCGTCTCATTGCTCCCATCGATCATCGAGCGATTCAAGCGCGTTCAGGTCGATAATCGAGACGCCCTCGAAGTTATCAGGTATTGGGATTCGCCGGACACGGTGTTCTACCTCGATCCTCCCTATGTCGCATCGACTAGAAAATCGGGCGAATACGTCCATGAATGCGACGACGACCATCACGAAGAGCTTGTTGACTTGTTGTTGACGATTAAAGGCAAGGCGATGATAAGCGGATACTCGAATGAGCTTTACAATCGTCTCGATCAACGATATGAACGGCGAGAAATCAAAACGGCATGTCATGCGGCGGTATGTGGCAGAGAATCAGGACTGCAAGGGACGGGATCGGCAATGGCCAAAGTCCCGCGGACCGAGGTGATCTGGTACACGTCCGAATCAGGCGGGTTGTTTGATTGAAAATGGCTGTCAAATAGATTCAGGAGGCGATCGGCATGACCTTACCTAAACCCCCAAACCGGAACGGCGGATTCTATCCGTCAATCTGGGAAGCTGTGATATTGCTGGCCATCGCCCTTGTATGCCTGTTATGGCTGGTAAGTTGCGTTACCGTGGAGCGGGGAGCGGTAGAATTATTCCCAGAACGCCCAGAAACGGCCTCTGTTGAACGATCGACATCTGAAACGCCCAATGGCATCACGAACAACGAAAACGCGCCAGAACGCCCCAAAACGCCTTGGTGGGACGATTCGGAATTATGGGCCATTATGGCCTCAACAATCGGGATCATCGGACACCGCATCTATTCACAGCGTAAAGGAGCCTACACGAAGCATTGAATGGCAAAAATCAACACAACCATCATGGAAGTCGAAGTCGTCAGATATGGCACAAATCTCTGGGTCTGGGTAGGCATCGTCGTTGGTCACCGCATAGAATCAATCGAGGGCAGTTGGCGAAGCGTGGCGGAAGCAAAGCAAGCGGCGGGAATCTTCGCGAAGGCACAAGGATGGGCAATCAGATGGCGCAAGACAAACCTAAATCACAAACGGGATTGATCTATGAGCCGTGGCCGATCTGGTGCCCGACCTGCTATAACCATAAGACTCAACGATCATACGGCCAGCTAATGATCGTCAATGCGAAAACCAGTAAACAACTGACGAAGCCGTTTAAGTGCAGAATGTGTAACGGAACAGGGATCGTCGTTGCGAACAATTGACGGATTCCAAATCCAAAAGTACCCTTGGGAAGGCCGGTCGGTGATCTATGCCCTATAAGTCTAAAAGATTGTGCGCAAACAATTGCGGTACAATCATCCAATCGGGTAGGACGTGTGACAAGTGCAAAGCACAAAGCAAACGGCTCGCTAACAAAGCTCGCACAACGAAGTATTCCACGAATCCATTCTATTATTCGATTCGTTGGCGAAGATTGAGAATGATGCAGCTCAACAATCATCCATTGTGCGAACGATGCAACACGACTGCAACTGAAGTACACCACAGAGATGGCAACTACAACAACAACCGTCTAGGCAACTTGGAAAGTTTATGCAAATCGTGCCATAGCACGCATACGATGACGGAAACGAACAAGAGAAGGAAAGAGCGTGATGCTATACGGTAGGGTGGGTGTGAAAGCGTAGGCGTATACCCGTCAACCATGCTGCCCACACCCAAAAAAAAAGCCGAGTATTATGGCCGGAAGTCGAAAAATTGGTCAGGGTCTGACTCTTGAGCAGCTCAAAAAGCGCGGTTCTGACTATTATTACCAGTTAAAAGAGAGCACCAAGAAGCCGAATCCTGCTTTTGCTCGAAAGATTCCGCGCACTCCGTCGGTTGAGATTGTCGAGGAATACTGCCGGACAAAGATTCCAGGATATGATCCGTGGCGTGATGCGGAGGGTTATACTTTTGATCCTGATCGTGCGCGGGAGGCGATTAAGTGGTGGCACAAGCATATAACGCACGTCAAAGGTCGCCTCGGTGGCACAGCATTTCGACTTGAGCCGTGGCAGATTGCGATAATCGGCAATATATGGGGGTGGCACGCCGACGATACCGGATTTCGGCGGTATCGTAAAATGTTCTTTTTCGTGCCTCAAAAGAATGGGAAGTCTATTCTTTGCGCGGGCTTGGCCGTGATGTTTTTCGTTTTGGACGGTGAGGTCGGATCTGAAACTTACTGTCTGGCGTTCACGATTAAACAGGCGAATCTAGTTTTCACGATGGCGCGGGGCATCATCATGAATGATGAATGGCTATCTTCGCAATGTGCGCCTCACAAATATTCGATTGACAAGCCAGAGGATCCAAACGCATTTTTCCGGACCATTGCCGTCGAAGGGGAAGGCGTCCACGGGACGAATGTGCATACCGGCTGGGTCGATGAGCTGCACACGATTAGCATTGCGAAAGAGGACGCGATTTTGACCCTTGAAGAAAAGACGACAGCGCGTGAGCAGCCGTTTATCGGCGAATTGACGACCGCGGGCTATGACAAGGAGTCATTGTGTTTCCGCGAGTATTCCTACGCATCGAATGTACGGGATGGGATTGACGGTTTTCGGGACGCCCGTTTATTGCCAGTCATTTTTGAGGCGAAGCCGGAGGATGACTGGACGGACGAAGCGACCTGGCGGAAGGCGAATCCGAATTATGGAATCAGCTTTTCGCAAGACGATATGAAGCGGGCCTCGCAGCAGGCGATTCGCGATCCGATTCGAGAGAATAAGTTTCGCAATCTGAGGCTAAATCAGTGGACCCAGCAATCGGTTTTGTGGATGAAATATGACGACTGGGACGCCTGCGATCAAACGCCCGTGGAATTGTCCGATTTCGAGGGCAGGCCGTGCTACGCTGGATTTGATTATGGGCAGACGAACGATTTGACCGCGTTGGCGTTGGTCTTTCCGCCGTCGGAGCCGGATGGGGTTTTTGCTGTCAAGTGCATTAATTGGATTCCGTCAGAAGACGCCGAGGCTAGGGAAAATCAGGATAAAGTGCCATATCGTCGGTGGGCCAAGACTGGTATTGTGCGGATCACGAAAGGCAACGTCACCGATCAGAACGTCATTGAAGCCGATATTGTGGAGCTGACGAAGTCGCTATCTATCAAAGTGATCGGTTATGATAAGTGGCACGCTGAGCAGTTGGCGATCAAGCTCCGTGACGTATATGGCATGAATCTGGTGATCGTGCCACAGACGATGGCACACTTGACGGGTGCTGCGAAGTTACTGCAAAAGCTGATTTTGAGTCGTCGGATTCAACATGGTGGCGATCCATGTTTGCGGTGGCAGATTGGGAATGTGGCGGCGTATGAGGGGCCGAATGAACAGATTAAACTGAACAAGGCGGGGCGGAGCAAGCGGATTGACGGTGTGGTTGCTATTTTAGACGCCCTGTGCTTATATCTGCTTGACGCCGACACTGGGAATGTTTATGACACTGATGATGTTTTGACGTTGGACTGGTAATGCGAGATGTTTTTGCGATCATCGGCAGTGGATTGGTGGGTTATGGATTGTTTTTAATTTGGCCGCCTTTGACGTATATCTGGTTCGGGGCAATCATAATGATTGTGGCGATATTGTCGGCGGCGGTCAAAGGATCGGGGTCAGGCGATGATACTCGATAAGTTATTCTCGCGTCATGCGTCGCGTGCGATCAGTGAAAATCCGCTGACATGGTTTGGCGACGATTGGTCTGGGGGCGTTTCGTCATATGCCGGCAAGTCGGTCACTGTCGATAACGCTCTGACGGTCGGAGCGGTTTATGCTTCTGTCCGCGTCATTAGTGAGGCAATCGCATCGTTGCCATTGATTGTATATCGGCGTTTGGAAAATGGCGGCAAGGATCGGGTTAAGTCAAAAATAGCCGAGTTATTGAGATTTCGGCCTAATCCTTGGATGTCGAGTTTCCAGTTTTTCGAGACTGCGATGGCACACGTTTTGTTGTGGGGCAATTCGTATTCGCACATTCGGAAAAATATGAGCGGCGTCCCTGTCGCAATCATTCCGTTGCATCCGTCCGACGTCACGCCGAAGTTCGACGAGAATCGGGAGTTGTTTTACAACGTATTTCAGCGTGAAACGGGCGTCCGGTCTTTTCTGGCGAAAGACATTTTGCACGTCGCTGGTTTGGCCTTTGACGGTATCAGCGGTAAGAGCGTCATTCGGACTGCCCGTCAGTCAATCGGTTCCGCGATGGCGACCGAGGAGTTTGCTGGAAAATATTGGTCAGGTGGGGCAAAGCCATATGGATTTTTGTCTCATCCTGGTCAATTGGGTGCGGAAGGTCGGAAAAAGCTCAAGGAATCTTGGCAAGCGGATGAAAAGAAGATCGCCGTCCTTGAGGGCGGCATAAAGTCCGAGCAGATTGGGATTCCGCCGGAAGATTCACAGTTTTTGCAGACGCGAGAGTTTCAGGCGACGGATGTGGCACGGGTTTTCCGCGTTCCCGGACACATGATCGGAATCCACGATTCACAACCGCGGGCTAATGTCGAGCAGGAAGCTATCGACTTCGTGACTCATACGCTCGGTGCTTGGATTCGCCGGATTGAGCAAGAAGTCACGTTCAAGTTTTTCGACAATTCCGAATTATTCGCCGAGTTTTTGGTGGATTCGCACCTCCGCGGTGACACGGAGACGCGATTTAAGGCATATTCGATGGCGTTGCAAAATGGCTGGTTGAGTCGCAACGAAGTCAGGACGCTGGAAAATCGCAATCCGATCGAAGGCGGTGACAGCTATACAGTGCAATTGAACCTGACGGACATTAGTCAGATCGGCGCAGGTGATGGAAATAACTCTTCCGCCAGGTCGGAGCCGATTCAATCCAAATTGACGCCCGATGAATGGGTCGAAAGTCTGAAACCGCTCTTCAGAGATGCGCTTGAACGCCTGGCTGGGAAAGAATCGCGCACGTTGAAGGCTGGACTTGCAAAATGCGAGCGGGACGGGCTATCCTTTTCCGAATGGTCCCGTAATTTTTGGGACGATCACAAGAGGTGTGTGTTTTTGGCTCTATTCCCGATCCTGGAGGCTGGAAAGCGGCTGTTTAAGCTAGGTGACGTCGAATCGTTGGCGGATTTGTTAGCTGAAAGGTATATTTCTGACGGAATTGGTGACTCCGAACGCGACGACGATGAGGCGATTTTGGATCGGTGTGAATTATTTTCGAGCATGACTTTGGATTGGTTGAGAGGTAATTGCGATGAAGCGTAGTCTAACTATGTTCCCGTCGGCGGAATTGCGGGTTGAACAGACAGATGAAGGGCCGATTTTGACCGGCTATGCTGCGGTATTTGATAGCTTGTCGGTCGATTTGGGCGGATTTCGAGAAAAAATACAGCGCGGGGCGTTCGGCAGAACATTGCAAGAGAAACCTGATGTAAGGGCACTTGTGAACCATGATCCGAGTTTGGTTTTGGGCCGGACGAAGTCGGGGACGCTCGATTTGGCCGAGGATCGCAAGGGATTAGCTGTGCGGATTAAGCCGCCGGATACGCAAGTTGGCCGTGACATTGTGACTTCCATCGAACGCGGTGACGTTTCACAGATGTCGTTTGCATTCCGCGCGGTAGGTGATGCTTGGGATCGCGGCGGTGGAGATTCCCCACCGATTCGTACGCTTACTGACGTGGATTTATTCGATGTTTCGGCGGTGACGTATCCCGCGTATCCAGAAACGATCGTACAGACGAGGTCGGCGGATTTGGAAGAGTTCCTTGACGACTGTAAGCATCTATCCGAGGAACTTGCGAAAAAGCTCGCTGCCAGAAAAAATCAGCTTAGACGCAAGCAGATTTGCGTGCTATAATGCTGTAGACAATTCAAAAGCTCTATGGTGCGGTTCGATGGCGTTAGCGCGTCGGTCGTTCCGTATCGTGGTGTGACACTTCGTGTGAGCGTAGCAGCTCGGCACCTGTGTTGCGGAATTGCTGGACATTAGTCTGGCCAGACCGTGGCGTCGGTGCCATGTTCTTGCGCCAGTCTCAATAATCAAAGGATGATTAACATGAAAACTTCTGCGGAACTTTTGCAGGAGCGGGCGGCTATTTGGGAGCAAGCTAAAAAGCTCTTAGATGCCACTGAGTCCGAATCGCGTGACTTTTCCCCTGAGGAGCAGGAACAGTGGGAAAAAATGAACGCAGACATGGACGAACTCAAGAAACGTGCTGACCGTTTGCATGAAGCCGAACGCATGAACGCGCACCTCGAGTCGACATATGACGATGACATTATCGTCCCCGATTTGGAAGGTAATCGAGAGGGTCCGAACGGTCGTGAATCTCGAATGAGCCGAGGCGAAGCGCGGGTGTTACACGATCGGGCCGTCCGCGGCTGGATTCTCGAAGGTACGAGTTTCCAGCGTGATGAGTTTGTACAGGCTGCTGAGCGGTTGGGTGTCCAGATTCGTTCGAGCACGCTTTCGGTTCGCGGGTTGTCTGGCTCCGAATTGCCGACTGTCGAACAGCGTCTTAATACGCGCGAACTAACCAAGGCCGTCAAAGACGCTTATATTGAAAAGCGTGACATTTTGGCAACTGGTGGAGGTGTCGCCGACGAACTCATGGCTTCGCTTGAAATCGCGTTGCTCGCCTTCGGTGGTATGCGTCGAGTTTCAAGGGTAGTCCGAACTACCGACGGTGCGGATATGCCCGTCCCATCGTGGGATGACACCGCGAACACCGGCGAGCTCGTAGCTGAGGCCGGTGCTCACACGTTGGACGTCGATCCGACGATCGCCAACACAGTGCTCCAGGGCTTCAAATATGGCTCTGGTATCGTGCAGGTTTCGATTGAAATGCTTCAGGATGAAAGCATTAACCTCGAATCCGTGCTCGGCGAAGCGCTCGGCACGCGAATTGGTCGGATCACGAACACGCACTTTACGACCGGCGATGGCACGTCGAAGCCGAAGGGCGTCATCACGGCGACTAGCACGGGTGTCACCGGTGGAACTGGAGTAGGCGGTACGTTTACGTTCGACAATTTGGTCGATCTGGAACATAGCGTCGATGCGGCGTATCGAAACGGTCCGTCCACTGTCTTTATGATGAGGGATGCGACCGTCGCTGACGTGAAACAGCTCAAGGATAGCAATTCGCGTCCGATTTGGTTGCCTTCGTTGGTACCAGGGACGCCTGATACGTTGCTCGGTTGGCCGATTGTGGTGAACAACGACATGGCCGCTGTAGCGGTAAGCGCTGCGTCCGTCGCGTTTGGTAACTTTAGTTACTACTGGATTCGTGATGCTGGTCCGTTCATGTTCCAACGTCTCAACGAGCTCTATGCGGCGAATGGTTTGGTAGCATTTTTGGCGATGAGCCGTCACGACGGCGATATGCCTGTTACCGGCGCTGTCAAAAAGTTCATCGGTGCTGCTACGTAGTATTTGGGTTTTGGGTGGGTCGCCTTCGGGCGATCTGCCCTTTTTGATAGGTGATTTATGAAACTGATTGTTGACAGTCCGCGCGGAAAGATTCTCTTGGCCGATGGATTCACCAAGGTCTACAACGGGAATGAAATCGAGATTTCGGACGAGGAAGGCAAACAATTAATTGCTTTGGGTTATTGCAAGCTGATTGGCGAGAAACTCGACAATTCGGGAAAAGATGAAGTTGCGAAGCCGAAGCGACGCGGGAGGCCGCCGAAAACAAGGACATTCCCGTAATGAAGGTCAAAATTGTCCGCGATGGGATTTTGATCGATGTTTGTTGCGAGATTCCCGACGCGGAAGCAATCGAATTGATTCGTAATGGGATAGCCGTCCCAGTTCGGCGACCTATAGAACGATCGGTTTTGGTGCCGCCTGAATCGACGATATTGGGAAGGGACACGTTGCATGTCTGTGGCACTTGAACGTACATGGCGCGTTGAGACTAGCGTGGAACCGACAAGCGAGCCGGTAACATTAGCACAAGCTAAATCTCATTTGCGAGTTGATGACGTGGCGAGTGATTCCTACATCATCGACCTGATTAAAGCTGCGCGGCAGTCCGTCGAAGCGAGGATAGATTCCACGTTAATGACAACGACCAAGATTATGCGTCTGTCGCGATTTGATGGAAACGACGCGAATACGATCAAACTATTCGGTTCGCCGATCCAATCGATTACAAGTGTCAAATATTATGACACTGACAACGTACTGCAAACCTGGTCCTCGACGAATTGGGTTGAAAACTTTGGTGGCGTTGAGCACGGGATCATACAGCTCGCTGATGGCGCATCGTGGCCGTCAATAACGGCTCGGTTGGATGCTGTGGAAATAACCTACATCGCAGGATATACGTCCGCCGGCAACGTGCCGAATCCGATTAAGCAAGCGATTTTGTCGATTGTCGGGACGCTGTTTTTGCAGCGTGAAGATGCTGCGGTGTCGGGGTCATATATTGAGATTCCGGCTGTGGCCGATTGTCTGTTATTTAATTACCAGAACTTTTACCGAGACCCATGGCAATAACCTTAAAAGCTGGTCGCTTAAACAAGCGCGTCGATATTTTGACAGTGTCGGAAACGATCGACGATCTTGGAGATTCCACGCAATCGACAGTGATTGAACGGACGGTATGGGCAGAGATTTCACCCGTGACGTTCAGGGATTCTGAACGCTTGGCTGCATCCGGTCAAGTAGAAGAGTCGATCACTCATAGGATCGTTATACGTCACGTCGATGGGATCACGGGCAAGCATAAGCTGAGGTTCAACGGAAGGATATTTGAGATAGCGGGGATCGCCAACGTCGGCGAGCAGGGAGTGTTGGACGAAATACTTTGCCGTGAGGAAGTGTAATGGCAGATTCGATTAGCAAGGTTGAAACGGATTTGAAGCTCAAAGTCACGATGACAAAAGATTTGGGCATTGATGGCGCGACTAATCCGGAGATTGTGCAGGAGACTGGCACGAATGCAAAAGCTGATTTTTCGCCGACTACGACTGTGCCTATGTCAGTCGTTTGGACAGATACGAGAACATTCGCAACGACTGAATCTCTTGATTTGACTGCATTGCCACAAGCGAACTTCAGCGCAAATGTCGATATGACTGGTCTCCGCGTTCAAGTGATAAAGATCATTGCTGCGTCTAGCAATGGCGCCAATATCCAAATTGATAAAAGCGGAGTCAATGGATATTTCATTTGGGGTGCGAGTGCGGATTCGGTGACTTTGCTTCCTGGATGCGCGATCGAAATGGTTTGTAACAATAACATGCCCTTAATTGGTGCGACTGCGAAAAGCATAGACGTGTCAGGAACAGGCACATTGACTTATGACATTCAGATTGTGGCAGGTTAATGTCTGACAGTGAGTTTGGAGTAAATCTGATCGGGATACAAGAGGTATTGCAGCGCTTGTCTGCGCTTGAAGGTAAAGCGAGGCGTGTTGCGACACGGAAGACGATATCGGCTGGTGCTAGGATTATTAAGCGCGAAATGAAACGACGTGCACCGCGCGGTCCGACTGGGAATCTTAAGCGTTCGATTCGTCAAAAGGTAATGGTAAAGAATGGCGGTCGTATTGCGTGGGCTGTCGTGACACCGAGACATGAGATAGCACCACACAGACATTTGGTAGTGCGCGGGACCCAACTGCGAGCGAAAAAGAAGGCAGGTATACCTGGATTGGGACAGATTACGGGTCGAGTCAAGCCAAATGATTTTATCGGTGACACGTTTGACGCGAAAGCGTCCGAAGCATCGGAAGTAATGTTGAACACAGCGGCTCAATTATTGCAGGCGGCGATTGATGGCGGTTGAAAAGGCAGTCCGTGACATTCTGGTCAGCTCCACGGGAGTGACTTCGATAGTTGCATCGAGGGTGTATTCGGGTTTTGTGCCCCAAGAGGTAACAATGCCTTTCATCATGTTTCGGCGTGATAGGACGGAGCGGAATCGATCGCTTGACGGTCCTAGCGGCCTCGTTGCTGCTGAGATTGAGGTTAATTGTATTTCCCAATCGGCAGCACAATTGCAGTCACTTGCGGACGCAGTAAGGCTGGCATTAGACAATTATTCTGGCACAAACAAAGGAATAACTGTTCATCGAAGTTTTTTGGACGATGAAAGTGACGACACTGAACTTGAAGTGTCTGGCGGCGACGAACGTGTACGGCGTCGCGCTTTGGATTTTGTCATTTGGTTTTACGAAACGGCTGCATAGCCGATGTTGAATAGGAGCTAAGATATGGCAACAACTGCGACGATAGGGACTGGGGTAACACTCGGTATTGATGAAACCGGCGGGACTACGTTTACAACAGTGGCCGAAGTTACTTCGGTTAACCTGAACATGACTTGCGGTGAGGCTGACGCGACTGCGTTGGACAGCGGTGGAATAGCACAGTTTATTCCGACGGTGCGGGAGGCGACGTTGACCGTGAGTGGCAATTTCTTGCCGGATTCGCATGATTTGAGCGCTGGGCCGAATCTTTATACGAAGTTCCAAGCTCGCGCTACGATCGGATGGCAAATTACCTGGAATGATCCGACGACTCCGGCGACTGCAACAGGGACCGGATTCATCACCGAATTGACGCCGTCTGTTAGCAGTCCGCGAGACCCTAATGCATTTTCAATGACGATTCGGGTAGATGGCAACGATGTTACCTTTGCTGGCATGGCGACTGTATGACGTTGAAAGATGACATTCTATCGAGCGACGATCTTGCGACAAAGCAGATTCATGCTTGGGGTCAGGTCTTTTATATCCGCGAATTGAAAGCGTCTGAGCTTGCAAAGATTCAGAGTTACGAATCAGGAAGCGTCAAGCAAGTGGCGGCGTTCATTGTTGCGGCTGCGGTAGACGAAAACGGTGCGCAGATTTTCCAATGGTCTGACATTGATAAGTTGTGTCAAAAACGATTCCAAACGCTCGTAGAAGTCGCGGAACAGATTGTACTTTTTAACGGCCTTGGAGCAGATAGCGACGCCGAGGGAAACTCCGAAATGATCAGCAACGATTGATTGCAATGCGTCTCGCGTTGGCGATGGGTGAAGTGAATGTCGATCGGATGTTGTCGCGCATCACTTGCAGACAGTTTCTGGAGTGGTGCGCATTTTATGCAATCGATCCATTTGGTTCGCAACGACAAGACTATAACTTCGCAGCGTTGATGTTGCTGATCGCCAGTGCATTGGGCGAAAAGAAAAAGACGATCGACGATTTCCTTTTGTTTAAGGATGACGATAAGGCGAAGAATGATCCGGCGAAACAACAATATGCGTTCAAACTATTAGCTGGTTTTATGGGCGGGAATATCAATGGCGAAAAATCCTAGACTAACAGTCATTTTCACAGCGAGCACGGCCGCGCTCGATAATGCGCTTACACGGATTGATCGGAAGCTCAAGAAGTTTTCCCGCGCTATCAATGCGAATGCCAAGGTCGTGGCCAAGTGGGGCGTGAGGATAGGGGCTGCCGCGAGTGCGGTTCTTGTATTTTTCACGCGGCGTGAGTTTAAGGCATTGGATGCTGTCGCCAAGCTATCTGATCGGATCGGTATTCAAACGCAAAAGCTGGCCGGATTGGAATTAGCTGCAACGCAGACCGGCCTATCCAACGAAATCTTTATCAAAAGCATCGAGACGATGCGGAAAGTTTTGGGCGATGCGAACGTGCAGGAACTTGCACAGGCTAAGCGGGCTTTCGCTGCGATAGGATTAAGCAGCAAGCAGCTTGCCAGCTTATCGACATTTCAACAGTTGAAGTTGATAGCTGATGGACTGAACAGGATGAGCAGTGCAACCGATCGGGCATCGCTTGCTGCAACGATCTTCGGACGCGCAGGTGGAAAGCAATTCTTAAACTTCATCGCTTTGGGAAGCAAGGGCATTGAAGATTTTGTTAAAGAAGCTGACAGATTGGGTTTGACTTTCCGGCGTTCTGACTTGGCGCGGATCGAGGCATTTAACGATGCGATCGACAAGATGCAACGGATTACGAGGGCGGTTTTCGGTGAAATCGCGGTCAATGTGGCTGGCGTTCTTGAGACTTTGGTTTCTCGGTTTAATGAGGTCGGCGGCGCAGCTAAGGGTATGCGCGAAGCAATACGATCGGCCTTTGACGGTATAAAGACATTTGGATTTCAGATTGCTGAGTCATTTGACCTGATGACGATTTCGTTCAAAAAACTTCAGTTGTCAATTGCAAAAGGGCGAAATGCTTTCGGAAAGAAAAGTGGGCGTAGTCTATTATCGTTTATCACAAATCCTGTGGAAAACTTTTTGCTTCGTCCGGGCGCGGCAATTAGTCTTGGATTGGAGAAATTAGGTTTTCTCGAACCTGGAACTACGGCTAAGCGAGCTGATCAATTCATCGCTCCTCAATCAAAATTGCAGGGCACGATTGACCAGTTAAGTAAAGAAATTAAACAACTCGAAGATTCATTCGGCACGAGTGCGACGCCGACGCAAAACAAATTGTTTCAATTTTTCCAAGATGTCGCGAACCGGATAGGCAGCGAAATCAATAAGCGTCTGGGGTTGGGACGCGGCGGCGGGGAAACACCATCGCCTTCGGCAGGAAAGACAACTGCGATTAGCGACATTTTTAAGGGAGTAGGTGGATTCTCTGGAGTGAGCGGTCTCGGTACTGCGCGGGAGCTGGGCATTATCAACGGTCAACCGAGATTCGGCGTAACGGCTGGGATTCAATCCATCGGTCAAGGTATTTCACGAAAGATAAATCGTATCATTAACATATTGCAGCGTGCTGAGAATAGGGCGGTCGGCGGTCAAGGTGGATCGACGGGCGTAGTATTCATCTAATGGGATTCGCATATTTACTGTCAAACACTGGCGAAGGCGACCAGGTTGAGAAACTCGGCGCTAGCGCGATCGAGCTGTTTCACGTCGAAACTTCAACGATTTCGCAGCATCCGTTTTCGTTTTTGCAGGCGCGTGTGATCCGCGATCCCTACGGGCGGACTTCCGTTCCAATCGGTCGTCAGCATCCAACGCTTGAGAATCTGTTTGTCGATGGCTATGTAATCCAAGAGCACAAAAGCGATACCAGTTTCAATGTTCTCGTCGTATACAAAACAAAAGACACATCCGAGGAAGGGTCGTTTACAGGGTGGAAAGTTTCGTCGAGGATTAGCACGACGACAGAAAAGATCGGCCGCGCATTGGCAACGATCGCTCCCGATGGGACAGTATTGCCAGGAGAACTTATCGGTCCACATGTTTATCAGCCGACTTTTGAAGGACCTCCATCCGGTCCAGGCGATCCAGTTGGCAAACCCGCGACGCACACAGCGATTGATCCCGCTACTGGTAGGACAATCAATCTCTACGGTCTGGGATTCAACATTCAGGGCGGTCCTATTTTCTGGTCGTCGAATGCGCCGCGCCGCGTTGAAGGTTTTGAACGCATCATAACTACTACAGATTATTCAATAAGCAAGATAGCACCTCGTTTCACGTTTGCTTCTTCGCGCGCTATTGATGCGTTCGGCGGGACGGTTAATCGAATCGCATGGAAAGGATTTCCTGCGCGGACGTTATTGTTTATCGGATTCAGCCAAGAAGAGCGAGTTACTGCCAACGGTTTTGAATATCCTATATCGGTTGAACTTTCATATCGGCGCGAAGGCTGGACTCCGGTGGAGTTTGTCGAGACATACAGAACGGAATCCAATGAAGAAGCAGAAGTTGTACGATTGGATGGGTCGCTGGAGGCAACGACATATAAGGTCTATGAGGATTCGGACTTTGAAGCCTTGTTTGCTGCTATTGCGGCTGGTAATTCGCCGAGTGATCCAAGTCTTTCAAGACAAATCGGAGCGGTCAAAAAATGAGTCCGCTTCCCGATCCAATTCGACCAGGTCAACGAGCCTTAAAGACTGACGATTGGAACTTTCTAATCAATGAAGTGCGACGATTGACGACCCAAACCGTCACGAAGGTTCTCAATGAGAGCGTCGCCGCATTCGTCCCGCCGCGGGAGCGGACCGTCGTGATAACGAAGACGCCGTCAGATTCTAACGGATTCATCATTGTGAGACCCGTACGATATGCGACGACTCCGCCGAAAGGTTGCGAAGGATCGGGGCCAACGAAAGCATGTTTTTACGAGTTCGCGGGTGATGACCTCGAAGTCTATCCCGATTTTGGATTCAAGCCGAGCGATTATTCGGACAGCGTTCTGCAAGGTGATTTGGATGACCTTGCGCCGTTTTTGCGAATGTATTTTGAGGCTGGAACATGGCGGTTGCAAAAACCGGTGGCGTCGACGGCGATTGACCGTGCAATCGTGCGCGACATTCCGGGTGCTACTGCACCATTTATCATTATCGAGCGTGTGCGACCCGTGGCCGATCCCGAACAGGTTACGATCACAATTCAGCCGACCGGCGTAGAAGAGCAGGTGCAAACGGAGCCGGGGACATTCGGGATGCACTATGAACTTTTCAAGCATGTAGGCGTGTTCACGCCGAACGTCGCGACGATTTGGTTGGTCTTTTGGCGGGGCTTGTGGTGGGCCGATCAGCACTTCAGGTTCGGCGTCGATCGCGCACCGTTTGATATCCGTTCGTCCGATTGTGTTAGGAGTCAAACATAATGGGTGCGTGCTGTCATAGGCCGGATACGTTAAGTGCTTGGCAGTGCAACGATCGCGCGACGAAAGCGGATTGCGAAGCGTCTGACTCGATCACGGCGTGGCATCCTGGATTGTCATGCGCGGAGCATTTTCAATGTTCGAGCGGGACCGAGTGCGAGCGATGCCGATGGGGTGCGTGTTGTTTTTCAGGGCCGAATCACGACGAATGTACAATGACTCCGCCGGAGTTTTGCGGCGGGCAGGTAGGTTTGTTTGGAGGCGAAGGCAGCCATTGCTTCACGGGGAATCCATGTGGAGAAGTATCAGGCGCTTGTTGTTGGCAGGAAAGCCAAACGGGATTGGCGAGATTATGTGAGACGACTACGCGGAATGCTTGCGATCAGAGATTGCAATCGACATTTTTCGAGGGGTTGACCTGCGAGAATGCTTTCCCGCTGGCGTCTGATTGTGATTCGTTTGGAAACTTTTGTACGGGTTGTTTTTGGGTGCCATGCTGCGAGGGGCCGATTGATAATCCGACTTGCACGATGTTGGCTGACTTTACTTGCGAAAATCGCGGCGGTCGTCCTGGTCAGTTTGGCGAGCATTGTTTGATCGGCAATCCATGCGCTCCCGCGGTTGCACCGGTTATGGCTTGCTGTTTGCCCGATGGAACCTGCACAGACTTGACCGAGCAGGAATGTTCCAATCTCGGTGGCCAGTCCGCGCCCACAGGCGACAAGTGCGTCGATCAAAATGAGTTTGGGGAACAGGTGATTTGGGATTGTTCACCGCCAGAAGGATGTTTCAGCAAGCGATTTCCGGGGCCGAAGCGATGGACAGCGAAGCTATGCGACGATGTTTCGTTCGCGATCAATCCATTCACGGGCGATGCGGAGTCCGACATTGAAGGTGCCAAGAGTCGGCATCACGTCAGAGCAGAAGCAGGCGTGCCGGGCGAGCGACTCTGCAAGACAATCGGCGGTCGTTTGATGATGGACGATGATGGGTTCGTCAGGCTCGGCTATTGCTCGAATCCGCGAAGTGGTGGCACGGTGTTCAAGCAGCTTCATCGCGCCGAGTTGGCGACCGACAGGGAAGGGCAATTCGGGACGAACAAGGGCGATCACGTTTTTGTCGGCACGATCCATACTCCGTTTTGGTTTGAGACGGAAGTCACGTCGATCGAGTTTGTTTGCGGGAGGCAGCTCTAATGTCATGCACGCTGACATTCGCGGACGGTTCGGTCGGCGACCTTTGCAATGTGCTTTTTGGTGATGGATTTTCGACCGGCGAGGCGCTAACCGAGCATGCTGATTGTTGGCTATCGAGTACGATTGATGACGGGAGGCGCGAGGGATGCGGTGTCGGATTTGCGACGTGTGGGGATTTTCCCGACGACGTGATGAATGGCATGACCATTGACAACGGGGATCGCTGGCTGGCCTACGATCCGCGTGCGGGAACCGTCGATGCTTATGGGCGTCAAGCGGACTTGCATTCAAACTCAATGAACCTGTTGCCCGACGCCGGCGGGATGTTTCGGATCGGTTCATGTTTCCGCAACGGTGGAGTCGAATGCTATGGTGTTCATTCCTGCCAGTGTTTCCCCTGGAATCTCAACGAGATTGGTTTGCCGGCGAATATGACGGTAGGCGAATACTGCGAAGGCAAGCCGAATGGCACGGTCATACCAGGTCATTTTCCAACGCGTGATTTCTACCGTGGTTTTGGATTCGGCAACAGTTTCGATACCGATATGGTCTGCAAAAACTTCAAATTGACTCCGAAAGATGTTGAGGTATTCGTACGGACGGACCAATTTTTATCGCCCGATATTGTGCGGTTTTCAAACGTGATCGAAGGCGACTGCAACGCGAATCCATTGATATCATGTACTGGTCGCGTCCAACCATCACAAAGCGAAGATGGATTTACGAATACCGTGCCCGATCCGCCTGAGTTTTATAACAGCAATGTTGCAGACAGACAGCGATTCGACGAAGTGTTTTTAGTCAATCCAAGCATGTTTTGGAAATTGCCCGGCGGGTTAGATTCTGAAGGTGGCAATCATCCTGCGCCGATAGGAGAGCCGATCAACACAGTCGCCACGATCGAGACACCGTTCCTGTCTCCGTCGAGTTTATTCGAATGGGACACGACACGATTCAAAAATCGGGTGATGACGAAAATACTCGCGTGGACAGGCAATCCTGGCGGAGGCAATCCGTGGGACGTTGTCCTCGACCGGCTGGATCATGTACACACACAATCGACAGGCAACACGGAAATCGGCGAATATGCCCGCGTGTTCGACGCGACTGGTGCGCCCGATCCATTCGCGGTGATGATTCCCGTTGAGACGGTTCGCGGACGAGTGCGCGGATTCGATTGTTGGGGCAACGTAGACGTATTTGTCAGGCGTGTTTCGATGACGATGAGCATAAAACCGACGACGATCGATCGTCTCGAAGGCGTCACGCGATATGTTCGTACACACGTGCGGTTTTTCATGGACATCGATCTTGCTGCGCGAGCGCAATTCGACGGAATACTTTTCAATACACGCACTGAGTGCCAGGCGATTGGACCGTTGATCAATGATGCGAGCGGGATCAATTTCCCGATCGATCAGAATAGTAAACAACTTGTTTATGAGTTGGGACCACAACACGGTGGTCGGCCATTCCGGCTTGAGCGAAGGTTGAGTTGGGCTGGTTATCATGGTCGCGCGGGTGATGGATGGAATGGGGACGTAAAGATCAAAGAAGGTTTTGACAGTCTCTGCAAGCGGAAGGCGGATGCAATGAGCGTGCGCGTGTTTGGCTGGCCAACAGATTTGGATCAACCGGACGGGAAGCGTGCGACGGCATACGGCGGTGGGTTTACGATAGGGTTTAGGAATCAATGATACGTCAAGCAGACATTCAAGATATCGCGCGTCAGGCGAATGCGAAATACGTTCCGCCAAAGCCGGAACCGGTGCGAACGAAGCAGAAGCATAATCCGAAAGTGGAACATCCTCGCAAGATCGTCAAGGTTTATCCAATCATCACGGCGGAGTTCCACGGGTTGGGATCAAGCGACCGTTTACGCGTGTATCCTGCTGCATATCCTGGCCGTGGTATAGTTGAGTGGCTCTTCCGCGTATTGGTCCGTCCTCGCCGGATGATGCGGTTACTCTTATGGATGTTGCGGTTGCCCGGTCGGGGTTATTCTATGCTGCGAACCGTGGCGAGCGGGCGAGTTGCTGATGATGTTCTCGCCAAGCGGAATCGGGCTTGCCAAGAGTGCAGATTCCGTCATCTTGTCGTGAGACAAAAGCGAGGCCGCATTGAAGGGCATAGTTATTGTGAGGCGTGCAATTGTCCGAAGTGGCGATTGTCGAGGTTGTCGTTTAAGAACACGCGGAAGGGTTGGCATTGTCCAATGCGGTTGCATCCGGGACCATATCCGGATAATGACGTTCGCGCGTGGCTTTTGAAGCACAAAGAGGTTAGAGATTTTCCCGCGCCTACAATAGGTGGGTGTAGCGGTTGCGGCGGAGGTGCCGCACAAGGCAGGTGATTTATGGCCGATAAAACTTGGGTCTCAACGAATGGCGACGTAGCTGATCCGGCTAGTTGGAGTCCGACGGGGCAACCACAGCCAGGAGATAACCTTTTTATAGGGCCTGGCACACAGACGGGATTGACCGTCAATGCCAACGCTTTTGCAACGGTGGTGTTTGGGATAATCCGCTTCACGAAACAGTTTACTGGCGCTATCGGCGGACCAGGCGCACCATTCGTAGTCAACGGTGACTCAATAGCTAAGTTTGTTTTCCAAGGGACAGGTGACGCCTATTTTCACATTGATCCTTCCGGCGGTGCTGGCACAGTGATTTGGGATTCTGATGCTACCTTGTGGTCGACTAACAGACTTGGAAGCACCTTTATTGCCAGGCGCGGAATTGTAAATATGAGCAATTCGTCCGACGCTAATACCATTATTGCAACAACGCATCCGACAGGTGCTACGCCTACGATTAACATTTTCGGAGATACAGGCACAACAATAAGTACGCTCTTTTGTGGCGCAGGAACTGTCAATGCCGAACGATCCATTACTTCAGTCAGACTATCTGGGGGTCGCATCAATAAGACCCAAAAGAAGTCAAGTACAATTCAAATGTTCGGCGGGGTATACCAGGACGATGCTGATGATGCCGGAGGGAATACTTTCACTATTATCGGTGGCGTAGCTGATTTTTCGCAAACTCCTCACGCAAAAACTGCCACTCTTATTGAGGTCTTCACAGGTGGAGATTACGTCAGTAACGGATCATTAACTATTACGTCTTTGATAGACGCACGCGGCGAGACGCCGCTATTCGCATAGGAGAATAATCATGGCGAGTGGGCATTGGACAAACGGCGGCGGCGACCGTGACATTAACACGGCCACTAACTGGTCGGGCGGAGCTGCACCTGGCAACAACGAGGAAATGAGGTTCATAGCTGACTTTTCCGGTGCAAACACCGGACCCAATACGAATATGGCCGCTCTGACGCTTATCGACCTCGACCTGCTCTATGTCGGCGAAGGATATACTGAAGACATAGGTGGGAACGGAAACGACCTCGATATTTCAGCGGATCACGTCTGGAACCGCGGCGCGGGGCAACTCTGGTATAAGGACGGAAGCGGAACCACTGATCTAGTAACGGTCGATTCTACCGCGGCGTCACCGGCAACAAGTGTGATGAACATAACCGGATCGGGCGTTACGCTCTTGCAAGTGCTGCGCGGTGGGGTCACGGTCGATGGTGCAGGAACTGCGACAAATATCGTCGTGGGTCGTCGAAACAGCGTAGCGGGTGACGCTAACTTGACGCTCACTGCGGGCACGACCGTCACGGATTACAAACAATATGGTGGGACGTGTACGTCAAGCAAGGCAATAACGACAGCGACGGTGTTTGGGGGTCAACTGACACAAGATACAAACACGATCACTACGCTTTGGGTTTTCGGAGGTCGGGTAAACTTCAACGTGACGGGCACGATTACGACAGTCTATCATTATGGCGGCACAATCGACGTGACACAGGGCGGCGGTGCTAAGACGTTCACGACGTATTACAAAGCTCCGGGCGCCGTGCTTGTCGGCGAAAACAATGGTCTTTTGACAATAACAACGAAATGGGACGTGAGCAACGCATGACAAGCGGACGAAAGACAGTCAAAACGCCAGGCCATCCTGAGTCTCTGAGCGACGTTCCGATTCCGGTCGCGTGGATTGAAATCGAAGCACTTGTTAGCAATTCGACAAGTTCGGCGGTCTACGTCGGTGGTCCTGAAACATTCGCGCGAGCTGGCGGAGAAATGGGCACGCGATTGGTGACGGACGGAACACGCGGCGATCGGATCACATTCAACGGCGTGGATTTGTCAACGATTTTCGTAGACGCACAGAATGCAGGCGAGGGCGTAAGTTATACCTATGGCTAAAAGCCGAGTCACTTCATTGCAACAGACGGCGGGCAAATCAGCCGTCACGCAAACGAACGCTCCCGCGGGAGGCGGCGGAGGGCCTATTGCAGTAGACGATCTGACGGACGCTGACACGACGACGGTGCCGCCTGTATTGAATAAAGTTCTAAAATGGAACGGCTCGAACTGGGTGCCAGGAACGGCGGGCGATACGACCGAGTTTACGTTCTCGATTGATAGCTTCAGCGACGGCATCAGCGATACGTTTCAGCTTATCGGATCTGGCGTCTGGCAGGCGATCAGCGCGATCACATTCACGGCATCGTATTCCAATGAACCGGTCGGCATGACGGCACAAGTGGCCATGACCGGATCATCTGTGGCGTGGGGATCGAATCTTTCGATGACACCGACGACGGGGCCGGAAACGAACACCGAGGCAGTCAATTATCCTTCGTCGGCAACCGGCACGATCACGTTTACATTGAGTCAGTCGGCGGACTCCAGCACCAAACAAGATTCGGTCAGCTTTTCAAACACGATGCGATATGGCACGAACGCCAACGGGATTGGTGCGCAGACACAAGCGAACATCGAAGCATTGACCGAGGTGGCGGGGCCGAATGAGTCGAGATTTCAAAGCATCTTCAACATTCCGACCGGAGCTGCGGGCGACAAAGTGACATTTGCGCATGCATCTCGATTGTCCAGCGTCGCACAAGTCAGAATGAATAGCGGATTCGGTTCGGTGACGGCATCGTTCGCGGCGAGTGCCACAACTCTGGCACCGACTGTGCAAACAATCAATCTCACGACGGTTACTAATTCGGCGGGATTTACCGAAGCATTCAAGGCGATCACATCTCGGCTGGCCGATCTTGCGAATGGATCGAATGACTTCGACCTACTGACGACTTCAACCGCTCAAAACTACATCTTTTGGGGCGAACTTGCGAAGGCGTCGGGTTATACGGAATCGGACGTTGAGAACAACACCGCGACGCAACCAGGGCAAGTCGCATCTAATTCTATGAGCAGCCGGTCGATGACGGTCAACGCGACCGCAAGCGAGTATACTTACATTGCATATCCAGCGCGTCTCGGTGCCTTGACTTCGATTATCATCGGCGGATTCGAATCGCTTGGTGATTTCAACGTCGATAATACCGCGTTGGCGGTGACGAACGATGCAGGATACCAAGAAGATTATCGAGTTTACGTTTCCAAGAATCCGGGCTTTACCGACCCGACAACAATGTTGGTGACAATCTAATGCCGAGTGTAGTAGGAGAGATTACAAAAGGCGCAGCATTTGACGCGATCGTCATGGCCACCAATGTCGGCATGGTCAGCAATGCACGCGTGTTGGGCAATTTGTCGGGTGCGAACAAGCCCGCTTCCGAATTGACCGGCGCACAATTGCGAACAATCATTCCGACGCAACCAGGCCATTTTATCTACATTGAGTCACCAGCGGCCACCGATTCGTTCCCTCTCGTTTATGTCCCGCATGCTGCAACCCTGAAACGGATCATCGGCATAACAGACGTTGGCACGGTGGATTTCAATATCGAAAAACGCGGTCAATTGACGCCCGATGTTGCGGGCACGGATGTTGAGGCGGTGGATTTACAGGCGACCGCAGCGGGATTGAATGATACGTCTTTTACTTCGCCAGCTATTTCGGCTGGTACGTGGTTGCATTATTCGGCGTCGGCGATTGCGTCTGCGCCAACAAAGGTTTGGGTGGCGTTGGAATATACCATTGATTGATTTGCCGATCATTGACGAAGAATGCGGGGAATGCGCAGCATGTTGTATGTTGGTTGGTAAACCTCCGTTTGACGATGACGAATTACGATCCTTGCCGATCCGTTTGGCGATACAGGTGAAACAAATGGAGGATTGCAGCGAAACCTATCGACCATGCGAATGGTTTGATTCGGGAAATAGGCGCTGTTTGCATTATGAATATCGACCGAAAGAATGTAGAGATTTCGAACGCGGCTCTGATGACTGCTTGTCGTCTCGAAAGATTGTAGGAATTGGGGAAGTATAATGGCTGTTGGTGATCTATATATCAATCAGGGAACGACGATCACGTTTGACTCTACGCCGACTGACGTAGCTTTGACTTTGACTTCGTTGGCGTCGGGTTCGATCCGCTATAGTGCACCGGCGGATCTAGCAATCTTAGGCGATGGTGCTGGACCGGGGCTATATCAGTGGGGACTCAAGACAAAGTTCGCCACAACGCCTGTGCTTGATGAGGTAATCGACATTTATCTTGCTCTGTCGGACGGCACAAACGATTTCAATATATCCCAGACTGATCATACAGAGACTCTCGAAAGCACTTTCGCGGGCGCCAAATGGATTGGTTCTCTTGTTGTAAATGAAGCATCGACAACTGCATCTTTTACAGCATTCGGTGAAGTTTTTATCCCGACCAAACAAGTGCAGGCGGTGATCGCAAACGGAACGGCAGATGGGCTGTCTGCGACGGCGGCGGACCATGCGTTTTATCTGACGCCTCTACCTTACAAGAAGCAATAATGGCTACAAGTGGGGTCGGCAATTCTTTCCCTGGCGTGTTACGTGCGTCAGACGCAGCGAGAACAAGTTCGGAATCCGCCTATCCGCAATTATGGCGTGGATTGATGACTACATTCAGTCCGTGTCTGTTTTTGCGATATATGCATTCGGCATTGACGCTTGCGGCAAACATTGGAGCGGTTCGGCAATTCACTTATTCGATCACAGGGCATTCACCAGGTAGGTTGTTTGAACGTGGGTCGTTAACACAAGCCAAAACAACAATCGGACCTGCGATACATACAGGCGATTCTTCCGCAGCAGGAGCATTACGAACATCTGCCAACGATCACTTCAATCAAGTCAGATTGACTCCACCGTTTACAATTCAGGCGTTTGTAAGCCCTAGTAATCTTGCTGGTTTTTCTTACATCTGGTGCACGGATCAAAAGGGATCGTCAAAGGCAGGGGGCAAACTCAAAGGCCACATCTTATATTTGGATAATACACTTCAAACGATTGCGCTCGTTGCACATGATGGCACTCTGTCTGCGCTCAACACAGGCGGCGCCTTCCAACATCAGGATGTTTCGATCTTTGCTGCGAACGACAATCTCAATATCATTGCAGCAACCTCGGGCGAGCCAATAGATAATACTCCGCACAAGTTATGGCTCAACGGCGTTGCGCTTTCGACAACCACATCTGGCAATCACATCACTGCGACGCACGGCACCAACGCTCTCTATGGTGGGTTGCGCGATGGAGTCTATTCAGATTCGCTCTCGATTGCGCATGTCGCAACTTGGAATCGCTATCTCTCGGATGGCGAACTCAAGATTCTGAGCGATGATCCTCTCGCGATTTATAGGCCCAACTTTCAACGGCGGATACATCAATTCCCGCCCTTTGATATTGATGCAGGCCTAAGGACCGTCACCACGGGCGGGGCAGTGATCACGTCCAAGCGGGTTCTCACGGGCTAGGCTGGCCGACGCTTCATAAGTCGTTGATATTCCTAGACTTACGACAATTTCGACATTTTGTCAAAAAAACCTCGATATTTATTTGACAAGCGGGCGGGGATGTCGTATAGTATATGTGTCAGGCAATGATGGATTGCCGAGCAAGCCAAAAACGAAAGGGAAAAATGATGAGCAAAACACTGATAACACACACCTGCGGACATGAGATCACGCACAATCTCGTCGGCAAATACAATGATCGGGATCGCAAGGCCGAATGGCTTGCTACCATGCCATGCTTGGATTGTAAGCGATCTGCTGAGTTAGAGACAGCTAGAGAGACGACTTCAGACCTTCCGGCTCCGACGGGGTCGGAAAAACAGGTCAACTGGGCGACAACGATACGGGCCAAACTTGTTACGGAAGTGGATCAATGCATCGAAAAAATCCGACCGCAAGTAATCGCCAATGGTAAGGAAGAGAACTTGGACAAATTACGCGAGATCATAATGCACAACGCCGATGCAAAGTTTTGGATCGACAATCGCGATTGTAACGGCGAAAGCATTGTCAAAATGACGGCGCGTAAAATGGCAAGCAAATAACAACACGAAAATCGAAAGGGAAAACGATGAAAACGAAAACAACAGGCGAACTGAACTATCTTGGAAATATCTACCTCGTACGTGCGGCTTGGCTCATTGCTGGAGGCATGGCCGACGGAGTCAATCTCGACAACATAGCTCGGACAATAGCTGGCGACGTCCTCGATTGGACCGACGTCCAGGAAAAGATTTTGAACGTCATCACCGAAATCTCGGCGCACGTATATGATGTTACCCCACCGGGCGGGGACCGCACCCGGATCGGGAAGATTGGGCGGCACGTCATCGACGACTGCGAAATCTATTGGATCAACACCAATGCCTATATTGAATGGTATCGTGGAGATTCGCCAGAAGCGAACGCCGTCCGCGAGCAAATCGAAAACAGAAGATCGGACGATTAGATGACCGACGAAATTAACTTCGACGACCTATGTCCGCGTTGTCAACGATTGGTCCAGGGCATGACTGCCCCACAAGGCCGACCGCGCAAAACTGGTATATCGGATGAAGAGATTGTCCGGTTGCGCGCTGAGGGCATGACATATCGTGCGATCGGTAAGCAGCTCGGCGTGACTGCGCAGACGGTTGCGAATCGGCTGAAAAAATATCAAGAAAAGACTTGAGCCGTCGATCAAATCGGCCGATGATTAAAACCATGGACGTCAGCAGAAAAACAAAGGAAACAACGTGCGGATCGGGAGCTGCCTCATCGCCAGATGCCGGCGTCCATCCTCCCGATCCGCCGTTGTGCTTGTTTGGCCAGGGATCGTATGCTTGGGCATATGACCCACAAAAAACGACTTCCCTCCAGGCGCGGGCGGTGTGCGGTTGCCGAGCGATCGCGCGCCGCCTGTTTTTGCGAAAGGTAAAACGATGAATCGAAAACGACCGCATGATGACCTGATCCGCGCGACGATTGAACTTTTGAAACTCGCGCATCTGCCAAGTATTTCATTGACGATGTTGCACGGCATAGTCAACGTCGAGGAACAACGCGACGGTTATTCCGTGGACATACAAACTCCAAGAGGTAAGTCGAACTGGGATACGCATTTTGTTTGCGAAGACGTGACAATCGATGAAGTCAGATGTTGGCTAGCGATTGCGATGGACCTCGCTGATACGCTTGTTCTAAGCTGCGAAAAAGCTCAGTAGAGGACAATTCATAATATGCACAACAAGCGGTCTCGGACTAATACTCACAAGCGTCATAAATCGAATCTCGTGGATGATCGGTTCAAACCACCGCCGCCGAAGGACAGGCTGATTTTGCTCTTAGCCACGATGATGGAATCGGGATTGCGACTCAAAGAAATCGCCAAACGGATCAACGTCGGAGAACGTCGCACGATGGTAATGCTCGCCGAGTTGAAGGACGCCGGACTGGTCAAGCATGTCCCGTCGCTGGGCGGTTGGTCGCTCGACAATGAAAGGATGTTTGAGAATGTCAAACCGCAAAGATGAACTCGCACCGATTGAGCAAACAGCCATCGAATCCAAGGGCGATGGGCGAGACCTTATCACAAACTCGCGAGCACAGTGCTTCAAACTCTGTCCTCGCAAACACTACTATTCTTACGTTTGCGGCGTGCGACGCGAGCAGTCGGCCGCTCTACGATTCGGAGGCGCATTCCACGAGGCCTTGCATCTTTACAAAACGACTGAAGATATTGACCGTGCAACGTCGTTTTTGGACGACAACTATCGGGCAATGATCGACGCGACGGATTCTGAAGAGCGAATCGAATCCTTGTTGCTTGAATTGGTCAAGGTCAAGGCACTTTTGCAAGGCTATATAATCCGCTGGGCTGATGAGCCGATCGAGATTTTGGAATCCGAGATTCAATTCGACTTGCCGATCGTTAATCCGCAAACGGAGAAGGCGAGTCGAACATATCGGAATGCAGGAAAGATTGATGCCGTCGCCCACTACGATGGCCGCCTGGTAATTCTCGAACACAAGACGACTGGTGATTCGATAACGACCGATTCCAATTATTGGGATCGTCTCGCGCTCGATGAGCAGATCAGTCGCTATATCCTTGCAGCCCGCGAACTCGGTTATGACGTTGGCGGTGTTCTTTATGACGTGATCCGCAAACCGTCTATTGCTCCCAAACTTGTCGGTCGCGGCGAGGACAGACGAAGGGAATCTCTTGTTGAGTATTCTGAGAGATTGAGTGAAGATATTGGTACACGCCCATCATTCTATTTTGCGCGGCGTGAAGTCGTTAGATTCGAACGAGAACTTACTGAAATGCGATACGAAATGTGGGACATAGCGAAGCAGATTCGCCAAGCCGAACGGAATAATCTGCACTACAAGAATTCGCAATCGTGTAGATTTCCTTATCCCTGCGCATATTTGCCATTGTGCGTCAATCAAATTGACGTTGAAAATGAAGCACTGCCCGAAGGGTTCGAGCGAGTGCAAAATGTGAATCCTGAATTGGGAGAAACAGATGATGCCAACAGCACCACCACCGCCGCCGCGAAAATCAGCGCAAGCACCAACACCTGTTGAAAGGAAACCCAAGAAGTTCACTGTGTCGAACGTGTCATGCACGAACGGTCAAGCGATCGTCATTTATGGGACAGGCGGCGTCGGTAAGACTTCGCTTGCATCGCTCGCGCCGTCGCCGATCTTTTTGAATCTCGATAGAGATGAATCGAAGGCGAATATACGCCAGGTCAACGGAGTAGAGACGTTTGTAGATATGCGCGAT
>Ga0114931_10000908_pt1 | contig 37149 bp, 38 predicted proteins | sample 2SBtaG_FD_89579 | JGI IMG/M metagenome (GOLD analysis project Ga0114931, IMG submission 89579) | Deep subsurface microbial communities from Kolumbo volcano to uncover new lineages of life (NeLLi) - 2SBTROV14_V59a metaG | ecosystem: Environmental > Aquatic > Marine > Volcanic | place: Kolumbo... | reverse complement strand
TCGGGCAGCGCGTAGACCGGGTTGAGGTCGTGCAGGAGTAGGACGCCGATCTTTCCGGCGTTCATGTCGTCCATGAGGGCCTTGACGCGGGCGTAGCAGTGGATCGGGCCCTCGTAGCCGCCGGTGCCGAAGCTCTTGCCGGCGTTCCCCGAGACGATGTTGATCAGGTAGGTCGCGGCGGCGAGGTCGACGGCCGACTTGTTGGCCGCGTTCGCACCACCGGGGAGCGCCACGGCGGCCCCGTGGCCGCTGGCCTCGAGGAACTGGGTGGCGATGGCGTCGATCTCGGACTCGGGCACGCCGGCGGCGGCGGCCGCGCCCTTGATGTCGACCTGGCCGATCAGGTCGAGGGCGGGCCCCTTGTAGTTGGCCTTCATCGCCACGAGGCGGGCGATGGCCCGCGCCACGAGCGCCTCGGTGCCGGGCTTGACCGCGAGCCAGTCGTCGGCGTTGCCGCCGGTCTGGTCCTTGTGCGGGGACACGAGGCCGAAGCGGGCGATCCAGTGTCCCTCGTCGGGGTTGCGCGCCTTGGCGAACTGCGCCTGGATCTTCGGGTTGCCCCAGGTGGAGAGGAAGGGCGCGCCGAAGGACAGCACGTAGCGGCACTCGGACAGGTCGTAGGCGGGGAGCGCCTCCTTGCCGAAGATCGCCTTGAACGCGGCGAGCTCCGCCTCGTAGCCCAGCGGCTCCCAGAACACGCCGTAGCCGTCGGTGAAGTCCTGGATCAGGCGCACCATCGAGCCGCTGCGGTAGGGGCCGAGCCAGGCGATGCGCTTGTTCGCGGAGACCGCACCGCGCACGGCCGTGGCGAAGCTGCCGAGGCCCGTCTTCCAGTCGGTGTCGGACCAGCTCGCGCCCTTGCGCTGGCGGGACTGCTTGAACCGGTCCGGGGAGTACAGCCGCTGCAGGGTGAGCAGGGCGGCGGTCGGCGCGGCGGGGGCCCACGGGTGGCGCGTGTTGGCACCCACGTTGATCACCCGACCGTCACGGTGTCGCGCGGCGACGGGGAAGGCCGCGGGGCCGCTGGTGACCGTGGTGCCGAAGAAGGTCGGCGTGCCGGGTGTGACCACCTCGCTCTTCACCACGTACGGCAGGAGCTGCTCGACTGGCGTGTAGTAGCGGTCGTTGTCGATGCCGCAGGCGGACAGGGCGGAAACACTGCCGCTCAGCCCGAGGGCCTTCAGGAAGTCGCGTCGGTTCAGGCGCGCCATGTCTCGGACTCCCGGCTCACTTGTGACACGTGAAGCAGTCCTTCAGCTCGGCGCGCCGAAGGTCTGCATCATCGCCGTAGTTGTTGTCGATCGAGGGGTGCGTGGCGTGGCACTGCAGGCACCAGCCCATCTGCAGCGGGGTCGCGCGCTTCATCACCTCGGCCTTGGAGGCGTCGCCGTCGGGCCACTTGCCCTCGAGCGGGATCAGGCCGTGGCACTCGGTGCAGTCGACGCCAGCGCGGACGTGCCGCTCGTGGCTGAAGTACACGTAGTCGGGCAGGTCATGGACCTTCTTCCACGGGATCGGCTCGCGCTTGTCCCAGTAGGAGGCGAGCTTCTTGATCTCCGGCTTGTCGGTCTTCACGTGCTTGTGACAGCCCATGCAGACCTCGACCGGCGGGACGCCGGCGTGGATGGAGCGCCGCGCTTCGGTGTGGCAGTACTGACAGTCCATCCCCAGCATCGTGACGTGCCGGTAGTGGGTGAACTGGATCGGCTGCTCTGGCGGCTTGTCAGGGATCACACCCGTCGCGATCTGGCCGTCGGAAGGGCCATATTGCGGAAACAGCGGGTGGAACCCCTTCGGATGGACGGCGGTGTCGGTCCCCGAGGGGATGACGCTGTAGTCGCAGGACACGGCGAAAACGGCGAAAATTGCCGCAGCCGCGTACACGACCTTCCGGAAGAGATGGCGCATGGGCCCTCCGCGCCTCGGACGTCACAGGCGTGCACAGGCCGCGGCTACTAAACGGTGCCGGGTAGGCCTTCAAGCGGAGTGCAATGATTCGCGGCACCTCCGGCACGGAAGCAACGGACTTTTCGCTGGTTTCGGCCCGTCGGACCACCGATGCCGAGGTCGCGTGTCTGGAGCATCGACGCGATCCTCAACCCGAGACGGGACCCGTTCTTCCGTCTCGGAGGGCTTGCACGACGCGCAGCACGTGGAGGATCGTCTCCTCGCGGACGTAGTCCTCTCGCCGGTCTCCCAGGATCCGTGCCATCGCCGCGGCGTGATCCTGGTCGAAGAGGGGCGCCGACTCGACGAGGGTCTGCTGGGTGCGGTCGCGCCACAGGGCCTGGTTCTCCTGGCGCCAGGTCCACTCCCCGTCGTGGACCTTCAGGCGGGTGGTGCGCCGGAACAGCGGGCTCTGCTCGAAGAGGAGGTGGGCCTCGCCGCCGCTGTCGAGGCGCAGGAGCGCCTCCAGGCGCCCGTGCGCGTGGTGCACCTCGAGCACCTCGACCACCGGGCCGGCCACGTCGACGAGCCGGTGGAGCCGCGCCACGTTGCGCAGCGCGAGCTCGGCGCCGGGGGCCTCCTCGGGGCCGCCGCCGCGGAACCCGACGTCCACGCGGCGCACGAGAAGCGGGCGGACGTTGGCGCGAAGGACCGAAGCGGTGCCGGTGAGCAGCTCGATGTGCTCGACGTGGAGCACGCGCTGACGCGCTCGCGCGAGGGCGAACAGGGACGCCGCGGTGGCCGCGTCCGGGGCGAGGGGGAACTCGCAGACGACGTGGCGGCCGGCCTGCAGCGCGGCGAGGACCTGCTCGGGGTGCGCCGGCGTCGGCGAGCAGACGGCGACCGCGTCGGCCGCCTGCACGGCCTCCTCGAAGCGGGCCACCCGCGGCGCGCCCGTCTCGTCGGCCTTCCGGCCCCGCCAGACCGCGGCGAGGACGCTCCTGGGATCGTGCGCGATCGCCTTGCTCCGCGCAAAACCGGCGATCCCCACTCCGACGATCGCCCAGCGCACCGGGCTGTCTGCCATGCGAGCCTCCACGTCGGGACTCCCTATCCCGGCAGTGGACTCGGGTTAGGGTGCGGGGCGCGCCGCCGCTGGGTGGCACGGGAGGCGTCATGCGGTGGATCGGGATGATCGCGATCGGGATGCTGATGGCGTGCGGGAAGCCCACCGCGCCCCAGGCGAGCGACGAAGAGGCGGCGCAGCGCACGGAGTCCGCGTCGGCACCCTCGTCCGCGCCCGCGGCGCCGACGCCCGCTTCGCTGTACGCGGCCTGTCGCGACCGGGTGGAGCAGCCCGAGACCGAGGGCGAGTGCAAGGCCGACGGCGACTGTGCTGCGGCTGGATGCAGCCAGGAGATCTGCACCACGGCGGCCGCCGCGAAGGACGTCACGAGCACCTGCGAGGTGCGCGAGTGCTTCCAGGTCCTCGACCACTGTGGGTGCGTACAGGGCAAGTGCACGTGGTCCCTGAAGGACACCGTGCCCGTCCGCACGCCGCACGCGCTGCAGTGAGCGTCCGGATCACCGGCGGCGTCGCCCGTGGCCGGGTGCTGTCTGCCACCGCGCCCCCCGGGGTGCGTCCGACCGCGGCACGGGTGCGCGAGGCGCTGTTCTCGATGGTGGGGCAGGCCCTGGACGGCCAGACGGTGCTGGACGCCTTCGGAGGCGCCGGGCTGGTGGGCCTGGAGGCGTGGTCGCGGGGCGCGCGGGTGACGGTCTTCGAGCGCGAGCGGCGCGCCTGGCAGGGGATCGTCGCGGCCGGCAAGGCGCTCGGGGCCGAGTGGACGGTGCGGCACGACGACGTGTTGCGGCGCGCCGGGTCGCTCGGGCAGTTCGACGGCGTGTTCGCCGATCCGCCCTACGGGACGGATCCGGAGGCGGTGATCGGGGCGCTGGGGCCGCTGGCGAAGCGGTGGTTCGTGATGGAGATGGAGGCGGGAGCGGAGGTGCCTGAGAAGGCGGGGGAGCTGGGGCTGGACCGGCGGCGGCGGTACGGGAAGACGGAGTTGGTGGTGTACAGGTAGGCTCGACCTCGACGACGAGGCCCGCCGGCCTCACTCCAGCGGCCGTTTCCCGGTCTCCAACCACCGCCGGTAGTCCGCCAGGATCTCCGCGTGATCGAAGGCCAGCTCCCCCGGGAGCGCGTCGAGCGGAAAGATCGCCGCGCGCGCCGCGTCGTCGGCTCCGATCGGCTCACCCTCGGCCGTCGCGACGAAGACCGTCGACATCGTGTGCTGCCTCGGATCCCGGTCCGGGCGGCTGTAGACGTAGAGCAACGCCCGGAGGTGCACGTCCAGCCCCGTCTCCTCCATCGCCTCGCGCTTCGCGGCGGCCTCCACGCGCTCGCCTTCGTCGACGAAGCCGCCGGGCAGCGCCCACCCGTGGGGCGGATTGCGCCGCTCGATCAGGACGATGCCGCCGGGCAGCTCGATGATCACGTCGAGTGTCGGGGTGGGGTTCCGGTAGGGCACGGGACGCCTCCAGGGCGGGTTGGCTTGCTGGCCGGGATGCGAGACCATACCCACCGCCGGGACGCGTCGTCCCGCGAGGATCCGCCCCGCCCATGACCTCCGACCCGCAGGACCTGGTCGCCCGTGCGCTGGCGGGGGACCGCCGCAGCCTCGCTCGCGCCATCACCCTGGTGGAGCTCCGGGATCCAGCGGTAGCCACGGCGCTCGGCGCGCACTCGGTGCGCCGGCGGAGCGCGCCGGGCGTGCCGCACGTGGTCGGGCTGACCGGGCCGCCGGGCGCGGGCAAGTCCACCTTCGCCGACCGGCTGATCGGCCGGGCGGTGGACGACGGGCAGCGCGTCGCGGTGGTGGCGGTCGACCCGAGCAGCCCGTTCTCCGGCGGCGCGATCCTCGGCGACCGCGTGCGCATGGAGCGGCACACCGGCCAGGAGAGCGTGTTCATCCGCTCCCTGTCGAGCCGCGGTCACCTCGGGGGCCTCTCGTCGGCCACCGCCGAGGTGGTGGACCTCCTCGACGCCGCCGGGTTCGACCTCGTCCTCGTAGAGACGGTGGGCGTGGGGCAGTCGGAGCTGGGGGTGATGGAGGTGGCCGACACGGTGCTCGTGGTGCTCACCCCGGAGTCGGGCGACGCGGTGCAGGCGATGAAGGCGGGCCTGATGGAGATCGCCGATGTCTTCGTGGTGAACAAGTCCGACCGCCCGGGTGCGGACCGCCTGGTACGGGAGCTGCGCCGCACGGTGGAGCTGACTCCGGGGCCCGGCTGGCGGGTGCCGGTTCGCGCGGCCTCGGCCGCTCGGGACGAGGGCGTGGACGAGGTGCTCGACGAGACCCGCGCCCACCTCGCCTGGTGCTGCGGGGACGGCGAGGAGCGCTGGAGCCGCCGGCGCGGTGACGCCCGGGTCCGGCTGTACCTCGACCTCGTCGCCGAGACGGCGCGCGACGCGGCCCGGGCCGGGCTCGACCCGACGCTGGAGCAGGCCCTCCGGGACGGGTCGATCACCCCCCACGAGGTCGCGGGGAGGGCTCGGTGAACCTGGAGGCCGCCCGCACGGAGCTGGAGGCGCTCGCGACCCGGGTCGCGCCCGGGGAGGGGCGGATCGCCCTGGAACTCGACGGCGACGTCGCGTGGTTGCGCCTGGACAACCCGAAGGCCCACAACGCGCTCACGATCCGGATGATGGCGGAGCTCGGAGCGGCGGTGGCGCGGCTCGCAGAGTGGACCGGCGCCTGCCTCGTCCTCGCCCCCTCCACCGAGGGGACCTTCTGCTCCGGGGGTCACCTCGACCAGGTCCAGCAGGCGCTGATCGCCCCCGACCAGGGGCACCGGATGGCGCGCGCGATGGGGGTCGTGCTGGATGCGCTCCTCGACCTCCCGGTGGTCAGCGTCGCCGCGGTCGACGGCCCGGCCATCGGTGGGGGTGCCGAGCTGACCACCGCCTGCGACCTGCGCGTGATCCGGTGGGGCGCCCGGGTGCACTTCGTCCACGCCCGGCTGGGCGTCGCGCCGGGCTGGGGCGGCACCGGACGCCTCGTGCGCCTGCTGGGGCGCCGCACGGCGCTGCGCCTGCTCGCCGAGGCCCGACCGGTCCAGGCCGAGGAGGCGGTGGCCCTCGGGCTCGCCGACGCCGCCTGCGAAGGGCCGGCGGCCGAGGGCGCCCTGGAGCTCCTCGCCCCGATCCGCGCGCTGCCGGTAGCCGCGGTGCGCGCGGTCAAGGGACAGGTGAGCGCCTCCGACGACCGGGAGGCCCAGGCGGCCCGGTTCGCCGAGGTGTGGGGTGGGCCCGACCACCGCGCGGCGCTCCGGGCCCTCGGGAGGCGATCGAGCGGGTGAACCGAGGACTGCCGGCGCTGCTCCTCCTGCTGGCGGGGTGCCCGCATCGGCCCCCGCCCGCACCCGAAGGCTCGCTCGTGATCGCGCCGAAGCCCGCACCCGCCGCGCCCGAGGGCACGCCGGTGGCTCCGGGCACCTGGACGGACGCCAGCGGCCTGTCGCTGCAGATCCCCGAGGGCTGGAGCGGGCAGACCGGGCCGCCCGGGAGCAGCCTGCTCCTGACCCTGAAGCACGCCGACACCGGGGTGCAGGTGGAGCTCTGGTCCTTCGCCTCCTCGGGCGAGGTGGGACCGAGGCCCCGCCCGGGCTGCGAGTGGATGTTCAACGACGCCGCGAACCACCGCCTGGTGCCCGCGCTCACCCCCGCGGTCACCGCCACCTGCCTGTCCGACGACCCGCTCGCGCCGGTGGTGCAGGGCTGGTACGGCCGCGTCCACGGGCGGGAGGTGCAGGTCGAGGTGATCTACCCGGCGGGCCGGGTCATCGAGGGCCGCGCGGTGGTCGAGCCACTGCTCGAGTCCCTGAAGGGCGGCTGATCAGCGGCGTCGCCGCCGCACCAGCACCAGCAGCGCCGGGATCAGCGCGACGAGACCACCCGGACCGCCGCCGGTCTGGCACCCGCCCCCGCAGGAGGAGGCGCTGCCGCAGCCCCCGCTGCTCTGGTACCCGACCGGGCCGAGGTAGCCGTACAGGCCGAGGTAGTCGGCCGGGTCGCCGGCCGGCGAGGCGACGAGGTCGGTGAGCCCGAAGCCCTGTAGGGAGGGCACGGGGAAGGTCACGCCCGACAGGGTGTCGCCGAGGAGTGCCGGGAGCACCGTCTCGAACAGGCCCCCCATGGCGTCCTGGATCTCCTGGGTGTGGGCGGTGGTGATCTCGTCGTAGGTCACCTGTGCGTCGATCGCGGCCGGATCGAGGTCGATGCCCACGTCGAGCTGCCCGGAGGACCCGGCGAACCCGAAGTCGAGGCCCACGTCGGTCTGCACGTCGGTGCCGAGCAGGCGTGCGCGGCGGCCGTCGAGGTCGGCGTACAGGTCGACGCCCAGGTTGCGCACCTCGACGGTGAGATCCGAGGGGCCGTCCACCCGTCCCTCGGGCGGCCGTGCCGGGCGGGTGACGATCTCCAGCGGCGAGGTCTGGTCGAACAGGTCGCCGTAGGCGTCTCGGCTCAGGAGGGTGAGGAGGCTGGTGTTCAGGGGCAGGGACGGCGTCTGGGTGAGGTCCTGGCACAGGAGCCCCGCGCGCCACGCCGCGAAGAGCCCGCTGTTCACGAGGTCGTCGGAGACGAGCAGGCCCATGTCGGCGGGTGCGGGGACCTCGGACGGCGCACTGCCGATGGGCGGCAGGTCGACCGGGCTCTGGCGGGAGCCCTCGAAGCCGTAGTCCGCCACGCAAGGGTCCTCGGGCGCGTCGAAGGACCCGGCCAGCTGCACCCGCGCGCCGTCCGGGGTGACCTGGACGTCGTAGGGCTCGACCAGCACGTCGAGGGTCGTCCCGCCGAGGTCCACGGACTGCTGCACCCGGGCCTGGGCGAAGGCGTCCTGGATCGTCCCCTCGATCTGCGGGATCAACGCCTGGATCTGGGTGTCGATCGTGCCGTGGAGCAGGTCGATGATCGCCCCGATCGGGTCGAAGCCGAACAGCCCGCCCACGTTCTGCACGAAGTCGATGAAGTCGCCCAGCCCGCACCCGGACAGGTGCAGGTCGTTGCCGCTCAGGTCCATGTTCCAGGAGATCGCGGGGATGTGGGCCCGGAGCTGCCGCCCGTCCGGGGTGTCCACCACCGACAGGTAGACCGGCGCGCCCATGGTGATCTCGAAGGGATCGGCCCAGGCGTCACAGGTGAAGTCGATGGGGATCGACAGCCCGATGTCGTTGATCCCGCCCTCGGCGTAGACGTCGACGGCCATCGGGTCGTTGGAGGCGTTGACCCACAGGGAGGTGTCGATGGAGAGCTGGAGGTAGCCGCTCTGGGGGACCAGCTGCAGGTCGTGGACGTCGAGGCCGACGAAGCCGTTCGACACGCCGAAGTCGTACTCCCAGCAGGTCCAGCAGATCCATCCGAAGACCGGGTCGCAGCAGGTGCCCGAGTCGGCCTGGTGGATGTTGTACCCGTTGGCGTCCGCGGGCAGGTCGATCCCCGGCGGGACGATCCCCGGCAGCCCGTCACCCAGCGCCTGGAACCCGCTGGGGGTGACGTCCAGGGTGATGCCGTCATCGAAGACCTGCCCGGGAGGCCAGTCCGCGCGGGCGGTAACGGGCAGCAGGATCAGCGGGGGGAGGAGGAACCCGACGAGGAGCTTCATGGCGGTCCCGGGGGGAAGGCTCCCGGGCACGATACCGCCCCGGAGAACGGGTGTCAGCCCTCTTCGGGGTGCCCTCCCCGCGCGTCGAGGTGCGCCTGGAGGAACCGGGCGTGGCGCGTTGCCTCGGCGTGGGCCTCGGGGGCGCGCTGTCGCGTGGCCCGGGCGATCGCGTGCCAGTGGGACCGCTCGTGCTCCAGCCAGGGGCGCAGGAGCGGGTCGTCTCCCTCCAGTAAGCGCGGACCGTGCTCGAGGGTGAGCCCGGTCGCGGTCTCGGTGCCGGGCACGGCGCGGAGCACCTCGGCGAAGCGCTTGTTCTCCCGAGCGAGCCCCTCGGCGTCGATCCGCCACCCCTTCGCCGCGAGGTAGCGACGCAGGGTCGACGGGTCGTCGGGGCAGTGCGCGACGAGGACGTCGGGGCGCGGCCCGCGGTCGAGGATCCCGGCGATGGTCCGGGCGCCCATCCCGGTGATCACCGCGACCGGGACGTGCCGGAAGGGGGCCAGACCGTCGGCGACCACCCAGCGCACGTCGGGGCGACCGCGGCGATGGGGCTGGCGCTCGGTGGCGATGGCGCCCAGGGCGTGCGCGACGTGGCCGTGGTCGGCCCCTACGTCGACGACCAGCCGGCCACGGGGCACGAGCGAGACGATCAGTCGGCGCCGGGCGCGGCTCACGAGCGCTCCCGCTCGGGCGGCGGCCGGGAGCCGGTGGTCTCGGCGAGGCTGTCGCGGGCGAGCCGGGTCGTGCTCCGCAGGACCTCCACCGCCGCGGGGACCTGATCCCCGCGGGTCCCGACCTCGGCGATCACCGCCTCGAGGTCGGCCAGGGCGTCGTCGATGGCGTGGAGCCGCGAGGCGACGCGCTCGTGGCGCGCCTGGACCGCCTCGACGTCGGCGAGGGTCCGGGCGAGCCGATCGCGCTCCTTCACCGCGCTCGGGTCGGTGGCGGCGCCCAGGGTGGCGACCCGCACCCGGAGCGCCGAGGCGTCGACGGCCTCCAGGGCGTCGCGCACCGTGGCCGCGATCCGGTCGAGGTCGGCGAGGTGGCGCTCGACGTCGCGCAGGGCCCCCCGCACGTCGGTGGCGGCGACCTCGGGCAGCGCGCTGTGCGCGAGGTGACGGCGCAGGGCGGCGATCCGTTCCCAGCGCGCCTGGATCTCGGCGCCGGGGACCGCGCCGTCCGCGAGCGCCTTGCGCCCGGCCTCCACCGCGCGCCACTGGCTGCGGCGGTAGCCGCGCACCGCCGGGAGCGCGACCAGGAGCAGTGTCGCGACGATGGAGGCGACCCACAGCGCGGTCAGGCCGAAGGTCAGGGCGAGGACCAGCAACGTGCCGGCGAGCAAGGCCAGGGGAACCTGCAGGAGCCACCCCAGCCCGGGCTTGCGCACGGTGGCAGTGGGCAGGTCCTCCGCGCCGTCGGGCACCGGGGCGTCGCGGGCGGCGCGGGGGGAGCTCCAGGTGGCGAGGACCAGGGGGAGGTCGCGCCGGGCCAGTTCCTCGACCCACTGCACGGGCACCTCCGCGGCACCGGCCGCGGCGCTCACCTGCTCGGGATCGAGGCCCGCCAACGCGCGCGCGGGGATCGCGAGGGCCGCCCGCGGGTGCGCGATGTCCGGCCGGGCGTGGCGCGCGGCCCGGTCCTGGGCGCGCACGGTCGTCTGCACGGTGCCGGGGGCCAGCGTCGCGGGTCGTGGTCGGGCGCGCCGCACGAAGTGGCGCAGATCGGGCAGCTCCAGGGCGCTCTCCTGCAGGTAGGGGAGCGCCGAGGCCCGCTGGGCAGGGTCCCGGGCGAGGAGGTGCTGCAGGGCCTGCTCCAGGGCCGGGGACATGCCCGGGACCCAGTTGCCCGCGGGCACCGGAGTGCCCCCCGCCGCGCCGGAGACCGGGTCCCGCCCGGTGGCGAGGCGGTAGAGCACCACACCGAGCCCGTACAGCCCGGCCGCGGCGTCGGGCGCCGCGCCCGTGAAGGCCTCGGGCGCCACGTGGCGCGCGGCGTCCGGAGCGATCCGGTCGCCCGGACGGCCGAGGGGCGCGAGCACGGGCTGCCCGTTCGTGTCGAGGCCGATGTCCCGGGCCGCCAGGGCGCTCCGTGTCGCGCCGCCCGCCGTGATCACCGCGGGGACGAGGCGTGCGCCGATCGCGGCGACCACCCCGGGGGCGAGCGGGCCCGGGACGTCGGCAAGGGTCGCGTCCTCCAGGGGCGCGCGCGCGACCCAGGCCTCGCGGTCGGTCCAACCCACGTCGTGCACGGGCACGAGCGCCGGGTCCGCGGCCCGCATCACCGCGCGGTGCAGGTCGAGGAACCGCCCGTGCTCGGCCCGCGTGTGGGTGGCGGGAGGCTGCAGCGCGAGCACCTCGGCGGGCTCGCCCGTGGCGGGATCGACGGCGCGCCATCGGCCCACCGCCGGGTCGCACGGCGCGCTGCCGACGATCTCCCAGCGGTCCCCGACGCGATCCCCGACCTTCATCGTGGCGCCTCGGGGTCCAGCCCGGTCACTCCGGCCGGATCGTCAGCTTGCAGGCAATCTGCCCGCGCGTGGCGTCCTGGGCGACCATCACGGCGCCGTTCCCGTCGGCGCGGATCGAGAAGCTCACCTCCGCGTCCATGCCGTGCTCGCGCAGGGCCGGCTTCATCGTCTGGGCGATATGCCGCGACACAGTCTGGGCGAGGTCGAGGGCGTTGACGAGGGCGCTCAACGGATCCGGACGGATCTCGAGGTCGCTCTTGACGAATGCGCCAGTGGTCTCGGTCTCGAGGAGAAGGGTGGTCTCTTCATCGAGATGGGTCGGGTAGAACAGGGGTCACCTCCGGACAAGGGAGGCTTACCACGGAGGCACGGCCGGCGCGCGTGGTGGCTCGGGGCCACGCTCCTCCGCCCGTCTTCCCCTACCGGAGCCGAGGGGCCCGCAGGGCGTGCTGTGCGCCCCTCGCCGCGATGAGGCGCCGCCCGCCCCGGCTCCTGTGGTATGCCAGGGACTCTTGGCGGGGAAGGGGATGCCCAGCACGATCACGCTCGAGGAGATCATCAAGTTCCTGCTCGAGGCGCCCATGTTCGGCGACCTCGACGCGGAGGAGCTCTCCCGCGTCGTCCACATCATGCAGATCCAGCGGCTTCGGCCCGGCCAGTACCTGTTCCGCGAGGGGCAGCGGGGCGAGGCCTGGTACGTGACGTACGAGGGCGAGGTCGAGGTCACCAAGGACGCCGGCTTCGGCACCAGCCCGCTCGCCCGCCTCCGCTCGCCGGCCTGCCTGGGCGAGATGGCCGTGCTCGACGGCTCGCCCCGCTCGGCCACCGCCCGCGCGGTCGGCGAGGTCACCGTGCTCCGCTTTCCGCGCGAGGCCTTCGACGACCTGCTCGAGGACGGCAACCTCGCGGCCTTCAAGCTCGTCTACCAGATGGCGCGGGTGCTCGCGGCCCGCCAGCGGCAGACGACGAGCGCGCTGGTCGAGCTGATCGAGAACCAGTCGGGGCCGCTGGAACACGAGCTCCAGCCCATCGTGCGGCGCACGTCGGTCTCGGAGTAGCCCTACTTCGGAGCGGGCGGGCTCGGAGCGGGCTCCGGCTCGGAAGGGACCGCCTGTCCGAAGGCCTTCCAGTGTTCGCCGTCCCACTGGTAGACCATCGGGGTGACGCTGCCGGGCTGGCTGTCGTACATGCGCTTGGCGCCGACGGCCATCACCTTGTCCAGCTTCGCGTCGCCGGGGCGCCAGGCGAGGACCGTTCCCTCCGCGGGCGCCGCGACGAGTACGGGGGCCCCACCGAGACGAGCCGCGATCCACTCCGGCTTCAGCAGCAGCGCCGCGTCCCACCCGTCGCCCTCGGCCGACACCCAGTAGGTGCCCTGCATGTCGTCGATCCGTGTCGGGCGGGGCCGATCGGACAGCGGGGCCCGGGCGCGTTCGATCACCGCGGCGACGACGGCGTCGAGCACGACCCCCCAGGAGGCGAGATCGGCCTCGGTGACCCAGCGTCGGGTGTGGTCGTCGACGACGGTGAAGCAGACCCGGGCTTGCTTGTTCCAGACCTCCTCGCAGGCCAGCGGCTGCGGCGTGTGGCCGTGCGACTCCTCCCAGGCGTCGTGCTGCGCCTGGGCGTCGTCGGGGGCCAGCACAGGGCGCACCGAGGTGGGCACCGCGCCGAGCGCGAGGGGAGCGAGCAGGCCAATCCACATCATCGGTGCCAACTCGCGGCGAGGCGCCCGTCGTCCCGGTGACGGGTCACGAGCCCTGCAGGCACCAGTCGGCCGACTGGGACGCGACCAGGCACAGATCGAGGGCCGCGTCGGTGGCCTGTCCGGTGGACTTGGCGAAGCTGTACCACTCGCGGGCGTACCGCTTGGTGTCGTCGCGGGCCTCGGAGACCGCGCGCTCGGTGTCGGTACCCGGCGTGGTCTTGTAGTCGGCCTCGGCCTGCTTCAGCGCCTCCTCCGACGCGGCGGCGCGCAGCTTGTACAGCGAGTTGACGCGCTGCTTGTAGGTGTCGCCCGTCCACCCGGCCCGGTTGGTGAGGGCCACCGAGGCCCAGTGCACGACCTGTCGCGCGTGATCCGGGCCCTTCTGGACGAGGACCAGCGCGTACCGGTAGGCGAGCTCGGGGTTCTCCGGATCCACCTCGGTGAGGTGGCGCTTCAGGAGGTCCTCCTGGGCCGCCTTGTCGCCCGCCGCGTAGGCGTCGGTGAGCAGGAGCACCGAGACGCGCTCCTTGCCCAGGCGGCTGGGGGCGAGGCCATAGGCCTCGTTCAGGCAGGTCAGATCGGCGTTGGACAGCGCACCCCGGGAGGCCGCTTCCTGCAGGTCCGAAGGCTCGCCGCAGCGCTGGACCGGGTCCTCGCTGGGATGCAGCGGGATGGGCTCGGAGGTGCCCGGGTGCTGGGCAGCGCGCGGCCCGGCCATCGCCACCGCGTCGCCTCCGTCGGCGGTCTCGGAGGCGGGAGCGGTCTCGGGGACTGGCTCCGGAGCGGTCGCCGCGACCTCGGAGGCGGGCTTCGGCGGGGGCTCCGCGACGGCCGTGGGGGTGGGTACCCCGCCCGGCGGGGAGGCCGTCGGCTTGGGAAGCGGTGCGGGCTTCGGCTTGGGTCGGGTGGCCACGACCGCGGGGGCCGGCTTCGGCTTGGGGGCGGCCGCCACCTTCGGCGCGGGGGCGACCTTTGGCCCGGCGGCGACGGCGGGTTCGGGCGCGGGAGCCGCCGCCGGCTCGGGAGCGACCGCCGGGGCGGCGCCCTCCTTGTCGATGTGTTCGAAGAACTCCCGGCGCTTCCGGGCCGCTTCGTCCTCCTTCGTCTCGGCGGGCGCGGCGGTGTCCTGCCGCGCGACCTCCGGTGCGGGGGCCGGAGCCGGCGTGGGCGTGGGCGCTACAGGGGTGCCCTGGTCGCCACTGCACGCGGCGAGCGCGAGCGCAACCGCGAGGGGCAACCACCGCGTGGAGCTACGGATCGTCATGGGGGGCTCCCGTCGGGGGCGCGGGCGCGTTCTGGTCGCCGGTGTGGTCCTGGTCGCCGGTCTGGGCCTGTGCGCCCGGGTCCTTCGCGTCTGCGCCCTTCTCGCTCGGGTTTCGGGGCACGCTGTCGCGCCGGAACCACGAGATGTCGCTGTCGGCCTGGGCCTGCTCCGCAGGGAGCTTGTCGAGGACGACGTGGAGCTCGTTCTTGCCGCGTCGCACCCGGTAGCGCGCCACCCGCGCCTGGTAGCCCGGCGCCGAGATCGTCATCTCGAGCACCTCGCCCCGCTTGAAGTACACCTCGACGCCGTCGAAGCTGTACAGGTATCGCGCGGACCACACGCCGGTCTGGGGACTGACGCTGCGCCGGCCCTCCGTGTCGGGCACGCGCACCCACGCATTGGGGATCGCGTGCCCCCCCGCATCGACCACCTGGACCTCCACGAGCATGCCTTCCTCGTCCTTCGCTTGCGCCACGCCGGCGAGGGCGAAGAGCAGCGGAAGGAGGATGGCGGCGAGCCAGCGTCTGGGCAAATTGCCTCCTGCGGAGCCGGAGCCTGCGGGCCCCCGCGTACAACCGAGACCAGGGGGCCCGGTATTCCAGTCCCAAGGGTAGCAGGCGAGACGAGGTGCGACCGGGTATAACCAGGCTCGTGGCAACCATGGAGAGCCGCCGATGACACGCTGGCTGCCGATGCTCGTGATCGCGCTCGGCGCGGGCTGCGGTCCGAAGGCCAAGGCGCCGGTGATTCCCACGGCGCCGCAGGTCACGATCCCCAAGACCTGGGAAGGGGTGAGCTTCGACTCCGAGCTGAAGTCGCTCGGAACCGACTTCAAGGAGGCGACGGACGCGGGACAGAACTGCGGCGATCTTCTCGCGCTGGAGCCGGTCGCGATGACCGGCAAGCTCACCGACGATCAGATCACCTGTCTCGATCACGCCCTTCGCCTCTCCCAGAAGCAGACCACCAAGGACACGATCTCCAGGGTGCTCATGGCGGATGCGTGGGCCAAGCACGACATGCATCGGTGGGAGGGCGCCGTGCGCCGCCATCTCGAGCAGATCGACCGCTCCGATCCCGATCTGAGCTACCTGTTCTCGGTCTACCTCTCGAAGACGGGGTGGCCCGACGCCTACGAGGCGATCCGCTATGCGGAGATCGCCCTGGAGAACAAGGACAAGTGGGGCCCCGAGGTGCACGCGGAGCGCGTGGGCACCCTGATGAAGGTCCGTGCCCTCGCGGCGCAGGATCTCTGGCACCACTACGAGGACGAGATGCTCCGAAACCGCACCAAGGAGACCTCCGACAAGGTCGACCAGTGGCGGGCGAACACGAAGGCGATGGCTCGCGAGTGGCTCGCCTGGGCCAACGATGCCGGCCAGGACGTGGTCGTGCCCTACCAGATCTGCGTGTCGGCCGCGGGTACGGTCGACTACTGCGACGTGGGGTTCCCCGCGGAGACCTCGCGCGACGGGAACACCGCGGCGGCCGACTGACGGATTCCGAAGAAAGTACGGGCCCCCAGCCGATCGGCTGGAGGCCCGTGAGGGGGTGGTGGAGCTGATGGGACTCGAACCCACGACCTCCAGAATGCCATTCTGGCGCTCTCCCAGTTGAGCTACAGCCCCCCGAAAGCGTGGGCGACCTTAATGGACCGCCGGGTGCACGGCAAGGGTGTGATCCGCTCACTCCTCGCCGGTGTCGAGTCGGCTCTGGAGGGCACCGATCCGCGCGTCCAGCTCGTCGATACGTGCGATCGCCCGCCGAAGCGCCGGATGGTCGATCTCGCCCGCCTGGACGAGGTGGTACGCGGTGCGTCCGAGCCGCGCCCAGAAGTGGTCGCGATCGCGCTGGATCTGGCGCAGCTCCAGGCGCAGCCGACTGCGTCGCGCGGCGCGACCGATCTCGCGGCGCCCCCGAAACAGCCACCGCCCGAGGAGAGACCCCAGGGTGTCCCCGGGGTGCGGCGCGGTCGTCGTGTCCTGTGACGCCATCTGTGCCTCCGGCGAGTCGGCCCCGGACGATGGGGCCACGAGGTGCCCGGAGCGGGGATCGAACCCGCACGCCCCGAAGGGCAGGGGGTTTTAAGCCCCCCGTGTCTGCCAGTTCCACCATCCGGACGGCGACCGGCCACTATCACCCTCCGCCGGGCTTCGCCCGTGCCACGGCCCGCTCGACGTCTTCCTGGCTGATCCCGGAGTTCCAGGTGGCGATCCGCTGGCCGTCCGCGCCGAGCAGCACGGTGAAGGGGATGGCGTAGGGCCAGCCCTGGACCGCCTTGGCGACCGCGGTGGCCGGGTCGGGATCGTCGAGCTGCACCAACCGGACGCCGGAGAGGTGGTGGCGCTTCACGAAGGGGATGACGTGGCTCTGGGTGAGCGAGGGGTAGTCCAGGTTGACGAGCACGACGTCGACGTCCTGGTGCGCCGAGGCGAAGGCGGTGAGGTCCGGCATCTCCGCGACGCACGGACCGCACCAGGTGGCCCAGAAGTTCACCAGGCGCGGTCGCCCGTCGGTCTGGGTGGCGATCGCGTGCAGCTCCCGCGCGTCGATCTTGCGCACCGTGGCCTGTCCGGTCTGCGCGGCCCGTGTGGCCGGCGTGGGGGCCGACGCGGGCGTGCTGCTCGAGCTGCCCGAGCAGGCCGACAGGAGCACGGCGAGCAGGATCGTGTGACGGTGGGGAACGTGAGCCATGAGCACTCCCGGCGCAGCCTCGACACCGCGCGACGCACGGAGCGTCGCCGGATCGGTCGGTGCGTGCCGCTCGAGGAGGTGTAGCGTGTCGACCCGGCGATGGTCGAGCCTCGTGCGCGTGCTCCTCGTCGCCGCCTCGATCGGGATCGCGGGTTGTCCTCGGTCCAAGCGGCACATGGAGGATGCGTTCCAGGCGGCGGTCGCGCGGGCGGACGCGGCGTGGGCAGCTCGCGGCGAGGATGGCTTCGCCCCGGTCGCCGAGGCGCTGGATGCGGCGGACGCGGCGCAGCCCGACACGCCCGAGGTGCGCTGGCGTTGGGTGCGACTCGCGGTGGGTCGCGGGCTCGCGGCGGAGGACGAGCGCGACGCGCTGCGGTTGTACGCCGCCGGACGCGATCTCGGCGTGGACTGCATCGCCGAGGGGATCACCTTCGACGCCGCCGCGGCACCGCGCGCGATCGTCCAGGGGCTAGGGCAGCGGGGCGCCGAGCGCCGGGGATGCGTGGAGTGGGGGACCCTGGCGTGGTCCCGGTGGCTCGCCACCTTCGGGGGCGCGGGGGGCGCCATCGACCTCGTGCGCCTGGACGCGCTGCTGGAGTGGTCCGCGGCGCACCCGATGAACGCTCCCGTGGACCTGGCGGGGCTTCGGGACTGGTCCGAGGGGCTCGTGGACGCGGTGCGGCCCAACGCCGAGGGACGCGACCTGCAGGGCGCTCGGAAGGCGCTCCTGCGCGCCGAGGGACGCCGGCCGGAAGACCTGGCGATCCACGCGGACCTGGTCCGCTACGTGGCGGAGCCGCTCCACGACGCCGACCTCGAGGCGCAGCAGCGGCGCGCCATCGAGACGGCGGCTGCGGTCACCCCGGAAGATCGGCGCGCGGTGGCTTGGCTCGCGCAACACCCAGGGAGCGCACCAACGGCCGATCCCAGCGCCGCCGAGCCCTAGCAGGTCTCGGGAGAAAGCCGGACCGAGCCCTGCTAGCAGCCCGGAGGGCGATCGAGGGGCGCTAGCGCGGGCCGGGACGCGACTTGTTGCGGGCGGCGCGACGCGCGGCACGACGCGACGCCTTGCGGCGGCGCTTCTCGGCCAGGCGCTGCTTCAGACGGCGCTTCTCGCCCGGCTTGAGGTAGAAGCTGTTCTTCTTGATGTCCTTGCGGATGCCTTCGCGCTCGACCTTGCGGCGGAAGCGGCGGAGGGCTTTCTCGAAGGGCTCGTTCTCACGAACGGTGACGAGGATCAAGTCGACTGCTCCTTGCGGCGGTACAGCGAGGATGGGCATCATGTGCCACGCCGAAAGGGTTGTCGGCCGTCACCCCCGCGCTGAACCGGCGCCACTTAGCCCCCCAGGGCCAGACGCGCCAGTGCTTTCGCCCGCGATCCTAACACGCTCGGCGCTCAGAACATGATGCCGAGGGTGGCTCCACCGTAGAGCAGCGTGTGCAGCCCCCCTTCGATCCGGAGCATCACGCGGTCCGCGAAGTTGAAGCGTAGCCCGAGGTTGATGTCGACCATCGGGTAGACCTTCGGGATCTGCTTGTAGTCGTCGAAGGCGACGCCGTTGTCGTAGCGGTTGTCGTAGCGGATGTAGGCCGGCGTGCCGTTGGGACCCACGGTCCAGCGCTCGAGCTGCCCGATCAGGAACCCGACCCCGAGCCCGCCGCCCACGACCATCGACAGGCCGAAGGCGCCGTTGGTGTCCGAGGTGCGCACGAAGTAGGCCTCGTAGGCGTAGTCGGCGCCGAAGTTCAGGATGCCGAGCGTGGGCGTCGGGACGATGAACTCGCCGTCCTGGTGGTTCGGCGGCGACTCCTTGTCGTCCCAGTACCCGGCCTTCATCATCGACTCGATCCAGTCGACGTAGAAGATGCCGTTGGCGTTGTCGCCCTTGACCACGAACTCCAAGCCCAGCTCGTAGCCCTGCATGAACGGGCGTGGCCGCGAGTCGGCCCACCCCGCGTCGTTCTCGTTGAAGTACCAGATGTCGATGATCGACCGCGGCACCCACACGTAGCGCCCGCGGAAGTTGACCTCCATGTCGAACTTCCGGCCCGTGGAGGACTCCCGCGCCGAGCCGGACGCCGCGGCGTCGCCGCCCGGGTCCTGGAAGGACCGGACGTTGGGCCAGGAGATGTCGAGCTGCGGCGCACTGGCGAGGGCCACTGACGGAAGCAGCGTGACGAGGGCAAGGGCGGTACGGTACATGTCCACGTCTCCACCGGGGGGCATCCATCCCCCGTCCAGGTACCTCCGCAGCATGGCAGACTCGCGACCCCGCTACCACCCCCGAAAGGCCGACGTGGTGCTTCTGGCGCTGTTCCTGGGCGGGTGCGGCTGGCACGTGCGCCCGCCTGCGGGGTGGGCCCTCGCCGTGGCGCCGGTGGGCGGCGCGACGGTCGAGACGGGCGAGCGGGCCTCGGTCGAGCAGGGGCTGATCCTCGGGGCGTGCCGCCGGGGGATCGCCGGAGACGGCCCGGTGGTCCGGTCCCGGATCCTCGACTCTGAGGATCGCCCGGAGGGAAGCCTCGGTGGCACCGCCGGATCGGTGGCCTGGACGGCGCGGCTGGTGCTGGAGGCGAGCATTCCCTCTCGTACCGGCTGCACCGTGCACGTGTCGGGCCGGCGCACCTGGACCGTCCCCGCCGCGGCCCCCGACGGCCTCGCCGAGGCCCGTGCGCAGGCCCATCGCGCGCTGGCTGTCGAGGTCGCCGACCGCGCCCTGGACGCCCTGCTCTCGACTCCGGAGTGCCGATGAGCGACCTCGAACGCCTGCTGCAGGCCCCCCTCGGGCCGCTGTACCTCGTCTACGGCGACGCGACGCCCCTGGTGGACGATGCGGTGCGGCGGATCACCGAGGCGGCGCTGGCCGAGGTGGGCCTGCCCGCCTTCAACCACAGCGAGTACCGGGCGGGCGAGGGGTCCGCGGTCGACGCGCTGGCCACCGCGCGCACCCTGCCGATGATGGCGAGCCGGCGTCTCGTGGTGATCCGCGACCTCCCCGAGGCCTCGGACGACCTGCTCCAGGGGGTGGTCGACTACGCCAAGGCCCCCTCGGAGACCACCGTCCTGCTCCTGAGCGGCCCCGCCTTTCCCAAGGTGCGCAAGGGAGGCAAGAACTGGTCGGCGCGGGTGCAGAACGCCTTCAAGAAGCAGGGGACGGTGCTCAAGCTGGAGGCCCGGAGCGTGCCGACCGCGCGCTACGCTCACGATGAGGCCGAGCGCCTGGGCAAGCGCCTCGCCCGCGCCGAGGCCGAGCTGCTCGTGGACCTGGTCGGTGACGACCTCGCGCGGATTGGGCACGAGGTGGACAAGCTGGCCCTGTTCGTCGGAGACCGCGAAGCGATCGAGCAGGACGACGTGATGCAGGCGTGCTCGCAGATCGCCGCGTCGGTGGTGTGGGACCTGAGCACGGCCATCGTCGCGCGGGACGCCGACAGCGCGCTCGCGACCCTGCACCGGCAGCTCGAGGAGGGCGAGGACCCTCGGAAGCTGCTCGGGATCATCGCGTGGCAGCTCCGGGTGGTGCTGGAAGCGGCGGACCTGATCCGGAAGGGCGCGTCGCGGAACGAAGTGGGGAAGGCGACGAAGCTGCGCTGGCACCAGATCCCGCAGGTGGAGGAGGCGGTGAAGGGTGGGAAGGTGCAGGGGGCTGCGGTGACCCTGGGGCGGATCGCCCGGGCGAACCGGATGATGAACGAGCACCGGGCGGGGGACCGGCGGATCCTGGAGCGACTCGTGCTGGAGTTGGTCGGGGGGTAGCCCCCGGAGGGACCCTCGCCTCGACACCGCGATTCGTCGACGCCAGACACACAAAGACCGCGGGGGCGGAAGCCCCTGCGGCCTGGTTCGGCTCGACTCGATCCCTCGGGGCCAGAGGCCCGTCGGTCAGGAGGCGGCGATCTTCTTCACCGAGCCGCTGAGGCGCGAGATGCGCCGGGCCGCCTGGTTGCGGTGGATGATGCCCTTGCCGGCGAGCCGGTGGATGGTGCTGGTAGCGGTGCGGAGCTCGTCCTGGGCGGTCTGGACCTCGCCGGCCTCGACCGCGTCCCGCACCTTCTTGATCTGGCTGCGCATGCGAGAGCGGTAGTGCCGGTTGCGGAGGCGCCGCTGGTCGTTCTGCTTGATGCGCTTGATGGCGTCCTTGTGATGGGCCACTTCGTTTCTCCAGGAGGGGGGCGCCCGCGGGCACGGGGGCCGGGCGGCGAAAGGATTGTGGCGGCGCTGTTAACGCGAGCGGGTCACGTGTCAAGGCCGCGAGGAGCGCGATGCCCACGGCAGAGTGCGGGTTATTGGGGCGCGGGTCGCCCGGTCGGCCCGACGTCGGAGGGACCTTGAACCGGCAGTCGCGGACCCGCAACTTCGCCATCATCGCGCACATCGACCACGGGAAGTCGACGCTCGCGGACCGCGTGCTGCAGCTCACGGGCGCGGTGGCCGACCGCGACATGAAGGCGCAGCTCCTCGACTCGATGGACATCGAGCGGGAGCGGGGCATCACGATCAAGGCCCAGACCGCCACCCTGCGCTGGCGTGCGGCGGACGGCGAGGACTACGTCCTCAACCTGATCGACACCCCCGGACACGTGGACTTCACCTACGAGGTGAGCCGCTCGCTCCAGGCGTGCGAAGGCGCCCTGCTCGTGGTCGACGCCTCGCAGGGGGTCGAGGCGCAGACCCTCGCCAACGTCTACCTGGCACTGGATGCCGACCTCGAGATCATCCCCGTGATCAACAAGATCGACCTGCCGAGCGCCGAGCCCGACCGCGTGGCCCAGGAGATCGAGGACGTGGTCGGCCTCGACGCCACCGACGCTCTGTACTGCTCGGCGAAGACGGGCAAGGGGGTGCCCGACGTGCTGCAGGCCATCGTCGACCGGGTTCCGCCGCCCGGGGGCGACCCCGACGCCCCGCTCCGCGCGCTGGTGGTCGACTCGTGGTTCGACAACTACGTCGGCGTGGTGGTGCTGATTCGGGTGGTCGACGGCGAGGTGAACGTCGGCGACAAGATCAAGCTGATGGCCACGGGCGCGCAGCACGAGGTGCAGAAGCTGGGGGTCTTCACCCCGGCGGCCCTCACCCGCGAGACCCTCAGCGCGGGCGACGTGGGCTTCCTCGTGGCCTCGATCAAGGAGCTCCGCGACGCGAAGGTGGGCGACACGGTCACCCACGCCCTGCACGGCGCCACCGGGCCGCTGCCCGGGTTCAAGGAGGTCAAGCCGATGGTGTACTCCGGGATCTTCCCGGTGGACTCCAAGGACCACGAGGACCTCCGCGACGCCCTCGACAAGCTGCAGCTCAACGACTCGGCGATCACCGTCGAGCCGGAGAAGTCCGACGCCCTCGGCCTCGGCTACCGGGTCGGCTTCCTCGGGCTGCTGCACATGGAGATCGTGCAGGAGCGCCTCGATCGGGAGTATGACCTCGACCTGATCACGACGGCCCCGTCGGTCGTGTACAAGGTGACCCGCAAGGACGGCGAGTCCTTCGACATCCGCAGTCCCTCGGCCCTTCCGGCGCCCGGCGAGATCCAGGCCATCCACGAGCCGATCGCACGGGTCACGGTGCACTGCCCCGACAAGCACATCGGCGCGGTGCTCAAGCTGTGCGAGGAGCGGCGCGGGCAGCAGGTCAGCTTCGAGTTCAGCTCGGCCGGACGCGTCGTGCTCACCTACGACATCCCCTACGCCGAGGTCGTGTTCGACTTCTTCGACAAGCTGAAGAGCGTCAGCCGCGGCTACGCCTCGATGGACTACGAGATCCGCGGCTGGCGGCCAGACGACCTCGTCAAGGTCGACATCCTCGTGAACGGTGAGGTGGTCGACGCGCTCTCGCTGGTGTGCCACCGCGACCAGGCCCACTACAAGGGCAGCGAGATGGCCCGCAAGCTCAAGGAGTTCATCCCGCGGCAGATGTACGACGTGGCCGTGCAGGCGGCGATCGGCAGCAAGGTGATCGCCCGCACGACGGTCAAGGCCTTCCGCAAGGACGTCACCGCCAAGTGCTACGGGGGCGACATCAGCCGAAAGCGCAAGCTCCTCGAGAAGCAGAAGGCCGGCAAGAAGCGGTTGAAGGCCGTCGGCTCGGTGGAGATCCCCCAGGAGGCCTTCCACGCCGTCCTGAGGGTCGGACAGGACTGATCGGATGAGCGCACCGCCCGAGGAGGCTCCCCGGCGGTCGAGCACTCGGTGGATCCGCGTCGTATCGGCGATCGGGCTCGCGGTCGTCGCGACCCCGGTGGTCGCGGCCCTGGTGCTCGTCGGCCCCTACCTGCGGGACGACCGGCGCCTGGATCGCGTGGTGCGGGTCGTGGCCCTCGACTGGCGCGACTTCGGGCGCGAGGCGGCGATCACTCGGCTGCAGTACGAGCTGGATCACCAGCACATCGGGATGGAGGTGCGCGACGACGACTGTGCCCTCGACGAGCCCGAGCCCGGCGTGAAGGAGGTGCGCTGCGCCTGGCACGTCGACGTGACGGTGCCGCTCACCTCGTGGACGCTTCCCCTCGACTTCGGTTCGGACGCCCGGATCCAGTCGGACGGCGACCTGCAGTAGGTGGTCAGGGCTGGTTCTGGGTCGGGCCGATCACGCCGGAGGTGTCGCTGGTGGTCGTGCTGCTGGCGCCACCCTCGTGGCGGCGGACGCAGAACCCGTCGGTCGCGTAGGTGAAGTCCTTGCCATCGAGGGCCCCCTGCACGAAGGTGCCGCCCTGGTCGGTCTTCAGGGTCAGGGTGTCGCCGGAGATCTGGCCGGTCCAGGCGGTCTCCGAGGAGGCCGACACGAAGAAGTCGCTCCGCGAGCAGGCGTGGTCGTCGGGGACCCAGTCGTCGGTCACGTCGAGCTGGACCTCGCTCCCGAGATCGCCGCTCGTGCTGCCGCCCACCGCGAAGGTGAACCAGCAGTCCGCACCGCCGGCCGCCTGCCAGGCCGAGTTGGCGAAGATCGCGATCTGGTCCGCGCCGAGGACGGTGCCGTGGTCGGGGTTGATCGTCCACGCGCCGAGGAAGTACGCGGTGGCTCCCTGCGCGCCCTCGCACGCCGCCTGCGCGCCGGCGAGATCCGACCGTAGCAGCCCGGTGGGGGGCAGATCCTGGGCACGGCGCCCCGGGGTGATGAAGGGCGCGCACCCAGCCAGGCCCGCGAGCAGCGCGAGGGAAGGCAGGGAGCGGAAGGCGGGCAGGTGGACGTGCATGGCGGGTCGACCTCGGACGATCCGAACCCTACACCGGGGAGCGGCCGCGCGCGAGCGCTCCGGCGGCGATCGCACTCGGGACGACGGCGGATCGGGGCGCGCGCGATCCCCCGTGCCGGGCTTTCGGCACGGAGGCCGGTGGGTGATACTGGATCCCGTTCCGGAATCTACGAGTTCCAGTCGATACCGCTCGAGGCGCCCGCGCCGCATCCCGCGGCGCCGAGCCGCCGCATTGTGTGGGCGCGCCGGGCAGACGGAGATCTTCTCATGGACAGAAACCCCATCACTCCCGACGGCTACGAGCTGTTGATCAAGGACTTGAAGCACCACAAGCAGGTCCTCCGGCCCCGGGTCGTCAAGGACATCGAGGAGGCTCGCGCCCACGGCGATATCAGCGAGAACTCCGAGTACGAGGACGCCAAGGAGCGCCAGTCGCTGACCGAGGGGCGGATCCGCTGGCTCGAGGCCCAGCTCGCCGGGGCGGACATCATCGACGTCACCAAGCTGCAGGCCAACGGCCGCGTGGTCTTTGGGACGACGGTGGTCCTGGAGAACATCGACACGGGCGAGGAGCGGACCTGGCGAATCGTCGGCGAGAGCGAGGCCGACGTGGCCCAGGGCACGATCAGCTGGAAGTCGCCCCTCGCGCGCTCCCTCATCGGGCGCAACGAGGGCGACGAAGCCGTGGTGCCGGCTCCGGGCGGGCAGCAGGTGTGGGAGATCGTCGAGGTCCGCTACGCCTGATCGGGGGCCTCGATGACACAGGGAACCGACCTTCCGGCCGGCGTCGCACCCGGCCACGAGAGCGACGCGGGGACGTCCGACGGGGCGCTTCCACGTCCCCTCGAGGTGCTCGACCACGCCCTGGCGCCCCTGCGCCGGACGGTGGCCTGGGCGCTCCGAGAGGGCGAGGGCGTGCGCTACCTGGAGGCCACGACGCGTCGCTGGCTGCAGGACGCGCTCCGCCTCGACCTGCCGGACGCGATCCGCGACAGCCTCGCGACCGTCGGCGGCCGTCTCGCCGGCTACGACAGCGCCCCGAGCGAAGAGCGCCTGGAGCGACTGCGCGCGATCAACCAGGCCCTGGCCCGCGTCGACGCGGTGCTCGGGCTGCCTCTGCACGTCGTGCTCGCGGCGCCGAAGCGCCCCGCGCCGGCGCCCGCACCGGAGGCCTCGCCTCCCGCGCCCGAGGCGCGCTCCTCCCGCGGGCGCAAGGGCAAGAAGAAGCGCAAGAAGGAGCGCCGCCGGGAGCAGGCGACCGCGGCGCCCGAGGCGGAGTCGAAGCCCGCGCGGCGCCACCGCTTCGGAGATCCGAAGCACACGGGCAAGCGCCTGGCCGATCTCGGCACCGATCCGGCGCTGGTCGACGCGCTCGCGGCCCACGGCATCCACACCTGGGCCGATCTGCTGTGGCAGGCCCCGACCGGCGAGGATGTGATCCGCCCGGTCGCGGGTGCGGGACGAGCGATCCCGGCGGGTCGTGCGGCCATCGGTGGCCGGGTGCGGGCGCGCGCCACGATCCTCGGTCCCGGTGGGGCCCGGCAGATCGTCCTGCGCGTCGTCGGGGCGGGACCGCTACGGGTCGAGGTGGCAGACGCGCCGCCGTGGCTCGTCGAGCGTCTCGCTCCCGGGACCCGGGTGGTGCTCGCAGGGGAGTACGAGCCGGGCCCCGAGGGCCAGGAGGAGGCCGGGGTGCTCCGCGATGCGGAGTGGGTCCCCGAGGTGGCTTCTCACGCGGTGCACCTGGCGGAGTACGGGCTCGAGGGGGTCTCGGACCGGGCGATCCGCCTGGAGCACGCGCGGCTGGCGCCCCGGCTCGACACCCTGAACGACCCGGTCCCGCGGAGCGTGACCGACGCGCTGGGGCTGCCCGAGCAGGCCGACGCGCTGCGCCTGGCCCACGGGGCGCCCTCGGCGCATCCGGAGGCACGGCGTCGCCTGGGCTTCGACGAGGCGCTCGCCGCGCTCCTCGGCCTGTCCCGGCGTCCGGACGGTCGCCAGCGGGGCATCGCCCACCCGATCCAGCACGGCCTGCTCAGCCGCATCGCCCGGCTGCAGGAGCTGGGGCTCGTCGACCCGCAGCAGGCGGCGCTCGAGGAGATCAAGCGCGATCTGCACGCCTCCTCGCCCATGCTCCGCCTGCTCACCGGTGAGGTCGGGGTGGGCGCCGGGACGGTGGCCCTGGCCGCCACGGTGCTCGTGGCCGAGACGAAGAGCCAGGTCCTGAGCGTCGCCCCCGATCGGGCCACGGCCGAGGCGCGGTTCCTCTTCGCCGAGCCGTTGCTCCGGGACGTCGGCCTGGTGGCGCGTCTGCTCGACGACGCCCCGTCCCGGGCGCAGCGAGACGCGCTCCGCCGGGGCGAGGTCCACGTGGCCTTCGGGAGCACGGCGCTCCTCGAGGCCAACCTCGAGTTCCGTCGCCTCGGACTCGTCATCGCCGAGGAGGGGCCGGCCCCCCGCACCACGGCGGCTCGGGTCGGTCAGCTCCGCTCCCCGCGCCCAGACGTCCTGGTGGTCACCTCGGCGCCCGTGCCCACCACGGCGCTGCTGCGTGCCTACGCCGACCACACGGTCTCGGAGATCCGGGGTGTCCTGCGACAGCCGGGGCAGACCGAGGTGCTCGAGGCGGGGGAGCGGCTCGCGGCCTATGAGCGCGCCGCCGAGCGCGTGCGGGCCGGCGAGCAGGCGTGGGTGTTCTTCCCGATGGTCCGCGGCCACGACGTCCTCGACACCCGCGAGGTGACCCGGGTCAAGGCGACCCTGGAGAGCCAGGCGTTCCCGGGGGCGCGGATCGGCGTGTTCCACGGGACCATGGGCCGCGAAGAGCGCCGGCGCGTCTACGAGGACTTCCTGCACCACCGCTGTGACGTGCTGATCGCCACCACGATCGTCGAGGAGGGGCCGCCCGTGCCCGACGCCACCGTCGCGCTGGTCGAGCACGCCGAGAAACTCGCCTGGCGGCACGCGACGCGGATCCGCGGGCACATCGCCCGCGGCCGTCGAGAGGCCACCGCGTTCTTCATCCTGGGCGACCACCCACAGCCCGAGGACGTCACCCGCCTGCGCCGGCTCGCCGAGGCCGCGCCCTTCGAGCCGGATGTCGCCGATGCCCTCGCCGACGTGGAGTGGCCCGAGGATGCCGCGCCGGAGCTTCGTCTCGCCTGGCTGCAGCCCGACCACGACCGGGCCCTGGTGCTCGCCGCACACCGGCTGGCCCACGGCCTGCTGGCCACCGATCCGGGGCTGCGCGGCTCGCCGGGCACGGACCTCGGGCGCGCGGGACGGGTGCTGTGGCCGCGCCTGTTCGACACGCCCTGCCCGATCCCCGAGGTGCAGGGCGGTGGACGCCGCCGGCGCCGCCGGCGCAAGCGCAAGTGATGCACACCAACCGGCGTGACGTCGCCGCAACCGCGGAGCGGGTGCGCGGCGCCCTGCAGGACCTCGCGGGCTGGTCGGCGTGGCTCCCGGGCTGCCTGTCGGCCATCGACGACCCACAGCCGGACGGGACCCGCGACGTGACGCTCCGCCTGCGCGCCCCGCGAACCCTGGCGCTCCGGATCTCGGTCGAGATGACCGAGGAGGGGATCCGCTACGCGCTGATCGAGGGGGACGTGTCCGCCGCCTCGGGGACGGTCGCGATCGCCGCGAAGGGGGAGGGCGCTGAGATCACCTGGGAGCAGGAGATCGCCTTTTCGACCCCCGTCCCACGCCCGCTGCTGCGGGAGCTGGAGGACGAGGTGGTCCCCCGGTGGCTCGCGGCCCTCGCCGCTCACGCCGAGGCGCTGTCCTCGTGAAGGTCCTGGTCACCGGGGGGGCCGGGTTCATCGGGTCGCACGTGGTGGCGGCCCTGCTCGCCCGCCGGGACGAGGTCACCGTGCTCGACCGGGTGCCGGTGTCCCCGGCCGCCGGCGTGTACGGGGTGGTCGGCGACGTGCGCGATGCCGCGGCGGTCGAGGAGGCGCTCGACGGCGCCGAGGCCGTCGTCCACCTCGCAGCGCTCGGCGGCGTCCGCGAGAGCCTGACGCGCGGCGCGGACTACGAGGCGGTGAACGTCGGGGGTACCCGCGTGCTCTTGGAGACGTTGCGGCGTCGGGGGCACGGGCGTGTGGTCTTCGCTAGCAGTTCCAGCGTCTACGGACCCTACGTGGGCGGCCCCTGCGCCGAAGATCGCCCCCTGGGCCCGCCAGCGAGCCCCTACGCCGGCAGCAAGCGCGCGGCGGAGCTCGTGGGCCGGGCGGCCTGGGCCGATCACGGCCTCCCGTTCACCGCCCTCCGGTTCTTCACGGTCTACGGACCGCGCCAGCGTCCGAGCATGGCGATCGCCCGCTTCGTGCGGCTCGCGCTGCAGGGCGAGCCGCTCCCCCTGTACGGCGACGGCTCCACCGCGCGCGACTACACCTGGGTGGCGGACATCGTGCGTGCGGTGCTCGTCGCGGTCGAACGCCCGCAGGGCTACCAGGTGATCAACGTGGGCCGAGGCGCGCCGGTCACGCTCTCGGAGCTGGTCGGAGCCCTGGGGCGGGTCCTCGGCGCGGCGCCCCGGGTGGCGTACCTGCCCGAGCAGCCCGGAGACGTGCCGATCACCCACGCGGACATCCGGCGGGCGCGGGAGCGGCTGGGCTGGGAGCCGACGGTCGACCTCGAGGAGGGGCTCCGCCGGTACGTGGCCTGGGTCCGGGCCGACAGTCGCTGAATCGGCGCTCTGGCTGGGCGCTCAGGAGCTGGCGGCAGCCGAGGCCGGGACCTCGCCGGGCACGACGCGCTCCTCGAGGAAGCGCTCGATGCGCAGGTTGATCGTCTCGGGGTGCTCGACGATCGCGGCGTGGGTGCCTTCGGCCACCACGAACAGCTCGGCGTCGGGGATGCGCTCGGCCATCTCGATGGAGCGGTGCAGGGGGGTAAACAGGTCCTTCTCGCCGGCGAAGACGAGGACGGGGCAGCGGATCTGCGGCAGGAAGTCGGTGAGGTCGTGGTCGGCCATCAGCTCGACCATCCGCAGGAACACCTGCGGGTCCATGTGCACCAGGTGCTCCATGTAGGCGTCGATGTCGCGCTTGGAGGAGTAGTACCGGTCGACGAGTTGGGTGTTCCGGGCGATCGCGAAGGCGAGGGGGTTGGCGTACAGCGGGTGCAGGAGGCGCGAGCCCCGCTTGCCCATGAGCTGGGCGATGCGGTTCACCACGTCGAAGACCTTCCGCGAGTGCGGCGAGTCCATGAAGGTGTCCATGGGCCGGGCGAAGGTGCCGAACATCGGGATCAGCGCCCGCACGCGCTCGGGGTACTCCTGGCACGCCTCGAGGATCACCTGGCAGCCCATGGAGTGGCCGAGGAGGATCGCCGGCTCGCGAGCGCCCGCGGCGTCCATCACCGTCTCGAGGTCGCGGGCGCAGCGCTCCATGGACAGGTCGGCATGGCGCGGATCGGGTGGCGTGCCGGACTTGCCGTGCCCCCGGTAGTCCCAGAGCACGACCTGGAAGCGGCTGGAGAAGTGCCGCGCGACGTACTTCCAGAAGAAGGTCGAGACGCCGACCCCGTTGCAACAGACCATCGGCGGTCCCTCGCCGACGCTGCGCCAGTAGAGCTGGATGCCGTCCGCGGCCCGCGCGAACCCGCTCCTCACGTCGGCCATCCCCGCGACCTCCTCCTGCCAGGGTAACGCAAACGCCCCGAGGCCCGGGACCTCGGGGCGTCGCATGTAGCGTCTGGGTGGTGGAGGATAGGGGATTCGAACCCCTGACCTCAGCAGTGCGAACGCTGCGCTCTCCCAACTGAGCTAATCCCCCAGCGCGCCTCGCAGCTAACCACAGCCCAGGCGGTGGTCAAGCCGGTCGCGCCCCAGCGGGGACGACGCTGCAGGCTAGTCGAGCCCTCGGTCAGCCAGGTCGCCCTCGTCCAACCCCAGGTAGTGCCCGACCTCGTGGAACACGGTGACCCGGAGCTCCTCGACCAGGTTCTGGCGGTCCGACGCCATCCGCATCAGGTTGCGCCGGTACAGGACGATCGCCGACGGGAGGTGGCTCCACGGATCGTCCAGGGAGCGCTCCTGCAGGGAGTAGCCGCTGAAGTACCCGAGGATCTCGCCGGGCGGTGCGGGCGGGTCGAAGTCGAAGCAGACCTCCTCGGCCGGGACCTCCTCGAGCAGGATCGGCACCTGCGACAGGTAGGCGAGGATCGAGGGGTGCATCTCCCGCAGCGCATCCTCGACCACGGCCTCGACCATCGCGTCCGTCAGCTCCACGGGCATCGGGTACAGGTCGGGATCGAGCCGGGTCGCGCGGCGGTAGTCGCGGGCGGCCCCGCGGTGGTCGCCGCGGCGCTCCCGGAGCAGCGCCCGCCAGTAGTAGGGCTCGGCCAGGGTCGGGTCGAGACGGATCGCCCGGAACAGGCAGCTCCGGGCCGGCTCGAACTCGAGTCGATCGAAGTGCACCGTGCCCAGCGCACTCCAGGAGGGCGCGTGCTCGGGGGTGTGCTGGAGGACTCGACGGTAGCCGATCTCCGCCTCGTCCAGCTCCCGCAGCTCCCGGTAGGCCTCGGCCACCAGGAACAGGGCTCCCGGGTGCTCGGGGACCGCCTGCAACACCTGGTCGCAGAGGCTCAACGCCGAACCCGGGTCGCCCCGGTCCAGCGCGTCCTCGGCGAGATCCAGCAGATCATCGAGCTCCGCATCGTGCGGAGCCTGGGTTCCGAGCGTCATGGAGGACCCTCCGCGACCTCGTAATCGTAACGCACCGTAGCGTAGTCTCCATCATGGACTGGCGGCAGGTGCACCGCGGCGGCCTGCCGGACGAGGCAGTCGTGGACCTTGGGCTGGTCGGTGCCCTGGCCCTCGATCTCGACGCCGATCGCCTTGCCGCTCGGCCCGATGAAGATGCGCACCTTGCCGGTGAGCGGCTTGGCGCCGGCCGCCTGACGGACGCAGGCGTCCATGGCCTCGGTGCGGGGCGTCATCGCCTTCTGCGCCTCCGCCTCGTCCACGTGGGCCTGGACCTGACCGGCGGCGGGCCGGAAGGAGAGGTCGGTGGCGAGGTCGAGGTGCACCGCGAAGTCCTTGCCGGTATAGCGGGAGAGGTCGACCTGCTGGATCCAGGTGGTGTAGTTCGGCTCGAGCACCGTCAAGGTCACGGGCTTGGCTGGCGGATCCTGGATCACGACCCGCGAGCCGCCGCCGACGCTGACCCCGTCGACGAGGACGTCCTCGGCGGCGGGGTCGACGGCGAGGGTGACGGAGCGGTCGGTGGGGGCGAACCAGCCGTGAGAGGCCCCGAAGGCGACCACGGCCGCGGTCAGGCCGGCGGCCGCGAGCGCGCCGGCCAGCAGGGGGATCACCGGGAGCCGGCGGCGCACCTCGAACACGATGCTCGTGCGATCGCCCACGTCGGTCTGGACCGTGACCACGCCGGTCGCGGACTTGGACGGGAGGTCACCGGGGTCGATCCGGACGCGGACGGCGTGCTCCACGCGACCCGCCTCGAGGCGCGCGGGCTCCACCTGGAGCCACGGCTCGTCGGTGGTGACGCGGGCTTCGATCCCGTCGAGCACGCGGAGATCGAGCGTCGCCTCCCACACCTGACGGGGCAGGCGCACCTGGCGGACCCGCGGTCCGCCGAACTCGATGCGCCCCCGGCTGGCCGAGACGGGTGTGGGCGTCTGCGCGTCCTCGCCAGCGGGTGAGCGGGTGCGCGAGCGCACGGGCGGGGCGGTGGGGGCCTGCCGCAGCGCCTCGACGAAGGGATCCTCTCGGGCGCGGTCGCGCGCGGGCGGACCCGTCCGTCGCAGGGAGAGGTCGTAGGTCTCGCGGGAGGCGGGATCGGACAGGACCTGCCAGGCGCGGTCGAGTCGCTTGTAGAGCATCTCCGCTCGCTCGCGATCGGCCATCGCGCGCACGGTGCGGTAGCGTGCCCGGTAGGCGTCGTAGATTTTTTCGCGGCTCGAGCCCGTGTTGAGACCGAGCAGGCCGTAGTGATCGGTGATCTCGACGTTCTCGTCCGGGAGGACGTCGTCTTCCTCGACGCGTCGGCGGGCCTCGCCCTCCTCGCTGGGGCGGGGGATCCCCGCCTGTGCGGCGAGGCGCGTGAGGGTGTCCTCGAAGGTGCGCTCGGACAGCCCGAGCTCCTGGGCCTGGTGCTGCAGGTATTGCTCCTGCTCCAGACTGAGGCTCCGGCCCTTGAGCACCGTGCGGATCGTCATCTCGAGGATCGGCAGGTGAGCCGACTCCTGTTGGTGGCTCACCGCCTCGAGGTAGTGATGCGGATCGGCGAGCACTGCGTCGAGGGCCGCGAAGTTCTTGATGAGGAAAAGCGCTTCGCCCTTGTATTTCGGGTTGCTCTGCATCCCCTGCATGTACTTCCGGCGCTTCCTCAGCGACTGGCGCGCCTCATCCGGAGACGCGCCCTCGTCGAGCCCGAGGTACTCGATCAGGTGCGCCTGGCCGACCAGCTTGCAGAACTCGTCGGCGAGCTCGAGGTGGCGAGGATTCATCGTGCTCCAGCGATGGACGCGCGTCGGTTCTACCGTCGCGAGGTGCGGGCGGTCAACGCGGCGTCGGCGCAGGGGGGGAAGAGGGAGGCCCTAACCCCTGCACTCCCGTTCAGTCGACGGCCATCCGCTCGTTCCGCGCCCGTGCGTCGGCCATCTGGCCGGCAGTCATCGAGCCTTGGAGCCGGATGATCCCCTCGCGGGACTTCCCGGTCTCCACGTCGATCACGCGGACCTGGAGGATCTGGTCGACGCCGTAGGCGTAGGTGACCTCGATGGGGGTGCCGCGGGGGCGCGGCGGGAGGCCCGTGAGCTCCACCTTGCCGATCACCGCGACCTCTTCGCGGGACCCGCCCACGCCCTCGGTGACCTCGACCCGCACCGCGGTCATATTCTCGTAGGCGTAGGCGAAGCGCCCGCGGTACTCGTGGGGCAGCGGCGTGCCCTCGGGGACCAGCTCCACGACGCGCTCCCTGCGCTGCTTGTCGAGGACGATGATCCCGAGCGGGTGGGTGGTCGCGTCCTGGATCTCCACGGGTGGGAGCTCCCACATCTGGCCGTCCGGGCGCCGATCGTGGGCCTGAGTGAGCGGACTGTAGGAAGGCTCGGTGGGCTGCTCGGCGTCGTCCTCGGGCTTGCCGCGGAGCTGGGGCGGGAAGGTGTCCTCGGCGGAGCTGCGCCCCTGCTTTACCGCCTGCTCGGCGACGTGGCCGCCGTAGGCGAGGCCCACCGCCGCGGCGCGGCGCGGGGCGTCCGTGCGGACCACGGACGTCTCGGTGTCGTCCGAGCCGGTGTCCAGGCCCGAGACGAGCCCGGAGCCGGGGGAGACCGGTGGCTCCTGGTACAGGCTCTCGCGCTCGCGCCGCTCCTCCTCTTCGAGCTCCCGGGCGCGGTCCTGCATGACCTTGCGCTTGACCTGCAGGGCCGGGTGCTCCGGGCGGTGGCGGAACACGCCGGCGAGGGCGGCTCCGAGCGCCACGCACTCGTCCGGGTTCACGGTGGTGGCCGGGTCGCGGTCCGCGAGCTGCACGAGCAGACCCCGGATCATCGGCATCCGCGTCGAGCCGCCCACGAGCAGCACGTCGTCGAGGTCGGCCCACCGCAGGCGCGCCTTCTCGAGCACGATGTTCGCCGTGTCCTCGCACTGCTGGACGAGATCGCGGGTGAGGTCCTCGAACAGCTCCCGCTCGATGGGCACCACCATGCGGTTGCCGCGGAAGTTCACCGGGATCACGGCCCGCTTCTTGGTGGAGAGGCTGATCTTGGCGTGCAGGCAGCGCTCGTACAGCTCCTGGTAGGGCGCTGGGTCGTCCCGGGGATCGAGCTGGAACTTCTCGTAGAACTTCTCGGCCACGTGGTTCAGCAGCCGGTCGTCCCAGTCCTTGCCGCCGAGCTCCGCGTTGCCATCCGACGCGATGGTCGTGAGCTTGGTGCCGCGGATCTCCATGACCGTGACGTCGAAGGTGCCGCCGCCGAGGTCGAACACGAGCAGCTTGCGCCGTCCGCCGATGCGGTCGAGGCCGTAGGCGATGGCGGCGGCCGTGGGCTCGTTGATGATCGACAGCACGTTCAGCCCGGCGATCTCCCCCGCCTCGGCGGTGGCGCCTCGCTGGGCGCTGTTGAAGTAGGCGGGGACCGTGACCACCGCGTCGACGATCTGCTCGGCGGTGAGCTCCTCGGCGTCGTCCTTGAGCTTGCGCAGGACCAGGGCCGAGATCTCCTGCGGCGTGTACTGCTTGCCGTGGAACTCGAGGGTGAAGTTCTCCTCACCCATGCTCCGCTTGATGAAGCGGACCACGTTGTCGGGATCGATGACGACCATCTTGACCGCTTCGTCTCCGACGACGCACGCGTCGCGGTCGTAGAAGTGCACCACCGAGGGGGTGGTCGGAAACCCCTCCGCGTTGGTGATGATCTCGGGTTTGCCCCAACGATTGACGTGGGCCATGGCCGAGAAGGTGGTGCCGAGGTCGATGCCCAGGACGATGGAGTCGTCAGCCGCCATGTGTTCCCTTGCGCTTCACTCCCGTAGTCAGTCCGAGTCCGCGCCACCCGTGGCACGGTGGATGATCACCTCTTCGGGCCGGAGCAGCCTGTCGGCCCGATGGAACCCTCGCTTGAGCACCTGGGCGATCTTGTAGTCCAGGGATGCGTCGTCGGTGGGGGCGACCTTGACCGCCTTGTGCACCTTGCGATCGAAGGTCTCGCTCTGCTCGATCGGCATCACGTCGCGCCGGTAGAGCACCTCGAGGAACTCGTCGAGGAGGTACTGGAAGGAATCGGCGATGACGTCCGGGCTCATCTCCTGCTTGATCAGGCTCTCCTGGAACCAGTTGAGGCTGTCGTAGAACAGGAGCAGATCGAGCAGCAGCGGCTTCTCGGCCTGGAACAGGAAGTCGTCCTTGTACTGGCGCAGCTCTTTGTAGAGCTGGTCGAAGGCGCGCTCCTTGACCTGGTCGTTCACCAGGGTCTCGGAGACGGTCTTCCGGAGCTCGGCGATCTCGTCGGCGAGGCGCTTGGTGTCGGACACGGCCGCTCCTATTCGCCGGCCAGCTCGGTGGCGAGGTTGATGAACGTGCCCTCGAGTTCGAGGGATTCGCTGCAGAAGTGGTAGTCGTCGGGTCGCGAAGCAAGCCCCTCGAGGAAGTCCTGGCGAACCTGCTCGCCCACGCCGATCGTGATGATCCGCGCGCCAGAGGTTCTTAGCCGGTGGATCTCGGCCAGCGTAGCATCGGGGTCGTCGGGGTGCCCGTCGGTCATGACCACGAACACCCGCTGGATGCCTGCCCGTGGCCGAAGCAGGTCGCGTGCGTCCTTCAGGCCTTCGCTCATCGGCGTGGACCCGATGGGGCTCAGCTCGTCGAGGGCCCACTCGAGTCGCTGCAGGTCGGAGGTCGGGGTCGACTTGACGCCGCCCGGGAAGGCGACGACCGCGACCTGCCGGTTGGGCGAGTCGAGGGTGCGGTGGATGAAGGAGCGGGCCGCCTTGCGGGCCTCGTCGATGTTCCCGCCGTACATGGATCCAGAGCAGTCCATCACCAGCGCGACCTGCATCGGGGCGCGGTTGTGGGCGAGGTCCTCCAGGGTGACCTGGCCCCCGGCGAGCCGGTGGGGGAGGATCTGGCCGGTGGCGAGGTCCATCGCCTCGACCTCGACGATCCCGTTGCTGTTGTAGCGGTAGGTGATCGACAGCCGGGAATCGCCCGCGGGCCGCGCGGGGATGCCGTAGAACTCGAAGTGTCCGAGCACCGTGGCCTGAAGCGGGTCGTCGGTCTCGCCCTGGACCAGCCACAGGTCGATCGTGGTCTGCCCGTCATGGGTGGTCGCGTAGTCGTCGCGGGTCTTCTCGGCGGGGATTCGCGTGTTGCGCGCGATGATCTTCGAGTTGTGCAGGTGCCCGTCGCGGTACACGACCATCCCGAGGGAGTGCCCGGTGACGTCGTGGGTGCGGATGTCGACGGGGGAGGCTTCGCCGGCGAGCTGCGCGCTCTCGATGGCCGCGGTCAGCGCGGCGCCCAGGGACACGCACTCGTCGGGGTTGATGTCCGTGGCCGGCTTCTGCCCGAACAGGTCCGTGAGCATCTCGCGAACCATCGGCATCCGGGTGGAGCCCCCCGCGAGGAGCACGATGTCGATGTCGTCCCGGGTGCTCGAGGAGTCGGACATCACCTGGAGGGTGAGGTCCCGGCAGCGCTGGAGGAGGTCCTCGGTGAGCCCCTCGAAGTCCTCGCGCGTGACCGCGAGGCGGAGCACCTTGCTCTGGTAGTCGTGGAAGATGTTGACCTTGGGGCGCCGCGTGAGGCTGATCTTCGCGGAGACCGCCTTCTGGCGCAGGTCGTGGGCGGAGGCGAGATCCTCGCGCGGGTCGAGGCCGTGCTTCTCCTCGAAGGCCTCCGCGGCGAAGGCGATGAGCCGGTCGTCCCAGTCCTTGCCGCCGAGGTGGTGATCGCCGCTCGTGGCGATCACGTTGATGTTCTTGCCCTGCAGGTCGACCATGGTGACGTCGAAGGTGCCGCCGCCGAGGTCGAAGACGAGCACGCGGGCGTCCTTGCCGACGTTGTTCAGGCCGTAGGCGAAGGCGGCCGCGGTGGGCTCGTTGATCAACTTGAGCACCTGCAGCCCGGCCATCTCGCCGGCGCGCAGGGTGGCCCGCCGCTGCAGGTCGGTGAAGTAGGCGGGGACCGTGATCACGGCCTGGTCGACGCGGTGGCCGAGGCGCAGCTCCGCGTCGTGCCTGAGCTTGGAGAGGATGAAGCTCGAGAGCTGCTCGGGGGTGTAGGCCTTGCCGTGGTAGTCGAAGTGGTAGTGCGTCTCGCCCATGTGCCGCTTGACGAACTCGACCACCTGCTCGGGGTAGACCACGGCCGCCTGCTTCGCGTAGTTCCCCACGATCACGTCGTCGTCCTCGAAAAGGATGACCGACGGCGTGATCCGATCGCCCTCCGCGTTGGGCAGGACCTCTGGGACTCCGTGACGATTGACGTAGGCTATGGCGGAGAAGGTGGTCCCGAGGTCGATACCGACCGCACCGGTCGTCATGTAGGACGCCTCCTTTGCGGGCGCGGAGGGGGGGCGTGAGAGGGGCCTGGACGCGCCGGTCGGAGTATATCGAAGGGTCCCCCCCCGTCCAACCCGGCCGGCCGATGCACCTCCTCCTCGCCTCCACGAGCTCCTCGCGCCTGCAGATGCTTCGAAACGCAGGGGTGACGGTGCAACCCGTCGCTCCGGAGGTCGGCGAGGAGAGCCGCGAGCCCGACGCCGCCCGACGCGCCGTGGACCTCGCCAGGCGCAAGGCCGAG
>Ga0114931_10000907_pt1 | contig 37149 bp, 34 predicted proteins | sample 2SBtaG_FD_89579 | JGI IMG/M metagenome (GOLD analysis project Ga0114931, IMG submission 89579) | Deep subsurface microbial communities from Kolumbo volcano to uncover new lineages of life (NeLLi) - 2SBTROV14_V59a metaG | ecosystem: Environmental > Aquatic > Marine > Volcanic | place: Kolumbo... | reverse complement strand
TGAAAACCCAAAAACCTGAAGGCTGAGGAATTAATTATGGCCAAATTTGCAGAAACCAAAAATTTTAAAGGTTGAGGTATTTACAATGCCAAAGAAAGAATATTCATTTTATCCCGGTTGTTCATCGCAAAAAGCGGCGTCTGCATCCAACTACCAGACGTCAGTGGGCAGCATGTGCAATGAACTGGACATCCAGTTGAACGAAATCCCGGACTGGAACTGCTGTTCCGCCTCCATCGGTTATGCCGAAGGCGGCGAACTGCCACGCCTGGCCTTGTCGGCACGCAATATGGCGCTGTCCGAAGGTGCCAATCCCGGCCAGGACATTGTGGCCACTTGTGCGGCCTGCTGGCTATCCACCAAGGAAACCCAGGAACGTCTACTGGGTGATAACAAACTCATGGATGAAACCAACCAGGCACTGGCAGAAGCAGGATTAAATGTTAAAGGCGACCAGAAAATCCGCCATATGGTGGAAGTGTTGATCGAGGACTTCGGTTATGACGAACTGGGCAGCCACGTAACAAAACCTCTCGATGGCATCAAGATCGCCGGTTATGTTGGTTGCCAGACAAATCGTCCGTTTGGCATTGACGGTGAGTCTTACGAAAATCCGAAGTATCTGGATAAACTGGTTGAAACCATGGGTGCTGAACCGGTTGAAAACTATGACAAGAAAGTCTCCTGTTGTGGTGGCGCGTTAGCGTTCTCCGAACCGGAAAAATCACAGGCATTAATTAAAGATATTATCGAATCCGCCTACGATGGTGGCGCCGATATGATTGTTACGCCTTGCCCGGTTTGTCAGATGAATGTCGAAATCTATCAGGACCACATCAACAGCAAGTACAAGACCAAGTTCAAAATGCCGGTCGTGTATTATTCAACCTTGATGTCCGTTGCCTATGGCAAGAGTGGAAAAGAAGCAGGGCTAGATGGTCAGATCATCAAGGCGACCCATCTTGAGAAAATTGCCGGCAAATAAACAGCACTGTCTCCGAAAACTAAAAAAGCCCCTGCCATGCTCAGGGGCTTTTTCTGTTTCTGTCAGCTATGCTCTGAATACGGCTACTACTCTGAGCAAATACATATCACAATCACTCCATATTATGTTCATGGTATTCACTGATAGCTACTTTGGTTACTATCAGTGACAAATAACAGGGGTTTACTTGATGGCTACCAAGCAAATTTACAGCTCTTCTTCTATTATCCATTCATGTAAAGCGATTCTTGCCTTACTTCTCTACCTGTTGGTGCCTGTCAACCCACTATTAGCTGATGAAGTTGACGACCTTAAAGCACAGGCTGTTGCCAAAATCGTTGTTGATGAATGGAAGCAAGCAGAAACGCTGTATACCGAAATCCTCAAAACCGCACCCGATGATATTGTTTCCTACCTGAACAGGGCACTATGCCGGCAAAGACTCGGAAATTCGGCGGGGGCAAAGGAGGACGGGGAACATGTCCTGTCACTATTAAAACAACAGGGGAAATTTGACTCCAATGAGACGAAGTATCTTGTTTATAAAGCCAATGCTTACCGGCGCTCTGGCAACTATGCTACTGCAATCACCCTGATAAAGCGTGCTATCAACCTGAACCCGGATTACTCTCCTCTCAAGGCAATACTGCGGAATACAAAGAATGAGTCAATACTGTCCGGGCTGAGAAACTGAAGATTGTCACAAGCAAACCTCGTGATATAGTGATTTATATGTTTTCCAACTATATTCCACTACTGGCTGGGTTAATGATCTTTCTGGCAGCTTGTACAACTATAAATTCAGATGCCATTCAGTATGCCAGCATGGATGATATGAAGGATTGTGTCTTTTTGGGTGATGTTGAAGGCAGCGCTGTGCGGGGCCGGCTGGATTTACATGATGACGCTATGCGGCTCATGGATGCCAGAAGCGATGCAATCGCCCGGGCCACTGCACTCGGTGCTACCCATCTTGTCTGGGGCAATCTGGGCCGCAATGCCGTTACTTTTGTGACTGGCAAGGCCTATCAATGTAAAAAGTAATAAAGGAGGTTATGACTGTGGATAGACGTTCATTCATTCGTTCAGGTCTGGTAGGTGGTGCGGCAGGTATTATTGCCCCGGAAATTGTTCTTGCCAGTGCAATAGAGTCAAAAATGGCCGGTGGCGTATATTACACGAAGGATTCGCCGGGCCGCTGGAGCAAAAAAGTCGGTGGGCACTTACCTGTGCTTGATAAGAAAAAAGGGGCTGACGGAAAACTGGAGCTCATGGTGACGACCAAACATGAAATGAAAGGCTATGAGCATTACATCATCAAACATGTCCTGCTGGACAGAAATTTTGGTTTCATTGAAGAACATATGTTTGACCCGACCAGGGACAAGGCGCCTGTATCAACTTTTAATATAGATAACTGCAAGGGAATGATTCATGTGCTCAGTGTTTGCAACAAACATGACACCTGGATGAATACAATCACAATATAAAATAGTAAAAAGCCTAAGGAGCAGGTATCGTTTTCAAAAAATCGATACTGAACCGAATGGCGCTTACTTAAACCCAAATAGTCCGAGATCCCGTCATTCCCGCGAAAGCGGGAATCCAGAATGTATGTCGATCAAACATCCTGGATTCCGGGTCTCCACTTCGTTCCGCCCGGAATGACAGTATTTTTTGCTTAAGTAAGCGCCATTAGTTACTAAACCCTTTTTATTTTTCGACCTCATTTTTACTTTTTACCATTTTTTATTCTTTGCTTTGAGGATCGTCCTCGTGATATTTATCGATGTTTTCCTGGTGGCGTTTTTCGATAATGCCTTGTCTTTCTTCAAAACGCTTATTGGCGGCCTCGATATTCATCTCAATACTTTTTTCACCGAACAGTACCTGTTTCAAAAATCGAATACCGAAACGCAACAGAGCAACATCATCCTCATCGATCTTCTGCCGGGTTTCATCATCGATAACAAACATATCAGTAAACCCATTGCTCTGCGTAAACAACCTGAAAGCATCGAGATCATAAAGCATGGAGAAGAGCTGCAGACTACGGGAGGAAGGTGCGCCAACTGTAGGCCCACTGGATTTTTTCTTGACGATCAGATCCATCCATTCTTTATTAAGCTCGTCGTATTGCTCGACGCCTTGTTCTATCCGGTATTCACGTACTGTCAAGGTCCTGTCTTCATTGTGACCAAGGCAATGGTCCTCTTTCACCATGAAGTACACATCTTCGAGTTCGCTTGATTCCTTACGTCTTAATTGCATGGTGCCCATTGCATAGTAGCGACAGGCTGTCGGCCGGTGCTCATAGATACTACAACCTTCATCCCGGACAAATTGACAGGCTGTCCCTTTCTCAACCGGGCGCATTTTTACTCCCGGTAACCCATGGGCATCAATATCATAGGGCATAGTGTACTTGAGCATCACTTTCCAAGTGGGTACTTCAAGATGACGGGCAATACGCAGGATATCGTACGGTGTTAGTGTAAAGTCGATATTCTTGCAACAGGCATTGAAACAGGCGATGTCCTTGTGACAACGAAACTGAATAGTGTCGTCAAGGCCTAACTGTTCCGGGGCAACCGGACTTGCAAACGGCACGTCAAATTTGCCAAAAATGTTATCGTTTTTGAGTTCGCTGTCTGTTTTATCTTCACTCATAATTTCATACCCTGAAGTAAAAAGAAAAGGCCGGACGCAGAACGTCCGGCCTGTTTCAACTTCTGTTTTTAACTACCCTAGTCTTTAATCAACTGGACGTAAGGTACTTTACGCAGCGTCCACTCCCTGGTCTTGCGGTCATACCTGGAGTTAACAAAAACGCTCCAGTTGTCATCATCCAGATCAAGGAAGTCAGCACGGTAGTAGTAACCCGGATAACGTGTTTCCTCACGGAACTGGATGTGCTTCATATGAGCTTCTGCAGTCAGGAGGCGGTGATAGTTTTCCCATGCCCGCAGCAATTCATGCAGGTCCTTGGCACGCATCTTATCAGCATCTTCCTTCAGCATTTCCAGCTTCTTCTCAGCTACGCCCAGCATTGCAGCGTTAGTCTGATACATGGTTGAAACACCGGCTACATATTCGTCCATGATCTTCTGCAAACGGAATTGCAGCATCTTCGGCGTAATGTAGTTCGGGTTAATATCGATGGCCGTGGTGTAATCCTTGTGCTCAAGGAAGTTACGTACTGGCTTGTAGATATCTTCCACCAGCTCATCAACCGGGGTATCAAGTTCCGGTGTCCAGTCCTTGTTGTCCTGAACGAACTTGACCATTGACTTGGCAGCAAAACGACCTTCGGTGAATGCGCCTGATGAGAATTTGTGACCCGAAGCACCAACTCCGTCACCAGCGGTGAACAGACCGGTTACCGTCGTCATTCCACGGTAGCCCCAGCTCCAGTCTTCAGGAACACCTGGCAGATCAGTAGGACCAGAGACCCACAGACCGGCACAACCAGCGTGTGAACCTAACAGATAAGGTTCGGTCGGCATCAATTCAGACATTTCCTTGTCTGGTTCGATGTTTTCACCGGCCCATACACCACATTGACCAATCGTCATATCCAGGAAGTCTTCCCAGGCTTCAGCCTCAAGATGCTTGATTTCCTTGGGTGTCATGGTTTCAGCCAGCTTGGCCAATGCCGTCGGGGTATCCATGAAAATAGGACCCTGACCATTGCGCATTTCTTCCATCATTAAATGGTTACGCAGGCAAGTACCCATAACATGACCATGTGCGTGGGTGCCGTAGTTGTGCTCTTCCAGCAAGTGAGCATTCTTGACCTGATAGTCCTCACCCGCGGCATTGTGGGCCTTGGCCTTGAACAGCAGGAACCAGGCACCAACAGGACCATAACCGTCCTTGAAACGGGCAGGAACGAAACGGTTTTCAAGCATGGTACCTTCAGCACCGGCGAGCAGCGCCATGGAATAGGTAGAACCTGCATTCCATACTGGATACCAGGCACGACCCTGACCTTCGCCGACTGAACGTGGACGGAAAACGTTAACCGCGCCACCACAGACCAGCAGACAGCACTTGAATTTGTACACGAAAACCTTGTCTTCACGTACCGAGAAACCAACAGCACCCGCTACGCGGTTAGGGTCATTCTTGTCGTTAACAAGCTTGACGATGAAGCAGCGTTCCTGAATGTTTTCAGTACCCAAAGACTTCTTGGCAGCTTCAGCAACGATCCATTTGTAGGATTCGCCATTGATCATGATTTGCCATTTACCTGAACGCACCGGCTTACCACCTTCAGGCAGGCTTTTGCCTTCGTCACCCGGTTGTTTCCATACAGGCAAACCCCATTTTTCAAACAGGTGCACAGACGAGTCAACGTGGCGACCAACGTCATAGACAAGATCTTCACGGATCAAACCCATCAGGTCAGTACGAACCATGCGGACGTAATCTGCAGGGTCATTCTCGCCTATGTAGGTATTAATCGCAGACAGACCCTGAGCCACAGCACCTGAACGGTCCATAGCGGCCTTGTCTACGAGTTTGATTTTGATGTCGGTACCTTCTGCCCAGCGCATGATTTCAACACCTGCGCCACATGCAGCCATACCGCCCCCGATAATGAGGATATCCACTTCCTCTTCGACGACTTCTGGATTGCCAAATTCGGCCATTGTATTATTCCTCTAGTTCTAAAGTTTATAACTTGAATTCATTGAGACCCTGAGCTTTGTTTTACCAGTAAACCGGGGTTAGCTGGTAAACTGGCTCATGTCGCATGAATGCAAGTCATCGTTAAACAGGAAGGTCGGATCCTCGATCTTGCTCTTATCCGGATTGGTGTGACCTCCTGTTGGATCAGCAGAGCCTTCCGGTGTCGTGCGAATCGGGAACTTGAAACGCTTCATGTTGCCGTTACGAAATTTAATGGTCCACATGATGGAATCAGAACCACGAAGCGGTTGAACAGAACCACCCAGTGGTACGATATCAGCATATGCACGGCATTCGATGGCCTGCTGCGGACAAATCTTGATGCACGAATAGCATTCCCAGCACTGCTCAGGTTCCTGGTTCCAGGCCTTCATAGCATGACCTGTCTCAGAGCCGTCTTTGTCCAGCTTCATCAGGTCGTGCGGGCAGATATACATGCAAGCGGTCTTGTCCTGTCCCTTGCAGCCGTCGCATTTGTCAGTACGTACAAATGTTGGCATGATTTATTCTCCTGTATTTACGTAAGTTAACTTGAATTAAAATCACAAATCCCTGTTGCCAGGGTAAAGCATACAAAAACTATTTACCTGAATGACCGGCAAGTTTGATTTCAACTTTTTCGTCATCTTTCAAACTGGCGTAATATTCACGCAGGATCGCCAGTACTTCCGGACGACTGAATTCTGCCGGCACGTCGTCACCTTCAGAAAGCGCCTTGCGTAATTTGGTGCCTGACAATAACAGACGGTCAGCACCCTCATGCGGGCAGGTCTTCATCGAAGCCATGCCCTCGCACTTGTAACACCAGAAGGTCCAGTCGATCTTGAGCGGCTGCGTTTCCAGTGACCCTTTGGGAATCTCATCAAAGATGTGGTGGGCATCAAACGGTCCATAATAATCGCCAACACCGGCATGGTCACGGCCAACGATCTGGTGTGAACAACCATAGTTCTGACGGAACAATGCATGCAACAACGCTTCACGCGGTCCGGCATAACGCATGTCCAGTGGATAACCAGCCTGCATCACAGAGTTATCAACAAAATATTTATCAACCAGGGTACCGATTGCGTTACTACGTACATCGGCAGGAATGTCGCCGGGCTTCAATTTGCCTAACAGGGAATGGATCAATACACCATCGCAAATCTCAATGGCAATCTTGGCCAGGTATTCATGAGAGCGGTGCATGGGGTTGCGTGTCTGGAAACAGGCGATAGTTGACCAACCCCGTTTTTCAAATTCTGCTCTTGTTTGAGCCGGTGTCATGAACTGATCACCATACACTTTCGGGAATTCACCTTGTGAAAGTACCTTGATGGGGCCGGCCAGGTTAACATCACCCTGCTCCATGACCATTTTTACACCCGGGTGTTCTATATCGGTGGTCTTGTACACCTGCATGCATTCATGCGCCTTGTCGATGGCATACTTTTCAGTCACTGACATGGTGGCCATTATTTCGTTGGTCTCACCATCAACGAGAGCGATGTCATCACCGTCGGCAATACCGTCGGCGGTTGCTTTGTCAGCAGATAAAGTTATCGGGATTGGCCAGAACAAACCGTTGGCCATTTTGTAGCCATCACAGACGCCTTGCCAATCTGCGTGGGTCATGAAACCATCTAAAGGAGTAAAACCGCCGATGCCCATCATGATAACATCGCCTAATTCACGCGAAGAAATTTTTACCTGGGTCAGGCCAGCGGCACGTTTTTTTTCTGCGTCGAGCTCGGCACCTTCCAGCAGTAAAGGTTTAAGCTCTCCCCCGCCATGCGGATTGACTAACTTGGACATGGTACTCCTTATTAATAATATAGTTATATGTGAGTTATTCAGGCTGCCCGGAACACTTGGTGAGTTAACGGCCATGCGCACTCATTCTGCAGACTCAAGACTACAGGACGCGATACCTTAAAGGGGAATGCCCTGAACTCCAAGCAATATTCTCTTTAGCCCCCATAAGTATCCTTTATTTACCACCCTCCAGGGAAAATCCCGGACACAATTCAGTGCGCAAATAATAGTGTTTTTTTATAAATATTTATATAAACAATGAGTTATATATTTCTCTCCACAAAATTGATGGCATTTGCTAAATCAGAATTGATGAACAAAATACTTGAGAAACCTTGTGATTTAATAAGGAATTCCAGCACATTCGAGGTAGTTGACGCGGAAATTCCGGGTAATTCCGGAAAGAGATTGGCCTGCCAGGAAACAGACCGGGGCTAATTAATCAGAGGTACCTTGGTTTATTGAGAGGACTGACGCCGTGTTAATGCTTGATTGGCTGCCATTCTGATTTCTACAATCTTGTCGTTAGTGAGTTTCTCAAGTGTTTTGATCGATGTATTAAAAGATTTCGCCACTTCAAGGCGAACTTCCTCCTTGCGATCATTGGCGAGTATGTCCAGAACCGACTCGGGCACGTATTCAAATCTGGCCACCACTGCCCGGACATCAGCACTCTTGTCCTTTGCCAGCACCATAAACACGTTTTCCGGTGTTGACAGATTGGTGGCCACCGTCAGCCGGATCTGTTCACTCTTGTCTTTGGCAAGTTTTAGCAAAACATCTGCTGGTGCACGCCGATTGGCTGCCAGCGCTTCGCGTACACGTTCATCCTTGTCTGTCACATAGCGTTGGAGTTGCTTTGCCGGTGTGGATGGCAATCTGGCCAGACGAATACGGGCATCAACACTCTCGGCATAAACCGGCGCAATAACAAGGCCACATGCGAACAACAATAACAGAACCAGTTGGCGAATGTTCATTTCAATAACCCTCTACATAGGGAATAGCTGTGTTACCGGGTGATGTCAATGATATCGGGAGTAAAAACAGGAGAATAAAACCTGAATAGTTTTGTGAATTACATGACAGTAAACGTAACCCGCTACCAATACTCCCTATCGGTCTCGTGTAACAGGCGGGCCAGCCTTAATACTGCAAGCTGCTGGCTCAGGACTTGTTCGGAGGTTCCTTAAATAGCTTCCCGTTGTTTCTTGCGCAATTCAGTCAATTCAAATGGATCAGAATAAATATCCTCAAGCCGGGCGCCAGCAAGGTAGGCCCTTTTACGTGCCGCATAAACCATGGCTGGCTCACCGCACAAAAATACACGCCATCCCCTCAAATCCATAACGTCAGCAAAAGCAGCATCGTCCGTCCGTCCCGCCCGGTAACCGTTGGAACTCGTCTGTCCGGACAAGCACGGTGTATAGGTAAAGTTTTCGTGTTGAGATTCAAGTTCGCGCAGGTAATCATCGAGATAAAGGCCTTCACGGTGACGACTCCCGTGATACAACCAGATCCCGCCAGTGTGATTACTATGTAACGCATCACGTACAATGCCAAGTAACGGTGCAAGCCCGGTACCGGTACCTATAAGAAGGATGCTTTGCTCTTTTTTGCCCGGCAAATAAAAACAATGACCATTGGGCCCCTGTAACTCCAGTGAATCACCGGGGCGCAACTCATCGCACAACCAGTTACTCATACGTCCGTTTTCCATTCGTTTAACGTGCAGCTCAAGATATTTATCCTGGGTCGGCACACTGGCCAGCGAATAACTTCGGACGAGACCATCACCACGATGTACATTGACGAATTGACCCGCGTGATAGTAAAGCGGTGTTGCAATCTCGAGCTGTATTCTACTGACCTTCGGGGAACATTGATCGATCGATACCGCTGTCGCGGGGGCGTAGACATCAATTGCGTCTGGCAATGCAATCTCAATGTCTTCCAACGGTTGATACTGACAGGTGAAAAAATACTTCTGCACGCGCAGTGTATCTTTCAGGTCCATTTGCGCAACCTCGGACACCTTGCCATCAAGGCAGCGCATCAAACAGGTCTGGCATATGCCGGAACGGCAGGAGTACGGTACCGAGACACCATGGCGTAGCAAGGTATCCAGCACCGACTCACCGTCCATGCATTCGTAACGATTATCCTGATAGGTGATCGTCGTCAATGGTTATGTTTTTCCTCTCTGCCTGATGCTGCTAACGGTTCAGCACATCATCAATTGTACTGGCTGCTGTTGCCATCACTTCGTCGACGACTTCCGAATCGACATTCAGCTCTTCTAATGCTGATTGCAAATGTCCGGCAACTGCATTGAAATGCATTTCATTCAAACCATTCTCAACCAAGGGGGCATGTGCCACGCGCAAATCCTTGCCCGTGTACTCACCTGGCCCACCAAACACCATGGTCAGAAACGCCTTCTGTTTGGCTCGCTGTGCATCCATGTCAGTATTATCAAAGAACTGACTGATACTGCTATCGTTTAATACCTTACGATAAAAAAGGTCAACCGCTGCGTCAACAGCGGGTTCACCACCAATCTGCTCGTACAAGGTCTCGCTCATGTGCCTGCTCCTTTGATTATAGTAATTTGCTTCCCTACTATGTCGGCAGACGGTAAGGTTTACTTAAAAAAACAGGCAATTCCGCTACCCCTCCAAAGAGGCCGGACTGGTCAGTTAATGATCAGCATACGCACCCCGAGAATGGCCAGGAACAAGGCAAAGATCCGCCGAAGTATGGCTATTGGCAACGTGTGCGCCAGTCTGGCACCCAGCGGCGCAAACATCATACTGGCCGCGGTCACACCCGCAACGGCTGGCCAGAATACATAGCCGGTACTCCACTCTGGCAGGCTGTTTTCATTCATGCCCGTCAGGATAAAACCCACTGTCCCGGCCAGTGCAATGGGCAAGCCGCAAGCCGCTGAAGTGGCCACGGCTTGTCGCATGGACACGTTACACCAGCTTAGAAACGGCACCGTTAAAATGCCGCCACCGATCCCCACAATGGCCGAAACAGTGCCAATGATGACGCCTGCGATGGCCATCCCTGTCATGCCAGGCAGCTTGCGATGGGAAGCAGGATTGGCGCCGAAACCCATTTTCAACGCAACACCCAGCTCAAAAATACCGAAAAAGGTGCGCAAACCCTGGCTCGACAGTTGATCGGCAATGGCTGCGCCCAATAAGGCACCGATAACAATGCCCGGTGACAACCAACCGAATACAGACCATATCACAGCACCGTGTTGATGATGGGCACGCATGGAAGAAACCGACGTCACCACGATCGTGGCCAATGACGTACCAATGGCGATGTGCATGATCAACGGTGGAGGGATGTTCTCACCGGCAAAAACAAACACAAGCACCGGCACAATGATTAGCCCTCCGCCAACACCCAGTAACCCGGCCACCGTGCCGGCAAATGCGCCTAACAGTAAATATAAAATCAGGGCGTCCATACGAACAGCTTATCGAATCTTATGAATTGTTTACCGAATAATTAATCAAGCGGCTCCCCGGTTACCGGGTGGTAAATCACTGCAGCAACGCCCTGCCGGTTGTGTCGCGCTTCTATGCGCAGGGTCATACCGGGTTTGACCGATACCGGTGGCACCAGCAGCTTGGCTACCTGGTACCAGTGTGCGCAGTAATCGTTGCCGGCTTCATCACCATCGAACGAGGGACGGTTGTCGATCGCTGCGGAGTCGTCCAGCTGTAACCGGATCCAGTACACCAGTGCATGACAGATACCTGCTTCACGGATCGGGATGTCCAGACGCACACCCACAGACGTCTGTTCAACGCCTGTCAGGTCGAAGCTGAAAATCGGGAATTCATCGGCCAGCAGCCGGCCACCAAAGCTCGCTGCTTCCAGAGCGATGGTGTCCGGACGAAACCGGTTCAGTGGTGTCAGATCAAAACCGCAGGCCTGCGCAGCCCCACCTTCGCGCCATAAACGTTGAGATTCAATAAGACCACCATAAAGAACTGCTTGCCGGGGGATGATAACGGCATCGGGCGCCAGCAGGTACCGGCATGCATGCTCAAAGGTATTCAAGGCACCTTCACCAATAACGAGAGTGTCGAAAACTTCTGCGACAAGCACATCGGGTCGGGTGTTTTTAGGGAAATCGGTTTCCGGGACAAGCTGACGGGAAGGCTTGTTGATAACGCGGATACGGTCTGAGTAGCCATTGTTTTTGATCACCTCCCGGGCCAGCGCAGCCAGTGTGGGATTGGCTTCGCAGGCGATCACCTGTTTGGCACCCGCGCGGGCTGCCATCATCGACAGTAAGCCCGTTCCCGCACCGATATCCAATACCACACTGTCTGGTGTCACTGCTCTTTTTATCGCAATCTCGAACTGTTGGTTGCGCGCGTCATCATTGACCATACCAAAGTGCCAGCGGTCTACCAGGCGGCTGTTGAGCAACTGCAGATTACGCCGGGTAAAAGCATTTTCCGGCTCCACGTCAATGGCACGCTGGAACAATGAACACGCCTCATCGATCTGCCCCATGCCCCAAAGAGCCACTGCATAACCATTCAGGATATTGACGTCAGCGGGTTGTAGTCGCACGGCGTGCTGAAAGCAGCGCAACGCTTCCTGAGTGCGGCCGAGCTGGGCATTGACTTCACCCAGATGCAAATAGGAAGCCGCCTGTGCAGGATCGATCTCGATGGCGCGATTAAGACTGTTACCGGCCCCCGGCAAATCACCGGTGGCAGCGAGGCACTGACCCAGCAGAGCGAGTGCCTCGGCGTTATTTTCGTTGATGGACAAAACTGTCCTGCAGTGAATAACAGCCTGCCAGGGATCGCCCTGATCATGACATTGGCCAGCCAGCGCCAGCAGTTCATCCGCCGGCACGCTGTTTGGTATTTTGTTCATTCTCGATTTTCCGACTATTCTGGCAACCGTTCGTGTTCTGTTCGGCGCCAACTGCGCGCAGGCAAGCCTGTCAATTCAAAATGGTGTAGCCTGGTCACCCGTGATCAATTGAGTTTTTTCGGCTTCGCTTCCTTCGGAAGTTTAATACCGCTGCGGCCCAGTATATACAGCACTGCCGCTTTCAGCTCCTTGTCACTGCAGTTTCCACACCCACCCCGGGGTGGCATCAACTGTTGATTGTAACCATTGATAGTATGTTCCAGTAACACCGCCAGACCCTGCCGGGCCCGTTTACCCCATTGAATATCATCATCCGGCCGTGGCGCACCCTGAGTGGTGCGCGCATGACAAGTAGCGCACTGGAGGGCATAGACCTGTTCGCCACTGCGTGGCGGCCCTTTCCAGGGCTCGGGCGGGCGGTTGATTTCGTCCCGGTATCCCTGGGTACCCTCGACCGTTTTTTTCGCAACAGCTTCAGTAGCCGCGAACACGCTGGTTGCAAAGACTAAAAAGAGAATAGTGGCAAATATTTTCTTGCATGTTTTCATAGCATTCACCCTCCCCGCTTGCACCACGGTGTTTTAGGATCAACGGTATCCGAACGCGCAATACCTTCTTTTTCAAGCGCCGCGGACAGGCTTCCCTTGTCCGTCAATATGGGGGAAAACGCTTCCTCGTCCGCGCTGTTTTCCATGCGTATATCCTGAACAAATATCTTTTTTGCACTGGTAAGGAAGTCCCGGGTGAAGCTCATTGCTCTTTGCGCCGCTTTCCGCTCACATTCGTCGGACTGTGGTGTGTCTTTGGCTATCACAATACCGGGCAGCCTGATACGGAGAGCGCGGGTAAAACCCGTCGCGTCAGTATCAAAAGTAACAAAAATAAGGTTGGGCGCTTCGACATTAATCAGGGTCGCCTCTCTCTTTCCCGGATAAGGTACGAACTGGACGGCCATCGCCATTGTCGACAAGGTAATAGCCAGAACGCACACCATCATCCGCCAGCCATTAACTCCTGAAATAACTTTCTTTGACATCATTTATCCTCCTGCTTTTTCTCTGGTTTGTTATTTGGACGAACCTGGATCATTTTTTCACTTTTACATTTTTCATCAATTGCGCCCTTTCTTTCTCCACCAGGCTGTCGAGCACTTCAATCATCTCCTCCTGATTATGTACAAAGTAGGGGGCGGTCTTGTATTTGCCATTCACAATCACCGCGGGCACACCGCGCAGGTCATATTTGACAGTTCTGATTCGCGCTTCATTCACTTTCTCTACAATCTTCGGTGAAAAATAAAGTTCGATAACTTTTTGCTTGTCGATTCCCTGACTGGTGAAAAACTTAATCACACTGTATTCGTTATAAATCTGTTTGCCATCTTCATGTATGGCCTTGAAAAGCGCCTTGTGCAAAGCGTCAATTTTTCCCAACGCTTCTGCAATATAAAAAGCACGCGCCTGCTCCGCCCACGAAGGACCTACAATAGCGGGCATCCGCTGAAAATCGACGTACGGTTTGTCTTTCAACCAATTCTGGATTTTTGGTTCAAGCTCGTAACAATGCGGGCAGGCGTAGAAAAACATTTCCACCACTTCGACCTTGTCTTTGTGCTCCGTCAACGGTGCAGGCGGATTGATGCGTTGATATTGCGAACCTTCGTTAAATCTACTCCCTGCTGATTCAGCCCAAACCGTGTGCGAGAAATTACACAGTGTCAGGGCAACCAGCACCAATCGACAGAACTGCTTCATCATGCTTCCTCCAGATGCCTTGGCTTGTTCAATATTTTGTTTCGATACCATAAAAAATACATCACTGGCAGCAACAACATGGATACCAGTGGTGCTGTCACCATGCCGCCAACCATTGGCGCTGCGATACGCCGCATAATTTCCGAACCTGCCCCACTGCCCAGCATGATGGGCATTAGCCCGGCGATAATGACCGCAGCAGTCATCGCCTTGGGCCTGACCCGTAATACCGCACCTTCAATGACCGCACTGCGCAATTCCGCGCTGGTGGCCGGTTGGTGACGATTGATCGCTTCACGAAGATAAACCAGCATTACCACACCAAACTCCGCGGCCACGCCGGTCAGCGCAATAAAGCCCACCGCCACCGCCACCGACAGGTGATACCCCAGACCCCACAGTAACCAGACACCGCCCACCAGTGCCAGTGGCACTGCCAGCATGACCATCAAGGCTTCACTCAGGGTACGAAAACTCAGATACAACAGGATCAGAATAATAAACAACGTCAGCGGCACAATATAGGTCAGGCGTTCTACAGCGCGTTGCAGGTACTGGTACTGGCCAACCCACTGCAGGGTGTAGCCAGACGGAAGATCCAGCTGCTGTTGCAATGCCTGTCTGGCGGCGGCGACATAAGAACCGATATCGCGGCCGTCGGTGGTGACGTACACCCAGCCGTTGATACGTCCGTTTTCGCTCTTGATCAGCGGCGGGCCGTCGGCGATCCGCACTTCTGCCAGGTCCTGCAGCTGGATCTGGGTATCCTCTGTTACCACCAACGGCAGTTCCTTGAGTTTGGTTATGGAGTCGCGCCACTCCTGCGGGTAGCGCAGATTCACCGGGTAACGTTCGCGCCCTTCCACCGTATAGGTAATATCCTGACCGGCGACGGCAATATTCGCTGCCTCTTCGATCTCCGCAATACTCAGCCCGTAATGGCCGGCGGCGTGCCGGTCGATATCGATATCGATATAGCGCGCACCGGTTGAGCGATCCGACAGCACGGTGCGCGTACCGGGCACCGAACGCAACACGACCTCGACCTGTTCGCCCAGTGCCTGGATTCCGGCGAGGTCGGGACCGGCAATCTTGATGCCGACCGGGGTGTTGATGCCCGTTGATTGCATGTCAATGCGGGTGCGGATCGGCATCAACCAGGCATTGTGCAGGCTGGGCACCTGGACACGCGCATCGAGTTCGTCACGGATCTTGTCCATGGTCATCCCTGCGCGCCACTGATCTCTGGGCTTTAAGCGGATAACCGTTTCGAGCATGGTCAGGGGCGCCGGGTCGGTAGCGGTTTCCGCACGACCGACCTTGCCAAACACGCTATCGACTTCCGGGACCGTGCGGATCAAACGATCAGTCTGCTGTAACAGTTCACGCGCCTTGCCCACCGAGAGGCCCGGCAGGGTCGTCGGCATATACAGAATATCGCCCTCGTCCATTTCCGGCATAAACTCGGACCCCAGCTGGTTCAATGGCCAGACCATAGTGCCCGTCAACAGAGCGGCCAGTCCGATAGTCATCCAGGGCCTGTTAAGTGCCAGCCCGATCAATGGCCGGTAAGCAGTGATCAGGCTGCGATTGATGGGATTGTGTTCCTCCGGCCGCACACGGCCACGGATCAGGTAGGCCACCAGTGCCGGCACCAGGGTGATCGACAGACCCGCGGCTGCAGCCATCGCATAGGTCTTGGTATAGGCCAGCGGTGCAAACAGCCGTGCTTCATGGACTTCCAGTGTAAACACCGGTAGAAAACTCAAGGTAATAATCAACAACGAAAAGAACAGCGGCGAACCGACTTCGATGGTGGCATTCTGTATCGCCTGCAACCGGCTGACGCCCTGCGCTGCGGCGCGTTCCAGGTGCTTGTGTACATTCTCGATCATGACAATGGTAGCGTCGACCATGGCGCCGATGGCAATGGCAATGCCGCCCAACGACATGATGTTCGCATTGATGCCTTGCAGGCGCATAATGACAAACGCTGCCAGGATACCCACCGGCAGGCTGATCAGAATCACCAGCGACGAGCGCAGATGTAGTAAAAACAGTGCACACACCAGCACCACCACCAGGAACTCCTCGACCAGCCGTTGGCCCAAATTGTCAACGGCGCGATTGATCAGTGCCGAGCGGTCATAGGTCTCCACCAACTCCACACCCTCGGGCAGGCTTTTACGTAATTGTTCCAGCTTTTTCTTGACAGCCTGGATTGTGGTCAACGCATTTTCACCGGTGCGCATCACAATAATGCCACCCACCACTTCGCCCTCACCGTTCAAGTCGGCGACGCCGCGGCGCATGGCAGGACCGATGTGGATACTCTTGGTGATATCATCAAGGAGCACTGACGATATGGACAGGCGCCGACGAATCGTAGGTACGCTGGTAATGCCGATATCTTCTGTGTTTTTGACGTAGCCCTTGAAACGCACCATATACTCGGCTTCGGCGATCTCCAGCGCCGAGCCGCCGATTTCTTCGTTGGATTCCTCAATAGCGCGCTTGACGTTCGCCAGGGTGAGATAGTAGCCGCGCAGGCGGTACGGATCGATAACCACCTGGTACTGCTTGACCATGCCACCGATCACAGCCACTTCAGAAACACCGGGGACAGTTTGTAGTTCATACTTGAGAAACCAGTCCTGCAGTGAACGCAGTTCCGCCAGATCATGAGTACCACCTCGATCGAGCAAGGCATATTGATAAATCCAGCCAACCCCGGTGGCGTCAGGCCCCAGCCGGGGCTTTGCACCACGCGGCAGCTGATCAGACACCTGATTCAAGTATTCCAGTACCCGCGAACGCGCCCAGTACAGGTCAGTGTCATCGGAAAAAATCACATAGACGTAAGAGTCGCCAAAGAAGGAATAACTGCGTACCGTAACCGCGCCGGGGACTGACAGCATGGCGGTCGACAGAGGGTATGTCACCTGGTCTTCGACCACCTGCGGTGCCTGGCCGGCATAGCTGGTACGGATAATGACCTGGACATCAGACAAATCGGGGATGGCATCCAACGGAATAGTGCGCACCGAGTACACCCCCCAGGCGCTCAGCAGGACCGCTGCCAGTAACACGAGCAGGCGGTTGCGCACAGACCAACGTATCAGAAAAGCGATCACAGATCGTACTGGCTAGAAACGGGAATCTGAGGGATAAGTTACCGGTTGATAGCTATCCGGAGTGCGTATCGGTGTCACAGGTGCTGCCGCGTCGTGTCCAAGGTGCATGTGCTTGTCATCAACCACCGGATTATGCGGCTGCTGTGTTTCGGCATGCTGATGCTGCGGTGAACTGTCCGGGCGAATGGTGCCCGGTGTCGTCAGCCGGCGAAAACCCGCTAACAAGTTACTTTCCGAGTCAATCAGAAACTGGCCGGAGGCGACGACCCGGTCGCCAGCTTTCAGGCCGGAACGAATCTCGATCATGCCGCCGGCTTCTTCACCAACCACCACCGACACTGGTTGGAAACGGTTTTCGCTGCGCACCCGTACCACGCGGTCACCTTCACCGGTCCGAATCACGCTGTCAGTAGGCACCATCAGTACTTTTATACGCGGCTGCCCGGCGATACTGACGTGGGCAAACATACTCTGGGACAGTTCCGGGTTATCGGTTTTGAATTTCAACGCCACTTCCAGAGAGCGTGTTGTATAACCCACTGGCGGTTCGACACGCACCACTTTGCCTTCGAACACCGTTCCGGGCAAACCACGCACCGTCATTTTGGCATCCTGCCCCTGCTCAACCCAACCCCACTGGCGCTCAAAGATTTCCGCTGTCACTTCGATAACACGGTAATTGCCACCGACATTGAACACGGTAAAACCGGTGTGCACTTTTTCGCCAATGCGCCCACGACGGGTGTAGATAAAACCATCTTCAAAGGCATGCACCTCTACCGGCATCTCCGGCGTTTCACCTGCCTGCAGCTTTGCAATCTGCTCGGGGGTCAATCCCATCTTGCTCAATTGCGGGATCATGGCATTGGCGGTAGCGCGATCACCCGATTGATAGAGATCCTGAAAGGTTTTCTCGTGCTCGAACAACTCCTCGGATTTAACGGAAAACAGTAACTCGCCTTCGGTGATGAAATCGCCGTCGTGTTTGTCGGCAATCATCACCAGCTCACCACGTATTGGCGGTGTCAGGGTACGCCGCGCCATAGGATCTACGCGGGTGATTTTACCAATGGTTTCGATACTGCGCTGCAGGTCCCCATATTGCGCAACAGCAGAACGTATTCCCAGATTATGTACAACCGCTGACTCAACTTTCACCACCGGGTAAGCGCTATTGCCTCTACCGTCCGCGTGTGCACTTAATTTGTGTCTGACCAGATCCATACCGCAAATCGGGCAAGTGCCATGTGAATCTGAAACAATTTCCGGGTGCATGGGACAAACATAACTTTGAACAGACGGCTCAGGCACATGTGCCGATGAATGATCAGTTATTGTGGATACGTTGAGATCAGTACTATCCTCATCTGAAATGTAACCTGCCACAAAACCAATCAGGCCTGCGACAAGCGCAGTAACAATTAATCCTTTTCGCATTTTTATCACCCCCTAACTACATTGACCCGGCCAGGTTGTTTGCTATCAAGTCAATTGGTTCTTTTTCATCGGGCTTCATACCCGATATTTCCAGTTCATAGATATACGGCCAAAATTTTCCTGTGACAAACAAGTGCCCGTTTACCGTATTATGCGCAATTCCATTCAAAACTGCTGTTGATTGTGGCCGTTTTTCGGCAGGGTAAAGCGCTGCCAGATTCAGCCAGCCGGACACCTGACCGGTGTCCGTATCTATCCGGGCAATACAGTCTGTAGGCCAGACATTGGCAAATATGGTTCCATCCACGTATTCCAATTCATTCAGGCCTTCCACGGCATTGTCCTGCTCCTTCACCCGCAAGGTTTTGGCAACCCGGTAATCATGTGGATCGAACAGTTTTAATAGCGAAGATCCGTCACTGATTACCAGCTGGTTGTCAATCGTAGTACTCCCCCATCCCTCACCACTGAATTCAAACGTTTCGGCAGGGCTCAAACTAGCGGGATCATAGATAAAACCGACACCGGATTTCCAGGTCAGCTGCACGAACCTGTTATTCAGTACGGACAGACCTTCACCAAAATAATTTTCTTTCAACTGGTATGTCTGAAGCACGCGTCCTGACGTGACATCCAGTTTTCTGATGCTGGATTCACCTAACAACCCGGTGCTCTCGTAAAGCATCCCTTTGTAAAATACCAAACCCTGCGTGAATGCTTTCGGATCGTGTGGAAACTTTGCGACCACACGGTAAGTGTACTGGCGACTGGTCGTTGCCGGGACTGCGGTTACCGGATCGACGAGTTCCCTGTCTTTGCCCCGAAGAGCCGTGCTCTGTTGCCGCCCGATGTTTATTGCGTTACATCCAGCAAGTGCCTTTTGTTGTTTCTCGATGTTTGGTTGTTCGTTCGCTGAGCCTGCCGAAGTAAACAGGATCAATGAACAGAATAACAAGATCCTTTTAATAAACGTCAAAATCATACTCTCGACATACACGGTTCCCGACGAGGCGTTACCTGTAATCAAAGTAGCCATAGAATATTGAACCGAATAGTGTCACTTTTTCACCTGTCTTAAAAATGCAGGCGCCCCTCCCTGATGGGAGGGGCCAACCTGTACTACATGACTAACGACCTTTCTGCTAGTGCATGGAGTAGATCGCTACACCATGATGCACCGGGTCGAACTGATACAACCTTAATCGACGGCTAGGCTCATAGTTATATGTAATATCCACCTTATGCATGCCTGGTGTACCGTCTGCATTAACAGGTGGCACAGGGATAAGTCCCGTTAACGCACCGGCATTGGGCCATAGATAATTACGGCCAAAGGTGAAGAAGCAACCTGAGCCCAATTGCGGCGGACCATTCACCGGGTCAACCAGATTGCGCGGTGATGGTTGCAGAAACTCCTCCGCACCCCCGCGGTTAATCGGGAACACGTTGTCCTCACCGGCCACGATATTTTCCGGATTGGAGAACGGCGGGAAGTTTGCATCATGCCCCGGCGGTACCTCCGGATGTGGCCCGGCCAGCGTAGTGGGATCGGTGTTCTGGAACTGGTTCTCCCATCCACGTGAGCCACCAAAATCCACATTCCGATAGAAATGCTTGAAGTGATCACCGTTGTAGACCGTCACCTTGAAATTATAGGGACGGACATTCCATTCATGGGCACTACCATTTGAGATACCCTTGAAGCTGGCAGGACCCTGACCGCTGCCTTCACCCTGCAGTCCCTGGCGGCTACCATAGAAGGTGTTGTTGACGAACAGCATGGTCATTGTCGCATCCGGATCTGCCTCTACCCCGGCTGGCAGCTTGGTGCGGTCGACCCAGTCGAAGTAGGCTGCCCTCAGGTCAGCTGCGACCTGTTGCAGATTACCTTTCTTTTTGTCTTTCTTGTCATCGCCGTCATCGTCTTCATTATCATCTTCATCTTCACCCATAGACTTGAAGATGTTCCACATACGCTTGGCAGGTGATAAATCACCAATTTGTGCAATGGCATAGGCCTTGTCATCCGCGTTGTTCTTCGGATCACAATCAGGATCGGTGGCGCCACCTTCACAGAAGGCCGACTTTTCCCATTGTGGATAGGTCAGACCAGCGGCCGATTTACGTGCATTTTCGATCGCCTGCACACGTGGGGGATGGATACGCCAGCCCCAGTGATAGATCAAATTAAAGTACTTGCCCTTGGTTTCCTTGATCTTGACCGTGTACCGGGTGCCCTCATTCAGCATCGGAAAGAACGTCTGATCCATGTTTGCATGAGGAGGCCCACTGACTTCCACACCCTTCGGGTTAATGAACCGGTTGATGTGCGAGACCATTGGTGAGAAATCTTCCATGCCTTTATTCAGAATATGGACTTGATAGGTGATGGTCCATGGCACTTCCAGTACCGCACTTGGGTCGATAAACATAGCGTCGGCTTCGATATGCTGGCCCCAGTAATAGATGTTCACATCCGCGTTACCACCGACCACCTTGCCATCATTATCATACTCAGGAATGACAGGGGTGATATTGACGGGCCCGCGGTAGTGCAACATCGGAAGGCCACTGTAAGCACGCTTAATCGGATTGCCTTCGAGAATGTCGATGCCAAATTCGATCAGATCGTCGTCTACTTCCTTTTTGCCTTTTTTCGCTGCCGCCTCGATCTTGTCAATAATCATATCCAGATCATCGTCAGGACTTCTCTTGTCGATCGCCGCGGTCAGTACCGGCCCATCATGCAGATTGTACGGATTGTCCGGCGTCGATGGCAGGGTATTGGGCATTTCCCTGTTTTCGTAGTCCCGGTTGTTTTCGTACACAGTCATAAGGAAATTACTTCCCGGAGGATTTGCAAACGGGTCTACTGACGGGTGCTGGCCTTGCGGCGTTTTAATAATTGTGGTTATACCGTCGGCAGACTCTGATCGATCCGATAACCCGGCCTCTGGCTGCGCACACGGGTGTCCCAACCATTTCTTGATTGGCACCGGTGAGCCTGTCGCCTTTGTCAGGAACGGGTCTTCTTTAAACTCGCACGCCGCCCAGGATGTGCTGGCAAGGCTTAAACCGCCGGCAAACAAAGCGAGTGCCGCGATCAGGCGCGCTTTAACAAGTAGTTTTTTATTGTGTTTCATTTATTTTCACCTCCTCCCCGGTAGTGCAAAGCATTTGAGCGTGCTCTACAAGAGATATTGTGTGTTGTATCACCAGATCAGTTTCCTGAAAGCGCTGCATCGCCTCAGGCACTATGGTCGTCCACCAGAAACGGCTTGTGCATCTTGCCGGTACTGAGCCGTGCCACCGCTTCCGCGATATAGAGCGGCTGCAACCGGCTCGGCTTGTTCATCCAGCGACCAGTCTTTTCATTACCAATCCAGGATATGCCGTACATGCTGCCACGGGCGTTGAAAGACAACAGAACTTCATGAATATCTTCGGGAGCTCCTGTCAGGAAACGCCACTTGGCACCGTGCTTCTCGGCCAACGCCTTGAGGGCCTCAGGTGTGTCGTGGTAGGGGTCGGTGGTCACGGTGTACATGTGCACATCTTTACCGACCCGATCCTCGATCATTTCATGCACCTTGACCAGGTTGCTGAGCAACGGGTAATACTTCTCCCCTTTCACCGAGGTAAAACTTACCAGAACCAGTTTGTCGGCAATCAGATCCTCATAGAACCAGGTCTTTTCTTTATGCTGATCCTGGACAATCACCTGTGGAAACCGGCTGGCATTCTTGCCACCCTTGGCTCGGGGACAGATTTTGAATGCCGGGTTTTTTTCAACCGCGCCTGGCGCCGCAGCAACGGCGGCAGCTGGTACGGCTGCAGCTGCTGCTGCCAGGAACGTTCTTCTTGTGGTCTTTTTCATCATAGACTCCTTGGAATTCCGATCAGATAATTCACTGACATAAAGTTCACTGATTTGGCAGCGTCGTTAATCATCATTGTCGCCACCATTCGGCACGATGTCCCAACGCGCCATCATGGCGTTGTCTTCGTGCACGTTGTTGTGACAGTGGATGGGATAACGGCCGAGGAAATCGTCGAAACGATAGAACACACGGGCCGAGTCACCTGGCCCTAATGTCGCTACGTCTTTACGTGAACGCAGTACACCGGTAGGTGGCCTGCCGTTCCATTCCAGTACCTGGAATTCCTCAAAGTGGACGTGTACCGGGTGCGCCCAGGAGGTGCCTGCATTACGGAATGTCCAGATTTCCGCAGTACCCTGCTTGGGAGCGGCCGCGATCCTGGCCGGGTCCATGAATTCGTGATTAATCGTCCACAAACCCATGTCATGATCAAAAACCCACTCGCGCTCAGTCACCACCTCTTTGAGATTAATTGATGGCAGTTTGCGCAAGAAGTCCGGAACTTTGCTGTTATCAGGGCCTTCAAGTGGCTTGATGCGGAATTGTATTACCGGCATCCTGTCTGGCCCTTCCAGACGGCGGCCGGTCGGGCCCTGGCCGTTGATCTGCTCCATGATATTCACCATGTTAACCCTGTCGCCGACCCGGTAACGCGAGAAGTCGATGATCACATCATGACGGTTGGCCGGGCCAAGAACGATACTGGTCACGCCGACCGGCTCTTCCAGCAGGTTGCCGTCATTTGCAATAACGAACATTTCAGACTCATCGGCCAGACCCAACTCGTAGAAGCGCGAAGGCCCGCCATCGTAAATGCGGAAACGGTATTTACGCGGTTCAACGTCGAGGAATGGCGAAACCTTGCGGTTGACCGTAATCAGGTCACCCAGGTGTCCGTCGGTATCAAAAACGTTGTAAGCCGGGTTGCCGTATGTATCGAAACGTACATCGTGCAGGATCAGGGAAATATCATACTTGCCATAGGTGCCGGGCAGATGCAGGGCATCTGGATTAGGATCATTTTCGTCACCGGAATCAGTATCGTCGTAGAAAGTCGACATAGCCGACAAACCGGCGTACACATTGGTCGCTGTGAAATCCAGCATATGATCGTGGTACCAGAGGCTGGCCAGGGTCTCATTAGGATCGTTACGCGCCAGTATCATCGCATAGTGGTGATCCCAGAATTCACCCGGCCCTGCGAAGTCGCCAGGCCAGCCATCACTCTCCGACGCTGTATGGGCGTTGTGCAAGTGAATGGTGGTATAAGGAAGGCCAAAAGGTAACAAGGAATTTTCGGTCATTGGCAGGTCGTTATAACGTCGTACAAAGACCGGCTCACCATAGCGGGCAACCAGCTGCTCACCCGGAGTGGCGCCGTTAAACAACCAGGCCAGGGAACCGAAACCCAGCGGGTTCAGTACCGATAAGTCCTCGTGGTAGTTCCACAAGCCTTCGGTCATATGCTGTACATAGTGTTTGACCGCTGGAAACTCATCAAAACGCTGGTGGCGATTCGGATCAGGTGGCGGCGCCAATGTTGCAGGATTAACCTCTGCCATGGGTGGCGGAATATATAAAGGCTCGTAATAGGTTCTGACCGATGGGCTGTCCGGTTCTGTTAACGGACTGCGGATGCCTTCCGCCCGACACAACTGCGCCTGCGCTGTGCGTGGCAGAACGGCCCCTCCAAATATTGCAGGTGTAGTGGCTACCGCCATTGCCCCCGCTTTTAACACATCTCTTCTTTTGGCCATATTTAAACTCCCCTGTTTAGAAGGTAAGGTATGAGATCGAATGGCTTATTAAAAAAATAACTTAACACCACCAAACGATCAAAATTCTTATTAGTAAAACATAAAACGTTACTGCTTCAATCACAGAAACTACTCATTAATCTCGTCAATCAATATATGATGTCACTGCAAGATGACACTGTAATTATTTACAGTGAACAATATTAAAGACATGACAAGGCGGAAAAAACTGTCTCAAATATAATTTTACTATGGGATAAATTCGATATTCCCCAATTTTAATTACGTTATTTTTTATTTTTCTTACTTTTTTTTCTTCGTGCAACAATCTAACACTGTTTTACAGGAAGAACCAGAAACGAACAAGATAATTTACAAATTTGTAAACATTAGAAAATACTTATTTTTTAAAAAGAAAAAACGGGAGTAGAAAAATAAAAACGACGCGAATTTAGTTTTCCGACAATACTGTACTAAGGGGGTGTGGAATTAATTTGCTAAATTTAAAAGAAAAATAAAGATAAACTGATCGTATCGATTCTGGCAGGCAGCTAAGTAAAACGAAGAGATCGTTAATAAAAAAAGACGGGTTAATTTCTTACAAACAATAAGTGAGTTAACAAACTGTAAAAATAATTAATGAAAACGTCAGACGAATTTTTATTTACACAAGATCAGAAATAAAAAGTCAGTTCACTGACTGAAACATCAGCATTACCTGATCCAGACTGTTTTGGCATTTACAAATTCGTGCATGCCGTGATGGGAAAGTTCACGACCATAACCAGAAGCCTTGATACCGCCGAATGGCAGACGTGGATCACTTTTTACCATGCCATTAACAAAGACGGCGCCGGATTGTATTTTGCGGGCAAAGGCTTCACCACGTGCATCATTCCGTGTCCATACACTGCCACCCAAACCGAATCGTGAATCATTGGCAATGCGCAAGGCGTCTTCCTCGTCTTCTGCGCGGATAACAATGGCAACAGGACCGAAGAGCTCTTCTTCATAAGCGCGCATACCCGGAACCACTTTGTCCAGAACAGAAGCTTGATAAAAACTGCCCGGTCGATCTTCGGGTGCGCACCCGGTCACTACCCGTGCACCTTGTGAAAGCGCATCAACAACCTGGCGATGTAATTCATCGCGCAAATCGTGCCGTGCCATCGGTGCCAATGTTGTCGCTTCATCAAGAGGGTCGCCTGGCATTAACGCTTCGACACTTTCCCGGAATCGTGGAATAAATTCTTCAGCAATGGCGTCAACCACAATAAACCGTTTGGCAGCGATACAACTTTGGCCCGCATTAAGAAAGCGCGAGACTACTGCCATCTTGACAGCTTCACCCATATCCGCGTCTTCGAGCACAACAAAGGCATCAGACCCTCCCAGTTCCAGTACCGACTTTTTCAGATTCTCAGCAGCTTTGCTGGCCACTTTGCGCCCCGCCGGTTCACTGCCGGTGAGTGTCACTGCATGAATATGGGGGCTTTCAATCACATCGGCGACTGAAGATGATGTAATCATTAACGACCGGAACACACCTTTGGGGAAACCTGCTTCAACAAAAATTTCTTCGATAGCCATAGCACACTGTGGGACATTCGAAGCGTGCTTGAGCACACCGGTATTACCTGCCACCAGGCCGGGAGCGGCAAAACGAAATACCTGCCAGAAGGGAAAATTCCAGGGCATGACAGCCAGCACAGTACCCAGTGGCTGATAAGCGACATAACTCCGGCTCGCATCCGATTCAATCATCTCATCAGCCAGAATGGCTTCGCCATTGACGGCATAGTAATCACACACAGAGGCGCATTTATCAATCTCGGCACGGGCTTCATTGATTAACTTGCCCATTTCCAGAGAAATTATCCGTGCCAGTTCTTCCTTGCGCCGGGTCAGCACCTCTCCTGCTCCGTGCATCAAGCGACAGCGATCCTTGACGGGTAAAGCCGCCCACGCAGGGGTGGCTGCGGCAACCTGTTCCAGGGCCGTGTTGGTCTGAACCTTGTCCCAGGGATCAAACTCCCTGAGTAGCTCATCGTTGAAGGGGTTAACCGAGCGGAATGTCATCAGGCTCTCCTTGAATTTTGATGATGGCAAAGGAACGTAAACCCGTTGCCGACTTTCTGATATTCTTCAGTATAACCCGTATGAAAGCGCAAAACCGATCAGTTGTCCTTGTTTTATCACTGTTTCTGGTGATGGTTCCCTCATCAGGACGGGGCAACGGTGTCACTATCGAACAACAACGCAAGGACTTTGCCGACGCACGCACTGCCATCAAACGTGGCCATCTTAAAACCTATCAACGACTGCTGAAAAAGCTGAACAATTATCCGCTCAAGGGCTATCTTGAATACAGGTTTATCAGGCCCCGGATCAAGAAGGTTTCTTATGCTGAAATCCGCGGGTTTCTCCAGCGCAATGCAGATTCTCCGATCAGTCATCGAATGCGTGCAGTCTGGCTATATTCACTGGCACATCGCAGAAAGTGGAAAATCTTTCTTCAGGAATACCGTGACGCAAACGAAAAACCTCTCATGTGTTATCACTTGCGTGCCCGGCTCAAAACAGAACCGTATGAGCAGGTCAAGGACGAAATTCAGACGATGTGGCTTGTCGGCGAGTCACAACCGTCTGCTTGCGACCCTGCATTCAAGATCTGGACTGATAAAGGAGGTATCACGACCGATCTTGTTTGGGAGCGCATCCGTCTGGCGATGAAGAAACGCAAACTCAGCCTGGCTGGCTATCTGGCACGTTATTTAAAAGCTGAAGACCGACAATGGGTCGAACGCTGGCAGCGCATGCATCGCCGCCCCGCCCGCGAACTCAAAAAATCCGTTTACAAACAGGATTTGCCCGTCGTGCGCGACATTATTCGTCACGGTTTGCGCCGGCTTGCCCGTGTAGATGCCGAATCCGCGATGAAGCAATGGGAGCGCCTTAAACACAGGCATGCGTTTAGCCAACACGAACTCATCATGACAGATCTTGATATCGCACTGGCAGCCGCTTATCAGTTCAAACCACAGGCCTATCAATGGTTGTCCACTGTCCCTGCACAAGCACTGAACGAATCGGCGCGTGAATGGCAGATCCGCGCTGCGCTCAACGTACGTGACTGGAAGGCAGTCCTCGACAGCCTTGGTGCGCTGCCACCAGTAGAACAACAACTACAGCGTTGGCAGTACTGGAAAGCGCGTGCCCTCAATGCCAGCGGAAACATTGTCCAGGCTGAACAAATATATTCGGTATTGGCGGGTGAACGTGATTATCACGGTTTTCTCGCCGCTGACCGGTTGTCTCAGCCTTATGTCGTCAATGACAAGGCCGTGCCCTTCAATCAGGAAGAACTGGATACCATCAGCAAAATACCCGGAATCACACGCGCACGTGAACTGTATGCGTTAGGTATGCGTGTCGATGCACGCCGCGAGTGGCATCATGTAACAAAAAAATTGAACAAGCGCGAGTTACAGCTGGCTGCCGTTCTCGCCGATCAATGGGGTTGGCACGACCGCGCTATCCTGACTGTCGCCCGCGGTAAACATTTTGATGATCTCGCCTTACGCTTCCCGATCGTGTTCCGTAAACAAGTCGAGAAACATGCCCGGCGATACAAGGTTGAAACTGCCTGGATTTATGGCATCCTGCGCCAGGAAAGCGCCTTTATGACAGATGCGCGGTCAAGTGCAGGTGCTCTTGGTCTGATGCAATTATTGCCCTACACCGCACGGCGTGTCGCCCGTCGCATAAAATCACCGTTGAGACGCACACGGGATTTGCTCAATCCCAACAGAAATATTCGATTGGGCACTGCCCATTTAAAACGTGTGCTTGACCGCAATCAAGGCAACTACACGCTCGCGACTGCTTCTTATAATGCCGGTTCACAACGCGTAAAACAGTGGAAGCCTGAAAAAAATAAAATGCCTGTCCCTGCCGATATCTGGGTGGAAACTGTACCGTTCAACGAAACACGCGATTACATCAAACGTGTCCTGTTCTACACAGCTATCTTTGAAAAACGGCTCGGTAATCCGATTACGCCGCTAAGCATACGCATGCCGGACATCCGGCCGAAGTCTTGATAATCCTTGAATATTATATAATTACAGGCCATGCCCTGTCGTTATACCCTGCATTAATCTTGACCCCCTTACCATGCTTCTCCACAATTGATGGATCATGAATAAACACACTGCCTGCATCCTGGGTGGCACAGGGTTTGTTGGTCGTCATCTGGCCAGTCGCCTTGTCAGTGAAGACTGGCTAGTGTGCATCCCGTCCCGCCATCCGGAACGCCACCGCGACCTTCTGGTTCTGCCGACGGCCCGGGTGGTCGCTGCTGACATTCATGACCCCCATGCATTAAAGCAACTGTTCACCGGATGCGATGTCGTCATTAATCTGATCGGCATTCTTAACGAAAACAAAAAACAACTTTTTCGTACTGCACATGTTGAACTGCCGCGCAAGATCATGGACGCTTGTCACAAGACGCATGTTCCTCGCCTGCTACACATGAGTGCACTTAACGCAGACGCTGGCCGTGCACCCAGTAAATACCTGCGCACCAAAGGCGAAGGCAAAAATCTGGTCCATCAGTCGCCATCAAAAGACCTTCATGTCACCAGTTTTTGTCCAAGTGTGATTTTTGGTTTTGATGACAGCTTTTTTAATCGCTTCGCCAGTTTGCTCAAATCAACACCGTTTGTGTTTCCACTGGCGTGTCCGGATACAAGGTTTGCGCCGGTTTATGTTGATGACGTTGCCCATGCCTTTGCCACTTCGATCGACAACAAGGCAACCTTTAATCAATATTATGACCTGTGCGGCCCTCGTACTTACACACTTAAACAACTGGTTGAGTACACTGCACAGTGTATCGGAATAAGGCGCAAGGTTATCGGTCTGGGGGATATGTTGTCACAATTGCAAGCAAGCCTGCTTGGATTACTCCCGGGGAAGCCTTTTACACAGGACAATTATCAATCTTTACAAATCGACAGTGTCTGTGAAGGCCCCTTTCCTGAAGTGTTTGGTATTACACCAACAGCAGTGGAGTCCGTTGTGCCCCTGTATCTTGCTCATATGAGCCAACGCATGCGCTATAATGATTTTCGACAAGCGCGTAACAATTCATAATATTTTTAAAGGAACCTCTGATTAATCCGTCGGCACTTTCACTAGCAACTTCATGGTCTGTTCGCGTTTCTTCTTCGGCATTCTCGCAATTTCATTGGCTGCTTCATAAAACCTGGTAAAATTCCCGCCCTGTTTTTTCAATAGCGCAACAAAGGCGGGGACATAGTGATGGTAAGTCCCTATCGGTGCCAGGGTTGCGTTATTTAATTTCCGTTTAAACCAGTTGTCATACCCTTTGTATCCATTCCACGATGCCTTGAGTTGTTTATAGTTTTCACGTAGCGCCTTGAAAATTTCAGTTTTACCCTTCCGCCTGGCCTCATCACTGATATCCAGTGCATACATCTTCTCTAGTTGCTTGCGATACTGCATGATGTAGCTGACAAACTCCTCATCACGTTGCTGGTCCTGTTTGTAAGCCTTGAAGGCCTCGGGTTCATTGATATGCTCAAGCCATTTGCGTGTACCTTCCAGTTGCACGGCCATCGCAAATGATTCATTGAAAGCAGTATCATCATCGACATTGATCACTTCATGGGCAAGCTCATGAAATAAAATACCAGCCATTTCAGTATCTGAATAACGCATCATGGTGTTATAGACCGGGTCTTCAAACCAACCCAACGTAGAATAGGCAGCGACACCGCCCACATAGACGTCATAACCTTCCTGCTCGAGTTCATCCGCGTATGTGCGGGCACCGTCCTCGCTGAAATAACTGCGATAACTAAAGCAGCCAATAAAAATATGACACCACTGTTTTTGCTTTAACGACAGTTCAGGCGTAGCGAAGACATTCCAGATCACAAAAGGCCGGCCGACATCGGCATAACTGGTAAAACTGGCGCTGTCCGGCAGGTGCAAAGTGTTAACTGCGAATTCACGCGCTTTGACGATATTCGCCAATCGGTGGCGCAGTTCTTCATTGGTCTTCGGATCATCCACCAGCATCTCGATCGACTCACGCCGGGACAGCACATCAACCTGGCCCGACAGCGCCTGACTGTAATAGCCTACCGTGCTGCAGCCAGTAATCCCGGCAAGCACTGAACTAATCATCATCAAGATGAGCAGGTCTGATAATTTCTTCATACATTTCATATGTTCATACTTTACAATAGTACCTATGGATATGTATCTCGTCGGCGGCGCCGTGCGTGACAAACTGCTGGGCCTGCCAGTCAAGGAACGTGATTGGGTGGTCATCGGTGCCACTCCCGAGGACATGCTTGCCGAGGGCTTTCGTCCCGTCGGTAAAGATTTCCCTGTGTTCCTCCATCCACAGACCCATGAAGAATATGCATTAGCGCGTACTGAACGCAAGACCGGCCCCGGTTATACCGGCTTTGAATTTCATGCCTCCCCTGACGTAACACTCGAAGAGGATCTCATTCGCCGTGATTTGACCATTAATGCCATGGCTGAAGATGCAAATGGGTCACTCATTGACCCATATAATGGCCAGGAGGATTTGCAAAATGGGGTGCTCCGTCATGTATCCCCTGCCTTCACGGAAGACCCGGTACGCATCCTGAGAGTCGCACGTTTTGCTGCCCGTTTCGCCCGCTGGGGTTTTCATGTCGCCCACGACACCAACAAATTGATGCGTACCATGGTCGACAGCGGCGAAGTCGATGCGCTCGTGCCCGAGCGTGTGTGGGCGGAACTGGAAAAAGCGCTGGGTGAGGAACACCCGGCCCGATTCTTTGAAGTGCTGCGTGGTTGTGGCGCTCTGACCCGACTGTTTCCGGAAATCGATGCACTGTTTCCCGATGAAAAAACGGAGCCCCATGTGAGAATGACGAAAATCGCCCAAACCACCCCTGTTCACGCCCTACATGCTCTGGAACAGTCCGTCCACATCAGTGATGACACCACAGTACGGTTCGCAGCGTTGGCATTAAATATTGGTAAAGGTATTTTCACGGATAGCGACTGGCCAAAAATGATTGACCCTGAACCAGCAGTTGACGCGATCAAAGCCATGTGTGAGCGCATTGCCATTCCCAAAGCCTATAAAGAGCTTGCCATCATTGCTGCCCGTCACCATAACAACTGTCATTGCGCCGGTTCATTGTCCGCTGATGAAAAACTCGACATTCTGGAAGCGGCGGATGCATTTCATCGTTCGGAACGACTGAACAAGCTCGTAGCCGCCTGCATGGCAGACACCCGCGGCCGCGTGGGTCACGAGAAAGATGCTTATCCTTCCGCCAAGATTCTCATGCAAGCCTTTCACAAGGCAAAAGCAATAAACATGACCGATATAAATATGTCCGCATTGAAAGGTAAAGACATAGCCAGGGAAGTTCGGCGCCTTCGAATAGAAGCCATCAGTGCCGGCGAGTGAGTACCGCCTGCTCGAACCGGATCAATAACTGTGAAAAACCGGTTCTGGCAAGAACCCAGGCCAGCGTAACGCCCACGATATTCGCCAACATGTCGACAATATCGAACTGACGATACACATCCAGTCCCTGCAAAAACTCAATCACCACGCCCATCGCCATAAAGCCCAGCGCAAATTTCACATGGATCCCGGGTGGACGATAAATTTGCACAAACCAGCCCATCAACACGGCATAAGCGACGACATGATTGAGTTTGTCAGCATAATTAAATGTAAACAGTTGTGGCGGCTTCGGTATCAGTGATAACACGATAACCACAGTGACCAATAGCCAGCCTACTGCAAGCCAGAGCTTCAAATATTTCAATGCTCGATAGTGGTAACTGTCCATTGGTTTGCAGGATTAACGCAGCAGACTGGGGCAGATATCAACGCTATAAGGCCATAAAATAAGAAATAAGATAACGGTTTTCCTGTAAATCCTGTCTACTTGTTTTTTCTTTGCGGCCTCCTCGTCTCTGCGACCTCTGCGTTAATACTCGAATCCCGTGTTTTCTTATCGGCTGTTTCAGTTATTTTATTTCCCCGTTTGGCCTTTGTTGATACCTGCAAGATGGAAGAGTTAATTTCTTATCCATCTTCCATGTGTTATCTGTAGTTAGTCTATATAAAACGAAAAACATCACCTTTCTTTTAAGTCCCCCGTGGTTAATTGGTTTTCAATATTAAAATCACCAGAACATCCACAGCAAGGCTACGCCCAACACGAGCCGGTAAATCACAAATGGCAACATGCCCATGCGTTCCAGCAGTTTCAAAAAGTAATGAATGCAAAAATAGGCCGTAATGGCTGACACGGCAACACCAGCCAATAATGCTGACCACTGCACAGGTTCCGGGGCATTTATTAAATCAACAACTTTTAGTCCACCCGCCAGCACGATCACGGGTATTGACAACAAAAACGAAAACCTGGCAGCGGCTTCACGTGTCAGTCCCATCATCAAACCAGCCGTCATAGTGATACCGGAACGGGAGGTGCCGGGAATAAGCGCAATCGCCTGTGCCATGCCGATAACGATCACATCTTTCCAATGCAAAGTGTGTTCATTACGCACACGTTTGCCCCAAACATCAGATATCCACAGTAGCAATCCAAACATTATGGTCGCAGCAGCGATAACGATCGGCGAACGCAATTCACTTTCAACCAGGTCTTGCAATAACAAGCCAGCCAATCCTACCGGTACGGTGCCCCACAACACAGCCCAGGCCAGATTACTTTCACCCACCCGTTCGCGTTTACTTGCTGAGGCAAACCAGTCGCGTGTCATCGACATCACTTCCTTACGAAAATACCAGACAACCGCAGTGAGCGTACCTATGTGAACGGCAACATCAAAGGCCAGACCCTGATCCGGCCAACCGGACAGTTTCGGTACCAGAATCAAATGGGCCGAACTGGATATGGGCAAAAATTCAGTCAAACCCTGAAGCGCGGCGAGAACAAGTATCTGGATGAGTGTCATTTAATCAGTTTCATTTTTATTGGTTGTCGGTCAAGTTTAACTGACTCGCAGGCCTGTTACAGCCGTCCACGATAGTCTTTGAGAGTAAAACCTTTCAGCGGCTCATCGACGCTGCGCGTCAGTGCCATGACCTTGAACAATTCACCCATTTCACCGGGCAGAGTCAGGCGTTTGACCTGCTGCATCAATCTCAGGTGTGCCCGTTGATTATCCAGATCAGATGATGCCACCATTTCGTCGAGACCGTTGCCAAGCAAAAAACAGGCTTGTGTGGTAAAACCGGCAACCACCAGTCCTGCCTGATTTGCCGCTTCGGCAATTGAAGTGAAATCAACATGGGCAGTGATGTCCTGCAATCCAATCAGCTTTAGTGGATCACTGTGACGGCGATGCTGGTAGTAGCACATCAAACTGCCGTCAGTCCGTTGCGGATGATAGTACTCGTGGCGAGGATAGCCGTAGTCGATCAATAACACAGCACCTTCATCCAGCGTATCCGCTACGCTTTTAATCCATGCGTTCGCGACCATACATACTTCCGAGGTATAACCATCAGACATTTTTTCATAAAGCACATCCTGAATAGTGTTGACCGTCTTGACCAAATCATCATCGGCGGGTTGTGCGCTCCAGACAAACTGATCGTTTTCATAACCCACGCACATTTCATTGATGCTATTGCCATTGATGTGAAAACGTCGTACCGGCAGCGCATCCAGCACTTCATTGGCCAACACCACCCCTTTGAAAGTTGCAGGCAATGACTCAAGCCAGTGCACACGATCAATAAATTCCGGTAATTGCTGTTTGATCAATGCCTGCTGGCGTTCACGCAAATCAGCACTGACTTCGACAATCAAATAAGACACAGGCAATGCGTCGAGTCGTTCGAGTTCCTTTAAGATGGCACAAGCCATACGACCACTGCCGGCGCCGAACTCAACAATGCTGGGGTTATCAATAATGGCAAGTACTTGCCGACACTGACGTGCGACACAATGTGAAAACAAATCAGAAAGCTCAGGTGCAGTGATAAAATCACCCTGCTCGCCAAACTTGCGCGCACCTGCACTGTAATAACCAAGCCCCGGGGCATATAACGCCCGTTCCATGAATCGTGCAAAACTGATGGCGCCGCCCTTGTGTTCAATCTCGGCGCAAATCACCTTGCTCAATTGCTGGCTATGAGCCTGTGCAGCTTCATCAGGTTTTGGTAATACCTCAGGCGATTCAGTCGGGCTTGTCATCAGGTTACCAGCACTCCGGCGAGTTTATATTGCATAGAGCACCAGAAACCATCGCAAAATGTCGCGAGCGCAGCAATTTTGAGATAGCTTCTACTGTCCATGCCGGATTTAGGTTAAAGTTAGGGTTGTAATACTCACAAGGCCAGACCATGCAGGATAATACAGGCTCACTCAAGGACAAAGTCGCACTGGTCACCGGTGCCGCACATCGCATTGGCGCAGAAATCGTGCGCAGCCTGCATGACCAGGGCATGAACGTCGTCATCCATTATCGTGCTTCGCGCAAAGGCGCCCAGGCTCTTCAGGAAGAACTTAATGCGAAGCGGGAAAATTCTGTTCTGCTCATTCAGGCCGATCTGTTACAAACCAACAAGATCACCAGCATGGTCATGGAAGTGGTCCAGACCTGGGGCCGGCTGGATGTGGTTATTAATAATGCATCTACGTTCTATTCAACCCCGATTGGGTCTGTTGATGAAACAAAATGGAATGACATCATCGGCAGTAATTTAAAAGCACCGTTTTTTTTGAGCCAGGCAGCGGCGCCACATTTGAAAGCAAGTCATGGTTGTATTATCAATATAGTTGATATCCACGCCGAGCGCCCGCTTAAAAATTACCCCGTATACAGCATGGCCAAGGCCGGTTTGCGCATGCTGACCATGAGCATGGCGCGGGAACTGGGTCCTGAGGTCAGGGTCAATGGTATTGCCCCCGGCGCTATCCTCTGGCCCGAACATGAAATGGACCAGGTAACCAAGCAGCGTATCATTTCGCGCACCGCCCTCAAACGCCAGGGCGATCCGGCGGACATTGCCCGTGCTGCCTTGTTTCTTGTGCTTGAAGCGGACTACATTACTGGTCAGATCATCACCGTGGATGGTGGCCGGATTATCAGTGGATAGTTAACCAGGGATGGTCAGGGCCAGGAAAATTCTGCAGGCCAGATTTTCTGGCTGCTTTTATCAAACCCTTCCCACATATCCTTATAGTGTTGCCCCGTCATCGGGTGTTGTCGCTCACCGGCGATTTCGGCCAGCGGGCACAGGACAAAAGCATATCGTGTAATTTCATCGCGCGGTATTTGCAAGCGGTTGTTTTTTTCTATTCGGTCATCATATAAAAGAATATCCAGGTCGAGTGTGCGCGGACTGAAATGATCGGAACCGCGTTTGCGTCCGTGCTGGCGTTCAATCTCATGCAACGTATCCAGAAGTGACTGCAAACCAAGATCGGTATCAAATGCAATGACCAGGTTGTAAAAGTTATCGCCGTCAAAACCGACGGCTTCACTTTCATAGACAGTAGAGACGCTCAGTGGGCCAAAAGATTCATTGAGAGTAGCAAGCGCTGAACGGATATGGGCATCACGGTCAATATTACTGCCGATGCTGACATAGACCCGGTGCATCGATCATTTGTCTCCGCGTTCGATAATGACTCCCACATCACGGGCACCACGAACAGCCCCTTGCTTGTTGATATGCACACGCACCCACTTGACCTTGAATTCGTTTAGTACGATCCCGGCCACTTTTTCAGCCAGCGTTTCCACTAACTGGAATTCACTGCTGCCGACAAACTCAATCATACGTTTGGCAACCGCTTTATAATTCAAGGTGTCGTTAATGTTATCGCTGGCAGCGGCCTTGCGAATGTCTGCCGCCATGTCGAGGTCAAGAATCACTTTCTGCTTGATCTTGCGTTCCCAGTCAAAGATACCGATGGTGGTTTCGATCTTGAGGTCGTGTACGTAGATAATATCCATAATCGTCCATTCTGGAATACTTTTTCATATTCGCAGGTAATGTGGATAACAGGCTCCTATTTTACGTTACTTTTGCGCAGCAGTAACAGCATTAACAGAGTGCTGTATAATAGGCATGATGGAACCCATTACCCTCCTGGATGGACTGTTCATACTATTCGCCTACCTGGCCGGTTCCGTTTCCAGCGCCATTATCATTTGCAAACTCATGGGTCTGCCGGATCCACGTACCCAGGGCTCGAACAATCCAGGCGCCACCAATGTACTGCGCTTTGGCGGCAAGCGCGTGGCTGCTGTGGTGCTGGCTGGCGATGTATTAAAAGGCATAATCCCCGTCGCCATTGCTCATGCTTTTGGCTTGTCCGCATCGGGCATGGCATTGACCGCCTTCGCCGCCTTTCTTGGTCATTTATATCCTGTGTTCTTCAAATTCAAAGGCGGCAAAGGTGTGGCCACGGCGTTGGGTGTTCTGCTCGCACTTGCCTGGCAAGTGGGGCTCGCCGTCGCCTTGACCTGGTTTGTGGTGTCGCTGGTCTCGCGTATTTCCTCTTTATCTGCACTGACTGCCACGATACTGATACCTTTTTATATGTGGTGGCTCGCTCCCGCACCGGAATATATTGCGATGGGCAGTATCATGAGTCTGATATTGATCTGGCGACACAAATCCAATATCCGGAATCTGCTGACAGGCAAGGAAAGTAAAATCGGTGGTGGTACTGGAAAATAAAATTA
>Ga0114931_10000906_pt1 | contig 37151 bp, 33 predicted proteins | sample 2SBtaG_FD_89579 | JGI IMG/M metagenome (GOLD analysis project Ga0114931, IMG submission 89579) | Deep subsurface microbial communities from Kolumbo volcano to uncover new lineages of life (NeLLi) - 2SBTROV14_V59a metaG | ecosystem: Environmental > Aquatic > Marine > Volcanic | place: Kolumbo... | reverse complement strand
CGACGACGCTTCGTCTGGTGCACTCCGGCTTTGGAGAGGGCGCCGACTGGGATCGTCTGTATGACGGCGTCTCCCGTGGCTGGTCGGCGGAGCTTCGGAGCCTCCGTCACTATGTGGAGAATCACTTTGGGGAACCTCGCGCGGTGGCCTGGGCGTCGGTCCCGTTCGAGAAGGACCAGGCCCGGATGTGGGCGCTGCTGATGGGCGAGCGTTGTCTGGGGATCGATTCTCCGGGGAGTCTCGGGCCCGGCGATCGGTTCAGCGCCGACGGGCCGACACTGGGGAAAATATCGGGAACGGCGCTGCTCGCTGGCGAGCCGGGGATCCTGTTGGCGACGGTCGACGAGCTGAACAACGCGTATCTGCGCGTTGAGCTTGAGCGATGCTCCGGGACGGAGCCGACGATCTGGTTCTGGCTCTCGACGTACGGGGCGTCGGCGGAAACGATGTCGACGCTCGATGCCCGGATCAACGAAACGCTCGGAGAACTGATCGGCTGAGGCATCGCCGGCGGCGCCTGGTGCGTACCATGTATCGAACGCACCCCCCCCGCAAAAGGAGGACCGTCGATGGACCAGAACGCGATGATGGAGGCGTGGGTCAGGGCCAGCTCGCCCGGCGAGGCGCACCACCGGCTCGAGCCGCTGGTTGGCTCGTGGGAGACGAACACCAACGTCTGGTTCGGCCCGGGCGATCCGATGATTTCCAGCGGCAAGGTGACCAGGCAGTGGGCGCTCGACGGGCGGTTCCTCATGCAGGAGTACGAGGGCGAGCAGACGCCGATGGGCAGCTTTTTCGGCAAGGGCATGCTGGGTTACAACAACCTCGCCAGCCGGTACGAGTCGGTGTGGATCGACACGATGAGCACCGCGATCCTGGTCCAGATGGGCGACTGGGAGGGCGATGCGCTCGTGCTTGTCGGCGATCAGCACGAGTCGGTCAGCCTGGGTCTGGTGCGCGTGCGGTCGGTGACCCGTATTGTCTCCGACGACCGGAACACGTTCGAGAACTTTGTCACCGGGCCCGACGGCAACGAGATGCGGACGCTCGAGGTGATCTACACCCGCGTCTGAGCGGCGCTTTCACTCTTGCGCGGGCGGGGCGGCGAAGAAGACTTCGACGTGCCGGCCCGCCGGCCCGTTGTCGGGGTTGTCGATCTCGACGCGCACCAGTCTCGTCCCGCTGGATGCGTCCGCGACCTGCGCCAGGTGCTTGATAGACCCCCGGGCGATCGGCGCATCGGGGTCGTCGACGTAGCGGACCCACGCCGGGTCGCCGACGGCCAGCGAGAGGGTGCGCCGGGTCGGTGTCGAGGCGTCAACCCAGAATTTGTTGGTTGAGACGAGTCTGGCGATGGCGTCGAACGCCTGGACCGTGTCGCCGTTGGAGACGAGCACAACATCGACCACGCCGTCGATCGCTGCGGTCAGCTCGCGCTGGGCGTGGAGCGCTTCGGCCTGTTGCAGTTCGAGCTCGGCCTCGTGTTTGTGTTGTCGTTCCAGCTCGAGGGTCAGCTGGGCGGCCAGGGTCCGGAGCTCGGCCTCCTGGAGCTCGAACGAGGCGCCGGCGCCGCGATCGACGGCCTGGCGGATGCCCGCTTCCTTCACCTTGGCGAGTTTCCACGCCGCGTCGGCGCGTTCGATCTCGATGGTGCTCGAAGCCCGGGACCGGAGCAGCTCGACCCTGGCGGCCGAGTCGGCCCGTTCGAGGCGGATGAGCGGCTGCCCCGCGGTGACCTCATCGCCGGGCTCGACCAGCGTTTCAGCGACACGGCCTGGCACGGGGAACGCCAGGCGCAGGTCCTCGCTGGCCCGGGTGATCGCCCGGACGGACGGCTGGGTGTCGCCCCGGGCCTGCGTCGTCGTGGTCATGGCGCCGACGGTGATCAGCAGGAACATGGCGGGGGCGACGAGTCCACGGATAGGTTGATTTCGCATCACGGGTTCTCCTGCTCTTGGCCGCGACTACCATAGCGTTGCTGTAACCGTTGGTGAGCACAACGATTGTGGCGATTTCACGCTCGGGGATGTCGCCGAGGGGCGCGCTCTTTTTTCGCCCGGACGATCATCGGCGATATGGACCTGCGGGGCCATTGGCCGATACTGCAAAGCTGGCCCGTTCCTCCTCTTAGACCTGAATCCCAAGATGCCACCAATGACGGCACATCCACCGATCCACCAAGCGACCTCGGACCAAGGCGGCGATGGGTTCCTCGCGGGGCTCATCAAGAGCCGGTGCGCCGACGGGACCGCTGACGCCGGCGCCATTTTGCGGATCCGCCTGACGACGCTCGCGGGCGGCGCCGACGCCGAAGCCGAGCCCACCGGCGTCGGGGGCTCGGGGGGCGTCGAGGGCGACGCGGACATCCTGGCGATCTGCCCGGCGCTGGCGCCCGGGTCGGACCCGCCAGTCTGGGTTGAGATCGGCGCTCGCGCGGCGTCTTCGCGCGTGCAGTCGGGGGACCGGTCGCCGGCGGCGGTGGCGATCAACGCGTCCGGAGATGACGAGCGGGGGGCGACGATCCAGTGGATCGTCACCGTGCCGCTGCGGTTTGGGGTCGGCGATGCGGCGAGCGCGGTGGCCGTGTTTCTGGTGTCGTCGGCGCGCGACACGATCGATGGCGCGCTCGCGGCGCTGGCGCCGGTGGCGCCGGAGTTCGAAGCGCATGAGCGGCGGCTCGCGTCGGGGTCGTCGTCGTCCCCGGTCGATCGCATGAACAGCGCCGTGGCGCCCTTGCTGGCGGCCAACGCGCAGGACCGGTTCTTCGCCGCGGCCGTCGCGGTCTGCAACGGGATCGAGGCGTCGATGGGCGCCCACCGGGTCAGCGTGGGGTTCCTGCGCGGGCGGGATGTACGGCTGGGCGCGATCGGCCATACCGAGAAAATCGTTCGTTCCACGCGGCTGGTCCGCGACATCGAGAACGCGATGGAGGAGTGCCTGGATCAGGACCGCGAGGTCGTCACGCCGGCGCCCGTTGAATCGCCGGCGGTCGATCGGGCGGCGGGCGAGTTGTCCCGGCTGCACGGGCCGGCCTCGGTGTGCGTCGTCCCGCTGCGTCGCGGCGGTGAGCCGATCGGGGCGCTGTGCATCGAGCGCGCGATCGATCGGCCCATGACGCCGGGCGAGATCGAGTCCATCCGGCTTGCGTGCGAACTGGTGACGCCAAGGCTGCACGACCTGTCCGAACGCGACCGCTGGCTCGGGGCCCGTGCGGCGTCGTCGCTGCGCCGGTCCGCGGGCGCCTGGCTGGGTCCGACGCATACGTGGGCGAAGCTGCTGGCGATCGCGGGCTTTGCGGCGCTGGTGTTTCTTGTGTTCGCGCGGGGGCCTTACCGGGTCTCGGCGCCGTTTGTGCTGCGGACGATCGAGCGGCGGGTCGTCCCGGCGCCCTTTGACGGGTATCTCGAATCGCGCAGCGCCCGGATCGGCGACACGGTCGACGCCGGGGATGTTCTCGCGACGCTCGACGCGTCGGCGCTGCTGCTCGAGCGGGCCGAGGCGGCGGCGAGCCGGGGGGGCTTCATCGCCGAGGCGGACCGTGCGCGCGGCGTGGGCAAGGCCGCCGACGCGCTGATCGCCGAGGCCCGCGCCCGCGAGTTGCAAGCGACGATCGACCTGCTCGACTGGCGGATCGGTCGCGCGGTCATCCGAGCGCCGATCGGCGGGGTCGTTGTGCAGGGCGATCTGGACGCGATCATCGGGGCGCCCGTTGGCGCCGGCGACACGCTGTTTGTCGTGGCGCCGATCGACGCGCTCCGCGCCGAGCTGTCGGTGGACGAATCGCAGATCGCCGATGTCCGGTTGGGCGCCGGCGGGACGCTGGCGACGACGGCGGACCCGTCGGCCCGTGTGGCGTTCGAGGTGACGCGCCTCGACCCGGTCGCGATCGAGGACACGGGCGAGAACACCGGCGCGTTCCGCGTGGTTGTTCGGATCGAGGATGAGCCCGGCTGGCTGCGCCCGGGGATGGAGGGCGTCGCGAAAGTCGACGCGGGCCGGCGCCGGTACGCGTGGTTGTGGTCGCACCGGCTGGTGAACTGGGTTCGGATGAAGCTTTGGATCTGACGGAGGTAGAAAGCCGCCGATGGCGACGCACCGCCCGACATTTTCCGAGTCCTGGAGCCGCATCGCCGGGCTGAGGCCCAGGCTGCGCGCCACGGCGCAGGTGCACCGGCAGTGGTTCCGCGGTCGTGCGTGGCGGGTCGTTCGCGACGCGGCGAGCAACGAGCATTTCCGCATCAGCCAGCAGGCGTACAACTTCCTCGGCCGGCTCGACGGCGATCGGACCGTTGCGCAGGCGTGGCGCCAGAGCGCCGAGCAGGACGGGGACGACGCCGTCACGCAGCCCGAAGCGCTCGAGATGCTCGCCCGGCTCTACGACGCGAACCTGCTGGCGACCGATCGCCCCGGGGATGCGAGGGCGCTGCTGGAGAAGCGTCGCAAGCGGGTGTCGCGCGAGATGCGGGGACACTTGCAGAGCGTCCTGTTCGCCCGGATTCCGCTCTTTGATCCCGACGCGTTCCTGACGCGGTGGCGCCCGGTCGTCGGGTGGCTGTTCTCGCCGGTGGGCCTGGCGCTGTGGCTGGGGCTGGTCCTGGTCGGGTTGGGCGCCATGGCGGGCCGGTTCGGGACGCTGGCGCACGAGGCGTCGCGGGCGCTCGATCCGGGGAACCTCGTGTGGCTGTACCTCGCGTATGTGGTCATCAAGGGCCTGCACGAGCTCGGCCACGGGTTCGCGTGCAAACAGTTCGGCGTCGCGTCCGGCGGCGGCGACAGCGGCGGCGAGGTTCACGCGATGGGTGTCGCGCTGCTGATCTTTGTTCCGGTTCCGTATGTCGACGCCTCGAGCGCCTGGTCGCTGCGCAGCCGTGGGCAGCGGGTCGTTGTCTCGCTCGCCGGGGTCATGGTCGAGCTGGCGTGCGCCTCGGTCGCGGCGGTCGTGTGGGCGTCGACGGGTCCGGGGTCGCTCCCGCACGCGCTGGCGGCGAACATCATCATCCTGGCGAGCGTCTCGACGCTTGTCTTCAACGGGAACCCGCTGCTGCGGTACGACGCGTACTACGCGCTGTCGGACCTGCTCGACATCCCGAACCTGTGGCAGCGATCCCGCGAGCAGTTGCACTACCTCGTTAAGCGGTATGTTTTCGGGCTCCGGACGGCGCGGTCGCCGGCGTATTCGTTCGGCGAGGCGGTCATCCTCACGGTGTACGCCGTCGGCTCGGGCGTGTACCGGGTGTTCCTCTCGGCCGCGATTATCCTGATGCTGGCGCAGCGGTTTTTTGTCATCGGGGTGGCGCTGGCGCTGCTGGGCGTGGCGATGTGGGGCGTCGCGCCGCTGGGCCGGTTTGTCCGGTACCTGGCGGTCGATCCGGAGATTGCGCGGGTGCGCACCCGGGCGCAGGCCGCTTCCCTGGCGGCGATCTCGCTGGTCGCGGTCGTCGTCGGGATGATCCCGGTCCCGGCGCATGTCCGGCTTGGGGGCGTTGTCGAGCCGGTGCGCGAGCAGGTGGTCCGCGCCGGCGTCGACGGGTTCCTGACGTCGGTTGTCGAGACGGGGGCGCCGGTCCGCGCCGGGAGCCCCGTGGCGACATTCGAGAGCGCGGATCTCGACGCCGAGCTGCGCCGGGCCGCGGCGATCAGGGCGCGGCTCCGCCGGAGCATGGACGTCGCGCTGACGAAGGACCCGGCCGGCGTTGCGCCCTACCGGCAGCAACTGGAGGCGATCGATGCCCGGATCGTGCGTCTCGAGCGGGACAAGCGGTCGCTGACGGTGGAGGCGACGGTTGACGGCGTGTGGGTGGCGCCGTCGCTGGTGGATCATCTCGGCTCGCGTATCGAGCGCGGGCAGACGCTGGGCAAGGTTGTCTCGCTCGGGGCGCTGCGCGTGCGCGCCGTCGCGGATCAGGCGGGGGTGGGCGCCCTGACGCCGGTGCGTTCGGAGCTCGACGCCGAGGCGGGTCGGCGACTGCGCATCCGTGTCGAGGGCCGGCCCGATCAGACCTACCGGGGCGCCGGGTTTTCGATCAATGTCGCGACCAACCCGGCGGACGAGCGTGATCCGGGCGCCGGGTCCAGCTACGAGGTGCTCGCGCCCGTGTCATCCCCGGCCGGGCTTTATCCCGGGCAGCGGGTGGTGGTGCGGATCGAGCTCGCCGACGCGACGATCGCCCGGCAGGCGTACCTGGCCCTGCGACGGCTCATCCAGCGCAGGTTTACGGTGTGACGGCCATCACGAATCACAGCATGCGTGACGCGGGCGCCTGGCGTTTGATCGCCCGCGGCGCCCCGTCGGAGCCGCTGCCCAAGGGGCTCGACGCGGTGTGGTCGGGCGCGTCGGGCGTGGTTCGCCGTCTGCGCGCGCGCCCGATCGGGTTCCTGCGCGAGGCGGCGATGGTTCGGGGGCGAATCGAGGAGTTCGCGGGGCTGGATCCGGGCGCGTTCGGGGACGCGGTGGCGCACAGCGCCGAGGTCTTCCGGTTGAATCGTGAACGTGCGGACGATCTCCGCACGGGGATCGCGCTGGCGTCGGTCGCGGCGCAGCGCACGCTGGGCCTGACGCCGCACGTTGAGCAGATCGCGGCGGCGCTCGCGCTCGACGCCGGGGCGTGCGTGGAGATGGCGACGGGTGAGGGCAAGACGCTCGTCGGGGCGCTGGCGGCGGCGCTGGGCGGGTGGCGCGGTCAGGGTTGCCATGTGATCACGGCCAACGACTACCTCGCCGGGCGCGACGCGGCGGCGCTGGCGCCTGTGCACGCGCTGCTGGGGTTGCGGACATCGGCGATCCACGGCCGGTCGGGCTCTGACGAGCGCCGGGCCGCGTACGCCTGCGACATCACGTACTGCACGAGCAAGGAGGCGGCCGCTGATGCGCTGCGCGATCGGATCACCTCGAGGCGGTGGCCGACACTGGGGAGCGCGCTGATCGAGCGTGCGCTGGGGCTCGGCGAGGGGCCCATCGGGGGCCGGCTGCTGACGCGCGGCCAGGCGTGCGCGATCGTTGACGAGGCGGACGCGGTGCTGATCGACGAGGCCGTCACGCCGTTGATTCTTTCGGCGCCTGCGCACAACGCCGAGCAGGAGCGGGTCCTGCGTCAGTCCGCCGGGATCGCCGACACGCTCGGGGCCGGTCGTGATTACATCGTGGACAGGCGGTTTAGCGACATCCGGTTCACGCCGGCGGGCCTGCGAAAGATCGACGAGGCGGCCTCGGCGCTGGACGGCGTGTGGGGTGGCGTTCGGCGCCGGCGTGAGCTGGTCGATCAGGCGCTGCGCGTCCGGGAGTTCTTCCAGGAGGGTGCGCAGTACGTGATCCGGGACGGCGAGGTTGTGATCGTCGATGAATCGACGGGGCGGTTGATGCCGGATCGGTCGTGGCGCCAGGGCCTGCACCAGGCGATCGAGGCGCGTGAGGGGCTGGCGCCGACGCCGGTGAAGGACACGCTGGCGCGCATCAGTTTCCAGCGGTATTTCAGGGGCTACCGGCGGCTCGCGGGCATGACCGGGACCGCGCGGGAGGTCGGGGGGGAGTTCTGGTCGGTGTACGGGTTGCCGGTGGTCTCGATCCCGTCGCACGAGCCGTGCGGGCGCCTTGACCGGGCGCCGGTGATGCTCCCGGGCGCCGACGCGCGGTGGCGGGCGATCATCGAGGCGACCGTCGCCCGGCACGCTCTGGGCCAGCCGGTGCTCATCGGCACGCGCACCGTCGAGGCCAGCGAGTGTTGCGGGCGGCTGCTGACCGAGGCGGGCATCGAGCATCATGTTCTTAACGCGGTTCGCGAGGACAAGGAAGCAGCGGTCATCGCCCGCGCCGGCGAGCTCGGCGCCGTCACGGTCGCGACGAATATGGCCGGGCGCGGGACGGACATTGTTCTCGGGGCCGGGGTTCGGGAGGTGGGCGGGCTGTGCGTGATTGTCTCCGAGCCGCACCAATCGGCGCGGCTCGATCGGCAACTCATGGGGCGGGCGGGGCGGCAGGGCGATCCTGGCGAATCACTCCGGTTCCGGAGCCTTGAGGATGACCTGTTGATTCGCCAGGCGCCGGGGAGTCTTCGGCGAACGGCCGGGGTCTGGGCGCCGGGCGTGGCGGGTCGTGTGCTCGCGACGCTGTCGCAGCGGCGCGCGATGCGTCAGGCGCGGGCGCAGCGGTTGTTGGTCACACGGCAGGACGAGTGGCTGGCGGAGTCGCTGGGGTTTGCCGGGCCGGAATAGCGGGTCGCTCTTCCAGGCAATGCGTCGGCTACAGCCCGTCGCGGGATCGGATCCGGTCGAAGACGCCCACGAAATCACCGGCGCCGATGGTCAGGGTCTCACCTCGGATGCGGAACTGTGCGTTGATGATGAAATCGTCATCGTTCATAATCAGCGTGTCGCCGACGACGCGGTAGCGTTCGGTGACGAGCCGCGAGGTGCTGTCGGGCATGATGGTCCGCGTGACGACGTGCCCGCTGGGTCGGAACATCACGACCATCCCGAGGTTGGCGTCGCCGGCGCCGGCGGGCGTCAGGGATCGCACGCTCCACCGGGTGTTGGTCAGCGGGCCGAGCTCGCTGTGCGAGAAGTTGCTCGTGGTTGCTGCTTCGGTGAGCGCCTCCGCGTGCGCAAGATCGGTTTCGTCTGCGATGAGATAGCCGATCCCGGCGCCCACACCCGGGCCTGCGAGGACGGCGGTGGGAGCGCGACCGATGTTGCGCCCCGCGATGGCGCCGATGCCGGCCTGGTCCTTGATCTTGCCGGTGTGTGCGCAGCCGATGGAGAGCATCGCGACGATCAGGAGCGAGCAGGTTCGAAGAATCATGCAGTGTTCTCCTTGGATTCCGGGCTTGGGCCGTGCGCTGTCGCCCGGCGCGTTGGTCGCGGTGGCTACGTCCGCAGCTCGGCGCCGACGGCGGACTGGAGGGCGCTGACAACGGATTTGATTTGCGGATCGACCTCGTCGTGCCTGAGCGTCCTGGCGGGGTCCTGGAATCGCATGCGGAGCGTGACGGATTTTTTGCCCGTCCCGATCTGCTTGCCGCGGTAGACGCCGGCGAAGCGCAGTCCGACCATGCGGTCGGGGCTGGCGCTCATGATGGCGGACTCGATGTCGGCCCAGGTCGTCATCTCTTCCACGATGACGGACAGGTCGCGTTCGATCGATGGGAACGCGGGCAGCGCGTGGACGGTCGCCGCCGGCGGGTAGAGTTCGAGCAGAACGTCAAGATTGATCTCGGCGACGGCGACGGGCGAGTCGAGCCCGAACTGCTTGAGCGAGGCCTTCGACAGCAGCGCGAGGTAGCCCAGGGGCTGGTCGCCGAGCGTGATGAAGGCGTGGGCGCTGGGATCGAAGGCGGGCATGACGGGTTTGTCGGGATTGATCTCGACGGCAGTTCCTGTGCCGCCCATCTCGCGAGCGAGTCGTTCGATGACGCCCCGCAGCTCGCGCAGGCCTTGTTGCGGATCGGGGGCGTCGACGCACAGGGCGACGTTGCGGTGCTGGACGCTGTCGCCCGTCGGCGTCTGCGCAAAGACCGAGGAGATCTCGAAGAGTCGGACCTCGCCGGCGGTGGCGGCGCCGTTGTCCTGGTTGACCCGGCGGCAGTTGAGCAGGCTGGGGATGACGCTGGGCCGCAGCGCGGGGGCGCCCTTGCGGCGTTCCTCGTCGACCTGGAGCGTCTTGAGTCCTTCTGGCATGAACGTGTCGCATTCGGCGTTCGTAACGAAGGTGAACGTCACCGTCTCGTAGAAGCCCATGCCCACGAGCGCGGCGCCGAGCGCGGTGAGCGCCTGCCGCTCGGGCTGGGGCGGGGCGGTCACGATGTTGACGCGGTCGTTCGTGTGGATGTCCTCGTAGCCGTGCAGGCGGACGACTTCCTCGATCAGGTCGATCTCGCGGCGGACGTCGTGGCGGCGGTGGTCCGGGACGACGCACTCGAGGACCGAGTGGTCGTCGCTGCTCGTGACGGCGAACCCCAGCGAGGGGAGGCGCTCGGCCATCTCCTTGCCGCTGATGTCGAGACCGAGGATGGATCGGCAGCGCTCGGCTCGGAGGGTGACGCGCTGCTCGTCGCGATCGAGGCCCGGGCCGCGCTCGATGTCGCCCTGCGCGAGCGTGCCTCCGGTGAGTTCGACGAGCAGGGCCGCGAGCCGGTCGGCGGCGGCGCGGATGGTCCCCGGGTCGACGATGCGCTCGAAGCGGTGGCACGCGTCGGTGGTGATGCGCAGGCGCCTGGCGGCGGTGCGGATGGTGACCGGGTCCCACGTCGCGGCCTCGAGGAGGATGTCGGTCGTTGACTCGGTGACGCCCGTGTCGAGCCCGCCGATGACGCCCGCGAGCGAAACGTCCCGCTCGGCGTCGGCGACGACGAGCTCGGTGTCGCGGAGCTTGTGTTTGGCGCCGTCGAGGGTGACGAGCGCTTCGTTGGGTTTGGCGTAGCGGACGACGAGGCGTTTTTCGGCGAGCTTGCCGAGGTCGAAGGTGTGCGTTGGCTGGCCCATCTCGAAGAGGATGTAGTTCGAGGCGTCGACCACGCAGTTGATCGGGCGCTGGCCGAGGGATTCGAGGCGCTCGACGAGCCAGTCGGGTGAGGGGCCGACCTTGGCGCCGGTGATGACGCGGGCGGTGAAGAGCGGGCAGACATCGGGGGTCTGGTTGTCGACGTCGGTCAGGACGCTGACGGGTTTGCCGGTGGTCGATGGCTGGGGGCGGTCGGGGAGGGCGAAGGACCGACCGGCGCCGGCGGCGACCTCGCGGGCGATTCCCAGGTGGCTGACGCAATCACCGCGGTTGCTGGTGACCTCGACATCGAAGAGTTCGCCGTCGCCGGCGGGCAGGGGCGAGCGTTCCTCGATGGGGAAACCCTGGTGGGTGCAGATGCGTTCAATCTCGTCGGGGGCGAGGTCGGGGCCATCGAGCAGTTCATTGAGCCAGCGGGTGTTGATGAGCATGGGAGGTGAGGATATCGCCTCGGCGGGCGCCGGCCACGGACGAAGCCGGGAGAAAGACGCCGGGGTATCCCGCCGGACGCCCGGGCTGAGCCCTGCGAAGGCACTGGTGTCGGGGCCGATCGCTGGATAGAGGCAGCACCGAGGGATAGGAATCCCTCTGCTTTCAGTCGGAGCGACGCCTCCGGCGACTCTTGCGGTTGATTCGCCATAGCCTTCGGCCCATGACCACCCCCAAAGCGAAATCAGTGGAACACGGAATCAACGAAGTCATCGTCGGGATCGATCTGGGCACGACGAACTCGCTCGTCGCGTGGTGCGATGATTCCGGGCCCCGGGTGCTCCCGGATGCGGGCTCGGCGATCATGCCCTCGGTGGTCCGGTTCAGCGGGGATGGGCGATCCGTCGAATCAGTCGGCGCCGAGGCCCGGGCCCACGCTGTCGAGTTCCCGCACCGGACCGTCTCGAGCGCCAAGCGGCTGATGGGGCGGTCGGTCGCCGACGCGGCGGGGGATCTGGCGTTCCTGCCGTACCCGGTGGTCGCGGGCGCACACGAGACGGCGCGGATCGAAATCGGCGAGCGGTTGATTTCGCCGCAGGAGGTCAGCGCGCGGATCCTCGAAGCGCTGCGCGACCGTGCGACCGCGGCGCTGGGCGTGCCCGTGCGCAAGGCCGTCGTGACGGTCCCGGCATACTTCGACGACGCGCAGCGGCAGGCGACGCGCGACGCGGGGCGCCTCGCCGGGCTCGAGGTCGTCCGCATCATCAACGAGCCGACGGCGGCGTCGCTGGCCTACGGCGTCGGTGCGCACGTCAACCGAGAAGAGACGATCGCGGTCTTCGATCTCGGTGGCGGGACGTTCGATGTCTCGATCCTGACGGTGACGCCAGCAACCGATGACGACGGATCGGGCGCCGACTATTTCGAGGTCCGCGCCACCGCCGGCGACACGCGGCTCGGCGGCGATGATGTTGACCACGCGATCGTTTCGCTGATCCTGCGCGAGGCGGGCGAGCGGTTCCAGATGGACCTTGCCGCTGACGATGCGCTGCCCCCGGCGACACGGCAGGCGCTGAAGATGTTCGCCGAGGCGACAAAGATCAGGCTTTCCGAAGAGGATGAAACGACCCTGCGCATCGACCTCGGTGAGGGCCGCGTGTACGAGCGCGTGCTGGGGCGCGGGGAGTTCGAGGGGTTGATCGGCCCGTGGATCGATCGGGCGATGGGCCGGTGCGCCGATGCGCTGCGCGATGCGAAACTGACGGCGGGTGCGATTGACCGCGTCGTGATGGTGGGCGGCTCGACGCGGATCCCGCTGGTGCGCGACCGGGCGCGGGCGTTCTTCGGGGTCGAGCCGTACGTGGCGCTGGACCCGGACACGGTCGTCGCGCTGGGCGCCGCCGCACAGGGCGCGGTGCTGGCGGGGTTGGATCGGTCGAAGCTGCTGCTGGACGTGCTGCCGCTGAGTCTGGGCGTCGAGACGATGGGCGGGGGGTTCGCGAAGCTGATTGTGCGCAACCAGGCGACCCCGGCGCGGGCGGTCGAGACGTTCACGACCAGTGTGGACGGGCAGACGAAGATCGCGATCAATGTGTTGCAGGGCGAGCGGGAGATGGCCGGGGATTGCCGGCAGCTCGGCCGGTTCGAGCTGACGGTCCCGCCGATGCCCGCCGGGGCGCCGAGGCTGGAGGTCGAGTTTCTTGTCGACGCCAACGGCGTTTTGAATGTCAGCGCCGTCGAACAGCGCAGCGGCAAGCGGGCGGCGATCCAGGTGGCGCCCACGCATGGGCTCTCGCGCGACGAAGTCGACCGGCTCGAACGCGAGAGCTTCGAGCACGCCCGTCAGGACATGACCAGGCACCGCATCGCCGACCTGATCGTCAACGGACGGCTCGACATCAAGTGGACACGGCTGGCGATCGAGCGCGTCGGCGACGGGATCGCTGATGCGTATCGCAACGAGATCGAAGCGGCCGCGACGAGGCTCGAAACCATGCTGGACCGAGCGGCGGAGGACTGGTCGAGCGTGGACGCGGACGAGATTTCGGAGGCGCGTGATGCGATGAATCAGACGAGCGTGCGGCTGCACGAGGTTTCGATTGCGCGGTCGCTGCGCAAGGACGACTGAATCAGTTGTTGTGCGTCCCTTTCGGGGCCTCCGGGTCGATCTGCGGCTGGGCCCGGACGAGCAGGTTGCGGATTGTCAGCAGCTCGTCTTCGATGATGTCAACGCGGCGATCGACGTCGCCCTCGCACAGCAGGTTGTAGCGCGCCTTGTCGTTGGTGATGATCGAGACGCCGATGAGCTCGAGCACCGCCAGCGCAGGGGTGTCGAGATCGCTCAGACACGAGCAGACGCTTTCGGACGCGGTCAGCTGGTCCAGCGGCGGCTCGCTGAGCAGGTCCGTCAGGCGGTGGCGCGCGTCGAGCAGTTCGGGCGGGTCTTCGTCCTGCATCGAGCCGATCGGCGCCAGCAGGCCCCGGCGGTACAGCAGGCCCTGCTCGGGCTTGAACTCCTTGCGGATCCGCGCCCGGCACACGCCCTGGAGCAGGATGTTGTACCGCCCGTCGGGCAGCCGTTCGTGCTGGACAATCTGCCCGAGACACACGCACGGGCGCACCGGGTGCCGGCCCTGGTAGTCCTTCTTCCAGTCGTCATCCTGAAAGACCGCCATCGCGATCTGCCCGCTGCTGTCGAGCGCGTGCTCGACCATCTGGCGGTAACGGTCCTCGAAGATGTGCATCGGCGCCACGGCGTGCGGCAGCAGAGGCACGCTGGGCAACGGGAAGATCGGGATCGGTTTCCCGAAGTTCACACGGACTGTCTCGGGGCGGCCCATGGGGCAATGGTAGGCAGGTGAGGACGCGCTACGACGCGCCGTTTCGGCTCATCATGCAGATCAACGACCGACCGAGCGCCTGCGCCGAGCCGCGAGAACCCCGCCCAAAGCCACCACCGTCGCGGCGCCGGGGGATGGGATGATGGTGGCCATGTAGAGGCCGCTGTCGCCGTTGGTGAAGTCGACGGTGAAGGCGAGTTGGTTGCCATTGAGCGCGAAGGAGCCGCTGAGGACGTTGGAGACGATTCGGCCGTCGAGCATGTCGCCGACGTGGATGATGTCGACGATGACGCCGTTGATGGAGACGAAGTCCGCCTTGCCCCGGCTGCCATTGCCGACACCGATAAATGCGACGTTGTCACCGCTGATGGAGGGGGCGCCGAAGGCGGTGGAGACGCCGTTGTCGTTGGGAAGGATGGTGTTGTTGTCGACGACGACTTCGAGCGAGTCCCCGGTGATGGATGTTGTATAGATTCCCTGGGAACCGACTCCCGGCTCAACGGTGCTGAATCCCTGCCCGGTGAAGGCGATGCGGCCGTTGTCCATCGAAGGGTAGGTCGTGTCGCCGCCGTAGCGGAAGAACTCGAAGTCCGGCTGATTCGGGACAGGGTCGCCGGCGCGCGAAATCTCGGTCGTGTTCCCGTCGAGATCGCCGGCGTAGACGCCCGTGCTTGATGCGAAGACCGTATCGAATGTGCGGAAGACGAACTGATCGTTCTGGAAGTCACCGATGTCAAGAAATACATTGTCAAACTCGGGTCCGGTGTTTTCGTCAATGACACTCGTCAGCGGCGCGCCGTTGGTCGAGGTCCGGTAGATCCGACTCTGCCTGCTGTTGCCTATTCCGGAGAAGACGACATCATTCCCGCTGATGCGTGGGAAGCTCAGGAATGAAGCGGATCCGGCGCCGTCGGGGAGTTCGGCGCCGATCGGGACGATATTGGTGAGTGAGCCTGCGTCGGATATCCAGATAGATGACACCGGACTGCCTGCGGTGGAGGTCAGAGCGCGAAATACCGTTGGACCACCTGCGGTGTAGCTCTCATCGAACGCAGCACCGGATTTGAACGGCTGTTCACCGGTCGCAGCGAGTAACTCAATTTTACCGTTTGCAGATCGATATAGCCCATTCTTGCTTGGGTTTCCAAAAAAATCAGTACTAAAGTTTGAAAAAACAACTTCATTATCAAGCGTTACGATCGAGCCCGGATCGATAGAGTCGAAGTTGAGATTCTGGTCATTTGGCAATGGAGTCGACGAGTTGACGACCCGTTCGATGTCCACCTTGAATGCCGACGGCGCGGCGCTGGCAACGCCGCCGGCGAAAATGCTGATGCCAATAAATTTACAGATGAAACGAATATGCATTGCTTACTCCGCTGCCTGAATAATTGCGAGACAGTCACTCAAGTGAACTTCCAGTTGATCCGGCGTGAGTGTGTCTAGCCACTCGCAGTAGCTCTTTGAACTTGTGAAACCGAGTTCATTCAGGAGAGGCGACGGCTGCGCCGTTCCGGGTCCGGCGATTAATGACTGGGAGGAACTCTCCTCGCTTGTGCCGCAGCCATCACAGACCTGGCCGAAAACACTGATTAACATTCCGAGGTCGGCGGTGTTGACGACGCCGTCGCCGTTGATGCAAGGGCAACGGCCGTGACGACAGCGCATCCCCCCTCCCTGAGAAGCGGGGTCGCCAATCGTTTGTGCAGAACGGATCCGATTTGTTGAGACTCCATCACTGACCTCCTTCGTTTTTCGTAAACGATCGAAAGGCCCCCTGTGCCAACAGCGGCACACCGAGAATACCGGCTTCGCGCCAGGATCCCAAGACATTTCTCCGGGAATCCGCTGGGGGTTCAGAGAAAAACGCGGAATCGTGAGTTTAAAACCGATACCCGAGCCTTCGCCAAGTCTCAGGCTCGGCGTCCAAAGATGAGAGCGTGTTAGCCCAACGGCTCGGGCCGGAAGAGCTTCGTGCCCAGCGCCCAGTTTTTCTCGGTGAAGGCGCCGCCCAGGTCGGATTTGTTCGAGCGTTCGGGCCTCGCGGCGTTGAGTGAGATGAACGTCTTCGCGTCGAGGTCGTCGAGCATCCCGACGAAGACCGCCTCGGGGGTCGAGGGGATTTTGGCGGCGCCGAACTCGGGCTTGGTGTGGTGCGAGATAATGATGTGCTGGAGGACGGTCAGCGCGTGCCGGGGGAGGCGGATGCCCTGCTCGCGCATGAGCGTCTGCGCCTTGTCGTGGAGCATGATGGCGCCGTCGACGAGGTGGCCGATGAGCTGCCCGCGGTCGGTGTAGCCGAAGCCCTGGTCGTATTGCAGCTCGCGGGTCTTGCCCAGGTCGTGGAGGAAGAGGCCCATCAGCACGATGTCGCGGCTCAGGCGCGGGTAGAAAGGCAGCGTCGCGTTGGCGACGTTGCACAGGTTGAGCGTGTGCTCGAGCAGCCCGCCCAGGTAGGCGTGGTGGAGCATCATCGCCGCCGGCGCCACGCGGAACTGGCTCATGAGCATCTCGTCGTCGAGATAAATCCGGCACAGCGCCTTCATCGCCGGGTGTTCGATGGTGTTGAGCAGGGCGACGAGCTCGGCGAACATCTCTGCGGGGTCGCGTTCGGAGGTGGGCAGCAGGTCACGGAGCTGCTCGTCGGTCGGCTCGGTCCTTGCGATGCGGTGGAGGATGAGCTGGAGCTCGCCCTGGTAGGGCTGGGTCTCGCCGTGGGCCTCGACGAAGCCGTTTGCCGGTAGCGCCGCGAAGACCTCCTCGGGGATGGACCACATGCGCGCGGGGAGTTCACCGGTGCGATCTCGGAGCAGGCAGCGGAGGTAGGGCTTGCCGTTGCGGGTGGTGCCGAGCTGGGCGTTGCAGATGGTGAAGATGCCCTCGAACCGCTCGTTGGGCGCGAAGTCGGCGATGAACTTGCGGTCGGTGGTGGGGGATGTGGTGGGAGTGGGGGGTGTGGTCATGGCGGTGGTCATCGGGGGCGTTGCTCGCGTGGGATTGAGAAGAACGGGGGATTGTACCGGTGAACCAGGGCCCGGGTCGGCGGTACGATGGATTGGCGGGCCGGCCCGTATTGAGGCCCGTGCGAGGATTGCTTGGTTCTCCCGGGAGACGATGATGAGCATCAATGGAATCGTTTCTTATTCGGTGTTGATGACGATCGTGTTGCAGGCCGGGTGTGCGTCGGCGGACGTTCAGCCGGCGGGCAAGCTCGGATCAGAAGGGCCTGACGCCGCGGCTCCTTTTGTTGCACAAGACGGATGGGGCGCCGTCAAGTTGCGGTTGCAAGGCCGTCTGGCAAGCGGTGCGTGGACGCCCAACGGCCGGTTTTTTCAGATGAACCCTTGCCGTCGGCGCAACAGTCAACCGGCCAAGCCTATCTCAGAAACGCCAACCTGGTTCCGACGGACCTCTCCGGAACGCACGCCGAGCAACTGGATTGGTATCTGACCAACGCGGTCCGCGTTGACAACGGCGGGGTGGTCGTCTTCGGGGGGAGCGCATCGACTATTGATCGAGGTCTGTCCCGGTGGGGGCTCGATCAGTGAACCGCCCGCACTCGGGGCACCGATTCGATTCCAGCCCCGTGAGGTCGTACTCGCAATCCGGGCACTTGGTCTCGTCGAAGACCCGCCCGACTTCCGACTTTGGCATGATCGCACAAATCGCAAACGCCAGCGGCGAGGCCGAGACCGCGGTGACCGCGCCGGCGATCACGGGGTCGAGCCAGCCGAGGATGGGCGTCCCCCCCGTGATGGCTCTGGGCGTGCCAAGGAGCGTGAAGAGCGTCGAGGCGACCACGAACACCACGATCAGCAGCGTCGACCACGTCTTGAACAGCCGCGGCGAGATCATCGCTGGGCGTCGGTCTGGAGCTCGTCGTCTGGCGGCGGCTCGTCCCCGGCGCGGGCGCCGCGCGGTTTGCGGTCGCGCGGGTGGGTCAGTAGGGAGCGCTTGACCTCCTTGCGGTTGACGACGGTCCACAGCAACACCCCGAACCCGCCGGTGAGCAGGACGAACAGGACGAGGCAGACGCCGATGATGTAGCCGTAACCCAAGGTGAGCAGACTCCGGAGCGGTGAGTCGGCATGGTATGCAGGCCGAGCCGAGATCGTTCTTAGCTGACCGTTCAGCCGCCCTTGACGAGCGTCAGCAGGAACCGCGTCGGTTCGAGGGCGTCGAGGTCGTGCGGCTCATCGGGGGGCATGACCAGCCAGCCGTTGGCGCCGATCTCGCGCGACCGCCCGCCGGCGCCGAAGCGGAGGCGCCCGTCGAGGATGTGCACCGTCGCGACGTAGGGCGCCCGGTGCTCGCTGATGGACTGCCCGGCGTCCATGGAAAAGACGATCACCTTGAGCGACGGCAGATTGATCAGCGGCTTGCTGACCGTGGCGCCGGGCACGATGGGCGCGGTGTCGAGGAGCGATTCGTATTGGGTGGTCGTCGCGTCGTGGAGGGCCTGTGCCATGGGGGGCGGTGTCCTTTGGGTGTAAGCGCGTCGGGCAAACGGGGTCCTGGTGATGGTAGGAGCACCGTCGGGTCAAGGGTGACAAGGGGGATGAGGCGGCGGCGTCACGGCTGGGTGGATGCCTTTCCTTTTTTGGTGATTGGAACCGGGTGGATCGATCATCCGAACTAGTCACAGTTGGGACTATGATCGTCTTCTGCGAGGCGCCAAGTATGTGGATATCTTTTAAGTTAATATGCTCAGCCGTTCCCTGCGTCACCGCCGTCTTGGCGGCAACGACGGTTTCGCCGCTTCTCGCGCAAATTGACGATGCTGTGGAACTGGTCACGACGCTGCAGCCACCGGAGGGGAGCCTGGCCCAGGGATTTGGGACTTCGATTGCGATGGACCATGGGGTGGTGGTCCTCGGAGCGGAGTGGGATTCTGGCAGGGGTTCGGTGTATGTGTTCGAGCAGGACGCCGATGATCCGGAGCAATGGAGGTTCGCTTCCAAGCTGGTTCCTCCATCCGAAACCTTTCAGTCCTTCTTTGGTGATTGCGTTGACGTTGATAACGATCTGATCGTTGTCAACGCGCCTGGTGGGCATGGCGCCGTTATCTACGAACGGAACGATCGTGGTGATTGGAGCCAGGTCACGTATCTGCGTTCGTCGGGGAATCAGCTCTACGGGGGATGTGTTCGGATTGAGGATGACATTGCTCTGGTCGGCGGCGAACAGTCCGAAGACGATGGTTCGTCGTTTCAACCAGCCGTTTTCGTTTTCCGACGCGACGCGGAGACGCCCGACACCTGGCGTTTGGTCCACACAATCAAATCACCTTTGCCGGACGAGGATGGCAGGTTCGGATTCGTCTTTGATCTTTCCGACGGGCAAGTGGTCATTCCGGAGTGGAGCGGAAGAACGGCCTATCTCTTCGGCAGGAATGCCGGCGGCCTCGATCAATGGGGTCTGCTCGCGACTTTGCGGATGCCTTCGGATGTGTCCACAGACGAAACGTTCAATGGGGCGGTGGCGATCGGCGATGGAGTTGTCGCAATCGGCGCCACGTTTGGGCGCAACAGCGACTTTCAGCCGATCGGCGCTGTTCATGTTTTCGAGCAAGTCGCTTTCGACCCCGGGTTCTGGCGGTATGCCGAAAGGCTTCAGCCACCCAGCGAGGGATTCTCGCACTATAACCATCAGATCGGCGCAGATGTCGCTATTTCCGGCCGGCTCCTGCTCGCGGGAACGCTGCGGTATGGCGCTCATCTGTTTGCAAAGGGCGCCCTGCCCGGTGCTCGGTGGCGGTATGTTACGACGATCAAGGAGCCGGAGCAGTTGCCCGGCCAGGCGTTCGGGAATGCGGTCGCAGTTTCCGGGGCTACTGCGATTGTTGGGGGTGATGACATTCACCCGGGCGGCAGCGGCTCGTTAGATCGGGGACTGGAACCCGAAACTGCGCATATTTTCCAAATCGTCAGTGTCTGTTCGAGCGATATCAATCGCGATAACGCAGTGGACACCTCCGATCTGGGGCTGTTCATCCGTGACTTTGGGTCCGATGCCGAGCAGTCGGACATTAACGGGGACGGGGTTGTGGACGCCGGTGATCTCGGCTTGCTGCTCCTTGAGTTCGGCGCAACGGGATGTGACACTTCGCGGTGATCAACACCAAAACCCCTTCGCCCCTGCCACGCAATCCAGACTTACCACCAGGTACCGCAGCGCATCGGCGGCGTGGTCGGGGCCGTCTTTGACGGGGGTCAGGTCGTGGGGGTTGTCGCGGCTGTAGTGCAGGGTTTCGAGTGACTTGATGAGCTGCTCGCAGCGCTCGTGGATGATCAGTGTGGGCGGGCCGCTGGCGGGTTGGAGGCGGGCGCGGATGGCGAGGACGCCCTCGTGGATTGATTTGGGGCGGTCGCGCACGGTCAATCCGGCCTTGCGGAGTTGCTGCGCGGGGGAGACGCCCGTCTGGTCACTGCGCTGCCGGCCGGCGGGGTCGGCGCCGATCCATCGGGGTTTGGGCCAGCGCGATTTGGTGATCGTTTCGATGTGATCGGCGAGGATCATCTCCGCCCTGGCGTGCTCGTCGATGATTCGGAGCGTGTTGTCGCCTGGATCGTGGACGGCCCAGAGGATCACGGTCGGCGCGCGGAAGCCGAAGTCCATCCCGGCGATCCACTCGAGCGATCGATCGTCGCGGTCCATCTCGAACCGCGCCGTGTGGGTCGCCCGGTTGAACTCCGGGAAGACGAGGTGTTCGCGGCTCGGACGGAGGCAGAGCATCTCCGATTCCCAGGTCGGCTCGGCGCACCGGCGCTTCATGCTGATCGCGTCTTCGACGCGGATGTGCCCGTGCGCGTGTCGCGCCCGCCCGGCGCACTCGGGCTCGATCGGGCAGCCGTCGCAGGTTCGGCTCGCGGCCGGGCAGTTGGCGAGCGTGTCAACGACGCCCCATCGGAAGACTCGGCGCCCGCCCTCGTCGGTGACGAGCGTGGACATCAGCCCGCCCGGTTCGTGCATGGTCGAGAGCGCTTCGACGGCGCCGTGGACGAGGGTTTCGCCGCACCGTTTCGTACGCGTCACGAGCTGCGCCGCCTGCCAGACGTCGGGCTTGAAGAGTTCGACCTCGTCGCATCGGAGGATCTGCGGTCGGCGCCCGCGCACGGAGGTGTGCGATTGCGCGAGGATGTCGCACGCCGAGCCGTTGGTGAGCGCGAGTCTTCGTTCGGTGATCTTCCCGTCGACCAGCGGCGCCAGTGTGGGGCGGTCGAAGAGCTTTCGCAGGTGCTCGTGCAGGCGCTGGGACTGCTCGCGCGAGCCGCCCAGCACGCAGACCTCGACGCCCGGCTTGAAGAGCAGATCAAGCATGGTGGCGATGGCGCCGAGGTACGTCTTGCCGCCGCCGCGGCAGGCCCAGACGACACAATCGCGCGGCGTCCCGGATGGGCGGTCCTCGAAGAAGGTGTGGCGGAGATAGTCGAACGGCGCGGTTGAACCCGGGAGGACGGGCTCGCGCGGGAGATAGACGCCGGCGACATGGCGCAGCCAGGCGTGGAGCTGATCGGGCGTGCGAGGCGCCGTCAGCGCGAGCAGGCTCTGGTTGGCGCAGAGCGTCTCGCTGATCTGTTTCAGGTGGTGGCTGGTCATGCGTCGTCCTCCGGTGACTGCGCGGCGACGGCGTCGAGCGCCTGCCTGAGCATGGCCCGCGTCTGGTCGTCGATTGGCGGCGATGGTTGCGCGGCGTCCTGGGCCGAGGCGCTCGGCGCGAGCTGGGCCGGGGCGCACTTGATGAGGTCCACGCAGGCCTTGCGCGAGGTTTCCGGGTGTTCGGTGTCGCGCGCGAGTGATTTGAGCGTCTTGATGGCGTTGATTCGCGCTCGCCCGATCGCGAGCGAGGCCGTGGCGTCGTGGATGCCGGTGAACGCCCGCAGCGTCGCGATCGTCTCGGGCTCGGCGAGCATGCGTCCGAGCTCGTCGAGCGGGATCCGCTGTTTTCGGGCGATCCGCCTCAGGTCCGCCGGTGCGGCGAGCAGGTCTTCGAGCACCGCCTGCCGGATGTCCTTGGTTGGATCGGTCAAGAGCGGGCGCCTCCGTCTTGCAGATTCAGCGCCATCAGCAGCGCGGCGGCGCGGTCGGGATCGATCCGGCGAAGGGCTGCGATGATGCGCCCGCGATCGCGCCGGCTGACGAAGAAGGTCAGCGCGTGCGGGAGGTCATCGATGTCCGGCGGCGCCAGCGGCGCGGGCGGGGTGGGTTGATCGTGGTTCGTTTCTGTTGTCATGTCGCATCGCTCCGGTCCTCCCGCGATGCGTGGTGGTGTTGGTGTGATTCAGGTTGGTTTGGTTCAGATTGGTTTGGTGAAGGCGTACCCGACGGGGACGCCCGCGATTGATCGGCACGCCCGGCGCCAGAGGTCGGTGGCGCTGTCGCCGGCGTGGCGGGCGCTCGATCGAGACGCGCCGGCCCAACGCCGCAGCTCGCGATCGATGAACCGGGCGCCGGGGCGCGAGGCGCACGCACGCTCCCAGGAGCGTGTCGGCGACGCCAGGGCGTGCGGCGGGACTCCGGCGTGGTCGAGCGCGTCGAGGAGCCTCGCGCTGCGGGCGCCCGGGGGCAGGCGGTAGGCGGTCATGCCGGCGCGCTCGAAGAACCTGCTGATCGACCCCATGACGGCGGCGGCCTCGGTGCAAACGGTCAGCGGGTCGTCGAGGTAGGCGCGGACCAGCCGGCGAGCCAGGCCAAGACCCCGGAAGCGCGGGTCGATGATGACCCGCGCGATGCAGCGGATCTCGGCGTTGATCCGCATGGCATCGGCGCGTTTGTCGCCCGTGGTGTAACGGCCCGGCCACGCCAGGCGCCGCCACGGCGCGTTGAGCGTCGGCATCGCGACGACGAGGACGCCGATGGTTTCGTTCAGGGAGGTGTGCCGGAGGCGGAGCGTGCGCACGGGGCAGGCGGGGTCTCCGGGACGGTAGTGCCAGCGGGACAGCGCGCGGTAGTCGTCTCCGGCGCCGGCTTCGAGCGCGATCCGTCGTGTCGGCTCCGTGTCCCGGCGGGGGGTTCGTTCCTCGACCGCGTGGGCCGCGAGGCGCAGCCACCGATCGGGCTTGAGCGCCGCGTCGAGGTCGTCGTGGCTGGTGAAGGTGATCGCGGCGGTGTTGTCGGCGCTGTTGATCCCCCGGCGCAGCAGCCGGGCGACGGCGCGCGCCGTCGGGCGGTCGAGGGTCGCGGCGAACTCGTCGATCACGAGCACCACCCGGCGCGGCGCCAGCGCTCTGGCGCGGCGCAGGGCCAGCGCCAATCGCAGGCGGAACCGCTCGCCCTCGGAGAGCTCGGCGGGGCGTCTCAGGAAACAGCGCGCCTCGGCGAGCCCTGCGGTGGCGATCTCGCTGAGCGACGCATCGAGCGGGCCCGGGAAGCAGTCGACGCACGGGTGGTCGGCGAGGGCGGCGCGCTGCGCGTCGATGACGGTGTCGCCGCGGCGTTCGAGCGCTGCGGTGAGATCGCACGCCAGTGTGTACTTGCCCGAGCCGCTCGGGCCGGTGAGGTGCAGGATGCGGCGCGGCGCGATGGACGCGGTGATCGCTCGGATGTTGGCGATGTCGGCGGCGGGGCGCGGTTCGTCGAGATCGATCCCGAAGAGGGCGGCGGTCCGCATCGCCCGGATTGAATCGGTGGCGTGCGGGCTGTTCATCGGCCCATCGCTTCGTACATCACGCGGATCGCGTCGGCGTGGCGGCGGACGGTGTGCAGGGAGAGGTTCAGACGCCTGGCGGTTTCGCGCAGCGGGAACCCGTGCAGCGTGAGCTCGGTCGCGACCTTGCGGCGTGTCGGGGGCCAGTCGTTTCGGTGGAGCAGCACGAACGAGAATCGCGGGTCGAGGATCCGCTGAGCGAGGATCCGGATGCGCCTGCGGACCGAACGCGGCGTCGCCCCCGTCAGCGAGGCGATCTCGCGGGCCGAGGAGCCCTCGCGGTAGACGGCGAAGATCAGGGCGCGGTCCTCCGGGAGGAGGTGCTCGGCGCGGGCGACCAGGGCCTCGGCGAGATCCCTGCCTTGGCGACGCCGACGGTCGAAGCGCTCGGCGCGGTCCAACGGCGAGCCGGCTCGGTTGATTGGGAGCTTGTCTGGTTTGGGCTGGTTGCCGGCGGTGTTCGGAAAGAGTGCAGCGGTCGTCATTTGGCACACCTCTGTGTTGTTTGACGCGGTGTTGGCACACGTCTATGCTGTGGTTCGATGTTTACGATTTAGTGAACTTCAGATGAATGTTTTATCCAAGTCACGCCTCTTTGCAAGGGCTTTGTATGGTATATCCACGACTCGGCGCACAAACCAGTGACATGTCGCGACGCGACCCGATTGGCGGGGCTCGCGCGCGGCGTGCGGTGTCGTCCGAACAGGAGCGCCACGGCGCGCCCGAGGCGATTGAAACGATGCGGTCAGTTGGGGAACGGATCAGAACACGGCGCAGTCAGATGGGCATGACCCTCGAGAAGCTGGCGACGCTCGCCGAGTGCACGAAGGGGTACCTGTCACAGATCGAGAACGATCGGCGCGATCACCCGCCGTCGGAGCCGCTGCTGGCGCGCCTCGAGTGCGCGCTGATGCTCACACCCGGTTCGCTCGTCGAACTCGCGCGCTGGACATCGGCGCCCGGCTCGATCAGGACGACCGTCAGCGATCTCCAGCGCAAGAGCCGGGCGGTTGATGCGCTCGCGGCTCGGCTGCGCGAGCGCGGGGTGGACGAGCTGCACAAGAGCGGGGAGCTCGAGAGCCTGATCGGGCGGATCTCGGGCCACGTCGGCGCCGGGGGCAAGCGGTCGGCGTCGGTGTCGGCGCCCATCCCGCTGCCGGTGCAGGTCCCGGTGATCAACAGCGTGCAGGCGGGCTACCCGAGCGAGTTCACGGACCTCGGGTACCCGGCGCGCGTCGCGGATTCGTATGTCTCGGCGCCGGACGTGATGGACCCGGACGCGTTCGCGGCTCGTGTCGTTGGGGATTCGATGTCGCCGACGTACCGCGAGGGTGACATCGTGGTGTTCAGCCCGGAGCGGGACACGAAGCCGGGCTCTGATTGTTTCGTGCGGTTCGAGCGCGACGGCGAGACGACGTTCAAGCGGGTGTACTTCGAGACTGGGAGCGGGGGGGAGGAGCTGATCCGGCTGCAGCCGCTCAACAGCGCGTATCCGCCGCAGGAGGTTGGCCGCGAGGAGGTCGCGGGGTTGTACACGGCGGTGTTCGTGGTTCGGGCGGTGGGGTGAATGTGGCGGAGTTGTTATCGGGCAAATGAGGCGACAGATGGTGCTTTGCTCCGAATTGGCTTCATGCCTGACTCAGGGCCGGACGATTCTATGGAGTTGACGCTAAACTGATGGCAGATCACTGATGCCTGGAGCCGCAGGTCTCTATGACCAGCGCCGCACATCGGCATTCGCTTTATGTAAGGATAGAACAAGTTATGAATCCAGTTCTTCGACGCTGGTCCCCAGCCGTTCTCATCATGATCGCCGGCACAGCGCGGTCGATTGCGGCTGGTCCGTTCGGCGCCTCGCTGGATCTGTCCACGTTGAATGGGACGAACGGCTTCGTCATCAACGGCATCGATCCGGGTGATCAATGCGGGACGGCCGTCTCTTGTGCGGGTGACATCAACGGCGACGGGGTTTCCGATCTGATCATCAGCGCGCCCTTTGCCAACCCGATCGGGATCAATGGCGGCGGTGAGTGCTACGTGATCTTCGGCGGCGCAGGCATTGGCGCTGGTGGGGCGTTTGATCCTTCCACGCTGAACGGGACGAACGGCTTCGTTGTCAACGGTGTCAACAACTACGACTTCATTGGCTCTGCCGTTTCCTCAGCGGGGGACATCAACGGCGACGGCATGGATGACCTGGCCATCGGGGCGTATTACGCGACCGTTGGGAGCTACTATTATTCGAACGAGGGGCGTTGCTTTGTGGTCTTTGGCGGAGCCGGTGTTGGGGTCGGGGGGACGGTTGAACTCTCGGCGCTGAACGGGACAAACGGCTTCGTTGTCAATGGCAGTGAATCGTTTGATGAAGTTGGCAGCGCAGTCTCTTCAGCCGGGGACATCAACGGCGACGGTATAGACGATCTGGTCATCGGGGCGCCAGGTGAGTTTTATGTTACTTACAACAACAGCAGCGAGAGTTATATTATCTTCGGCGGCGCCGGTGTCGGTGCGGGAGGGGTGACTAGCGCCTCCATGCTCAACGGGGCGAACGGCTTTCGAATCACGAATTACGCTACGGGCGAAGAATGTGGTCGCGGCGTATCTGGCGCTGGGGACGTCAACGGCGATGGTATGGACGACCTGATCGTCGGGGCGTCCGGCGCGGATCCGAATGGTAGCTATTCGGGCGAGAGTTATGTGATCTTTGGCGGCGCCGGTGTCGGTGGTGGCTCCGGGGGTTTCGATCCCGGCGGACTCAACGGCGCGAATGGCTTTGTTCTCAATGGCGTCAACCTGGGTGACCGGAGCGGCGCCGCTGTCTCCTGCGCTGGCGATTTCAATGACGATGGTATTGATGACCTGCTCATCGGGGCGAATGGCGGCGATCCGAATGCGAGTAACTCGGGTGAGACCTACTTGGTGTTCGGCGGCGCGGGCATCGGCGCGGGCGGTGCATTTGAGTTGTCGTCGCTCAATGGCGCCAACGGCTTCGTCATCAACGGGATCGGTGCGAATGATTATAGCGGTGACTCGGTTTCGTCCGCCGGTGATGTCAACGGCGATGGAGTGGGCGACCTGATCATTGGGGCGCACGGAGCAGACCCGAGTGGCGCCTCTTCGGGTGCGAGTTATGTGGTCTTCGGCGGCGCCGGTGTTGGGGCGAGCGGGGTGCTGGAACTCTCGGCGCTCAATGGAGTCAATGGCTTCGTCATCAATGGAATTGGCGCGGGGGATCAGAGCGGGCGATCCGTTTCATCCGCCGGTGATGTCAACGGAGATGGCGTTGACGACCTGATCATCGGGGCGAGTGGCGCGGATCCGAACGGGAGTTACTCTGGTGCGAGTTACGTGATCTTCGGTCGGTGTTTTCTTCCGACTGATCTGAATGATGACGGAGTCATTGACACGGCGGATCTGGGGATCCTGATCGGGCAGTTCGGGACCGCCGGCCCCGGCGCGGACATCAACGGTGATGGCTCCGTTGACACGGCCGATCTTGGGATCTTGATTGGGTCGTTCGGGTTGGCGTGCCCGTAGGGGGCTATGTCGAGGCTGTGCTGAGCGGCGCCACAGCGCGGATTTCCGAGCCTTTGCTTTGTTCCGATTTGGCATCCTGGAGCGCGGCGTTGTTGCGCGGCGTGGGCTCTCTCGTGGTAAACGTGGCCACGCAAAGCCGAGGCCACGGCACGCGGGGAGCGGGATGGAACCGCATGTCCGATCCGTGCGTAATGCGATCGTGGTCTGGCCCTGTTCGGTGTCAATCTGGGTTGCTCGGGGGGCGGACGGCCCTTACCGTTGTGGGTTCGGGTCTGGACGCCTTTGAGCGGCTTGGCCGACATGAAGGCGGATCCTGATATTGAATGCGGTTGCCGACTGAATACCGGGCGCCGCTTTGGAGAATGCAGCGATGAGCAAGATGTTCTACACCCTGGGAGAGGCCGCCTCGAAGCTCGGAAAGAGCGAGGACGAGGTCAAGGCGATGGTCACGAGCGGGCAGCTCCAGGAGTTCCGTGATCGCGACTCGCTGATGTTCAAAGTTGACCAGGTCGACCTGCTCTCGGACGAGGGGATCGACGAGGACATCGACCTCGGGCACAGCCCCAACGACATGTCGAGCATGATCCCGCTGGCCGATTCGTTCGGCGGGGATCTCGGCGGGAGCGTGCTGCCGCTCGCGGACGATTCGGGGCCGCCGGGGAGCCTCGGCGACGACGACGATTCCGGCGCGCCTGCCTTGGGCGGCGACGACAGCATGAGCGATCTGCTCGCGGCCAGCGCGACCGGCGGCGGCCTTGGCGGCGGCGGTGGGTTGCTCGGCGAGAGCGAGGAGCTGAGCCTCGACAGCGGCATCGATGACATGCTCGAGGGCTCGTCGCTCATGAACGCCAGCGATCAGAGCAAGACGGGTGTGAGCATCTTCGACGCCGACGAGCTCGAACAGTCGGACCCGTCGGCGGTCACGCAGCTCAGCGATGGCGGCGGGCTAGACGATCTGAACCTCGATCCGATCGGCTCGGGCTCGGGCCTGATGGATCTGACGCGCGAGAGCGACGACACGTCGCTGGGCGCCGAGTTCCTCGAAGAGGTGTACCCCGGCGAGGAGGGCGGCGAGAGCGCCGCCGCCGCGGCTTCCGCTCCAGGCGAGGGTGAAGGTGGCGGCGGCCTGTTCGGTGGCGAGGAAGAGGTCGCGATGGGCGGCGGGCCGGCGATGCAACTGAGCGGCACGGTCCTGACGGCGGAGACGTACGACGGCGGCGGCAGCGGGCTGGCCGCGGGGCTCAGCATCGGGGCGATCCTGGCGCTGGCGCTCGGCTTGACGGCGGTGATCTTCGGGATGATGGGTGTCGGCGACGGCGGGATCCTGAGCATCGTCACCGACAACTTCGTGCCGGTGATGGGCGGGCTGGCCGGCGCGACGCTTTTGTTTGGAATCATCGGCTGGGTGATCGGCCGGCGGGGCTGATCGCGCTTTCAACCTGAGCTGACACATGAGCCCACGGTCGCCTTGACGGTGGGTTTTTCTTGCGCGCCTGTACTTGAGGCACATACGGGTTGAGGCACATACGGGAAGGACGCCCGCGCGACCGTCGATTGGATCCCGGGATTCGCTTTGCGCACCCCGGGCGTTGGGAGGGGGGGCGGTTACAGGATGACGTCGAGCGATCCGACCGCGCCGAGGATCAGGCTGACGAAACCGTTGATCGTGAAGAACGCCATCGGCAGGCCCGCGAGGCCTCGCCTGATGACGATGGCGTGCTCGGTGACGAGCAGGCCGGCGATGAGCGCGACGGCGGCGGTGAACGCGATCCCGAGCCGATCGTCGTTGATGGCCGCGAGGATGAGCATCGCGACGGCGGCCAGGTGCAGCGCCCGGCTGACCCAGGCGGCGCCGTTGGGCCCGAGGGCGGCGGGGATGGAGTGGAGCTTGGTGGCTCGGTCGAAGTCGAGGTCCTGCAGCGCGTAGAGGATGTCGAAGCCGGCGACCCAGCACAGGACCATCGCGGCGATGAACCAGATGGCGGGGGTTGTCGACAGCGTGGCCGGGTCGATGGCGATGGCGGCGGCGATCGGGCTGGCCGCGAGGGCGCCGCCGAGAAAGACGTGGCACAGCGCGGTGAAGCGTTTGGTGAAGGAGTAGAAGGCGACCCAGAGGAGGGTGGGGAGGCTGAGGGCGAGCGGCCAGGGGTTGTCAAAGAAGAGGAGGAAGCCGGTGCAGCAGAGGATGAACCCGGCGGCGCTGGCGGCCGCGGTGGTGACGGCGGCCCGGAGCGGGAGGGCGCCGCTGGCGAGCGGCCGGCGTGCGGTGCGCGGGTTGCCTGCATCGATCCGGCGGTCGGCGATGCGGTTGACGAGCATCGCCCAGGTCCTGGCGAAGAACATGCAGGCGACGATCAGGGCGATCTGGGCTGCGAACCGGGGCCAGTCAGGAGAAGCCGGGAGGGCGAGAAAGGCGGCAAGGACGGCGAAGGGGAGCGCGAAGACGGAGTGGTGGAGTTTGATGTCCGATAAGGCGAGGTGGATGGGATTGGATTTTGTATGGGTCGATAAAATCGGGATATTTTTGCTGTGATCGGGCATTGGATGGCATTCTAGAGCTTGGATAGAAAGACGGCTTTCGATCCGGGGTGTAGAACTAAAGCGAATTGGCAAAACCCTTTACATCTAGTGATGAGAACGAAAGCGGCCTTGCGTTGTGGACAGAGCCACTGGCAAAGGCTGCTCCGGGTCAGTTGGTTCCGACGAAGGCGCCTGAGCGGGTGCGTGGGGCGAACCCTGTGCGATGGCGATGGCTTCCGACCCAAGCGTACTGGCCGAATCCGCTGCCTCCGGAGCTCGATCTCGGGTCTTTGTTGGCAGAGACAATCGGGGAATACACCCGCGCTGTGGACCGGGTGGCGGCGTTGAGTTCCAGGCTGGACCGGATGGACAACCCGCTGTTTCTGATCGCCCCGCTGATGCGCCGTGAGGCGATCCAGTCTTCAAAGATCGAGAACACAATCGCGACGGCTGAGGAGGTGGCGGTATTCGAAGCCCGGCGCGAGACCGGGCGGCCCGAGAAGATCGAGGTTGCCAACTATCGGAGCGCCATGTCTTCTGGGATGGAGTCGGAGTTGCCGTTGTGCAAGGCATTGATTCTGGAAATGCACAAGGTGTTGCTCAAAGGAACACGGGTCGATCATCTCAAGTTGGGTCGATTCCGTGATGAGCAGAGTTGGATCGGTAGCGATGAGTACAAGTTTTCGACGTGCCGATTCGTGCCACCGCCGCCGGACAGCGTTGAGGGTTGTATTGACGATCTGATCAGGCACATTCGTGATGAAGAGTTTCCGGCTCCATTGATTGCGATTGGGTGCTCGCATTATCAATTTGAGGCGATCCACCCGTTTGGCGATGGAAACGGGAGGCTGGGTCGTTTACTTGTGGCGCTCTCGCTGTGTCATCGCGGGTTGATCAAGTATCCGGTGGTTTATGTGAGTGGGTACTTTGAAAATAATCAGGATGAATACTACCGGCTGCTGAAAGAGGTCAGTCTTTCGGGCGCTTGGACCGACTGGATACGGTTTTTTCTCACGGCGATTGCAGAGCAGGCTGACGACACATTGGCGCGCCTCGACAGGTTGGAGAAGATCCGAAGAGACTTGATGGAGCAGTTGAGTAGTCCACAGACACCGGTCAACCTGCTGCGGCTCGTCGAGATTCTAATTGAAAGGCCTGCTATCGAAATCGGCACCGTGATGGAGCTGATGAAAGTGACCCGACCAACTGCAACAAGTTACGTTAAAAAGTTGGAGGACATGGGTTTCCTGCGGGAGTGGACAGGTGGTGACTATGCGCGTCTCTGGGTATCGCAACCCGTGATCGATGTGATTGAGTAGACGAGCGCAGGCCACACCGATGGATCAGCGGCGAGTCGCCGGCTTGCTCTCACCCCACCGGGCGCTGATGTTGTGTGTCACGCCGGCCAGGTCGAGCAGCTTGGCGGCGACGAAATCGATGAGGTCGTCGATGGATGTCGGGTTGAGGTAGTAGCCGGGGCTGGCGGGGGCGACGGTGGCGCCGGCGGTGGTGAGGGTGACGATGCTGTTGGCGTCGATGAGCGACAGGGGGGACTCGCGCAGGGCGAGGATCAGCGGGCGGCGTTCCTTGAGCGTGACGGCGGCGGCGCGCCGGAGCAGGTTGTCGCCCAGCCCGGCGGCGATCGCGTTGAGCGAGTTGACCGAGCACGGGACGACGAGCATGGCGTAGATGAGGAAGGAGCCCGAGGCGATCGGGGCGCCGATGTCGTTGTTGCTGTGCTGATGGAGGAGCGCGCGGGCGGGGTGCGAATCCTCGATGCCGGCGAGTGTGGCGGCGGAGGGCCGTTCCAGTCCCAGCTCGTCGCAGCAGAGGCGGTGGCCCGGGGGGGTGATGATGACGTGCGTCTCGACGCGGGCTTCGAGCAGGCCCCGGATGACCCGGCGGGCGTAGAGGGCCCCGCTGGCGCCGGTGTCGCCGACGACGACGCGGTTGTGCCGGAGGCCGGCTTGGCGGCTCGATCGGTCGCTGGGGGGAGGTGTGGTCATCGGGATCGTCGGTGGGGTTTGTCGGGGCGGGATCTGGGGAAGGCTTGCGAGAAGATGATAGACGCCGGCGGCGTGTTCGATAGACTCGGGCGTGCGGCTCTGATTCCGGCTCTGATTTGGCCAAGTGAGGGATGACGTGATGAAAACCGAAGGCGTTGGAACGAAGCGGTGTGGGTTGGCGGCGATGATCGCGGTGATTGCCGCTGTGATGGTCGGTTGCGCGGGGTACGGGAACTACCCGACGAGCAACGGTTACAAGGCGCTGGACTCGCCGAACGCTCCGCATATGTCGGAGGTGACGCGGCGCGCGGTGGTGGCGGCGGTCGATCGGGCGGGGATCAGCGGGCCCTACGCGATCCGGTTGCCCAGGGGGATGGACGCGACCCGTCGCGCGCGTGTGCTGGAGGCGCTCAACGATCCCAACGCCCGGCTGCTCGGGGACGACGAGGAGGCGACGGATCTTCCGGTGTTCGTGGTCGAGCGTGTGATCGTTCGGGTGAACCACGCGGAGGTCGATGTGGCGATCCCGATCGCGGGTGTCGAGTGGCCCGACGGCTCGACGGCGCAGCAACTGACCACGTACTACCTCAAGGGCGGGTTCGGACGGTGGCGCGTGACGCGGATGCGGACGTGGTCGGTGGGTGTGCGCGAGCGCGCGATCGTCGACGGCGATCGTGCGGAGCAGGAAGAACAAGCCGAGCGTGACGCGGTGGCGGCGGAGGAGACGGAGCCGGATTCGGACGAGCCGCCGTTTTGATGGCGCGTGGCGTTCAGAGTTGGTTTGATCCCGGGGTTCGCGGGGCCTCATCCCGGGCGTTGGGTTGGGTGGTGTTGGGTTGCGTGGGGGTTCTGTGGCGGGTTGGGTGTCAGCGCGGGTCCAGCGATGAAACCACCTCGGCGATCCAGACCTGGCTGCTGGGGCGTTGTTCGCCCGGGAAGACGTCGCCGCGCTGGCAGGTCCACATCATCATTTTGCCGTCGGCGCTGAAGACGGGCAGCCCGTCGAAGCCGTCGGCGAAGGTGATCCGGCGCTTGGCGAGTTCGCCCGGTTTCTTGTTCGAGGCGTCGCCGATGGGGGCCTCGATAGCGAAGACCTCGTAGTTGCGGTGGCTGATCTCGCTTGTCGCGTAGATCAGGAACGTCCCGGTGGGATCCCAGAAGGGCGCCCAGTTGACGTGGTCGTTGTCGGTGACCTGGCGTTCGTTGGCGATGCCGGTGATGGCGCCGTCGGTGTCGAAGACGAGATCGGCGATGTAGATCTGGAGCAGGTCGTCGCCCCGGCGGTCGGACCGGAAGGTGATTCTTTTGCCATCGGGCGAGAAGAAGGGCCCGCCGTCGTAGCCTTTCTTGGTGACGAGGGGCGTGTGTGACTGGTTGGTCGTGTCGTAGATGTAGAGATCGCCGTCGCCGGTTTTGGCGTCGACCTGGGTGTAGAGGATGAAGCGGGCGTCGGGCGAGTAGCTGCACTCGGCGTCGTAACCCGGGCGGGACCAGACGGGGGTGCAGAAAACCTGGGTGCTTACCGGCGCAAAGCCGTCGTGAAGATCCGCATAGATGCTGGGGATCGGACCACCGACAACATCCATCTCAATCGGGAACTGCCAGTTGTACCTGGAAGAACCACGCTGGTACCCCGCCGGTTGGTTGTCCGCAGGGGGTGTCAACGTGCTCCCAAAGATCACCCGCCATGGCTGGGTCGGGTGGAACCAGCCGCAGGTGTTGGCCGAGCCGGGCCGGCTGATCAGGATCGGCTTTTCGAGCCCGGTGACGACGCCGTGGGCATCGCGCGCGAGCTTGGCGACGTACATCGAGTAATGCTGGTCGGGCTCGCTCCCGTCTGCCGGCCGGGGCACGGCCTGGAAGATGACCCACTTGCCGGCCGGGTCGAAGTACGCCTCGCCCGCCTTGGTGAAGTCCTTCTCGCTGGTGAGCTGGACGTAGTTGGACAGGGTCCCGGATTCCTCGGCCCGCCAGTCCAATGGCGCGGCCTGCGGCGCGTTGGTGGCGCCGGCGTGGTGATCGTGCTCGTCCTGCGCGCCACCGGCGATGGCGAGGCTCGAGATCGCGAGCAGCGCGGGGACGGCCACAATGGTGGTGCTGAGCGGGTGACGCATATCGGGGGGCCTGCCTTTCGGGTGTCATTGCCGGGGCGCCGGCCAAGGGAGGCCGAGCGCGTATTCTACGCCTGGGCCAGCGATAAATCACGGACGCGGGTGTCGGTTTTCGACGGGTGGGGTGTCGATTCCGGCGACAGGTCCGGCGTCGGCTCTGTTGTCAGGGCGCCGGTGAGCGCATCGAGCGCCCAGCGCACCGCCGGCACGCACACGGCGTCGCCCAGCGCAAAGAGCAGCTTCGTGTCGCTGAAGCCACCGGGCAGCGGCTCGGCGACGCCTTGCAGGCGGGCGCACTCGGTGGGGGTCAGGTAGCGGACCCGGTATCCGCCCTTGCCCGCTTCGAAGAGGATCTGCCGGGCGCTGCCTCCCTTGGGTGTGCGGAGGCAACCGGCGATCCCGTCGGTGCGCAGCTCGATGACGCTGCGCTTGCCGCGGCCGTCGCCGCAATCGCGCATGCGGCGGAAGGCGGTGGCGCACGAGCGTTTGTTGGCGTTGATCATCTTGTCGGCGACGGCGCGGTGGTTCGTGTGAATCTGCTCGAAGAAATAGGCGCTGCGTTGCTCGCTCCACCAGCGGGGATCGTCGTGAGCGAGGCGTTCGAGGCCCGTTGGCAGCAGGTTCGTCCGCGCCGGCAGCGGCGGCAGCGGGCGCGCGTGCCAGCACAGCTCGGGCGCTGCGCGCATCGCGGCGAGCAGCCGCGCCGGGCGGGTATCGCTTGTTTCAAGGCGGTTCGGGTCCGCCGCTGGCAGGCCCATCGCGTCGGCGCGCCCGCTGCGCGTGGCGAGCAGGAAGAGACGTGGCCTGGACTGCGCGGTGAAGTGGGCGGCGTCGATGCGCACGGGATCGACACCATAGCCGGCGTCGTTGAGGGCGCTGACGAGCAGCCTGAAGTCGGCGCCGTCGTGACTCGAAACGAGGCCCATGACGTTCTCGAAGAGGACGAAATCGGGTTTGGCGTCGGGTGAGACTCGGCGGAGCAGATCAAGCACGGCCCAGACGGCGCCGGACTGTTTGGCGTGGATGCCGGCGCCCCGTCCGGCGAGGCTCAGGTCGGTGCAGGGGAAGGAGGCCGTCCAGAGCTGCGCGGGGGGGATGGTCGCCGGGTCGAGGGAGGCGACATCGCAGACGGTGAGCGGGTCGAAGAGTGACTCACCGAAGGTGGCGCGGTAGAGGCGCGCCTTGTCCTGATCGATGTCGTTGGCCAGGACGGTCCGCCAGGGTGTGCCGTTGTGGGCGCCGTCGGATTCCAGGGCGCGCCGGACGAGGCCCATCCCGGCGAACAACTCGATGGCGTCGCCGGCTCCGGGATGTTGGTTGTTCGTCCTCATAACCGGCCCCGTTGTACGCGGCGCCCTTGCAAACCGCCAGCGGGGGGCTGCCTGCGGGGCGGGCGGCCGCGCGGGGCCCTATTCTTGTGGAACGGTTTGCAACACCCCACTGGAGCGCGACGGGATTCGTCGCCGATAAGGACGCCGTGACGCCCAACAGACCACCGAACATCCTGCTGCTCCGTCTTGTCGCGCTGGCGTCGTTTCTCGCGGCGGTTTCTGCGGTGATCGCGATGGTGATCACCGGGCAGGCGGGGGCGTGGCTGACGTTCGCGTTCCAGGGGACGATCGTCCTCGCGGGCGTGCTCGGGGTGTTGCAGGGGCTCGGGAAGTTTGGCGACGCCCCGTCGCTCGGGACGCTGTGTGTCGCCGGGACGCTCTTTGTCGCCGGGTTTCTCGGGTATCTCGGCGCCGGCGGGAACATGTCGTTCCGCTCGCTGCTTTCGGGCAGTCTCGACGCGCTGAACGCGGGCAAGCTGCCGACGTGGGTCCTGCTCGTCGAGATCGGTTCGGCCTCGGTTCTGGGTGCGATCTCGGGGCTGCTGGCGCTGGGACGCTCGCCCGGGGCGTCGTGGAGACAGCTCGCGCTGGTCGTCGCGCTCGGGGCGCCGGTCGTGATCGGGGTCGTCGCGGGGGAGAAGCTGCACCTGGCGCACCGCATCGCTTCGCAGAACATGATCGTCTCGACGCTCGCCGTCGTGGGGCTCTTTGCGCTGTTTGTCGGGCTGGTGGCGGCGTCTGCCAACGCCATCATCAAGGCGTTCGCGGCGGGTCTTCCCGATCTCGACGCCCTTGGCGCGGACCCTGCAACGCCGGCGGACGCCAAACCGAATGCGAACACGGCCGGGACGGACTGACCGCCTGCCTGAAAGCGGCGTCCGGCGCTTCCGAACAACTGTTCAGGAGCGCCCACCAATGACAGAACTCATCCTATTGACCGCCGGCATCGCGATCGGCATCGCGTCACTGTGGCTCGCCCGCCGGGCGTTTACCAGGAACGCTTCATCGCACACCACCATCGAGACGACCATGGTGGTCGACCGGGTTCGATCGGTCGGGCGGCTTGTCGGCTTGGAGGTCAGCGCCAAGGAGATCGCCACGAGCACACGGGGCCTGCCGTGGCTGCCGCCGGCGATTCTTTCCAAGGCCCGGCTGGCGATGATCTTCCAGTTCGAGAAGCAGTACGCGGTCGACCTGACCCGGATCGACGAGGGCGACATCCGCCGGTCGCGCACCGGCGCGTGGCTGGTCACGCTCCCGGCGATCGAGGGGGCGCTGCGTCTGGCGGACATCACGCCCTACGACATCTCCGCGGGCAAGGCGCTGGGGCTGTTCGACGTGATCCCGATGGACGCCAAGGCGCAGAAGCAGCTCATGTGCAGCGCGCACGAGCAGGCGTCGTCGATCTACGCCGAGAACGAGCCCCGTTACACCGTCGAGGCGCAGCGTTCGATCGAGTCACAACTGACGGCGTTGCTCTCGATGCTGGGTGTCGAGGTCCGGTTCCAGTGGTCCGAGGGCGAGGAATCGACGGCCGGGTCAGGCGGCGCCACAGCGCAGGGCGCCGGTGCGCCCGCGCGGACCCCGTCGGCGCTGTCCGTCGCCGCCAGGCATTTGCGATTGAGCGCCTAGAGCGTTCTCATCCGTCCCGTAGCGGGTAGCCGCAGTGTCGGTAGCAGTTGGCCGCGTCGTTCGGCGTCACCGTGTCCAATACCGATTGCATTGACCGCCACAGCGCCTCATTCGTTCGCATCCCCAGCGTCCGAAGACGCTGCTTGATCTTGCTGAAGAGCATCTCGATCGGGTTCAGGTCCGGGCTGTACGGCGGAAGGAACTCCAGCTCCGCGCCCGCCGACTCGATCAGCTCGCGCGTCCGCGCCCGCTTGTGGCTGCTCAGATTGTCCATCACCACCACATCACCCGGACGCAACTCCGGCGCGAGAACCTGCTCAACGAACGCCTCGAAGATGTCGCCGTTGACCGCGCCATCAACCACCGTCGAGCACCGCATCCCGTCGATCCCCAACGCCGCGATCAGCGTCGTCGTCATCCAGTGGCCGTGCGGGGCCTTGTCAACGAGGCGCTCGCCGCGCTTCGACCGGCCCCGGAGCCGCGTCATGTTCGTCTTGGCCCAGGTCTCGTCGATGAAGATCAGCCGGCGCGCATCGCGTTCGGGCTGCTCGTGCCTCCACTGCGCGCGACGCTCGGCGACGTCGGGTCGGTCCTGCTCGGCGGCATG
>Ga0114931_10000905_pt1 | contig 37173 bp, 40 predicted proteins | sample 2SBtaG_FD_89579 | JGI IMG/M metagenome (GOLD analysis project Ga0114931, IMG submission 89579) | Deep subsurface microbial communities from Kolumbo volcano to uncover new lineages of life (NeLLi) - 2SBTROV14_V59a metaG | ecosystem: Environmental > Aquatic > Marine > Volcanic | place: Kolumbo... | reverse complement strand
TGAGAAGAACATTGGTGACGAGCAAGCTGATCACTTGCAAAATCATCAGGAAGACACCCATTGCTGCTAATTCTGCAATCTTTCCGGTTTCTTGTGCCATCTTCCATGTTATTGTTCCATTTGATGTATCTGATACAAGGATCAGGGTGGTTGACACCTCACTCATATTATAAACTAGAGATACTAAGGCACCTCCAACTATATTAAGAGCAATGAGGGGAATAATTATCTCCCATAGTACCCTTGCTTTACTTGCTCCTAAGTTAATCGCTGATTCTTCTAGCACCTCATCAGTTTGTTGCAGTCCAGCATACACTGCCCTCACAGTGAATGGGAATTTTCTAATCGTATAGCTGATGATCAAGAGTATAGCCGGTGCTAAAATTGGATTTAAAGTGAATAAGATTCCTCCCACTCTTAGGCCTTCAGAATCCGCAAACATTCTGAAGTATCCGATACCAAGTACAACTCCAGGTATTGCAATAGGTATTGTCACGAGTGTATCGAAAAGTGTCTGTCCTTTGAATTTCTTCCGATTTGCTACATATCCCGCTAGAGTTGCAAGGATGACAATAAGGATAGTTGCAATAAAGCTGAAGGTTAAGGTGTTAATAACAAATTGCCCGAATCCGTTCTCCACATCAAACAACTTGTTATAATTTACTCCTGTGAACTGCAATGGCCATACTTGGGCCTTGGTTGTTGAGATAATAATAACTCCCCAATGTGGGATTGTTGCTATCCCGAGGAGAACGATGAAGTAGAGGTATACAAGGATATGTCCAATTTTACCTAATTGAATTGTCCTGAATTTTCCTGCTCTTCCCTTACTCACCATAGAATACTGTTTTAATGAGACATACTTCCTAATTGTGAAGAATCCAATTATCGCAAAAAGTAACAGAAATGCACCAAGAATAGCAGTAATCTGATTAATCTCGGATGAGGTCTGACCAAGAGTGAAGTTCTTCAAGATGTAGAATGTAATTGTCTTTGCAGCAACTGTATCATTCGAGTTGGCAAAAATAATTGGTGTTCCAAGATCTTCCATCGCTAGAATAAGGACTAATATACTCCCCGAGGCTATTCCCGGCATAGCTAAGGGAAGAGTAACAGTCCTAGCAACCGTCCATTTTCCAGCACCCATATTCTCTGCTGCTTCTTCCAGAGAGGGATCATTATTCATCAGGCTGGAATAGATGTTAAGATAGATAAGTGTGAAATAGTGAAGAGATTGGACCAAAACGATTGCAAATATACCCTCAAAGATAATTTTTATCCCAAATAGGGGCTCGAAAAATCGAACATTTATCAGACCTGCCGGACCAAGAAGTGCCATATATCCGATTCCACTCACAAAGGGTGGGATGACCAGTGGTATCAGGAGTAGCCCACTTAGTACTGTCTTCCCACGGAACTCAAGTCTGGCCATAAAAAATGCAGTAATCAATCCAATTGTCAAGGAGACTGTTGTCGTTAATACTCCAATGAAAATTGTGTTGAGAAATATTCCATAATCATATCCTCGAATTTTGTACACAGCAGTCTTACCATTTGGGGCATCAACCTGTATAAAATAGTTGCTCGAATCATTGGGGAATGGATTCCAGAATTTTTTAGTATTGAATATTGTAGAGAATGCAGAAAGGTTTAGTTCCCCATTATGCACGAATGCTGCATAAATCGTGAAACTTAGGGGTAAAATTAGAAAAATGGAAAAAAATAATGTGATCATTGGGATGATTGTCCAAGACAGAGGATCTTGGGCAAATTTATGAATCCACTTGCTGAGAAAGAATTTCTCATTATTTTCAATTAAATTAATTGCTTCAGTTGCCAAATATCTTCAGCTCCGATTACGGAGTGAAGTTGACTATTTATTACGTTTTCTAAGTATCAGGGCAATAGATGCCATCGCAAAAACTGAGAATGTGAATGCGAATGGGACATTCGTCACGGTATTGCTTACACTTGAAACTGAACTAGTTACTGACGTAACAATCTTGCTCGTTATTGTAGATGTAATTAGTGAAGTAATTGTTGAGGTAAGAACAGTCTCCTTACTGTCAGTCCCAGTCGTAGTAAGGGTAGTTTCATATGTCGACGTAACTACGGTGGTATATGTCGTTATATCTGTACTCGTAAAAGTCTCTGGCTCTGTTCTCAGAGCATCTACTCCTGCAAATTTATCATTGGCAAAAGCACTCCATTCAGCAGTCCTTTGTGTTCTGAACTCAGGATCTGTCCTCATTTGAGGATCAATTTTCGCAATTTCGTCCATTGAGATGGCAGGTTTGCCAAATGCTTGAATAAGTTCATTGTACCTGTTCACACTAAACGCATTTTGCTTCCAACCATTCATTATCCGGCCCCAAGTTGCCTTTAAGTTATCGTGAACATCGGTGATTGATGCCTCCCAATAATATCTCATTGCTTCCTCGATTGAGGAGGATAGGGTTTCATTGAACTGAATTCCTTGATTATTCAAAGTCTTCTCATAAAGGGCTTTGATGTCAGGTCTTGTCGCACCAAGATCAGTGTCAAATGCATCTGCTCTGATCGGAAGCCTGTTAATTGCTTTATCAAGCCAGAGGGATTGTCCCTCTTTAGAAAATGCGAATTTCATAAATTCCTGTGCTGCATCAGGATGAGCTGGATTCTTTGCAAGAACCATTGGATCACCATTGACAATAGACGCGTTCTCTGGAACGACATACTCTGTATCAGGATTCTCCTGCTGAGCAATAATACCATAGAAATCGATTGTCATTGCAACAGCAGTCTCACCAGATATAACTGATTGCCGTGTTTCAACGGATCCTCTGTAAATCTGTCCATTTCCAGCCATACCATTTATTATCTCCCAACCTCTTTCCCATCCATACTTCTGGAAGATAATTTGATAGATCCTTGTATTTGATGTAGTATCTGGTGCATTTCCCAAGCCGATGTTAGCCTCTGAAGTTGAGGTGAAGAAGTCAGGTGAAGCAAGATCAGTCCAAGTTTTTGGCATTGGAAGACCTCTCTTAGTGAGCTCTTTGTGATTAACTGTAAAACCAAAAGATGAAATAGCGTTGGCAGCCCACATAAGTGAACCATTTACATAACTCTTCATACTGGCTCCTGCAAGAGTGTCATTTACTGCAGCGTCAATTACAGCAAGAGTGGTTGCATTAGTGATAGGACTAACAGCGCCATCTTGAACAAGACTATTGAAGAGGGTTGGTCCACCGCCCCAACCGATATCTGCCTGAAAGAAGGAATTTGTCAAAGTTTTATAGAATCCTTCGTATGTAGTAGGTGCATAGAATTTGATCGAAGCTGGATCTGTAATACCAGCTGCTTGTCCATAACTGCTCTTGACAAACTCTGCAGCAAATTTATTATAGATAATACTATCATGTCTGGTTGCAATTACCAGTTTAATATCTGCATCTGGAGACACAGAGATTTGGGTATTGTGGGTCAATGCGTTACTGGGAAGTAGCATAGACATCACAATGATCATTGAGATGATTGTTATTCTCTTCATGTTATCCCCTTATTATTGTTTGACGAATATTTCTCAAGTATTAGTATATTGTGGTTAGATTGCTAGGATTCTACATGAGGTGAAAATAATTTTATTCTTATCTTTCCTCGAAAGTATTAATGTCAAACAATTGGAATCATTGGAATAAATATCATTCTCATCTCCTTTAATTTTCAGTCTCAGAAATTTAGATTATTCGAATTCCTGTCAATATGGACACGTTATTCTAATAATTTCAAAGTATAATGACATAGGGTAAAGTTTAAAGAAACGTCTGACATATGGCACTCAGCTCATAACCGAGCTAAAGGTGAATATCTTGAATAAGGTAAACAAACTAATCTTCGCATCAATTCTTGCTGCTTCTTTTATTCTGGCAGCTGGAATTGCTCCTGTAGTCGCAGACACTCAGGATCATAACGTAATCACCGGAGCAAGCATTCTTGTCTATGTTGGTGATGCTTACCACAATGAACCTAACAACTTTGCCAACGTCTACAATTCTAGCGGAAATGCTGTCACAGTTGCAACAAGTTATGACTTTGCTTCTGATCTTTCTACTGACAATTTTGATGCAATACTGTTCTCAAATCTTAATAGTAACATGACAGTAGCAAATATGACTGCAATTAAAACATGGTATGAACTTGGTAACAAGCTAATGTGGGTTGCTGGTGACTCCGATTATGGTGGCTTCTATATTGCTGGCAACTTTGCAAATCCTATGCTCGAGATGGTTAAGTCTCAGCTCAGGATGGATGCTGGTGCACTTGCTGACTCTCAGTCAAATGATGCCGCATCATACAGAGTTATTGCAAACGAGACTGGTATTTCTTCAAATGTTACTGACTATGTTACAGCAGGCTTCAAACTCGCACCATTCCACGGACCAACTTCAGTCTTTGGATGGGACTATGCTAATAGTACAGGTGTTGATCTGAGGAATACAACCCTTCCAAATGTTAATGTTATTGTCAACTCCTCCGCCGCTGCTACTGCTCTTGATCAAGATACAAGTATTACCGTTGCAGACTTCTACGAGTACAGTAATGTTACTGGAAACTATCCACTCATGGCTTCAGAAAAGCTGAACGGATCTTATGTTGTCGTCACTGGTGAAGTAAACTTCGATGATTACAAATTCATGTACGGAATGTTCACCGAAAAGAATCAGCTCGCACACCAAGGAATGATGCTTGTTGATAATATGATCAGTTGGGTATTCTACAAGGACTTTGGAACTAAGACAATGGTTCATGTTGTATTGGCAACTCAGACAGAGACAATGACTGAAACCGAAACCGAGACCCTAACAGAAAACACAACTATATCTACAACTTCCACCGTTTCTACAACACTAACTTCAACAGTTAGTACTCCATTCGCATTGTACGCACCATTACTCGCGATCTCCTTCCTTGGAATTGCAGCACTTGTGTATAGAAAGAGAAACTAATTTAGAAACCAATTTCTAACTACTATTAATTTATAATTAATTCAATGGATAATTTGCTCATCCAGAATGTGAGAGTCCTATACTTAATGCTTTACCTAATCCAATATTGGATCTACATCGTTCGGAGATAGCTCCAGAAGTTTATGTGCTTTATATCCTTGATTTATTATAACAAATCCTTCTGCGTATTGTACATTTGCCTTTCTTCCCATCACTTGCATAGTCCCAACCTTGAAATCTTTTACTGGCCAATTACCATATGCTTTTTGGTAAATTTCTATGAATTTTAGGATCTTCTCATATTGTGAACTGACGTCAAGATATACCATTCTCTTCTCAGAGCTTGTGTCTTGTGAATAATTATAGAGTGTCAAGGGAATTCTTAGTGGTTCGTACTGGCTCCCTTTCGCACGAAACCTAGAATATGATATGGCATCAAATACCAATTTTGATGTATTTCTGTGATCTGGATGCCCTGCAAAGAGGTGTGTTGACACATTCCATGTAATTATCGCATTCGGACGAATTTCTTTCAATTTCTCTGCTATCTTGTATGCACCATCCATTGTATATTCTAATTGCGAATCTGGAAATTTCATGAAGTGAACTTTTAGTCCAATTAATTCTTCAATTTCATGAGTGTGTTCTTTTCTTTTTTCTATCCTTTCTTCATTCGTGCCAGGAAGAGTAGAAGCATTCTCTCCTTGTGTGAGGAAAAGAAGGTGAACATCATCTCCAGCATCAACATGATTGGCTAACGTACCTATACATCCTAGTTCGTCGTCTGGATGTGCAAATATTGCAAGTAAAGTAGGTCTAGTCATAAATAACTAAATATTTGTTGTGTCTTAAGCTTTAGCGCTCACCCAGTGGTTTAGATAAATATATGATCAATTGATCTGAGAATTACTTCTAAATAATTCACTGTGATCCAGATATCCCCTTCAAAATTCTCAAACTGAGCCATCGATTATCTCAGAACCCCTTTGATCGTGATTTGGATTGATGTACATAAAGATTTCTTCACTCATTCTATCAAAAGATGATGTATCTATCAAATTAACATCTTCACTATTAATCACGACAAAAGCCCTTCTGCTTATACCCAATTTCCCTCGGCATCCGTAATATTCAGACAACCGTCCTTCCTTATCAAAGAAGCAGTCAAATGATGCATTTGTGTATTCAGGATCTGTAGTGATAGTAAGGATTCTGAGTTTATAATTCTCGAAGTCGTCGAGTACATCAATTTGTTTCTCAGTATAAACTGAATGGACGTAAGGGACAAAATTGAGAACGATTAGATCTCCAAAGAATTGGGAAATGTCAACGGCATTCCCTGCTTTGTCTAATAAGCAGAAAATATTGTCTTCTTCCACAATTAGAACTCTTGCTTTCTTTTTAAAAAATTGAGATACCTTTCTACTATTTCAATCAGAATTTTGAGCGAGTTTAATCAATCCCTCTCTCCCTCTGAACATCTCTCCATTATATTTGATCCGAATACTCGTGTCGATGTCTCCCTCCTCAAGTATCTTACGTGACTCAGATGATCTTCTTCTTGCTAGTGAAAGGTGAGCAAGCGTTCTAAATTCTTTGTTTTCGCTCTTAGTAAAATCAGTGAGATCCGTTTTTGTTCCCCATAATGCCAATCCAAGTAAGATATTCCGAATGACTGAAGGGGGATGATCAGCTCTCAATTCGTCAATAAATTTTCTTTCTAGTTGCACTAGATTAAGATCCACAGCCTTCTTGTAGGCCATTGCTCTAACTCGTCTGTCACGGTCATCAAGAGCTTTGATGATTATATCTGACCCTTCCTCTCCTAATTCTCCAGCTCTGTAAACTGCATAGAATCTAACATTCTCATCAGGATGGTCTTTGACCATTCTCATCAATTCAGGAAGTGCATCAAGTTTCATAATTTCAGCGTAGGAGTGAACTGCAATCTCTCTGACATTTGATTTCTCATCCTCCCATATAGCCTCCAGTACAATATTGGCAACCTCTGGATTTCCATACTCGCCTAGATCCGCAGCTAGTTTGACTCTCTCACTAGCATCAATTGCATTTCTTAGTCGATATGCCATTTCTAAGATTTGATCTTTGTCCATAGATTTCTAGTGTACAACGAATTTATATTTAAGACGATAATTATCCAGACCTAGCTTTCTTTTCACTCTGCCCAAACTTCCTCTCTAATCCTTTGCTAAGTCGAATTATATTATCATTGTGCTTGTAGTAGATCAGGACAAGAAGTACAATTCCCATTGCAATATATGGGAGACCACTATGGTAATCAGTCATCTTTTCACTGATTGTTGATGCACGTAATGCAAGTACAAATTGTATTACGACTATAGCAATCAGGTTTCCCAAGCTTGTGAATCTTGTAGTGCTAACCACCAGTAACCATACAAAGAGAAGAATACCAAAGATCTCAGGACTGATGAATAAGAACACACCTGCAGTTGTCGCGCCTCCTTTCCCTCCTTTAAATTTGAGGAGTGGTGAGTAGCAATGGCCGAAGACAACAGCTAGTGCTGATCCGACCACAATCCAATTTGGATCAGCCCATACATCTGAGTATGCTCCCGTTCTGGTATAGTACGCTGCTATTGCTACAGCTAATGTACCCTTGAAGAGATCAAATAATCCACTGAATAAACCTACTTTGAATCCCATAATTCTGGCGGCATTTGCTCCACCCGCATTTCCGGAACCTTTTTTCGTGATATCGATCTTGTAGATAAATTTTCCAATTAGGTATGACATTGAGATAGAACCTATGAGGTATGAGAGAAGAATAATCGGTATTCCGAAGTACACAATCTACCATATCACGAGGTGATTTGAAACTTACTCCAATCCAATAAAAAAATAGAAATAATCTGAATTGATTTAGCCCAATTTTTATTGTCTCAATAAAAAAGTCATCAATGTCAAAGGAATTTGTAACAACAGAAAATGCTCCTTCTGCAATTGGGCCATACTCCCAAGCTATTAAGGCAGGTGGATTTCTCTTTGCAAGTGGACAGGTAGCCCTCGTTCCAGGGGATACCTCGAAGAAACTCAACAATCCAGATATTAAGACTGAGACCAGACAGGTACTCAACAATTTGAAAAGTGTTGTTGAAGCGGCAGGTACATCGCTTGAATCTGCAGTAAAGATGACTGTGTTCATGAGCGATATGAACAATTATGGCGCTATCAATGAGGTCTACGGAGAATTTTTCAAAGATTCTAAACCAGCAAGAGCCGCGGTAGAGGTTTCTGCGCTCCCACTTGGCGCAGGCGTAGAAATTGAAGGAATATTCAAACTCAACTGAATATCATCTAATAGAGAGAGCAGAAGTTCAGACATAGAACTTAGAATTAATTAAATAGAAGTGTTCAGAGTACTTTGCATGACTAGAGAAGCAATGATTCAATATTTGAAGAAGCACTCTGCAACCGCTCAAGGTCTGGCAACTGAATTTCAGCGAAATTTGAAAGCTGTCGAGGAGGATGTAGCTCACATTCGCACCTCCATCCGAGATGATCCAGATTACAGATTGATGATAAGACCACCTGTGTGCGAGATGTGTAATTACACTTTTACTGCAAGCAATTACAAGACACCTTCAAAGTGTCCAGAATGCAAAGGTGAGAAAATCAAACTTGCACGTTTCAAAATAGAAAAGAAATAGGAAGTTCAAGTACATTTGTGATTTCTATCATTCCAGTTCTGGATTTTCCTCTCGTTCAATCAGAGGATGAATTCTGGGCGTCGTTGATCTCTTCTCTCAGGGATGAAATTCAAGACGGTGATATTTTGGTTCTTGCCCACACTCCTTATTCCCGTGTAGCAGGTCCAATCTACAAAATTGAAGATATTGTCCCAAGTGCTCAAGCATTGGAGATTGCATCCCAAATTCACAAAGATCCAAGAAAAGTCGAGATTGTTCTAAAGAACAGCACCGAAGTTGTCAAGGTGGGAAATGGTGTAATAATTACCAAAAGCAAGGCTGGAATAATCTGTGCCAATGCTGGTGTGGATGAGTCGAATACTGGGATAGGCTATGCACTTGGTATTCCTGAAGATCCGGATGTACTTGCTCAAAAGGTCAGAAGTTACATATTCTCGAAGCTTGGAGTCCATCCAGCAGTCATAATTTCAGATACGGTCGGTCGTGCTCTAAGAATCGGAGCAGTGAATATTGCAATTGGTGTAGCAGGAATTGATCCACTTCTTTCTAAAATTGGATCGCACGATCTTTTTGGCTATGAACTTAAGGTTACACGAACTGCGATTGCGGATGAGTTAGCATCTGCTGCCGAATTGTTGCAAGGGCAGTCCGATGAAGGGATTCCACTAGTGATAATTCGAGGTTACAAGTATGTCCGTAAAGAAGACAGTACCGCACGGTTGCTCAATAGACCTGACGATAAGCGACTGTTTCGATAGTTTTTAACGCTCAGCTACAAGCATTACATGTGCAGTTCAAGTCAACGGAGATTCCGATTGGTGGTTTTCAGACCGACTACAATGATGCAAAATATGTTGTATTTGGCGTTGAGTATGACAGAACGGCATCATATAGAGAAGGGTGTGGAATGGCACCTGATGTCATTCGAGAAACTGCTAATAACTTGGAGACCGTAGATATGTTCACTTCCAACGACATTGGACTTATGGATATTTATGACATGGGAAATCTTCAGTTTACCAATCGCGAGGATCTCTTTCAGTCAATCGGAGAAGTTCTTACTAAGGTCAGAAAAGATTCTAAGATCCCTCTAATACTTGGTGGGGAACATACTATAACTGCTGCCACTGGTCATAATTTCAAAGATTCACTGTATGTAATGCTTGATGCCCACTCAGATTTACGTGAGAGTTATGATGGGAATAGGTGGTCACACGCATGTGCTGCACGTAGACTCCTTGATATCGTAGATACTAAGCAATTGGTACAATTTGGAATACGAGCTTTATCCATGGAGGAGAATGAGTTTGCGGAGAGCAATAATATCATTCGTTTCTTCTCTCATAATCACTCAAAGGAGAAGGCGAAGAAAATAGTAGAGACCGTGAATAAACTAGGTGAAGTCTATGATGGAATCTACCTCACTCTTGACATGGATGGTTTTGATCCCGCCTTTGTTCCAGGGGTTGGGAATCCAGAACCACTTGGTCTGACTACAAGGGAGGTTTTCTCCATAATTTCTCAGATCAAGAATATCGTGGGTATGGACATCACTGAGCTTAACCCCAAATATGATAGTTCTGGATCTTCGCAAGTTGTCGCAGCTCGACTTGCCATGCACCTTCTTAGTCGGTAGATCTGTAGACAAGCCTTCCCTCAATATATGTCATTAGGACCATATTTCTGGCATCCAATGGGTCTCCTCCAAAAACAAGAAAATCTGCGTCCTTTCCTACTTTGAGACTTCCAACCTTATCATCAACCCCAAGCACTCTTGCTGGATTAATTGTTATTGTCTCCAATGCTCTATCCTCAGGAAGACCGTCTCGTACGGCAGCTATCACATTGTCCCTAAGAGCGTAGATCGGAATTACAGGAGCATCTGTTGTTATACACACTCTGACATCTTCTTTCATCATTATTCCTGGAGTTTTTCTACTTCTGTCTCTCAGTTCCAGCTTACTTCTTGAGGTGACCAAGGGTCCAACAACGACAGTCAGACCTCTAGATGCAATATACTCTTTAATTTTATGGGATTCGGTTGCGTGATCGATGACCAGATCGTACCCAAATTCGTCAGCCAACCTGATAGCTGTTCTAATGTCATCTGCTCTATGGCTATGACACCGTACAGGAATCTCTCTTCTAAGAATTCGGTTCAGGACATCTAGTTTGAGATCCCGCTTGGGTTTCTTGGCACTTTCACTCGTACTGATTTTTGTTTGGTACTCTTCCCATTCTTGGGCATAGTCGAGTGCTTGGTAGAATGCTTCTCTGATGAGGAATGCATTTCCCATCCTTGTTGTCGGAGCCCTATTCTTCTCAGATCCCACTCTCTTGGGATTCTGCCCAAGCGCCATTTTTACTCCAACTGGTTCTTTGATGATCATATCATCCACTATGTGACCTGTAGTTTTCAATGCTGCAAATTGACCACCGATGAGATTCCCAGATCCAGGAGTGATCCCTAATGTGGTTACTCCTCCTTCACGGGCATCTTGGAATCCCATGTCCTCTGGAAATATTGCATCGAGGGATCTCAGATGGGGTGTAATGGGGGTAGACATCTCATTTCCATCTGCACCATCTTTTCCAGTAGCCTCTTCCCAGAGTCCTACATGAGAGTGTGCATCAATGAAACCAGGAGTAATTACCTTCCCTTTGCAGTCTACTATCTCACAATTCGAGGTTTCAATATCAGTCCCAAGTGCCACAATTACCCCGTCTTCTACGACTATAGTTCCATTTTCTATAGGTTCAGATTCGATCGGTAAAATTCTTGCACCAACAAACGCAGTTTTTGACATTGAGAGAAAATCTAGTCTGGACTCTATTAACTTACTCTCTAGCCTAATAATTTGTGATGTGAATCTTTCTCGTTTCTGTAAGTTCCTGATATATCCTGTTAGTTCCTGTGAAAGTGAATCATGACCCACCTATCTTCGATCCTCTTGAATATACGTGTCTCTGATACCTTTCCAAGTTTGAACTCTCCCTCGCCGAATCTCTGAAGAACCATGTTGTATGCAGCATAAGCAGTATCACCCAGAACTCTGATTGTGGGATCTAATCTCAAAATTGTACTCGAGACTACTGTCTGACCTTGCCATGAAAAATTCATGGAATTGGCGCCCTCTAATTTGTAGTCCACTGCTCTCTGGCTCGAAACAAGTCATATCCTCAGTTGTGTACTTGGTGTAAAATTCCACATCTCCTTTCCTGATAGAGTGAAGAAGAGCAATCAAAGTCTCATATACCTCTTTTTCTGACGGATCCATGATTTTCTTAGAAGCTTACGCCCAATAAACTATTCCTTCTCTGAGTCCATTGATCCAGTCCTTCAGGTTTCTCAGGATATTCATTGTAATGTTTTGAAACCTGTTCAATCTTATTAAACGCTTTTGCGATCTTAAAAAGGGGAGAGAGATTTGGTAAGAATTTGAGAGCTTTCTTAATCTTTGCCCCAAGTGAGAATTCAAAATTCTCGTCAAGAAATAATTGTTCAAGTTCGTCCTGGGTAAGTACGTTCTTTTTCAAGATATGATTGATTTTCCTAGGACCGAGTTCTATCATCAATTGCTGGACCACATAACTCATCGCTGAGACCTTACCAATGCCATGCATGGTCTCAAGATTCATACTCCATAGATCCTCCGCTCGATACGATCCTTTCTCCAATGCCTCTAAAGCAGCCTTTCCAGCGTAGTAGCCTGATATTAGAGCGGGTCCATGACCCTCTGCTGTTGTGGGATCGACGAAACACCCTGCATCTCCAACAAGGATAGCTCCATTAAATACAGCGGATGAGAATGGGATTCTTATAGGGATCTGACCTCCTCCAGAATGGATGACGGTATAGGTATCTGGAGGATACATCTCATCGAAAATGCTATGATAGATATCCTTGAGTCCCATTCCTTCTTGATATGGGACATTCTTCGGCCAAGTTATTCCCAAATTGAGTCTTTTAGAACCAGAGGTAAATATCCAAGCATATCCTGGTATCGGAATATCCTCCCTGTACCATAGAATTATCTCGTTGACAAGTGGATGTTCTTCCTCAAACTCGACAATCTCCCTGTAAGAAGCGACAATTGAATCATCCGGAACCTCGTACTCGGTACTCCTTTTAATTTCCGAAGGAATATTTTTTCTTACAGTCGCCACAAACCCAGAGGCATCTATGACAATTTTTGCTTTGATATCCCTTACTTTCTGACCATCCCGAACTCTCACTCCGACAATCTGATCTCCTTTTACCAAAAGTTCACGTACAGGACTTTCACCCATAACTACAGCTCCCTTCTTCTCTGCTTGCCTTAAGAGCCGCTGACCATATTTGTGTCGATCTACCAAAAACGCAGGTGTCTTTGCCTTCAACTTCTCGTCTAATTTGATTGAAGTAAAAGAAAGATAGTCAATAGGTGATTTCAATTCTTCACCACTGGGAGGTGGTATTCCAATATCCTTCATCATGAGAGGCGCTGGTCTATCCAAGGCTTCCCCGCATGTCTTGTCCCCTATCTTTTCCCGATTTTTCTTATCCAGGATTAAGACACTTTTTTCCCCTTCAGCAATTACATAAGCTGCCAACACTCCTGCTGGTCCCCCTCCTACTATAACTGTATCGACAGATTTTGGATAGTCCACAATGAGCTATTTGGCTTAAGTTTTTGAAGATTTGGAGTATGCCAAATTCTACCAAATCATCTGGTACTTGTGTCTTACGTCACCCTCTCCAATAGAAAACTCCACAATCGCTCCATCTGCTCTCTCGTGTCTTCCCGTTATCTGAGCGACGCAATGAACAAGCTCTGCTGGTTCGATTACTTTCGGGTGTATTTGAATAAAATTTGAGGGTTGAGGATGCTCTTGTTCCTCAAGATAGGTAATTTCACAGGAATGTAGTTTCAGAGGATTAGGAAGTGTCATTACAACGAATCTCACAGATGTTACCACATCCTCATCATCGTATAACAGTGGTCCAAGTTCATGAGGTCTAATTGCAATAATTGAATTGGGAACATCAAAGTTGGCAAAAAGTGTGTATACAACAAGGATTGGGATAATTACAAAATAGATGATAGAAGGCAGTGACATGCCGGAGAAAATGTAGAAAATGAAGTTTATTTCGAAAAGAAGGAACAATCCAAAGGTAAAATCGTCAAGAGTATCTGTCATCCACTGGAAATATCTCGAGTTCCATGCGAGATTTACCTGTTTCATCAATCGCTCATTCAAGGTGTCTGGAACCTTTTTACTCTGGTTCCAATAGCGTTCGATAGTCTGGGCAATAGTATCAAATTCATCCATGACGTATCCTTCATTGTCAAGAACAATTCTGATATCACTTAGTCCAGTTCTGACAATTCTTTTCCAAGTTGTATCAAGAATGAGGACAACCATCTTGTCCTCTTCAAAGATCTGGACATTCACTACCTCCTTCCAAGAGATAAAATGGGGTAAAAACCAGTAGCTTGGGACGGTAATACCTTCTTCACCTATTCCAACCTTTGACATACTCAGGAATCGAAGAACTACAAGTATCATGGCTATGGCAGAAATAATTAACTCGGTAAGTCCTCCAGATCTGAATATGGCAAGTCCAAATGAGATGAATGCAATGAGGAAAAGAGTGTATGAGACAATCTTCGTGTCAATCCCACTGGATCTAATCCAAATGATAGAAGGGGGTTCTTTTATGCCCTCTCCATCTGTGGGGATCATATTAGTTAAACTCATTCATAAGAATAGGAGATCCACATTTTTTAACAGTAGAGATTATTTCTGCTATCAATAGATATTTGGTCGAGATTTCATGGCTTATCCCTCGTTAATACCGATAACAATTTAATAAGAGCAGAGGTGAGAGAAGTGAGATAAAAGAAAATGAAGGTTACAACACTTGTAATTCAAGTTAGTCTCATTTTAACTGCTGTTTCTTTGATTATTATGGGATTAGCGATTAATGAGATGAATATCTATGAAGTTGCGAATAATGCCAGATCTGTTGGACTGAAGGCATGGAGAGAGTTACTTGCTCCATACATTTCAGGTCTTACAGAACCTGGGCAATAGGAGAGGTAAGAATGGCAACGGCAGTTGATTCCCCTCTATTCGTTCTGAACAATTGGTTCAGATCTCTTGGGCAGAAAAGAATTAGAATTGTCCGACTTATTTCCCAAATTACCTTCCTTTTTGTTCTCAATGGAACATTCATTGGGCTTTCGAGGATACCTGCCCCTCTACCTATTCAACTTCCTGTTGGCTCACCTTTCGTCGTTGCTTGGGGTGGCTTTCAGGCAATGCAGTACGTAATTTCTAGAGGTCAGTTTCCCTTCCTCGTCCTGGGGGTATTTTTCCTTACAGGTGCTACTTTTGGACGAATGTTCTGTGGATGGGCCTGTCCTGTTGGATTCTGGCAAGATCTTATGTCTTGGCTCCCTATTCCAAAGGTAAAGGTTGGAAGGACAGATAACAGAGGACTGGTCTTCTTCGCATGGTCATTAGTTGTTATTTCAATTGCAGTTCTTGGTATCTCTGGATTGGAAAGACTGGGTGGAACAAATGTTTCTCCAGACGCAAGAAACCAGATGTTCTTCGACTCCCTTGACCCCATGGGTTTTCTCTTTGGAACATTATATTACGCATTTTCATGGGGAAATCTTACACTTGACGGAAATTTCATCTCATCACTTGACAATGTTGATTGGTGGGTTCGTATCAAATTAATTATTCTCATCATCATGGCATTTGTCTCCATAAAAGTCCCAAGAGCATACTGCAGATGGATCTGTCCTACTGGTGCTATTCTAGGTGCTTGTTCGCGATACAGTGTTCTCACTGTTAAAGTTAATGAAGATGCAAGTAATGACGAATACAGCTCATATGCAGCTGCGTGTCCAATGGGAGTCAGTGCTTCAGAGTTTACTACAGAAGGAATAAATGACTCATTATGTACTGCATGTGGAAACTGTATTGATGCAAATCCCGACTCCCTCTCATTTGGGATTAGGGAGTAATCTCCCTCGCTGTATTCACCGAAGCTTTTTAATTATCTTAATCTCTATGAAGTCTGTATAAGGAGTCAGTAGAAAATGGCAAGAATTCCTGATAAGATTAGTTTCTATTGTAAAAAGTGCTCTACGCACAGAGTCGGCAAGGTCAAGCAAGAGAAGGGTGGAAGAAGATCTGGTGGTCTCAACTGGTCTCACAGAAGGCAGAAGCATCGTAGAAGAGGGCATGGTAACCTAGGTAGATATTCCAAGAAGCCAGTTACAGCAACAAAAATGAGTTCTAAGACTTCAAAGAAGATTGATCTCAGAATCACCTGTCCAGAATGTGGTAAGATCGCAGTGATGAACAAGCCTAGAGCTAAGAGATATGAGATATTCAGAAAGTTGTAGAAGTTTCTTAAGAATGATTTAAATTAGGTCAATTTCCTTGCCATTAGAGGAATATAAAATTGAGCGTCATGTCTAATATAAAGAAAGATTTCAAAATCTTCTTTTCAAAGTACTCTGAACAGGATCCTGTCCTTAGGACTTTGGATCTTTATTCACTAGCAGGTGTGGTAGTATTTGCAATACTGTTCCTACTTGCGAGAATTATTGATGTAACCACTTCACCAGCAAACGCTATTTCCCTAGTAATACCGTTGGTGATTGCAGGATTGATTTTTGGATTTAGATCCAAACTCTCTGAGGGCAAGGTTGATGGCACATCAATGGCAAAAACCTTCTTGACCTATGCAGGTGGCATATTCATCATTGTACTCATACCTATCCTTTGGACTCTATAAAATTTGCATTAGACGAAATCTCTTCATTTACCTTTAATAATCTCAACGAGTGAAGAAGAATATAAATGGAAGATCAGAGTTACGTAAAGGTTCTTGAATACCGGAAGCGGAATGCGATTCTATCGTTCAATACATTATTTTTCCTTCTCACCGAGATTATTCTTGTGGGTATGACCATAATTATTGGATTGTTGACCAAAGATGGGACGACAGCTACATTCCTGTTCGTTGTAATGATCGTTTTTATCTTTGCATTTACTACTGTCTTTATTGACACGTTCTTCAATCTGAATCTCTTCTATCCAAAAAGGAATACGATTGGGATTATTTTTCTGATGTCAGCAGTAGCTGTAGTTTCAGTGCTCATCAGTTTGGATTTTATTGGCTGGCTGTTTGTTAATCAGAATGGTGAGACCGTCACTACTTTTCTCTTTGCAACATTACTCATTGATGTCTTCATGAGTTATTACTTCCTCTATCAGGCCAAATCTATTGGTGAAGATAAGAGCCTTACCGGGAAATTTGAGGTAATCCGGGAGGAATTAAAACATAAACCTCTCTCCTCTCTTGGATTGAATGTAAGCATTGAGAGAGCATTGAAGTGGCTCCAGTATGAGCAGGGAGAAGAGGGATATTGGCATTATACTACTCCCCTCTATGAAACTGCAGAGATTCTTGAATCGATGTTTCGCTTCAAGAATAATCTGTCATATCAGTGGCAGAGTATTTTCAATGGAGTAGAGGAGACAAGAACTGCGGAACAGGTCTTTTACAATGTATTGGATGCTAATAACACGAGTATGTTCTCTGAGAACTACTTCAATCTGTATCCGAGGAAAGTTATTGGATTTATCAATGCATACATACAGAATCCAAAGGTCTCATCGGTAGAGAATGCAATCGAAAAAATACGGACATTCACTCCAGTTGAGGATCAAAGGTATAGTGAATTACTGAAGAAGACTGCAGAAGTCAGCGCTTGGGATTTCATTACTGAATTGGAAAAGGGGTCCTCTGAGCCCGATTTTGAAATTCCTCATCTGCTAGTTTTAGGACAGATTGCAACCCTCAGAATGGAGAATACATACGCACAGGCAATAGCTGATATAATCTCCGAGACCTTCAATATTGTATTAAGCAGAGCTACCACAAGATTCAATATGCGTGGGGAGAAACAAGATGTATCTGATTTGGTACTAGGTCTTATGTACAACTCCTTGATCGAGATGAGAGAGTACAATCGCTTCATGTTGAAGAAATTGGATGACATGGTGAAGGGTAAATTAGCACATATCGAGCCAGAGTCACCTGGAATTCCATCTATTATACTTCCTGATTTGGAAGTTCCTACATCCCCTGAAGTCCCACAAGGCGATCCTTCTATTCCTGTTATTCCCAATATAGAAGACTCATCTAATAACATGGTACCCAATTTACCTAACTTAGAAGACACTCCCCAAGAATCAGAAGATGTAAATGACCGGAAATTGTCAATAGATCTCAGGCTTGGGCTTGCAAGAAAACACATATTGAAAAAGCAGTCGTTTGACGGTGGATGGAGTAGTGATGCACTTACTACAGCTGAATGCTTATTTTCTATCGCACATAATGAGTCAGTTGAATCTGAAGCGATTAAAATGGGTGTCAACTTCCTCTTAGCCATCCAGAAATCAAATGGATCTTGGAACGATGATTATGTAGTAACTTCACGTGTACTGAGGACTTTGATGTCAATCAACAAGCGGGTAATGGTGCAGTTTTGATTTGGATAGAGTTATACCTCACTCTCTTGACCCTTGCTGGATTGACGATTAATGCATATAATGATATTAAAACTCGTTATGCTTCATTGAGAGTATGGATGGTACAAATTTTCGGATCGCTAGTGGGAATACTCATCTACCAAATTACAGATGGATTTGATTTCATTACCTTGATCACTATGTCGATCAATATCACTTTAGGTTTCCTCATCTTTGTCCTGACCCTATATATGGGATTGTGGGGTGGAGGTGATGCAATTGGGATACTCGCTCTCTCATTCTCAGTACCGTTCATTTTCTCATACGTACCAATTCCAGATACGTTCTCCTTCTTTCCTCCTATTATCTTTCTTATCACTAACCTAATCTTAGGTATCCTGCTTTATGCGACTTATTTTCTTGGGTACAATCTCTGGTTAAAGATAAGAGGAACTAATCTCTTCTTAGAGACTCAAGGAAGTCTCGTTGCAAAAATGGTGCTTCTGATAACATCCAAACAAATACCGCCAACTGAAATTAAGGAAAAAATGTTCTAAGATCCGATGGAGGATTACACTGACGAAATATGGAAAATCAAGACATCATTCTTCATACCAGACCTAGATGACGATGAGTTGGAAGAATTGGAGCAAAGAACTAGACTTCAAGTCAAAGGTGATGCTCTTCAAAGCTCCCGTAGTTACATCTGGCACAGGTACCAAGTTCCTGGAATTGTTGCATTTCTTCTTGGATTTGTCTACTGGGTACTCATTGGATCTCCTCTCGTCATTTATCTAGATTTGATCTCTTAATTTGAACCAATTCCTATTATTTATCAAGCGAGGAAGTAGGATTCATATGTGCATCTAGCAGCAGTTCTTCTTTCAGATACCATAGAAGGACTAATAATGCAGACAGAAATTGCAATACAGAGAAATGCGACTCTCCTTGAATTTCGCCTTGATGCACTAAAGAATCTCAGTTATGCAAGTCTAGCAGACTTATTTTCTAAAATCCAAGTCCCTAAAATTGTGACTTACAGATCCACATGGAATAATGGCAGATCTACACTTGCGAGGTCAGATAGAGAGGAGCTTTTGCTCACTCTTTCTGAGATGGATATTGATTTTATCGACTTCGAGTATCCACATGATATGGCACTTGTCCCCAAAATCCCCGACAATGTCAGAATTGTTCTAAGTTTTTTTGACTTTGAGGGACTTGCAAAGATTTACTTTGAGACTATTGAGTCAATTATACAAACTTATCCAAAACTTATCATTAAAATTGGTGCAACTCCTGTAAATATTTCAGATCTGAAAGTTCTCTGGAGATGGGCCCATATTCTTCGGAAGAATAATATTGATCACATTGTTTTCGGGCTAGGTCAAATTGGTCAGATCACTAGGATAAAAGGCTACGATCTGGGGAATGTATGGGCATACGGGCAGATTGATGAGAAAATCGGAGAACCTTTCTCTCCGGGAATGCTCAGGTTGTCTGTCATAGAGAGATCTTTAGATCCAGAAACTATAATTGTTGGACAAATAGGAACCAAACATTTCAGGTACTATTCTAGGGGAGTAAGATTCCTTTACAAGCTCATGGGTAAGAAAGCAATAGCTCTGAACATACCCCTTGAGTATGAGGCAGAGATGGTTGGATTGCTCAACTGGATTAAGGATGGACTATTTGATTATCTCATTGTGGAGGATAACTGGTCTGATATTCTCGTTAGTTACTTAGATAGTGAAGATATATCAGTCACAGAAACCTTTCGATGTAATCTCATCAAAGTGGTAAACAAGGAGCTTGTAGGGTATAATACTGAATATTATATTATTCAATCCCTTGTGGAGGATTATATTCGTGAAACTCTCCCTCCTTTTGTCTACATTGAAGGGGTGAATTCTATCGGAAAAGCAGCGATAGGATACTTCCTCTCTATCAATTCCGAGGTTACAATTCGGAATAGAACATCCAGCAAGACTGAGAATCTCATGAGGAGGTATCCAAAACTCATCAATAGCAAGAAGTCGTTAATTCAAAATTACGATATTCTCGTAAATTGTATCCCGTTCGGTCTCCCTGGACTTCCAAAGATGACACCCGTTCCTCTTTCTATCCTAAATAATCTTCGACTTGTAATTGATAGTGTCATTGCTCCAGATGAACTTCCATTATTCATAGAACAAGAGAATTTCAATTTTGAGTATGTGGACGGTAAGGAGGTCTTCATAGATAAATTACTCGAAATAATAAAAATTGTTAATGGTCAGACTCCACCAAAAGCTTCACTTGATGCATCCATCCTCTTTAGAGATCTATGATGCAATATCCTCAGAAGTACCCTCTTCTTCCTCAAATGTCCATGACTCTGGAGGAGGAGTAATGAGAAGGGTATATCCAATCCAACCAAGGATCGCAAGTAAACCGGTAGCTGCAGCCCAAATTGGGAGTGACAATGCCCAATAAACCGGAGTGTTAATGAATGGTACTGAGTTGTACTTGGAGGGATTAATAATAATCTCCAGAATAAGGAACCAGGTTTCTGCTACTATTCCTGCTAGAGATAGTAAGAGCATGATGAATCCAAATATCTGATCGTTTTTCATCAAGTTAATAATATTAGGTGAAATAAATACCTTGCTTTCAAGTATAGTTGAAATAAAAGAATTATTAGTTATCGTTGAAGACTTCTCCTTGCTCCAAAAGAATCTTCAATTCTTCTAAATCAAGTCTTTTACCGTCATTCATCTTCTTCTTTAGAATTGCAGTTGTCGCCTGAGTTTCTTTCCTGGCTTTGATTTCTTCCTCTTTACGCCTCTTTTGACGTTCTGCCATTGTTTCCTCTCCAAGTTCCTTCCGGACGATGTCAGCTTCTTTGGAAACTGCTGTGATCTGTTGTCTAATTTCTTTGATAGTTGCAGAGATTTCTTTTACTTCATTGTGAGTCTCATCAGCGTCAGATCTCAGTTTCCTTGCCTCATTGATGTACTCAAGCATCTGGTCGTGATGTGCCTGTGATTGTTCAGCTAGTTCTTTCACCTTTTTATGGTGCATCCTAGCATTGTCCCTATGAGCTTTCCACTTGTCATTGATAGCTCGGATCTCGGTCTGTTTCTCTGAAGCAACTTCGAGGCTTGAAAATTTCTCATGAAGTGATCTCAACTCATCGATGTAATCTTCTTCCATCTCCTTGGTAAGTTTTGCATCAGTTTCAATTTTGAATTCAATCTCAACGATCCTATCTGCAGTTCTCTTCAGATTTCTCTCACCACCATGAATACCTTTGACCTCTGCTTTCAATTCTCCAAGCTGTTTAAAGATCTTATCAGCATCTTCTTGGCTCATCTTTCGGAGTTCTTTGTTCAATTGAACTTCCTTGTTGATTTCGTCTCGAGCTTCTTTCTACTCTTGCAGCGTCGAAAAGTTCTCTGACTTTTTTATTCAATTCATCACGAGCGGTTCTTCTCGCATCTCTTTCTTTCTCGTGTTCCCTAACCTGAGTAATGAGATTTTTTCTCTTCTCTCGTAACTCGTTTAGTTTACCACGACTTGTCTTGTCTTTCTTAACTGTAATCTCTGCAGACAATTAGTTCACCTTCTACAGCCCTTTCTGCTGCTCTCAATCTTGCGATTGATATTATTTTCCCCCTCACTGAGGATCAATTATCCTCTAAAAGCACTAAACCATCATCTCTCACAATCAATATAAATAAATCTGTATAAAACACTTTTGTGGGTTAATTGGTTAAGGTGACAATCGATTCATAAGTCTCGGATAAAGCGTAGCATCTCTAATGTGCTCCAAATCCAAGATCCAAACTAGAAACCTCTCCAAACCAAGTCCAAATCCACTGTGGGGAACAGAGCCATATCTCCTTAGATCCATGTACCAATAATATTCATCTGGACTTACTGGAGGATCCATTTTTGCCATTCGATCTATCATGCTTTCTATATCCGTCTCCCTTTCTCCACAACCAATTATCTCTCCGAGATTTGGAAAGATAAAATCTGCAGAATTGGTGATGCTTGGATCTTCCTCATTGATCTTATGGTAAAATGGTTTCATACTTGTCGGAAAATGCTCCAAGATAATAGGAACACCATAGTAGTTGACAAGATCCCTCTCTGGGGCGTCACTGATATCTTCTCCATACTCAATTTCATGACCGAGTTCCTTGAGTTTCTCGATTGCCTCGTTGTAAGCTACTCGTGGGAATGGCTTGCTAGGAATCTCAACTTTCTTCTCAAAAAGATCTAGAATATCACTGTCATTCTCTTTGATCTGGGTGATCATGTAGATAATATAATCCTCAAGATAGTCCTTCAATCCCTCAAATTCCATGAATGCGTACTCACCTTCAACATGAGTGTACTCAGTTAGATGCCGTCTTGTTCTACTCTTCTCTGCTCGAAAAGATGGCAGAATACAGAATACATTGCCTAAGGAGTAGATTGCAGATTCTAGGTAGAGTTGGGAGGACTGGGTTAGGAAAGCCTTTCTATCAAAGTACTTGATTTCGAAGAGCTCTGCTCCTCCTTCAGCTTGTGTTTCAACAATTGTCGGTGGAGTAACCTCCTCAGCACCCCTTGAGTAAAAGAATTCTCTGGAATATTTTAGAATATGACTTCTCAGCTTAAGAATAGCTGATGATTTAGGGCTTCTTAGCACAATGTGACGCTTGTTCAATCTCACGTCTATACCTGCATCCTGTGGAACTTGCTGATCGAATTCCTCTTTGGATGGATGAATTACATCGATATCCTCTGCAAGAACCTCGATTCCATAAGGTGCTCTTCCATCTGCTTTCAAGCTTCCTTTGATTTTGAGCGAAGCTCCTCTGTATATCTTTCCAAGTGCTTCAAACTTATTTTCTGGTAGCTTATTCTTTTTGGCGGTAACCTGAACGATCTTCCAAGTGGAACCGTCAAAGAGCTCGATGAAAGCCAATTTACCTTGTTTCCTGAATTGCCAGACCCATCCTTCCAAAGTAACGGGTACTGGGTCTTCTTTTACCATATCAATAAGTTCTACGATCCTATTCACTATCAACCACGCTATTATGTCGGTTGATCCCTGCTAAAACATCAGAGTCCTTAAATTGATCGATTAGTATTTGAGTTTCATTTCCAGATGAATGTCTTTGAGGTACTTGGGCCAATATGCAGTAAGTAAAACATGAATGGGAAGTGCGGGGTTTGATCCAAATTTCTTCCACGCCCACTGATCAAATACCCCATAATTTATGTTCTCATGGAGTTCGTACAGCTCTGAGATTAACTCTCTTACAATATGATCTAGTGGAGTATATCTGTACTTCCGTGCACCATATGTCATCACAGATCTTGCTGTGTACTCTCCCACTCCAAATATCTGCTTCAGATTGTCAAATCCTCGTTTCTGGTCTGGATAGTGGGCAAAGGTTCCAATCAGATGAAGATTGTCTAAAGCTGATCTAATATACTCCTCTTGTTTGCCCAAGCGTAATTCAGACCACTCATCATCACTCAAATCAATAAGCTTGCTCCGCTTTGGAAAAACCCAAAGATTCCTGTTCCAAGGAACGGAATCTCCATAGTCCATCAAGAAAGACTCCCTGATTTTTCTGTAGGATGAGGGACTGTGAGTCTGGCTAAGATAAACCCCCATTACAGTCTCCAGCATTGAGGAATTGGCATATAATCGATATCCTTGAATTGAATACAATGCATCCCTGAAAATGACATCATTTCTTGCGATGACCTTGAGAACACTAAATTGGTCGTTGACACCCAGTTCGAATGCTATTCTTTGTTTGACCTCTTCAATCTCCTTGAGATTTAATTTTGATTCACTCTGAATCACTGTTTTCAGTCTTCTAACCATGGGTTCTGATTGAGTGGTTTTCGTCACGACAATAGACCCAGTAGCTAGGCGCATGACCCTCTGCCAGTAACTTTCTCCTGTTGGTGAAAATGCGTAGTTATATGGTTTGTGCAGTGAGAGATCGATCGGAATACTCGCATCATGGTATATAGTTTTCTGCTTAGCTCTCACTGTATTATCTTAAGGAGCATTAGAATATAATTCTTTGTGACTGAACTCTCCAGAGTTGGATACATAGAAGAGAGTATACTTATAATTGCTCTCCTTAATTGGAATATATGAGTACTGACGTTGCCATTGTGGGTACTGGCGTGACGAAATTTGGAAAGCGTAATGATGTGAGCTACCAAGAGCTCTTTGCTGAGGCAGCACATGAAGCAATCAGTGGGTTAGAGAACATCTCTCCTGATACATTCGAAGGTCTTTGGGTCTCTGCAGCGATGCCTGAATTAACTGTAGAGCAGGCACATGTAGGTAATCTTGGTGCACAGATATTGGGTATCAGCCCGAAGATGGTATCTCGAGTCGAAATGGCTTGTAGTTCCGGTTCTTCTGCAATTCGGAATGCATGGGGTGCGATCAAATCTGGAATGATAGATACCGCCATTATCGTAGGTTTGGAGAAGATGAATAACAATCCTGTTCAAGCAAATCGTGGACTTCTCTATGTACCTGATGTCACATATGAAGGAATACATGGTATAACTGCCTACAGCGGCTTTGCTCTCGCAGCTCAAGAGCATATGGAGAAGTATGGAACAACACGTGAACAGCTCTCCTCAGTTGCAGTAAAGAGCCACAGTAATGCAGCAAAGAATCCCAAAGCACAATTTCACTCTATGGGAGAGGTCTCACTTGAGAAGGCTATGTCTGCCCGAATGGTCTCAGATCCTCTGAATTTATTCGACTGCTCCCCATTGACAGATGGTGCAGCAGCAGTTGTTCTAACGAGAGGGGACAAGGCGAAGGAGTTCACAGATCAACCTGTTTGGATCAAAGGCGCTGGTCAGAGGGTTGAACCTTCGATTGGAGTATCGAATATGGATTCAATAACTGATTGGAAAGCAATGAGATCAGCAGTTAATGACGCTTTTTCAATGGCTAATATCTCTCCTTCAGATATTGATGTAGCCGAAACCCATGACTGCTTTACCATCGCAGAGATCATCGAATATGAGATGCTGGGATTGGCGAAGAAAGGTGAGGGGGGAAAATTCATTGAAGATGGAGAATCCTCGCTCTCTGGATCAACTCCAATTAATACTTCTGGAGGATTGAAAGCAAAAGGGCACCCCGTTGGTGCAACTGGAGTGGCACAGATCGTTGAGATCAGTGAGCAATTACGAGGTCAATCAGGTGACAGGCAGGTCCGAGATGCCAAGATAGGAGTCACCCACAATCTCAGTGGATTTGCAACTCATCATGTTGTTCATGTGCTCTCATCAGAGGAGGAATTGAGATGAATTTACTTGATAAGTCACCGTACTATATTGAGGTCAATACCAAACTGGCTCCCTTTTGGGAAGGACTTAATCAAGGAGAATTCAAGACCACAAAGTGCAACTCCTGCAATGCTATCCACTATCCACCGAGGATAATGTGCCCCAATTGCTATTCTGATAATATAGCGTGGATTGAACTCCCCGGTAGTGGAGAAATCGAGTCATTCACCCATGTGCAGATCCCCCCACCTGGATTCAATGGAAAATTTTACCTTGTAGCTGTGAAAATGGATGAATTAGGGAAAACGATTCTTGGAAGGTACACTTCTGAGGAGGAACCTCAAATTGGTCAGAAGGTCACTATGGGTTTTGATCAGATGGGAGAACAGGCTGTTTACGTCTTCAAATCGAGCTAAACTACAAGCTAAACACTGAAGAACCTTCCGACATTGAATCTGAAGTCAAATTCATATCTTTCATTTCCCGCTAAAACATCATAGAGATATTCTTCATCCGCTTTAGTTGGAGGATCAACAAGTTTCTCTGACACGGGAATTCCCTTATTTGCACACAATTGAATCCATTCCTGTGATGCAACTTTGTCTCGTTTTACTCCCGAAAGACCCGCTACTGCATTATACCATGATCTCGCCACTGAATCAGGATTGTAACCTCCACCCCCTAAGGCAAGAACTCTTGGTTTCTCCATAGTTCTCTCTGCTAATTGTCTTACAGTTGATCCAATTGTGTGATAGAGCCCTGAACTTAGCTGCAAATGTCCCAGAGGATCATCTTTATGGCCATCAACTCCAGCCTGCCAGATGACAAAATCCGGATTGTAGTCCTCGAAAATGGGAGGAACAATATCCAAGAATCTCCCTAAGTATGGTTCGTCCCATGTGAATGGCATGAGTGGATGATTAATACTGAATCCTTCTCCACCATTCACTCCTAACTCATCGGAGAATCCAGTACCTGGAAAGAGGTACTCTCCGGATTCATGAAGACTGATTGTCAGCACATTAGGGTCATTGTAAAAATCGAATTGAGTTCCATCTCCATGATGCAAATCTGTGTCAATGTACAGAATTCTTACACCAGGGTCTTTGGATTTCAGCGCCTGAATTGCTACGTTGATGTCATTGTAGTAGCAGAACCCAGATGCCTTGTTCGACCTTGCGTGATGAAGTCCAGCCATTAGAACAAAGGCGAAGGAAAAGTCCTTGTCATACATTGACTGAGCTAGTGAGGTCGTTGATCCGACAATAAACTCTGATGCCTCAGAGACTCCTTTGAAAATCGGACAATCACTCGATCCCAGACCAAATTCAGGTGCCTCACCTTCTCCAATATGCGATAACTCTTCTAATGTCTGTACATACTCTAAGTCGTGAGCTTTCAGTAGAGTATGTCGATCGAATTTACCAGGAAGAACAATCTCAAAATCATCTGAGTTCTGAAATTTCTCCCTAAGTAGATGAAGTGCAGGAAATATCCGGTTAGAATTCATTGGATGATTGGGTCCCAAATGGTATCCAAGTAGTCGCTCATCGACTAGTAATCCAAATTTACGGGCTAAATTCCTTGCCGAAGAATTCACAGAGTAAAATATCATAGAGATATAATGAGTCTTCCTATTGTAGAAAATGGTGTATTGTTTGTATTTCTCTCCAAAAGCTTTTTTGCAATTATCCCACAGTGAGATTGTGGCTCGTGATGACTATCAACTCAAGTTTATTCTTCTTGGAGACGGGAGGGTAGGCAAGACTTCACTCAGGAAGAAATACATGGGAATGGGATTCACTCAGGAGTATCTCAAGACGATTGGGGTTGACATGGCGTATCTTCCTTATCAGTACGAGGAGTTCAGTAGCTCTGTTGTTATCTGGGACATAGCGGGTCAGGACGAGTTCAGATTTGCAAGACAGCTTTACTATGGTGGTGCGAATGCCGCGATATTCGTCTTTGATACGACTAGTGTGCTGGATCTTGACAAGATAAGATGGTGGATGGATGACCTTTTGAAGAAAATAACTCCAAGTGAATTAGAGCCATTCTATCTGGCCATTCTCGCGAATAAAATTGATCTTAAAGATGAGCAGAAGGTTGGAGAACAGGAGATAAAGAATGTCAAATCGATGTTTGAAGATGAGTATCCCCTGCTTACAACAACTTTGTACAAGACCTCTGCATTAACCGGAGAGGGAGTTGATGATGCTTTCAACTGGGTGATTGAGAATACCATTGAATTTATACAATCAAAAGAATAGTCAATAGATTTATGAGGATGAATGACTAACGTATTCTGATGGCAGACCGTTTTACGACCTTCATGAATCATGAGATCTCCAAGGTGAATCTCCATCTACCAACCCAGTTGCTAAATTTGGCCTTAACTGAGAAAATGGAAAATCCCGGATACAGAACTCGTACAAAGCAATTTGTGGGATTTGATAAGGATGAATTGAACTTCATTAAAGAAAATATACCCTCAATGTACTACAGAAGATTTGAGCTACCAATCTACCTGACTCGCAGGAAAAACTTAGGTGCTGGTTTGTACGTGATAGGTGGTTCTGAGGCAAATCTGTACATAATTCAGAAAATTATCAATCCTGAACTGGAGGAATTTCATCTGTGGAGGTTGAAGAAGCATGATGGATTTGAGAGATACATCTACAATTACCAACTTCCTGAAATTCGAAGACGATTGAGGACGACGACTGTTCTGGCATTTGCTTAACAGAAATCATAGCTCAAGGCTAACTACCAATGTCTCACCAGTGTGTGATGAGCTGATAATTCAGAATTTTCATCGAATGAACTATTTGTAAAAAAATGAATTGGTCATTCGCACTACTAACGGAGTATCGACAATTTATCTCACTAATCATCATTATAATGATTGAATCCATCTATCAAATGGAGGAATTTGATCTATACTGGTTCAAGAAGCACGAAAACTTAGCGAGATACATCTACAACTTCCTGAGATTAGGAGAAGATTGAGAACAACAGCACAAGCATTTAGCTAGAAGAAATCATCCAGTGTCTTAGCAGTGAATTTTTCTTCGATATTTTTGCAGGTTTTCCACTCTGTTCGTACAATGTCTGGAAATGACTTAAATTCTTTGTACCAAGCTTCTAAGAATACCTTTGCCTGCTGAGGATATCCAGATTTGAAAGATGGAATTTCAGGATGTTTTCTCTGGAATTCTTTATCTAGTTTCTCAACTATTCGATCCCTCTCTGTTTTCGCAATAATTGAAGCAGCTCCTACAACTGTGTACTTCTCATCAGCTTTGTGTTCAGACACACACTTTACATGTTTGAGATCTCCTGCTACATTCTTCCCGAATCGATCTGCATTCACATCGGCTGCATCTAAATATAGTTCTTTTGCTTCTTTACTGTGCTTCTTCAGAAGCTCTCTGTATTTAATCACCTCTATCTCGTTGAGATTCACGCCACTCTTCATCATCTCATTGATCTCCTTCACCTCCACCACCAAGAAGTCAGATTTGTGAGTGGTATTCTCTATCACTTTACGGAATTTGTCACGTCTGCTCTTGCTCAGTTGTTTCGAGTCATTAACTCCCTGCCTTGCAAGTTCTCCTATCTGTTCTGGAGTTGCAGAGACCAATCCTATCACCATTGGGCCGATAACTGGTCCCCTTCCAGCCTCGTCCATACCCAATATATATTTACTCACAGTTGCTCACTAATAGGATGAAATACAAAGATTGGGGATATAGATATCAAAATACTATCCTGAATTGAGAGGATTTATACACCTACTCCAAACACATTTTGTAGAATGGTAACTCATTATCCAAAAGAAGGTAGTATGATGTATAACATCATGAATTCTAAAGGGCTACCAAGGGACATTAAGAACTTTAAAACAGCGAATAAGTACTTTGTAGTTCCATTATTCAGATTGAATATTCTTCAACTATTTGGTGCAGGTTTCATATTTGTCCTTGTGAGAACCATCGGTCGAAAATCCTTGAAGCGTAGGTACACGCCCCTTGAATATCGCAAGTTTGGTAACAAATATTATCTCTTTGCATCTAGAGGTAAAAAAGCAGATTGGTTCAGAAATCTGAAGGCTCAGCCTGAAGAATTTCGAATAAAACATCACTTCTTCTGGAAGGAGCCAAACTTTCGGGAGGTAGAAAGTACAGAGGAGAAGACGAACTTGTTCAAAGATTACTGTAGCAGGTACAAGATGGCATCAAAATCATTTTTCGGATATGATTCAAAGGTAGATTCTATTGAAGATGGTGATTTTGAGGAACTCTCTAAATTTATTAGGGTGATTGAATTCACTTTTGAGTGAGCTGGATCATCCCTTCTTCAATGACAAAAACTGGTGCATTGGTTCTCAGAGCTCCTTTTCTGAATCGAGTCTTGTAAGCGATGTACCCCTTCTCCTCTAGATAAGAAATTAGATCTCTCATTCTTGGATTATTCGTCCCAATTCTACTTCCAATATACTCTAAGGCATAGTAAAAGGGAATAGGTGGAAGAGAACCTTCTGAGAGAAATTTCTCCATTGCTCGCTTTGATGGAAAATCATAATTCTCAAGTACTTCTAGGGCATCCGTGCACCACTGATTGTCAAATATACTCCCGTTCCAAAGTGGGCCATATATCTCAACTTGATCTGAACAACAGTTCCAAGTCTCATTCTCCTCAATAAATTTATGACTCTGACAGACCTTGCAGGTACCTGCACTGCTAATTTGAGACACCAATTCATTTGCTCGTCCTCTGCCTTCCGAAATTTCAAAGAATATCTTGATGTAATGGTGGGAAGAGAGTGTGAACACTGGTCTCACTCCTTTGTCGAACCTCGCGGCACTTCGGACTACTGCTGCTATCAGTATTCGAGCTGCCGTCTCGTGAGTATGGAAATTATTGAGAGACCGTCCGCCATACTTCCTCAGACTTGCAATTGGATAAACCCCTGCCAATGCCTGCATATCTGTTGCAGTCACACTTATTATTCCCCGATTTTGAGTGAGAGTCCAAAGAGAATCCAAAAATGGGGTCGGTGGTCCAAAGGGATCAAGATCGATCATTTGAAATTTGTAGTGTTCTTCTGCTAGTTCCGAAGCTAAGCTTCTTGCCTCCCTCTTGAATTGAATTATCTTATCTGAATTGATGAGTCCTCGATTGTAACGGGCAAGAAGGGTTGAGGCCTCTCCGAAGTCATTTATTACAACAGACCGAACATATTCTGGCATCTCATTTATAAGTCTGAATGCTCTTACTCCTATTCCGCCCAGAGGTTCAAAGATTCGTAAAGGTCTTTCCTGCTTCTTTGATTGAAGAGCAGTAAAGAGTAGAGAGAAATCTCTGTTTAGAGCCATGACTGGATTGAAAAATGCTGGAGAAGTGTACACCTCCCCGTCAATCATCATAAACTTGGTCTGACACTCCTCTCTCTCAACTAATTTATACTCATTATTCCACTCAAATAAAGCATCTTGGTATCCCCGTATGTCAGAAACTGACTTCATTCTTCTTCCTCGATATTCTTGAAGCCCTTGCAGATGTAGTACTCTTCTGCACTTTGCTTTCGAGTTGCAGGTGGTCTGAATCTCTTTATCTTCTCAAAATGAGGTTTAATGAGACTGTCAAATTCTTGGATTGATCCTACTCTAAATATCTTGGTAACGAAGGTTCCTCCTTCTTTGAGAACTCTCATGCAGGTATCAAACGCCAATTCTGCGAGGAAAATTTGCCTGTCTGAATCCAAAGTCCAGTTACCCGTGACATTGCCTGCCAGATCCGAAATTACAACATCAACACGCTCTGATTGAATTTCCTCAAGAAGGAGTTGATTTAATTCTTTTGAACGCATATCTATTCTGAAGGTTACGATGTTATCCTTGTTGAAAGGCATAATTGGTTCCTTGTCTACTCCGATCACCTTTCCTTTATTTCCAACAAATTCTGAGGCTACCTGCAACCACCCTCCTGGAGCGGCTCCGAGATCAATGACGTGATTCCCTCGCTTGATTATGTAGAACTTCTTCTGCAACTGCTTGAGTTTGTATGCAGATCTAGCGCGGTAACCCTCCTTCTTCGCTTGTTTGTAGAAGTGTTCTTTCTTCCTCTCCTCGTAGAATGACATTCCTAAAAGAGAATTTTATTACCAGGTTATTTAAGGTCATGATATTTTCACTCTTTTGCCGATTTCAGACTAGTGGTTATATACCGATGTGAGAAAGGTCATTTGGTGGTAGTCGTGGAACAACAAAATTCCCCAGATAGGAATGAGAAGGAAATAGCTGAGGTTATATCACCCTATTTCTTCCAGATGCTCAAACGGAATTTTAGAGATGAAGATGAATTTCAGTTATTTGTTAATCTAATAGCTCATTGGAACCTCAAGGATAAGAGGATATTTATCAACGGTCTCCGGTCAATAGCTCTTCAGTTGGAGCAGGATATTGCAACAATAAGATCCGTCTATTCTTGGATGGATAAATTTACAGTGGCTCAGTAGCCATATCAAGTTTGATCTCTGCATCCAGCCACTCTTCAAAATCATCACAGATGGCAGGTGAGACTGGATTCTCAATTCCACATTCACTCATAATTGGACATGTGAGACAAGGTTGTGCATTCATAGGATTCCAGAAGGTATTGTCGGAGTCTACGATTTTGATATTTAATTTCTCATCATCAGTCTGGGAATCTAATGTAAGTATCTTCCCTTCGAGAAGCATTTCCTTGACTTTATTGTGGACTTGTTTGTAATCTCCGTACCTGTCAGTTATCTGCTTCAAGGAAACTACTTCTAAGTCTGATACCAGTTCCAAAATAGAGTACTCCAAATTTTGTTGGAAGGAAGTACTCACTTTGGAGACATCTTGTGAAACTAAAGCTCTTTGAAATTCTGCATAGCTGTAATTTGTCTTTTCATTATAGAGATCAAACTTGTTACTCATAGTGCATCTACCTATCGGTTTCCTCCTTGTATCCTTTCGGCAATATAAGCTTTACGATTCTTTAAACTACAGCTTCCATCTCAACCGAACTCAGAATCCTTACCTCGATATTGTTATAAACTACCCAAATTTCTTTGATGTATGGAAGCAACTGATCTGATCTACGACTGGAATTTCAATGGAAAACGCGTCCCAGATCTGAAACGAATAATTCAGCTCGATGATGAGAGCCTAATAGATGGTTTACAGTCTCCTTCCACCTCAGATCCTCCTCTCGACTATAAACTCGAATTAATTATTCTTATGGAGCAACTCAACATCGATAGTGCTGACATCGGATTCCCAGGTGCATCAAAGAAGATGTATGATGATGTCACAGCTATATCCAAGCTGATAAGAGATGAAGAGTTTAATATTAAACCTAACTGTGCAGCACGTACTGTTGCTGCGGATATCGAGCCAGTTATTGACATCAGCCACAAGGTGGGATTACCAATAGAAGTTGCTGCTTTTCTCGGATCCTCACCCATTCGAATGAGTGTGGAAAATTGGGATATGCAAAAACTGCTCAAACTAACTGAGAATGCCGTGAATCTCTGTATCAAGAATGATGTCCCTTGCATGTTCGTGACCGAGGATACAACCCGTGCAAAACCTGAGGATATAAAGAAAATTTACCTGTCTGCTGTTGAACTCGGAGCCCATGCAATTTGCCTATCTGACACAGTTGGTCATGCTACTCCATCTGGAGCTTATAACCTAGTATCTTATGTCAAGGAGTTCTTGCATGATGAGGGACATGACAATATCAGAATTGACTGGCATGGTCACAGGGACAGAGGTCTCTCAATACCTAATGCTCTTGCAGCAATTGATGCAGGTGCAGATAGGATTCATGGGACAGGTGTGGGCATTGGAGAGAGATGTGGAAATACTCCCATGGATACCCTTCTTGTCAACTTGAAACTTCTCGGATATCCGGGATACAAGGATCGTGATCTCAAATGCCTCTCAGAATACACGAATTTGGTTTCAAAAATGGTTGGAATTCCAATTCCCAGTAATTATCCGGTTATGGGTACAGATGCGTTCAGAACTGCGACTGGTGTTCATGCAGCTGCAATTATGAAAGCTCAGACAAAAGGTGAAATTTGGGGAGATGTAGTCTATTCTGGAGTTCCTGCTGCTGCTTTTGGGAAGCATCAGGTTATAGATGTTGGTCCACTTTCTGGAGTCTCAAACGTCAGATTTGTTTTGAATAATTTGAGGTTGGACAGCTCAGATGAAAATTGTCAGAAAGTACTGAAATTCGCAAAGGAGAATGCAAGAATTCTCAGTCATGATGAAATCAAATCTCTCTTCTAATAATATCTTTTTTTACAAAGACGGTTGTTGGATTTTACACATTGTTCTCAAGGAATAAAAACTGTTAACCTCCAAGTAATTTGTGAAGTTACATCTCAATAGCGAAGAAGTCCTGAGAAAAATCTGTCCACTGAAATGGAATGACCAGATTCCAAATGGTGGATCGGCCATGGGTATCGCAGATATTGATTTCAAGGGACCGGAAGGTATCTCTTCTTTCATAGCCGATCACTTAGATGAGTTTGATAATTACCAAAGTCACGAGGGACTTCCCGGTGCATTGAAAAGTGTACGTAAGTTCTTTCATAAGCTGGGGATCCCTGATCTTGGTCAGGAGGATATTCAGGTCATTCCGGGGACTATGCTTGGTATTTATACAATTATGAAATGGGCATCGGAGAAGGAGGGGGATGTTGTCATTACAAACCCCATCTACCCACCAATACATTTCCACGCGACTGGTGAAGGTAATGCGATCAAGTGGGTTGGAGTAGATGGAAGTGGAAGAATGAATATGGATGAGCTTTCGGAGATTGTGTCCTCGTCTACCAAACTTCTTGCGATCAACAATCCGAACAATCCAAATGGTCTTGTGTACAAGGAAGAAGAGTTGAAACATATTCGTGACTTAGCAGTTGACTATGATTTCACAGTATTTTCAGACGAATTGTACGAACCTCTCAATTTTCAGAGGAATCATGTCTCAATAGGGAGTCTGGAAGGAATGCAGGATAGAATACTGACCCTTTACGGTTTGTCGAAAGCTTACGGGCTTGCTGGATATAGAAGTGGGTTTATGTCCATTCTCCATCCGGATCTTGTCCGTATCAAGGAAATTGTTGAACATTTGCTAGTATCCCCTTCACCGTTTGCTTCTCTCAGTTTAGAGTATGCATTGGATGATTCAAGAGCTGCTGAATGGAGAGAGGCATTTCGAAATAGGATGAGTGAGAATACCTCACTGGCTTGGGAACTCTTCACAAATGCCGGATATGATTGTTTTAAACCAGAAGGAAACTTCTTTGTCTTTCCGAAGATTACTGAAGATGATCAGAAATTTACTGATGAATTACTTAATACTGGAACCCAAGTTGTCCCTGGTAGTCTCTTCGGTCCCGAAGGGAAGGGTCATATTAGAGTCAATGTGGCAACCTCGAAGGAACGGGTGGAATTAGGAATTAAACGTATCATAGAGTTTGCAAAAGCATTTAATTCCTGAATTTATACCGGTAGAGCCACGGTTTCTTGATAAAAAAGTATTTCAACATCGTAACGGGTATGGTCCAAGTATCCATCAAGAGCGAAAATTTGGATATCCTGTCCTCAAAATAAAGGGAAGGAATATGGACGTGCTTAACCTTTACTCCTTTGACCCTTGCTTCGATTAGGATCATTGTCTCCGCTTCGAACCCGAATCTCTTTTGCATGTTAATTGGTGAGAAATCCAAATGTTTTACTGCTGATTTTCTAAAGGCTCTGAATCCATTCTGTGGATCTTCTATATTGTATCCACCATAGAGTATCCATAATCCAAATCTTGAGAGAAGGTTGGAAATATTTCTCAGGAAAGGCATATTTTTAACCCAATCTATTGTGCCAAATCTTGAGGCTATGACCATTCCACAATCCGGATTCTCTTCGAATATTTCCATGAATTTCGATATATATATCGGATTGTGCTGTCCGTCTCCATCAATCGTAAACATCACATCATAGTCAGATTTTAGAAAATACTTAGCCCCAATGTAAAGAGCCATTCCCTTTCCCCTATTTGGCTTGATTCGGATAACTGTGACTCCCTTGGATTTTACAATTTCTGCTGAATTATTCGTAGAGCCATCATCAACAACTACTATTCCATCGACATATGGTCTGACCTTGTCTATCGTGTCCCCTATTGATAGTTCCTCATTATAGATTGGAATAATAGCCAGTTTCCTCATCGAGATAGCACACCTCCTTCGAAGCTAGTTCATAAATAACTTGTGCTCGATCTGCTCAAAATCTCCACTGAGTTACTTCTTTAATAGTTCGGAGGCGATAAGTGCCTCCGCATCGAGTGAATTTCTCACTGATTGTGAGTTCACTATCCCCAAACTAATAATTTTCAGAATGTGCTGTATGATACTGGGGGAATATTTGGATTTTGAAACCTGCAGCCAGAAATTACTACGGCTTTCTTTACTATGGGTATACTCTTTGAATTTAAGATGAATGAAATCAGTTAAAGAACGGATCTCACCACTCTCAATAAACCTCTTGTATCCCAAAATTCGGTACTGTTTATTCTTGGAAGTTCCATAAGCTTCGACAAATCCCAGAGTGGCAGTATCTCTTAGATCGAGTCCCAATGACTTGGAGATTAGGAGGTAAGTATCGTGGCTCAAATTCCTTATCCCCATCACTCTGCAATAGAGATAGAATTTTGTTGGAGCATCCAATTCAAGAGACTCTTTACCGCCAATCAACTCCTCTATAAGAGGTTGATTAGCTATAGTTAGAATCTGATCAAAAGTTACCTCACCCGTAATACTTCGAAGCTCTGCATAACTCGTCAATTCTTGAAGAGCGGGACCAAGAATCACCATCGAGAGGTCACTGTCCTTCAGCCCATACTCCAAGTAGACTGGAATCTTCTCGCGAATTATTTCCACGATTTTATCCTGCAAGTCTTCGATGTATGCCATCCCATTGCTCTCCTCTCGTAATGTTGACAGGATAAGAACGGAGGTCATAAATGAAGCTTTTCCAAGTGCTATCACATTGTCCTTAGATTCTGTGTGGATTGGAAATGTTGCATTGATCTGAAATTCACCCGCTCTCAAGGCGTTTATCACAAATGCCCATGTCTCAAGCTTTCCATGAGCAAAGAAAAGTCCCATCTGTCCATTAGGCTTCATCATCTTCCTGATCTTCTCGAACGCCAGTTCAAGTGCAAATTTCATGTACTCCCCGTCCCTGTCAATATTATTCACAGATAGGTCTTCGTCATTGTGAACCATCTCAGGTAGATAGTCATAAAATTCTCTCAGAATGATACTTTCCCAGGCATAGAAGAATTCACTAAGTTCGGAATATTGTACATCGTCCCCATACGGTGGATCTGTGACTACTAGGTCAAACTCACTCTCAAAATCTAGTTTGAAGACAGAGTTTATTTGCACTTGAATGCTTCCTGGAGTCTCTTTGAGATTTTCTACTGCTGTTTTGATCCCGTCGAGAATGTTCTTCTGAACAATTTGCCATGTCCCCGATCCCTTAGAGGCAAAGGGATTTACCTCGATGTGATCCCATGCCATGCTCGGT
>Ga0114931_10000904_pt1 | contig 37181 bp, 29 predicted proteins | sample 2SBtaG_FD_89579 | JGI IMG/M metagenome (GOLD analysis project Ga0114931, IMG submission 89579) | Deep subsurface microbial communities from Kolumbo volcano to uncover new lineages of life (NeLLi) - 2SBTROV14_V59a metaG | ecosystem: Environmental > Aquatic > Marine > Volcanic | place: Kolumbo... | reverse complement strand
CGTGCCACCGCATCGAGCCCGTAGCTGCTGACCTTGACGAAAGCGCCGCGCAGAAGCTGGATACCGTCGAGCACCACGCGTCCGGGGATGGTCGCCCGATGGGTCGAAAACGAAGCGCGCGACGGCCGCAGCCGCAGCCGGCCACCGTCGCGTCCGAGCGCCAGCGAAACCCCCAGCTTGCCCGCCAGCCGTTGCAGCACGAAGAGATCGAAGTCGACCACATTCCAGCCGGTGAGGATGTCCGGGTCGAGGGCGCGCAAACGGCGCACAAAGGCGGCGAGCAAGGTCGCCTCGTCGGCGAAGGGCATGGCACTACCTGCTGGCGCATAGCCGTCGGGACAGAGCAAGAAAACCTCGTCAGCGCCACAGCCTGAGAGCGCGATCGAAAGCAGGCGGCGGGCCTTGGGGTCGGTCTCGATGTCGATCGACAGCACGCGCAGCGCGGGCGTCCAGTCATCGGGCCTGAGCTCGGGATCCTGGAAGCCGATGACGCGGCCTTCGGCTTGACCGTGGCCCTGGATGCGCATGCTGGCGTGAATGCCGCGTTCGAGCAAGAAGCGCGTGACGAAGCGCACATCGGCCTCGTAGGTCGGGATGCCGTGCCTGCTCAGACGATCGCGCAGGGGCGGTGTAGCGGCCGGTTTGCGCACCTCGATGCACGCTGCTGGGTAGCCATCGAGTGTGGTTTCGCCAGCCGCTTCGAGCGTCGAGGCACCGAGCTGCCGGGCGCGCTCGCCGTCGCTTTGGCGGATCCAAAAACGCACCCGCTGGCGCCGGTCGCGCACCACGAACGCTCGTCCGTCTTCGAGCACGCCCGCGAGGTGGACAACCGGCCGGCCTTGCTCGATGCGGTAGCTGGATCGAGGATGAATACGCGCACATCCACGAGCACCACCATAGCGCGGGCGGTGCTTTGATAACGTCCGAGGTCGTGAATGTGCTGCGGCAAGTCCGGAGGTCGATCCACCTTCTGCGCCCGGTGGTCGGCAGCGAGGCTGCCGGTCTCGCCGACCCGAGAGGATGGATCACCGCTGGCCGCTGCGCCGCCTGGGAAGCTCTGTGACGACCGCGTTCGATGGCATCACCCGGGTGCGCCTGCTGTCGCTCCTGGTGATCGGCGCCAACTTGCTGGGCGCGGCCACTGTGCGCATGCTCAGCGGCTCGCTGCGTGCCGCGGGCGGTGGCCTGTACGGCGAGATGCTGGGCATGAGCATCGCCCTCGTGGGCGCCGGTACGCTCGGTGCCTTGTTGCTCTCGGGCGTCCTCGGCTCATGCTTCCTCAGCCACTACCAGCGCCGCAGTCGCGATCGCTTCGTGGGTGAAGAGTTCCTCCCCGCCTGGGCCGACGTGGCGCTGATCGCTGGCCTGCTTGTGAGCGCTGGCTTGTTGGTGTGGGTGGGGCTCGCCTGAGTCCCGGGCAGCCTGGGCTGCCCGGGGGAAAGGACGCTACGCTGCATGCAGCGCGCGATGCGACGCCTACACCACGCTACGGGATGACGTTGGACCAGGCCGAGGTGTTACCGCTCTCGAAGCCGTCGGAGAAGATTAGCGACGCGGCAAGGCCGGTGCAACCATCGAATTTTACGGCGCCAATGCCGGTAGTGGTGTTGCTGACGCCTTCAGCGTACTCGACCGTGAACCAGAAGGTGCAGTCATCCACCGGATCGATCCCCATCTGGCTGTAGTCGCCGTAGCGGCTGGTGGCGCTGTTGCCGACGCCGGCGATCAGCACCTGCTCGGGCTCGGTCATGGTGCCGGCCGGGTCGGCTGCGTGGCGGCCGGTAAAGGCGATGCTCGGGTTGGTGGTGGTGCTCGACAACGCATAGCCCAGCAGAATATTGCCGTCGCCGTCCATGGCCACCGTCCCCATGAATCGATGGTCGGCGTCGGGCGAGAAGGTACCTTCTTGAAAGAGCGACCAGGGACCGGCGCCGGTCTTGCGCAGCTCGAACCAACGCTCGCCGGAGTGGTCCTCGAAGTCCCCGATGTCGGTCTGGAGCACCCCGAGCAGCATCTGGTGGCTGCCGAAATTGCGGTAGCTGAGGCGGTTCATGATCACCTCCAGCAAAGGATCCAGGCGCGTGGTGGTGCCGGGCTGTGGGATGCAGGAAAAAACGCCGATCGGCGGGCAGAGGTTCGAATCGAACTCGCTGACCAGGATGTCGGGAAGTTGGGTCAGGGTGGTGTTCGCTGGTGTTGTCCAGTCGACCTGCATTTGCCACAGCTCGAGGATGTCCTGGGTAGGATTCATCGGCCCTTGGTTGCCCAGCTCCGTGTCGCGGTGGCGCATGAAATAGGCCGGCGAGCCCGCGGGTGGCAGGGTCGGACCGTCGAGATCGCCCGGGGTAAAGGCCTCGAAGCCGAGACCGGGCAGACCGGGTGCCACCAGCTTCTGGATCGGGCGAGCTGTACCGCAAGTTAACATGTTTTCGCGGTCAAAAGCATAAACCGGAGGGACGTTCCCCTCATTGGTTGTAACATAGTAGGCATCGGGCCATACCGCGTACTTGGGGTAGTCCGTGCTGGTGCCAAAGAGGTAGCTGCACCAGCCGCCAGTGACCGGGTCGTTGGTCATCGACACATAGACGCACATCGCCAACCCGGAGGAGAACTCGCTCATGACCCAGCGGTCGGCGAGGGCGTCGTAGATCACCACGGGATCGCCGCGGCCCGAGGCGCAAGCGCCCGTACCGAGCGAGTCGAGGGCGGTGGGTCCGGCGAGGGTCGCGCCGGTCGCCTTGTCATAAATGATGAAATTACTGGCGTTGACAATTTGAATGACATGGCCTGAACCGACATCCAAGGTCGGGTCCGGTGGCGAGGCGCCGAAGTCAAGCCCTTGGAAGGCGAAGAGGGTGGTCGAGCTCACGCCCCGGACCGCTGCTTGTGCCTGACGCTCGAGCAAGGGGTCCGGCGTTGCCGGGGTAAAGAAGCTGGTGTCTTCGCCGAACCAGCGTCGCGGATTGACGATATATTCATCGCCATACTGCCATTGCGGCGCGGTCGGCAGGTCGCGCACATCGCCGTAGAAGATGTGGGGCGTGACCGGATCGCCGATCACCTCGGCGCCGTGCACCACCACGCGATCTTCCTGCGCTGCCAGCGGTGAGCTGGCGAGCGCCAGCGAGACAAGCAGCGCGGACGCGGCCAGAGAGGTCGAGACAAACGAGACCAAGCGGGGTCGGATCATGGGTCATTCTCGCTTTCGTTCGGCGGTTGGCACAGGCAGGGCGGATTTCCGCGCCTGGATTCTGCGCAAGAGGTGGATGTCGCCGCGGTTGCTGCGCAGCACGATCGGCTGGTGTTCGGCCCGGGCCGTGACACTGCCTTGCTTGAGGGTGGAACCGGGGAGCCAAGTGATCTCGGTGGAGTAGTCGCTGGCGATCTCGCCGCGGGTTTCGAGCCGTGCCTCGGGCTCGGCGTCCCAGGGTAAAAAGAGATGGATCTCACCGCTCACGGTCTCGAGCTGGATCGGCGATGGCAGCTTGGCAGCGGTGAGCACCGCCCGCAGGCTGCCGTGGTTGCTCTTGGCGGTCAGCGCGCGGGCGGTTTCGATCTCGAGATCGCCGGACTCGGAGGCGGCGTCGATGGAACCGGAGATGCCCTCGACGCGCCCGGAGCCGTGCAAGGTCTCGATCCTGAGCTCGACAGTCGCCGGTAGGTAAAGCGTGATGTCGGTGCGGCGTTTGCGCCAGGCATCGGGTGGCTCGGCCACGGCTGCGTCGCCGGGGTAGCGGATCTCGATGCGCAATGCGTGGTCCTGGCGGATGGCTGCTATCTGGGGTGTGCGCGGGTCGTCGACATGACGCTGCACCATGCCATGAAGCTCCGCCGTCTCGGCGCTCGGGCCGGAAACGCCCTCGACGCGGATCGCACCATAGAGGTTGATGACGACGATCGACGTCAGTTTCTCGGCGGATGTCGACCACTGGAGTGGCTCGAGCTGCCAATCGCGTTTCGCCTCGCCGCTTTGCGTAGCGGCAAGAGATGTCGCCCATCCGGACGCCAGCGCGAGCACCAGCGTCAGCGCCAGGCATCTGGCAACGCTCCGGCGAGGCCGGTGGCGGAATCGAGGGGGCAGCCGAGCAGGCACGACAAGCGGTTGGGTTTCCAGGGTCATGGCCACGGTGCCAGGCTGGGCGCGGTGCCGGGCCGACACGGGAGAATGCGGAGCAAGGGCCCAGGTCCGCGTTCCACGGTCCAGGGCGAAAAAAGAATCCGTGTCATGATACCACAGGTCTTTCCCATGGGCGTCTGAGGGTCGATGCGCGTGGCCCGCACCATGCATTCTACCCCTCCTTCGCCAGCCGCCGGATGCATGAGCGTATGACGAGCCCACCCGCGCGCCGCGCGCGCCTGAGCATCCGGGCCGAGACTGTGAAGGGGATTTTGACCCGTTCCTCCGGTTATTTGCGCACGGTGTGCTCCCACTCGCTTCAGCCCTATCGCGGCTGCCCTCTGGGGCGCTCGCTGTGCGGCGTTGGCTGCTACGTGCAGCACAACCGCTGGCTGCTGCGGGGTCATGCCTGGGGCAGCTTCCTGGCGCCGCGCAGCAATGCCGCTGCGGTCTATTCCCGGCAGGCGGCGCGCGAACGGCGCTGGGCGCGCCGCGCGCGCGGCGGGTTTGCGGTTTTCTTGTCGAGTGCCTGCGAACCGTTCCCACCCCAGGAACAGCGGTTCGGCGCCACTTGCGCGGTGCTCGAGGCGATGCTCGGCGAGCCCCCCGACCTGCTGATCGTGCAGACCCACAGCCCGAGCGTCACGCGTCACCGGGATCTGCTCGTACGGTTGGCCGGTCGTTGTGAGCTGCGGGTGCACATCTCGGTGGAGAGTGACCGCGCGCGCCTGCACCCTTTGCCACCCCCCGCCAGTGCGCCAGCGCGGCGGCTGGCGGCGGCGGCGCGGCTGCGTGCCGCGGGCATCGAGACCGTGATCACGGTCTCGCCGCTGTTGCCGATCGAGGATCCCGAGGCGTTTTTTGCCCGCATCTCCGAGGTCGCCGACGCCGTGGTGCTCGACCATTTCATCGGCGGTGATGGCTCGCCGAACGGTGCGCGCACCCGGCGGACGCCACTGCTCGCGGCGATGGCTGCGGTCGATCCGCAAAGCATCGACCTCGCCTATCGCGACCGCATGGAAGCCGTAGCCGCACGCTATCTGCCGGGTCGGGTCGGGATCTCGATCGAGGGCTTCGCGGGTCGCTACCAGTAGCTTGCGGTCTCCGCATCGCCGCGCAGGCGCGGCAGCGCCGCGCGCACCTGCTGGGCGGAGAGACCGAGCAACGGCGCGTGCTCGACCAGCGTCTCGAGCTCCAGCGGGTGCATGTTGTGGCGAGCAGGATCGCTGAGGCCGGCGATATCGAAGGGTGCGATCTGCCGGGCGACCCAGCCAGCGAAGGCTTCGCGTCCAACAGCCCCGTCCTCCCGGGCCTCGAGGCGCTGGCGGGCACTGGCGAACAGCGCGCGTCGCTCGGCAACGTCCGCACCCAGGAATCCACGCCAGGCATCACCCGGCGCGTGTGGGCTGGCCGGGCACAGGCGCTGGCATACCTCCTCGAAGCTGACCGCCGCGAAGTACAGCAGCGAGGTGGCGGCAAAGCATGCGAAGTCACCACGGGCGCGGTAGGCCGCGGCCACAAGCTGCTCGATGGCGTCTGCCTCCTGCGCCAGCAGACGGGCATAGTGGACGCCATCGCCGAAGCGGCCGGTGAGCCAGTCTGCCAACCGTTCGACCGCCAGCAGGCTCCAGGCCATGCCGGTCGAAAACATGGGGTCGACGAAGGCGAAGCTGTGCGGCAGCAGACACCAGCCATCTCCCGCGGCGCGCGCGCGGCGATACTGGATCCGCGGCACAAGGCGCCACGGCCGGAGCAGCCGGGCTGCGGCCATCTGCCCGGCGAGGGTCGGGTAGCGGGCGAGCACGGCCTTTACATGAGCGCCCGCATCGCGGGTGTCCGCTGCGGGTGGCTCAGCACAGGTCGGCTGCTCGAGCAGCAGACCGACGCTGGTGGTGCCATGGTCAAAGGTGAGCTGGTACATCCAGCCCTCGGCCAGCAAATGGTGCACTGCGGCGTGGTCATCGGGGTACGGTCCCGGGTCCAGACGGGCACCGGCCGCGCGCGCGCACACTGCGAACGGCGGCATGCCAGCGACATGGGTGAAGGCCAGGCTGCTGGTGATCGCCGATGACGCACTGTGGGGCTCGCTGCCAGCCTCGCCGCGTGCGCCGCTGCCAGCGACGCCCGCCACCACGCCAGCCGCACCGGTGCCATCGACGACAAACGCTGCTTCGATACGGATCCCGCGGCCATTTCGCCGGCCGTCGAGCCGCGCGCCGCGGGCGCCGAGCTCGAGGTGACGGATATCGGTCTGGTCGAAGTAGATGACGCCTTCAGCGATCGCCCGTCGCACAAGGTGGTGGTCTACGTCAGCGCGCAGCCAATGGGCGTCAGCGCTCGCCGGGTTGGGGCTGGCGGCGACCAGCAGGCGCGCGCGGTTCGAGCGGTCATTGCAGTAGGGCGCGCCAGGCCGGTGGTGAAAGAAGGTAAAGCCGCGTTTGAGACCGCGACGCAGCCGCGGCAGATGACGCCTCCAGCGACCATAGGCAGCGAGCTGGTGCAGGTCGCTGAGGCCAGAGCGCGCTGCCAAACGCTCGAGGGCGAGGGCGGCGAGCGGTGTCGAGGACTCACCGAGCGCGAAGCGTGGATGGCGGTGGCGCTCGATGAGGACCACGTCGAGCCCCGCGCTGGTGAGCACGCGGGCGAGGATGGTGCCAGCCATGCCAGCACCGAGGATGGCGACGTCGTGGGGCATCTGGATGCGCGGTGTCAGCCGGGGCCGGCGGGCTGCTAGGGCGTGTACCCGCGCATCGCCCGCACCCGCAGCCCGCGGCCCGCTACCGCGACCTCGACGTTGCGGAAGCCGCGGCCCACGCCTGGGCTCTGGTAAACGAGAAGGTAGCGCGCGCGCAGTTCGTTGAGCACGGTCTGATAGATGGCGTCGAGGTCCTCGGGCTGTGCCACGGAGAAGCTGCGACCACCGGTTTCATCCGCCAGGCGCGCGAGGATGCGTTTCGAACCCTGGCCTTCGAGCGCCAGGCCGACGCTGTAGACGGTGACCTGGGCGTGGCGCGCATAGTCGAGGGCCAGCTCCAGGCTGTTGCGGCTGATCTCGTCATCCCCGTCAGAGATCAGCAGCAGGGCACGATGGCCTTCGAGACCCCCCTGGTAGTAGAGGCCATAGACCAGGCTGTCGTAAAGCGCGGTGCTGTGTGCCGCGCGCAGTCCCTCGAGGCCCTTCGAGAAGCGCTCGTGATCCGCAGTGTAGGGCGCGATCACCCGCGGTCGGTCGCTGAAGGCGATGAGCGCGACGGCGTCGTCGCGGCTCTGCACCGTCTGGTCGAAAAAGCGCACCGCCGCGCGTCGCGCTGCCGCCAGCCGCGGGGCCATCGAAGCCGAGGTGTCGAGCAAGATGGTGGCGTGCAGCGGCAGATCGTGCACCGGTTCGAAGCGCCGCAGCGGCTGCGGCTCGCCATTTTCGCGCACCGTGAAGTCGCCAGCCGTCAGCCCGGCGACCGGCCGGCCGCGGCGATCGAGCACCGTGGCATAGACCTCGACCAGGTCGACGTGGACGATCTCCGCGGCCTGCGGTCCGTTGATCACCACCGCGTCTTCGGCCTCGCGACCGTCGTCGAGCAGGCCGCGCACGCGCACCACCACCGGCGTGTACGGGCCGTCGAGCGGTATGGGATACGCGTCGGGCGGTGCCGGCAGGGTGACCAGGTGTTGCTCGCCGCGGTACAGCTCGACGCGGGCGAGTGTGTGGTCGATCGGCACCTCGGCACGCACCTGGACACGGGCCTGGTCGAACGCTCCTGAAGCCGGGCGCGAGGCGACCAGGTGGATGGCAAACCGGTGCGGCGGACGGTTGAGAAAGCGCTGGTCACGCGCCAGCTCGCGGCCATCGGCGCCATAGGCGATCGCTCGCAGGGTGTGGAACGCGGGCAACGGACCGAGGTCGACCTCGACCCGGTAGGGCGGTGTCCGGCGGCTGAGCAGCGGCCGGCCGTCGAGCTGGAAACCCACCCGATCCACCGCACCGCGAACCCGTGCCTCGAAGCCCAAGTAGCCGGTAAGCAGCGCATCGGCCGGCAGCACCAGCTCGACCGAGGGCGCGGGGACGGTGGCCCCGGCAGCAGGAACCGCCTGGGCCAGCAGCAGGGTGAGCAGCACCAGTTGGCCCAGCACAGGGTGAGCCGGCGTTGGCCGGGACCCCGGGCGGGCCCGAGCCCAGCGCACAAAGCGCCCGTGCCGGCTCGGGATCACGGGTAGTACCCGCGCAGAGTCTTGGCCACGAGGCCCCCGCGGCCGACCTTGACCGCGATCCTGCGGAATCCTTGCTCGCTGCCGGTCTGGTCGCTCTGGTAGGCGAGCAGGTAGCTGGCGCGCAGCTCTTCGAGGATTCGTTCATACACAGCCTCGAGCGCATCGGCGCTGGCGATGAAGAAGGCCGCGCCGCCGGTCTCCTCGGCGAAGCGGCTGAGCACACGCCGCGCGCTCTTGCGGTCTGGTTTGTCCAGGCGATCGAGGCCGAGTCCGATGGTGTAGATCGAGACCTCGGAGCGGCGGGCATACTCGAGCGCCTGCTCGAAGGTAAAGCGGCTCGACTCATCGACACCGTCGGAGAGCAGCAGAATCGCCCGGTGTCCGCGTAGGCCGCCGGCATAAAACTGGGCATAGATCAGGCTGTCGTAAAGCGCCGTGCCGCGCTCCGCCTTTGTGCCTGCGATGCCAGCGGCGAAGCGGGCCTGATCGCTGGTGTAGCCGGCGACCACCGACGGCCGGTCATTGAAGGCGATGGCAGCGAAGCGGTCGGCCTCGGCACCTTCGCTGGCGCTGCTTTGTGCCTGCTCGAAAAAGCGCAACGCGGCCTGGCGGGCACGCGTCATGCGCGGGGCCATCGAGGCGGAGGTGTCGAGCAAAACGAGGATGTTGGTGGCCACTTGTGCAAGCGTGTCGAAACGTGCGATTTTCTGTGGTCGTCCATCCTCGAAAACCTGAAAGTCTGCCTCGCCCAGGCCACGGACCGGCCGTCGACGCTTGTCCACCACCGTGGTGTAGAGCTCGACGAAGTCGACGCTGATCTGGTCGAAGGTTGCTGGCCCATTGATCAGCACCACATCCTCGGCGTGGCTGCCGTCGTCGAGATAGCCGACCGCGCGCAGGATCGCCAGCTCCTGGCCTGCGGCGAGCGGCAGCGGCTGCACGAATGGTGGCTCGAAGAGTGTTGCCAGGAGTTGATCGTCGCGGTAAAGCTCCAGGTGATCGAGGGTCGCATCTTGCGGCACCTCGGCATCGACCCGCACCCGCACGCTTCCTCGGTGGCTGCTCCCCGCCACCGGGTCGACGAAGCGCACCTCGAAGCGGTAGGGCACGGCGTTGATCATCCGCTCGTCGCTGGCCAGCTCCTGGCCTTTGGCGTCGTGGGCTGCGACGCGCAGGATCTGGGTTCGTGGCAGGTCACCGAAATCGAGCTCGACAGAAAACGGTGGCTGGCGGCGGGTCATGATCGGTTTGCCGTCGAGCGAGAAGGTCACGTGGTCGACGGTTTCGCCGAAGACCCGGGCGTCAAAGCGCATCAGGCCAGTGGTGAGGTCGTTGTGCGGCATCACGATCTCGACAGCGGACTCGCCGTCGGCGATCACGCGGTTGGCGTCGCCGAGGATCTTGGCGATGGCCGGATCGGGGGCGGCGATCGTCCCGGTGCGGTCGACATCCGGGACCTCGATGTCGATCTCCTTGCGCATGGCGTGCTGGCCGTCCAGATCCTGGAGCAAGAGGATAAGCCGGTAGCGTCCCAGCCGCAAGTAGCGTTGGAAGACCAGCGGCAGGTCGCCACCATCGACGTCGGCCGCGGGCAGATCGAAGCGGTAGCGAAACTGGTCGAAAAGCTTGTCGCCAGCCAGCACCTCGCCATTGAGTGCCAGGTTGTAGACCGCGTAGCCATAGGCATCGGTGGCGGCAGCGCGCTGGCGGCCACCCGGATCACGCCTTGGACCACGGTTCGACTCTGGCGCCAGCCGGGGAACGACACGCTCACCTCGCCGTCGAAAGGCTGGGCGTCGGCGGGCGGCTTGGTGGCGTAAGAGGCAAAGGTTCCCAACCACTCGCCGGACGGCGGCTTTTCGGGCTGCTCGAGGCGGTCGAGCACGAACATGTAGCGGTCATTCGCACCGCCCTTCTGGTTGATCTCCCCGATCATCTGCAAAGCATCGCGGACCAGATGCAACCCTTCGCAGGCTGCTTCGAGACTGAGATCGCCGGCGCGTTTGAACAACACGTTGGTGCCGTAGATCTCATCCCAGCGGACCCACGCGCCGAGGTCGAAGCGACGAAAGAAGAACACCGGGAAGGGATCGCGAAAGCGCAGGCTGAGATCGTAGATCCACACCTCCATCTGGTGGGTGATGCCCGGGCACTCGAGCGCCGCCCAGCGATCCGGAATTCCGTTGAGCATCAAGAACCGCGCGCGGGTGTCAGCGCGCAAGTCGTCGAAGCGTTGGCGCGCGAAGGCCGTTCGCTCGTCGATGCGCTCGCGCAGCTCGTTGCGCGCAGTGTCTGGGTACGGGTCGCGCTGGCGCCAGAAGGCCTCGATGAACGCATCGCGCTGGTAGTTTTCCTCGAGTGCCACAAACGCCGCCCACTCTCGATCCGAGATCAGGGTGTCGATCGCCTCCAGCCAGCGCTGGAAACGTTCGGGAAGGTCGCTCGGAATCGGCCGCAGGCCGGCGCTTGCCCCGGCAACGCCAGCCACCAGCAAGAGGGCGATGATGGCGGCGCCGAGCGTCGTCCAGCGCGTCCAGGGAGGGGACATACCCGGTGATTCTTGCACGCTCCAGGCCAGCGGTGCCGCAGGCGGTGGACCCGCTGGGGTAGCAGTCTCGTCCTCGTTAGAAGACGGCGCTGTCTTACACCGGGCGCGCAGTGGTGGGGATTCGGGCGGCGGCGCCTCAGGGCGCGATGACCTCGAGCGCTCCGAAGCGGGAGAGCTGCGGCCCGAGGTCTTGGGCCGGGCCGACCGCCACGATGGTGGCGTGCTCGGGGTCGAGAAAGCGTCGAGCAGCGTCGAGCACGCCTTCGGTGGTGACCCTGCCCAGGCGCGCCGGATGGTGTTCGTAGTACTCGTCAGGCAGGTCGTAGATCACCAGATCTTCGAGCCGTTGGTCGAGGCCGCCCGCGGTCTCGAGCGTGTAGGGGAAGACACGGATCAAGAACTGCTGGGCATCTCGCAGCTCATCGGCGCGCACGCCGTGGTTGCGCAGGCGCTCGATTTCCTCGAGGATTTCGAGCGTTGCCAAGCCGGTGTTGGCGGTGTCCACGGCGGCACGTACGATGAACGGCCCCGGGCCGGTGCGGCGAGCAAAGCTCGAGCGAACGCCATAGGTAATGCCGTGATGCTCTCGCAGGTTGAGGTTGAGACGGCTGGTGAAGGTGCCACCCAAGATGGCGTTGAGCATTACCCGCTGGGCATAGCCCGGCTCGCGTCGCGGGACCGAAGCATGGCCGATGCGCAGCTCGGTTTGTGCGCCGCCGGGCCGGTCGACGACGATCACCCGTCGTTGGGGCGGTGGCGGCCGAATGGCTGGGATCGCGGGAGGCAGTTGTGCGGGGGCGACGGAGCCGAAGGCGGCATCGACGTAGCGCGCCAGAAGCTGCGGATCGAGATCGCCCACCGCCACCACGGTGAGCGCCCCGGGGGACACCCGCTGCTGGTAAAACGCCAGCAAGTCGTCGCGTGCCATGGTGGCGAGGCTCGCCTCGGTACCGATCAGTGGGTGGGCATAGACCGTGCCGTGGTAGACGCACTGTGCGAAATGGTATCCGGCGAGCGCGGAGGGGTGGTCGCGGCGGCGCAGCAGTTCGGCCAGCCGTTCTTGGCGGGCGCGCTCGATCTCGGAGGCAGGGAAGCGGGCGTCGAACAACACCTCGGCGGCCAGCGCCAGGCCATCTTCCACATGCTCACGCAGCAAGCCGAGCTCGACCGCGGCGCTGTCCCAGTCGGCGCCAGCGCCCAGCCCGCCACCCAACTGCTCGACCCGGCGTGCGATGGCCATGGCATCGAGGGTGCCGGTGCCCTCATCGAGCAAAGCTGCATGCATGGAGGCCAATCCCGGGGAAGTCTCGGGCGAGGCATTGGCGCCGGCCGCCAAAAGGGCCGTGACGCTGGCCAGCGGCGCAGCATCGCTGCGCGCGGCGAGCACCCGTACGCCATTCGCCAGCTCGGCGCGCACAAAGGGCGGAAAGCGGAAGCATGCGAGCGGTCCGGGGGCTGGCGGCGACGAACGCTCGGCACGCGGGCTCATGGCGGGCCTCCCGACTCCGGCGTGCTGATCACCGAGAGCACGGCGTGGCGGTGCATGTGCTCGCCCGCGAAGGCCAGTACATCCTGTGCGCCGATCGCTCGGTAGCGGCCGGCTTCGGCGGCCGCCGAAGCCGGATCGTCGAAGAAGGTGGCGAAGCGCCCGAGCAGGTCGGCGCGTTGCTCGAGCGTTTGCCAGCGGCTGTAGTGACGGGTGAGGGTTTGGTTGCGTGCCCGCTCGAGCGTATCTGCGCCGAGCGGTTGCGCGGCAGCGCGATCGAGGTGCTCGAAAAGCGCCGCGCGAAGCTGCTCGGGCGCGACGCCGGGACGGGCCGTGGCCACCAGCAGCAGGATGCCGACCTCCTCGGTCGGCAGCACGTAGGCGCCGGCGTCTTGTGCGAGCTGGCGGTGGTAGACGAGATCCTCGTACAGCAGGCTGGCCTTGCCGCCGGCAAGCGCGGTCGCCAACAGATCAGCGGCATACCAGCCATCTTGACCATAGGCTGGTGTGCGCAAGGCCACATAGATCCGTGCAAGCTGCACCTGGTCGTGGAGCACCGCGAAGCGGCTCTCTTCGAGGCCTGCGGTAGGCACCTTCGGTGCGGGCACCGGCGCGCCTGCGGGCAGCTCGCCGAACCAGTGCTCGACACGGGCCAAGGCCGCGGGCGGATCGATGTCACCAACGAGGGTGAGCACCGCGTTGTCCGGTGCGTAGAAGGTATGGAAAAAGTCATGCACGTCGTCGAGCGTCGTGGCCTCGAGGTCCTGCACGGAGCCGAGCACCGACCAGCGGTAGGGATGGCCCGGATCAAAGAGCAGCTCATACAAGCGCTCGACAGCGCCGCCATAGGGTTGGTTGTCGATCCGTTGGCGCCGTTCATTGATCACCACGCCGCGCTGATTATCGAGCTTTTCCTGATCGAGCGCGGGCAGCGAAAAGCCCATGCGGTCCGCCTCCAACCACAGGCCGAGATCGAGCTGATGGCTGGGCAGGGTCTCGTAAAAGTTGGTGCGGTCATACCAAGTCGAGCCATTGGCCACGCCGCCAGCCTGCTGCACGTAGGCGAAGTGCATGCCCTTGCCGACGTGCGCGCTGCCCTCAAACAGCAGATGCTCGAAAAGATGGGCCAGGCCGCTGCGCCCGGGTCGCTCGTTTTTCGAGCCGACGTGGTACCAGATGTTGATCGCCACCAGAGGCAAGCGCGCGTCGCGCGCGAGCACCACACGCAGACCATTGTCGAGGGTGTGGCGCACAAGCGCGAGGGCGTGAGGGTCGGGGCTCATGGGGTGTGCCGTCGGGCTCGGCAGCCGGCACGCGGGCAAGATTCGCCAGCGCGCGGGCCGGTGAGCATAAACAGTTGCCCCGCAAGCGTCAAGCGAGCGTTTGGCGAAGTCTCGCCACGCCGCACCGCCTTGCTGGGAGTCCCGAATGCCAGCCCGCACGAAGCGTCATTGGTGCAACGTGGGGGAGAGCCGGCACTGCGCCGACCCCATGAATCATCGCACGGAGCGCATGGTCAGTGCGGTCGCCGGAATGCGAAGAAGATATCCTCGGGTGCCTGCGTCTGAAGCAGCTCCATGCCGAGCTTCTTCACACGCCGAATGAATCGCCCTTCAAATCGGTGCCAGCTTCCGGTCCCATCGATCCGATCCGTCTCGACACAATCGAGCCGTAGCGCCACGATTCTCCACGTCTGCAACCTGCCGGTTTCCGACTCTTGAGACCGTCCATCCTGATTCGCGTCGACCCAGATCCGCAGATCCTCCCAGATCAAGTCTTCCTCTGAGATCACACCGTCCCCCGTCGCCTCCTTGGCTCGGCTCGTCGAACGAGGCGAGAGCCTCGAAACCGTTGCTGGCAGGTTCGCCTGTCGGCAGGAATGTGGCGGTACCAAAGAGCTCACGGCCATCGTCGACAATGTGATTGTTATTGCGGTCGAGCCAGAAAAAGCCTTCTTGCGAATGGGGGTTTGTCCAGGCGACCTCTTCATCTTCACCATCGCCATCGATATCAAAGGAAACACCGGCATGGGTGCCGTAAAGCCGGATGGGGTCGCCATTGAGATCCAAGATCAGCGGTGAGGTGCAGGTATGGGTCGCGAAGGCCGGCGGACCCAGAAGGAGCAGTGCACACACTGACACATTGGTGAACCTCATCTCGGTTTTTCCGCGCTGGCTGCCGCGATCTCTCACTCGACTTGCTCGATGATGGGATCGAGCCCCAGCGCCTGGCCATTTGGCAGCATGCGTTCACCGAAACGGTACGGGAGCGACACAGCGCCATCCTCGCGCTCGAAGAAGATCTCCTCATCTGCCGGGGAGATGATGGCGCCTGGTGGTAAAGATTTCCACCCTGTGAACACCAGAATACGCCTGCCGACTGTGGGGCGGTCCGGGAGTCGCGGGCTTCTGGCGCCGATGCAGACGCCACCGATCGACGTGGCGAGGGCCTGGTCTCGGACCATTCGGCCTCCCTCGAGGTTGAACGCCAGCGTCCGGATATCCTCTGGTACGAAAAGCGATCTTTGCACCCTGCCGTTGGCCATCACAATGTCTTCGCTCACCCATTCCGGCGCCGCGCGTGAGCCGGTGACCGGCATGACCATGTCGGGAATCGCAGCTTCTCCTGCCTGCAACCGCGGTTGGCCCCATGAGGGCTGAGCGGCCGGCAACAGCACCAATGTGACGGCGAGAGCTCCGGCGCATCGTATGTTCTATATCCTACTATGGCACTCGCTTGCGCGAAGCGCGCCTATCGTATCGGTCGCGCGGATGTCGCGTGGCGATCATGGTGGGGGGAGATCCCTCCGTGGCCGCTCGTCATACACGCTGTGGTCCGTGCTGCGGCCCGGCGCCGGTCAGCGACGCAGCTTCGACCGCGGGTCGTTGTGCCGGTACCTATTCTCCCTGCCGGTCACAGACACCAACAAAAAACCTATCGCCTTGCATGCAGTCGTTGAGGGCCACTGGGTCGGGTCCGAGCGTCGGGTCGGCGCAGCGCTGGGACAGCGGATAAGGATCCGCGGCGTCCGGTCCCTCGACGCGAAAGAAGTTGGCACCGAAAGGACCACCGGTGTCGCTGGTGGGGATCAGGAAAGGACCGATATCTCCCTCGAGCGGTGCCGCAAAGTCCAACGCGGTGGTGATGCCGATGTCGCGGGTAAGCCTGAGGCCCGGACCCGCTCGCGTGCCGGGACCAGCATCCTCGCCAGCGACAAAGGTATGAATCCCGTAGGGGAAGGTGACTCGGTATTCCTCGCCCTCGATCAGATTGTCGATCCGGATGCGGATTCGTGCAAAGACGATCTGATCGCCGTTGATCACATCCTCGTTGATAAAGGCGGCCTCGAGCGCCTGCACAAGAATGGCGCGAATATGCGGGGTCGACGCCAAACATGATCGACTCGGCCGCGAAGTCGGTGGAGGTCCGTACTGGCATAGAAACCATCCGGTTCTGGATCGTTTTCCCAGGGCGGACGATCGAGGCGACAACATGACGGGGAGATGATTCCTATGTATACAGTGGTGTTTTTATATCCATAGACACTCAGGTGTAGGACTTGTGGCGATGCGCGGGCTGTCGGCCTCTGACGCCAGGTCCATGGGGACTGGCGATGGGGGTTGACTTACGCTTAAGTTCCGCCTAGTATCCGACATCATGAGCGCAGGAACGCATCGTCCTTCGTATCTGACCGAGCGGCAGAAGGCGATTCTCGAGTTCATCAGCGGCTACCACCGCCGGCATGGGATCGCACCCACCCACCGCGAGATCCGGGATCATTTCGGCTACTCCTCCTACGGCACCGTCTACAAGCATCTCAAGCTGTTGCAGGAGAAGGGCTATCTGCATCGTGACTGGAACCAGAAGCGGGGTCTGGAACTGGTGCGGGCGATTCCGGGCGGCAACCTCGAGATCGAGCTGGAGGTGCCGTTTTATGGCCTGATCGCGGCTGGCCAGCCGATCGAGGCGATCGCCAGCGGGGAGACCCTGGCGGTTCCCAGCCACCTTTTCGACGGTCGTACCGAAGACCATTACGTGCTCCGCGTGAGCGGCGACTCGATGATCCAGGAGGGCATTCACGACGGCGACTTGGTGGTCGTGCTGCGTCGCGAGAGGGCCCGTCCTGGCCAGATGGTGGTAGCGCTGATCGACGGTGTCGAGGCCACGCTCAAGCGCTTTTACCCCGAAGGCGACCGCGTGCGTTTGCAGCCCGCCAACCCCACCATGCAGCCGATCTATGTCCCGGCCCGAAACGTCCGGATCCAAGGCGTAGTTGTTGGCCTGATGCGCAAGTTTTAATGCAGTAGGGTCCGGGGGCTGATGTCGGCGGACGGTTGCGAGCGGTCCGTGGCGAAGCCCCGTCGCCTGGTCGCGGCCGAGCCGGCCGCTTGGACCGGTGCCGCGACCGCTCGGCCGGTGGTTCTGCTTGGGATAGGAGGCCTGCTGCGGGTATGATCGCGTCGCAATGGAGCTCGACCAGCTACTCGCCTTCATGACCAAGCAGGGAGCGTCCGACCTGCACCTGAAACCGACCCGTCCGCCGCTCTTGCGCATCACCGGCCGTCTGGTGCCGCTCAAGGCCGAGCCCTTGACCCTCGAGCAGGTTGAGGGCATGGTCGAAGCCATACTGTCCCCGATGCAAAAACGGCGTCTTGAAGAGCATCTGTCAGTCGATATCGGCTATGGTGTGGCGGGTGTTGCTCGTTTTCGCGGTAACGTCTACATGCAGCGTGGCCATGTTGCCGCCACCTTTCGGCGCATCCTGTTTGAGATCAAGGCCATCGAGGATCTCAACCTGCCCGACGTCCTGCTCGAGTTCGTCGGCCTGCCGATGGGGCTGGTGCTGGTCACCGGGCCGACCGGCAGCGGCAAGTCTACCACCCTGGCGGCGTTGATCAAACACATCGCGCGCACCCGGCCGGTGCATGTGATCACCATCGAGGATCCGATGGAGTTCCTCTTCGCCGACGGCATGGCCTCGATCTCCCAGCGCGAGCTGGGCACCGACACCATGAGCTTCCGCGAGGCCCTGCGCAATGCCATGCGCCAGGACCCGGACGTGATCATGGTCGGCGAGATGCGCGATCCCGACACCATCCAAACGGTGATAACCGCGGCCGAGACCGGTCACCTGGTGTTCTCGACCCTACATACCAACAGCGCCGCGCAAACCATCGACCGTATCCTCGACTCGTTCCCCGCCGACCAGCAGGGGCAGGTACGCACCCAGTTGGCGCAGGTGCTCAAGGGAGTGGTGTCGATCAAACTGGTCGAGCATGCTGACGGCAAGCGGCGGCTGGCAGCGCTCGAGATCATGCGCATTTCGCCCAAGATCGCCAAGATGATCGAGCAGGGCGAGACCTCGGAGATGCTCGAAGAGATTGAGTCATCGGTCGGCTACTACCGGATGCAGAGCATGAATCACTCGCTGATGGCGCTTTTGGTTCATAGCGAGATCACCTATGACGAGGCCATGCGGCAATCCCCGGACCCGGAGGATCTGTCGCTCAAACTGCGCAAGATGTTTCCCAACATCGAAGGAGGAGACATGGCAACCTCGGACTTCTCCGAGATTCAGGAGCTGCAGCAGTTCCGGCGGCTTTATGAAGAGCAAGAAGAGAAGATCAAGCTGCAAATGGGCGAAAAGGATGAGCAGATCGGCAGCCTGACCGCGCTGCTCGGCGACCGCGACCAGAGCCTGCGGGAGGCGGAGACGCGTATGGAGGCGATGCGGCGTGAGGCCGAGAAGATGCGCAGCGATTTCGCCCGGCTCAAGGACGATGCGCAGCAGAAAATCAACAAATTCCAAGACCGCATCCGTGAGCTCAACTCACGGTTGAGCAACAATCCAACACCCCCCCCTGAAAAGCGCTCCGGCGGGATCTTCCGCTAGCCTGAGGCGCGGCACCCTCGCCCGAGATCGAGATGTTGGGTCGCTGAACCATGGCTTCTTTCGCCAGGCAGGTTCGCGGTACGCGCCTGCTCGCCGGCCTGGTCATGGTCGCGGTTGCCGCCCTCTGGATGACGCCGGCTTGCGCCGCCACCCGGCGCATGGCGCTCGCCGACGGCATGGTGGCGTCGATGAGCGAAGAGCCCGAGCTCTACCTCGAGTCCGTACCCAAGCGCGGTGAGGGGCTGCTCGCTTTCGCGCGCCGTTTGACCGGCCATCGCGAGAACGCCGATCGGATCGCGGAGAGCAATGGCGGCGTGCGTCGACTGCTCGCGGGGGTGCGCTACCGTGTGCCCTTCGAACTGCTCGAAGACGCGTCTCAGCTCGCGGTGATCCGCGCGCTGTTCGCCGACGATGAAGCGGCCGCGAGCGGTTGGGTGCATGTGGTACCCGAGCATGGTCCGGCGGCGAGCCTGTGGGATCTTGCGCGCTGGTTTACCGGCCGGGGCGAGCGCTTCAAGATCGTGCGCGAGCGCAACGGCCTGGCAGATGCCAGCCTCGAGCCCGGGCAGCGGATCGAGATCCCGCGGGCGCTGCTGCGGCCGTCGCTGCTTGCCGCCTTGCCCTGGGATCTGGACCAGGTGGGACCGCACGGTCTGACCTATGAACGCGACGGGGATGAGATCTTTGCCGTCTACCGGCTGAAGGCCGGCGAGGCGCTTTACTCGAGCGTGGTGGTGCGCTTCACCGGCCGCACCTACGCCGAGGACGTCAATGCCCTGGCGGCCGACCTAACGAAGATGAATCATATTCCCGATGTCACCGACATGGCGATCGGACATGCTGTGCGCATCCCACTCGACTTGCTCCAGCCCGAGTTCTTGCCGGCCGGGCATCCGCGCCGCGCCGCCTATGAGCGCGGGTTGGTGGACAGTGCACAGTACTCAAATACCGTGCGCACCAGCCGGCTCGAAGGAATCACGGTCATCGTCGATCCGGGTCACGGCGGCCAAGATCCGGGCGCGCTGTTCGGCGGCGTTTGGGAGGCGACCTACGTCTACGACATCGGCTTGCGCGTACGCCGACTGCTGCGCGAGACCACAGCGGCGCGCATCGAGTTGCTGACCCGCGACGGCGAGCGCTACCATATCGTCGACCGCGACGTGCTGCCACGCAGCCGAGGTCATCGGGTGCTCACCAACCCGCCCTATCGCATCGAAGACACGACCGCGGGTGTGCATCTGCGTTGGTACCTGGCCAACAGCCTCTACCGGCATGCGCTCAAGAGCAACGGCGGAGATGCCGAGAAGGTGGTCTTCATCTCGATCCACGCCGATGCGCTGCATCCATCGATCCGTGGCGCTATGATCTATGTGCCAGCGGCGAGTCTCACCCGCGGGCGCTACGGCAAGAGCGGCAGACTCTACACCCGTCGCGCCGAGGTGCGCGAGCAGTCGCGTGTCGCCTTCAGCTTCAAGGAGCGGACCCGCAGTGAGGGCCTGTCGCGCCAACTGGCCGAGCGGCTGCTGGTCAGCTTGCGCCGCCACAAGCTGGCGATCCATCCCGAAAAACCGATCCGTGATCGCATCATCCGCAGCCGCAGGAGCCGGCCTTTCGTCCCGGCGGTCGTTCGTCACAATGCCGTTCCGGCAAAAATGTTGGTCGAAGTGTGCAATCTGGCCAATGACGAAGATCGCCGACTGATCCAGACCCGAGCCTTCCGCCAAGAGATGGCGTCGGCCATCGTCGACGGCATCCTGGCCTACTACCGAGAACCGGTCCCGGATCCGACTCGGGTCGCCCGTTCCCGCGTGCGCTGATGCGATGGGAACCGTAGGCGTCGGCGGCGGGTCCAATGGGTAGTGGCCTCCGGGCGGCGGACATCCGGCCGCTGGCGTCCGGGGAGCCCGGCCTTGGAGCGTCAGCCTCATGTCGACCTCGATCCCAGCCCGCGCAGTGCAAGTCGGTTGGCCCGGTGCCACCGCGGACAACGCCGCGGAACCCGCCGCAGAACCCGCCGCGGAACCCGCCGCAGAACCTGTCGCGGGCATCGTGAGCCGACCGTCCCAGCGGCCCGAGCCGGGCGCTGGCGAAGCGCCTGCCGCGTGGGCTGCTTGCAGCGGCTGGGAGCTCGCCCAGCGACATCGCTGGGGCCAGCCCGGAGCCTTCGACGAGATCTATCGGCGCTTCGCAGGCACGGTCTACGCGCTCGCTTGCCGGCTCACCGGCCATCCCCTACGTGCCGAGGACCTGTGCCAGGAGGTCTTCTTGCGCATTTTTCGTCACCTCGGGCGCTTTGAGGGCCGGTCGTCGCTGCGCACCTGGATCTACCGCGTGGCGCTGAACCACTGCCGCAGCCGGCTCGGGCGCAAGCGGCTCTTGACCCAGGCGCTGGCCGAGGACGACGCCGAACACGGTGTGACCGTGATCGACCCGCTGCGGGACCCGCAAGCGCAGGCGCTGGCCAAGGACGCCGCCCGGCGGGTGGCCGCTGCGCTGCACGGTGTCCGCGCGCCGTTCCGGGAGGCGGTGGTGCTGCGCGACCTCGAGGGCCTTGGTTACCAGGAGATCGCCGAGGTGTTGGGGGTCAAGATCGGCACGGTCCGATCGCGCATTGCGCGCGGACGCGAGCATTTGCGTCGCATTCTGATCGCCGAGGAGGCAAAAGGCTAGGGTTCGCGCACCATGAGCAAGCACGATTCAAAGACCATCGAGCTGCTGTCCGCCTACCTCGATGGCGAGCTACCAGCGACCGAGGCTGCGGTGCTCGAGGCGCGACTCGAGCAGGATCGAAGCGTCCGCGAGCGACTTCGAGGCTTGCGTCAGGTGGTGGAGGGTCTGCATCGATACCAGCCACCGCCGATGCCACCTACACTCGACCTGGTGGTGGCACGACGCATCGCGCGCGAGCGTGATCGGGTCAACGTCCTCGATCGCCTCGAGCGCGGTCTGTCGCCGCTGCGCCGCCACAACCCCATCCTGCCGCTGTTTGCCGTCGTCATCGCGCTCGCCTTCGTGGGCTACGCCTTGTCGCTGGCCGTGGCTCGCGTCGAGCGCGGGAGGACCGAGGTGGTGGTCGTCGGCGCGCCGCTTCAAGCACCGGGCGGTCACGTGATCGGCACGCGCCTCGAGCTGGCGGCACGGGTATTTCGCTGGACCGGCGTGCTGTGGCGCCAGCGTGGGGTCGAAGGCGCCGCAGCGCGCGAGGTCGACGCCGCCACCGCCGCCGGCCGGGCGTGGCTCGAGACGCACCCGGCGCTGCGACCCTTGGCCGACCTCGACGCGCCCGTGATGATCGAGCTGGACGGCCAGCGCCTGCTCATCCGGCCGGCCGCAGCCAGCGCCCGGTAAGATCGGTTTGTGGCGACTGTTGCAACCACTGCCAGCCTGGCCGAAAAGCGGCGCATTCTGCAACTCGAGACGCTCTACGATCTGGCGCTCGCGTTGCATGCCGAGCGGCCGGAGGAAGAGCTCGTCGAGGAGCTCCTGCAACGCGTCTGCACGGTCCTCGACCCGGCGGCGGCGGTCGCGGTCACCCGCGACGCCTGGGGCGGAACCCGTACCCGCGCCAGCGTCGGCTGGCATGGGCCGGCGCCGAGCGGCGACACGCTGCTGCAAAGCGCGCTGTGGCGCGAGCTGCTGGCCCAAGGGCAGCCGGTGACCTGGCGCGACGGCGAGCTGGCAGGTCGCCCCTACGGCGAGATGCTGGCGGCGCCGCTGCACTACCGCAGTGTCTTCCTCGGCTTTCTGGCGCTGTTCGACAAGGAGGCACGCAGTCTCGGTCGCTCGTCGTTCACGGGCGAGGATCGTCGCTTCCTGGACTCGGTGGCAGCGCTCGCTGGTGTCGCGCTCGACGGCGCGCGTCACCTCGATGCGCTCGATGCCCAGCGCGAACGGCTGGCGGAAGAAAACCGGGCGCTGCGCGGGCAGTTGACCGGCGATTTTGCGGGCAACCGCATGGTCGCCAATTCTGCGGCCATGCAGCAGGTGCTCGACATGGTCGAGCGTGTGGCGCCGCGTGGCATCAGCGTGCTGCTGCGCGGTGAGAGCGGAACCGGCAAAGAGCTGGTGGCCAAGCTGCTGCACTTTCGGTCCGGACGCGAGGGCCCACTGATCGCGCTCAATTGCGCAGCTTTGCCGGAAGGCTTGCTCGAGAGTGAGCTGTTCGGCATCGAGGGCGGTGTCGCCATCGGCGTCAGCGCCCGGCGCGTCAAGCTCGAGCTGGCCGATGGTGGCACCCTGCTGCTCGACGAGATCGGCGATCTTCAGCCCGCCCTTCAGGTCAAGCTGCTGCGCGCGCTCCAAGAACGCGAGATCATGCGCGTCGGCGGGCATCAGGCGCTGCCGGTGGATGTGCGCGTGGTCGCCGCCACCCACCGCAACCTCGAGGCGCTGGTCGCCCGAGGCGGCTTTCGCGGCGACCTTTACTACCGCCTGCGTGGCGTCGAGATCGAGCTGCCGCCGCTGCGTGCCAGGCGCCAGGAGGTGCCGCTTTTCCTCCGGCATTTCACCGAGCGTTTCTGCGCGCGCGAGGGAATCGCGCCACCGAGCTTTTCCCAGCAGGCACTTGTCTTGTTGCTTGGTTATGATTTTCCAGGAAATGTTCGTGAGCTCCAGAACTTGGTGGAGGGGGCGGTGTCCTTGGCCGATGGCGTGGTCGACGCGGACCTGATCCGGGGTCTTCTCGAGCGGCCCAGGCATCGTGGGGAGGCTGGTGAAGAGCCCGAAAGGCAGGTCGACGAGGGCGGATCCGAGCAGGCCCTCGACCTGGCGAGCGCGGAGCGCCAGCACATCCGCCGGGTCTTGCACCTGGTCGACGGCAACAAGAGTGCGGCCGCACGCATGCTCGGCATCGACCGCCGCACGCTGCAGCGCAAGGGGTTCTGACCGGCGTCTACACCGTCTGGCCATCGTCCACCGTGGAACACGGTGCGGCGCTTTGCCGCAGATGTGCGAAAATGTCGCACATCTGCCGTAACATCTTACTATATAAAGACTTCCGCTGTCGGTTTTTGGGTTTTCCGGCCTCGCATGTGGCGAAATGTCGCACTCTGAGAAAGTTTCATCCGAGCGCTGAAGCCCTGAGCGAGCGAAGCCAAGTCGTTGCAACGAAAGCGTTTGCTGAGAATTCTCGCGAGCCGAGCGGGGGCTGGCGTCGACCTTGCGAACAAAGGAGGGCCGAATGCACCGTAGGAGACCCTCATGCTAGACTCCCTAGGGAAACACGTCGTCGCCTGGCCGCGAGTTCCGGCGCAAACGCTGCTCACGGCCGGAACCGTGGCCAGTTTCACGTGGCTCCTGTCGCACAATTGGATTCATCCGATCATCGTCTACGCTCTCCAGGTGTACCTGACGTTCTGATCCCGTGGGACGCCGGATCTGGAACGAGTGCGTTTGACCAGGCGAGCCATGCAGGAGATCACGCTCACCCTCCCCATGCTCCGAGATCTGGAGCTCACCGCGAGCAAGACAGCTTGCGCGATTGGGGAACATATCCGGATGAGCCCGGACAAGATCGACGAGGTGCGCATGGCGGTGGTGGAAGCGTGCATCAACGCCTTCGAGCATTCCAGCGCGACAGCACAGAAGGTCGAGCTGACCTTCACCGTGCTCGGCAACGCCAGCGATCCGAAAGGGCTCCAGGTCACCGTCCGCGATCGCGGCAAGGGCTTTCACCCGGAACTGGTCGAGGATCCCAATCTCGAGGCGAAGATGCGTCCGGGTAGCTCGAAACGCGGATGGGGATTGAAGATCATCCGTGGTCTGATGGATGAGGTCGACATTCAGTCAAGCCGAGAGGGAACCACCGTGGTGATGCGCAAGCTGTGGTGATGCGCAGCCTGTGGTGATGCGCAAGCCGTGGTGATGCGCAAGCCGTGGTGATGGGCAAGCTCGCGTGACAGGAGATTTTCGATGAGTGAGAGCCTCAAGCTGAGCCTCGACCGGCGCGATGGCCTGGCGATTGTGTATACCGACGGGTATATCAACAACCAGGGCGGCGAGGAGATCGCCCGGGTGGCCTATGAGTTGATCGACGAAGGCTACAAGAAGCTTCTTTTGAACCTGCAGGGAACGAAGATCGTCAACTCGATCGGTATTTCGATTCTCATCGAGATCATTGAAAAGATGATTGAGATCGATGGAAGCCTGGCCTTTTGCTACCTGACACCGACCATCCACAAGACCTTCCACATCATGGGCCTGGCGCAGTACGCGGGGATCCATGAAGATGAACCGACAGCGATCCGGGCGCTGACTGCCGAGGCATAGGCGGCCGTTCGGATCCCGCGGCAGGCAGTCATGACCCGATTGCTCGACTCTCATTGTCGCGACGCCACCGCCTGGCGGGCCTTGCTCGGCGCCGGGCGCCGCGCGGGTGACCTGCGGCTTGCCCTGACCGAGCGCCTGGCGGCGTGGGTCGCCGATCGCGGGCTGCCGGCTGCCGCGCTTTACGCCGTGACGGACGGCGTGGCACAGCGCGTCGCCGCAACCGGCGCATCCTTTCCCGAACGTTTCGGCCGCGATGAGCAGGTGCCGGGGGCGACCATTTTCGCGCTACCTGCGGTGCGGCTCGTGGTGCAAGGAGCGCTGCCCGACGCCGAGTCCCCCGAGACCTGGTTGCTGGCGGCCGGCGTGCGCATTCACCAGCTCGAACGCCAGCTCGAGGAGCAGCACTTCCAAGCGCGCTTCCGCGGTGTCGAGCTGGAGGCGCTTTACGACGTCGGGCTGGCGATCGCATCCACCCTCGACCTCGAAAGCCTCGGCGAGGAGGTCTTGCTGCGTGCCGTCTCCTTGCTCGATGCGCGATGCGGTGCGCTGTATCTGCTCGAAGACGGGCGCTACCGGCTGCTTCGCCACCTCGGTGGCGGCGAGGCCGAGCAGGCGTTCGATCGCGACGATGCGCGCATCCAGGATCTGCTGGCGCGGCGTCCCGACTGCCGTCGCTCACCCCTCGCCGACGTCGCGCATCTGCTCGCCGTGCCGGTCGAGATCGAAGGCCAGCCGCGCGGTCTGCTGCTGGTGGCGGACAAGGAGTCGCGCCGCGGTGTCGGGCCGTTCGCTGCGGACGATCGCCGCACACTCTCGCTGTTCGCCAACCAGGCAGCGATCGCGCTCGAAAATGCCAAGCTGCACCGCCTGGCGCTCGAGAAGGAGCGTTTGGAACGAGAGATGGAGCTGGCTGCCGAGATCCAGCAACGGCTGTTGCCCAAGGCGATGCCCACGGTGCCCTGCTTTGACGTTGCGGGCTGGAATCGGCCGGCGCGCCAGGTTGGCGGCGACTACTACGATCTGCGTCAGCTCGGCGATCACCGCTGGACGCTGGTGGTGGGTGATGTGACCGGCAAGGGCATGCCGGCCGCGCTCCTGGTGTCCACTCTGCGCACGGCGCTGCGCTTGCTCGGGGACCGGATGGCCATCGGACCGGAGCTCGGGGAACAACTCAGCAAGCATATCTTCGATTCATCTAGTAGTAATAAATTCATTACAATGATTCTTGGGGAGCTGGATGACAACACCGGGGTGGTGCGCTACCTCAACGCCGGGCACAATCCCGGCGTGCTGGTGCGAGCCGCTGGCGACGTCGAGACCCTGGCGTCGGGCGGCATGCCTCTCGGCCTGCTTCCCGGTGCACGTTTCGCCGATGCCAGCGTCCGGCTCGAGGCCGGCGACCTTCTGTGTTTTTACAGTGATGGCATCACCGAGGCCGCCGATGCGTCCGGCGATGAGCTCGGTCTCGATCGCCTTTCAGACCTGCTGGTGGCCTCGCGCGCGCGGCCGCTGCCCGAAGTGATGCATGCGATCGATGATGCGGTATCCGTCTTCAGCCAGGGATTGCCCCAGGGCGACGACCAGACCGTGGTGTTGGTGCGACGTCGATCAGCCTGAAGCAACGCCATCACGCGCGACCTGCAGCCCCTCGATCGCGGTGAGCGCCAGTGCGGGTGCCGAGATCGCGCCCAACGGTGTGGTCGCCATGGCGCGGACCACGCACCTGCGACCCACGGCCTCGAGCCTTGCCAGCACCCGCAGCAGGCTGTCTTCCCACACCAGCGTTGGCAACGGTGCACCGAGTGCGCCGTTCTCGATGCGACGAACCCCACGCGCGATCGCACGAATGCGCAGATGAAGGGGATCGAGGCATACCGGCTTCTCCAGCCAGCCGAGAAAAACGCCGCCGTCAGCGGCAGCCAGCAAGGCATCTTCGTCGGCCTCCCCGGGGAGCACGAAAAGATTGCCGAAAAGGGTGTCGCTGCCGCCGACCGATCGGCCGGTGGCAGCGAGTCCGGCGAGCTGTGCCTGATGGCGGCTGAGCGCGGGTGTCGAGGGCGTTCCGGCGACGATCAGCTCGAGTGGCCGCTTGGCGCCACCTTCGAAATCGAAGGGGAAGGCCAGGCCTTCGACCGCAGAACCGTCATCGCGGAGGTGGAAGCGGCGGTCGAAGACCTGGACGTTGCAGTGCCGGCTGAGCACCGACGAGCCATCCAGGAAGGCACGGCCGGAAAAGGCGTGAAGATTGATCACATCCAGCAGCGCGATGGTCGCCTCGGGCGCCAGCAGCGCGGGAACGGCCTGTCCGCGGGGCCCAGGGAGGTTGTCCGCGGCTGCTCGCGTCGCGCATCCGGCGGTGGCATCGGCCGCCACCCGCCGCGCGCGTTCAAACACCGCCAGCAGGTCCAAACCGGCGAGCGAACGGCTGGCGGCAGCGGCGTGTCCGGCGCCCGCGTGGCGTCCGGTGGCGACTGCCAGCGACACCTCGGTGGCGCTGGCACTACGCCACAGGCCGTGGCTGTTGGCGATGACCAGGCGACTGCGTGACCAACGCAGCGTCGCATCCTCCCCAACCAGGCTCAGCGCCTCCAGATGCTGGCTGGCGGCGGCCGGATCGAGATGCTCGACAGCCGGGTCGTGCAGCTTCGCTCGGTGATCGAGGAAGGTTTTCTCTCCCCGTTGCGGGAAAAGCGCCTTTGGCTTGAGCCGCGGCTCGAGCTTGGCAAGGCTGAGGGCCAGGCGCACAGCGTTCTCGAGCTCGCCGGCCGAGCTGGCATCGGACCGGTACCAGCCCAGCCGCCGGCCTTCGACCACACGCACCAATACCGAGCGGAGCGGTGCTTCCAGACCTCCGCCCGAGCCGCCGCGCGCTGTGGCGCGGCAGCGCTCGAAGCACACCAGCTCGGTCTCGTCGGCGGGGGAGGCGGCGAGGGCCTGCTCGAGGCGGCGTCGAAGATCCTCAAGGTCGCAAAAAGCTGTTGACACGAGCTCCTCGGGTGGTCCGTCCCGCTGGGCAGCCCGCAGGCAGCATAGCAGGCCCGCTCCGAACCCCCTGGCTTGTGTTTTGCAAGCTCGCTTTGAGAAGATGACCCTGCGGCTGGACACACCCCGCCCAGACGGCACCGACAACCCGCAGGATCGTTCCGCAGGATCATGATGCACCGTCGCGTCACATCGAGGTCGAGACCTGAAGCGCCGCCCGCGGCCGCGCGCCGTGGTCGCATCTGCTTTGTCGCGTGCTCGCTGTCGGCCTCGTTGCTGTTCTCGTGGCTGGTGGTGCCGAGGCTCCGCGCCCAGTCCGATCCGCTCTACGCCTCGCGTTTGTCGATGGTCGAGAAGGAAGTGCGCAAGCGTGGCGTGCGATCCCCGCGCGTGCTCGATGCCATGCGCGAGGTGCCGCGCCATCTCTTCGTCCCGGAATCTGAGCGCGGCCACGTCTACGACGGCGCGCAGGTGCCCTTCGCGCCAGGGAAGAAGCTCTCACATGCCTACCTTTCCGCGCGCATGATCGAGTTGCTCGAGCTCGACGGCCACGAGCGCGTGCTCGAGATCGGAACCGGCTCTGGCTACGACGCGGCCCTGCTCTCGCGGCTGGCGCGCGAGGTGTTCACGGTCGAGATCGATCCCGCGATCGCCCGCTTGGCCGAGGGCAATCTCCGCCGGCTCGGCTATACCAACGTCACGGTCCACACCGGCGATGGCTACCGGGGCTTCCCCGAGCATGCACCCTACGATGCCATCCTGCTGACCACCGCACCGCGTGAGATCCCCGAACCGCTGTTTGAGCAGCTCAAGGCCGGCGGCCGCTTGGTCGCCGCCGTGGGCAATGGCCCACTCCAAGATCTTCAGGTGATCGTCAAGACCGCGGACGGACGCAATGCGCGAAAAGTCATTCCAGTAAGGCTTGGGCGTATGACCGGCGAGGCAGAGACCGGCCTGCGCGACCGCGATTGACCCCGCCATCCGCCTCCGGCGTGGCGCGTGCCGAACGACAGCACCGTGGTAGCTTGCGCGCGTTGCGCGCGGCATGCGGCCGTGCGCGGAAGCGTTGAGGAGCTGCGCGCATGTGTGCCGAGCAACGGCCGCTGGTTGCCGTGATGATGGGGAGCCGATCGGACTGGGGGGTCATGAAGCACGTGGGCCAGACGCTCGACCGTTTCGCTGTCGCCCACCACAGCCGCGTGCTTTCCGCCCACCGGACCCCGGAGCTGGTGGTCGAGCAGGTGCACGCCGCGCGTGAAGGCGGTGTCGAGGTGATCGTTGCCGGTGCTGGCGGCGCCGCGCATCTGGCTGGGGTTGTCGCTGCACATACCTTGCTGCCGGTGCTCGGCGTGCCGCTGGTGGCCTGGGCGCTCGATGGCATGGACGCCTTGGTGTCGACCGTCCAGATGCCTGCGGGCGTGCCGGTCGGCACGCTGGCGATCGGCAAGGCCGGCGCGGTCAACGCCGCGCTGCTCGCGGTGCGCATCCTGGCGCTCGGGCGGCCCGCCCTGGGCGAGGCGCTGGCCGCCTTTCGCGATCAGCAGGCACGCGAGATCGCGGCCATCGAGCTCGGCTGAGCCCTACGGCGCGACGGTCGCGACACTGGTGACGGTGTTGCCGCTGGCGACGTCATGGACTGAAACCACCAGCTCATGCTTGCGCCGGCGCAGCGTCAGGTTGGTCTCGTAGTAAAAGCGTTGTCCGGGCCGGGGCAATTCCGGACGGCTGAGGCGCAGCGGCACAGCCGGCATGCGTGACAGGTTGCCGTCGGGATCCTTGGCCGCGACCCGCAGCTCGATCTCGGCGACAAAACCGTCGGCAGCGGGCAGCAGCGTGATCTCGTCGGCCGGGATGGCGACGCGCAGCGGTACTTGCATGCGACCGCGCTTGATGCGTTGCGGTGCACCGAGCTCGATGCCGAGTACCGAGGCCTCGAGCGGGTTGCCGAAAAGCAGCGCGCTTTGGGTCATCATCGACAGCTCGGTGCCACGCGAAAGGTCGCGGTAGCCACGGCGGTTGCGCACCCGCAAACCCGGTCGATCCAACACCAGGCGGATGCGGTGGTGCACGCCGTCGTGTTGGCGATCGGCGGTGAAGCCCAGCCAGTAAAACGAGCCCGTGTCCTCAGCGACCGCCGGCAGGGCCTCGAAGCGGCCGGCGCCGAGCAGCGCGCGGCCGCCGGTCTGGCGAGCGATATGGCGCAAGGTGGCCGCGCGGAAGGCCTCGCGCGAGATGCCACTGCCTGCGGGGCCTGGCGCGAGCACGACCTCGAACGGCGTTTGCGGATCATTGATCGGCTGAATGGTGGCCGGTGCGATGGCGGAAACACCGCCACCCGTGTCGCGAATCCCGGCTGTGTCGATGGGATAGAGGGTGTAGCCCAGGAGGTTGGCGGTTTCAGCGATCGGGCTCGCCAGTTTGAGATCGGTGGTTTGGACGTTGAGTGTCCCTTGGCCAAAGGACTCGAAAAACGATGCAGCAGGCCACTCACCGGTGATCATCAACATCACCTTCCGCCCTTCCGGCATGGCAAAGCTGCGCAGTGTCGAGGTCACAGCCTTGGTCACGCGCTCGAGCTGGGTCCGCCGCTCGAGGTTGGCGATCTCGTTGCCGCCACTGGTCTCGCTAGCACCCAGGCCAAAGCCAGGAAAGCGCTCTGTGCGCCGGAAGATACCGTAGGTCGGGCGCTCGATCGCCTGGTCGAAGGCGCGCTCGAGCACCACGTGGTTGTGGCTCCACGAGGTCAGCATCTCGAGATGTTTGCCGTCGAAGGCGACCAGCGCCATGCGGTCTTCCGGGCGCACCAAGGGCACCTGGGTGCGCAGCTTGCGCAGAATCTGATCACGCTCCTTTTTGATCGTGTAGTAATCGTCGATGAACACCAGGAATGACATCCCGACCGCCTCGCCAGCACGCATGCTGGGCAGGCTCGAGGGCGCGTGGGTGGCGGCACCGTCCGCCTCTTGCGGCATCGCCCGCCCGCCCTGGATCTCGGTGAAATACTCGATCGGCATTTCCCGGCCATCCACGTAGAGGCGGAAGTCCTGCGCTCCGAGCCCATAGACGCGGTTGCCTTCGGCGTCGGTGACCACAGCCTCGACGTTGACCACGCGGACGTCGATCACCTCGCCGAAAACGCGTGGCGGCGGCTGGTCTTGGGCGCCCTCCACGCTGACCATGCTGCTGGCCACTGTGGCGAGGGTCGAGCCGATCACCCAAGCGGCACGCGCCGGGAATCGCAGCCGGCGGCCCACGGGCGATCGGTCGGGTGCGGAGCTGCTTCCCGACGCGGTTTCGGAGGCTGGCGTCGATTCGATTTTCTCTGTTTCTCGCATCATGATCCATCTTCCTTGAAGCGGTGATCTCGCTGCGGGTTTGCGGCGGGTTCGCGCTGGGGCGCGGTCGCGGCTTCGGTGGCGCTCTCGGCCCGCTGCCGCAGTCTCCTGCAAACGCTGTACCCACCAAGCTGTACGGCGCGCCCGGCACGCCGGTCGTCTGCTTGCGCTGCGAGGGACCGATGCCTTCGCCGTGCGCGCGTGTCGGGCATCGAGCGACGTACCTCGCCTGGCGAGAGGTAGGATGAGCGTAGCCGAACCCCAGAGCCCAGGGACAGTCACCGAGGACACCGAGGACACCGATGAGCCAGCGCTTCGTCCACCTGCATCTTCATACCCAATACAGCCTGCTCGACGGCGCCAACCGTGTCGACCGCCTCATCGACCGCATCGGCGCATTGGGCATGGACGCGGTGGCGATCACCGATCACGGCAATCTCTTCGGTGCGGTCGACTTCTTCACCCGGGCGAAGAGGGCTGGCATCAAGCCGATTCTCGGCATCGAAGCCTACGTGGCACCCGACCTTGACTCTCGCACCTCCGATCGTCGCGACCGCACCCACACCGGCGTGGCCGACGGCGGCTTTCATCTGGTCCTCCTGGCCGAGAACAACACCGGCTGGCGTCACCTGCTCCGGCTCAGCTCCGACGCCTTTCTTGAAGGTTTCTACTACAAGCCGCGGATGGACAAGACCACGCTCGGCAGGTGGCATGATGGCCTGATCGCCATCAACGGCCACCTCGGTTCCTCGATCGCCTTTCATCTCACGCGCTATGTGCAAAGCGGCAGCGAGCAGGATTGGCAGCGGGCGCTCGACGAGGCCCGGTGGCACGCCGAGACCTTCTCGCCCAACGAGCGAGGCGAGCCACGGTTTTATATCGAGCTGCAGCGCCACATCGAAGAGCAGGAGCGGATCAACCCCCTGCTCATCCGCCTGGCACGCGAGCTCGACCTGCCCTTGGTTTGCGACAACGACGCGCATTTCTTGCTCGCCGACGATTGGGACAGCCACGATTCGCTGGTCTGCATCTCTACGGGCAAGCGCAAGCAAGACGAGGATCGGATGCGCTATCCCCGGCAGCTCTATGTCAAGTCGCCGCAGGAGATGGCGGAGCTGTTCGCGGGCTATCAAGACGGTGCGGGCGACCAGGCGCTGGGCAATACGCTGCGCATCGCCGATCGCTGCCAGGTCGAGCTCGACCTCGGCCGCAACCACGCACCGATGGTGCGGGTCGTACGCCAGGAGGTGCTCGACCTGGGTGCGGCCGACGACGGTGCCGCCAAGCGCGGGACCACAGCGTGGTTCCAGGCATTTTGTGCCCGGTACCAGCTTCTGCCCTTCGATTTCGAGCGTGATGCCGAGTCGCCCGAGGAGCTCAAGCAACGCTGCGATCAAACGCTGCGCGAGCTGGCCGAGGCCGGACTGGTGTGGCGCTACGGTGACGATGGCGTCACCGAAGTAATCCGCCAGCGTCTCGAGCGCGAGCTGCGCATCCTGGCTGACAAAGACATCAGCTCGTACTTCTTGATCTGCTGGGATTTCGTCAACGAGGCGCGCCGGCGCGGCATTCCCGCCAACGCCCGCGGCTCGGGTGTCGGCACCATGGTCGGCTACTGCTTGGGTCTGTCGAACGCCTGCCCGGTGCACTATGGCCTGCTCTTCGAGCGCTTCACCGACCCGGATCGCTCGGAGTATCCCGACATCGACATCGATATCTGCCAAGACGGTCGCGGCGCCATCCTGGACTATGTGCGCGCCAAGTACGACAGCGAGACGCTCGGCAAGGTGGCACAGATCATCACCTTCAACGTGCTCAAGGCGAAGGCCGCGATCCGCGATGTCGGACGGGTGATGAACCGGCCGTTGGCGGAGGTCGACAAGCTTTGCAAGCTGATTCCCGAACAGCTCGGGACCACCATCGACGATGCGCTCGAGCACAGCGAAGAGTTCCGGGCGCTTTATGAGGGCGACGCCGAGATCCGTCGTTGGCTCGACACTGCGCGCGCTCTCGAGGGTCTCGCGCGCCATGCCGGCGTACATGCCGCGGGCGTGGTGATCGGCAACCAACCGCTGTCGAACATCGAGCCGTTGTCGGTCAACCGCCAGGGGGATCGCGACACCGTCGTCACCCAATGGGACGGTCCGACCTGCGAGCGCGCCGGCTTGCTCAAGATGGATTTCCTCGGCCTGCGCACGCTGTCGATCGTCGAGCGGGCGCGGCAACTGGTCCGGCAAAGCCTCGATGCCGAAACCATCCGGCGTACAGTCGATCCCGAAGGCCAGCAGCCCGCGGACTGGGATCCGCTCGATCTCGATCGTCTGAGCTGCGACGACCCCAAGGTGCTCGGGTTGTTCCGCCGCGGGGAGACGGTCTCGGTGTTCCAATTCGAATCCGACGGCATGCGCCGCATGCTACGTGCGATGGCGCCGGATCGTCTCGAGGACCTGATCGCGGCCAATGCTCTTTACCGCCCGGGTCCGATGGCGCTGATCGACGAGTACAACGCGCGCAAGCACGGAAAGACCCAACCTCCGAAGAGCCATCCGATCGTCGACAAGCACACGGTAGAAACCTACGGCATCATGGTCTATCAAGAGCAGGTGATGCAGATCGTTCACGAGTTGGGCGGCATTCCCCTGCGCCAGGCCTACTCCTTGATCAAAGCGATCTCCAAGAAGAAAGAGCAAGAGATCGACAAGCAGCATGCGCGCTTCCTCGAGGGTGCGCGCGCCCAAGGGGTATCGCAGCGCGACGCAGAAGCCCTCTTCGGCCTGATCCTCAAGTTTGCCGGCTATGGCTTCAACAAGAGCCATTCCACCGGTTACGCGATCGTCGCCTACCAGACGGCCTACCTCAAGACCTACTTTCCCGTGCAGTACATGGCGGCCGTGCTCAGCTACGAGTCCGTCTCGATGGAAAAGGTTGTCAAGTACATCGACGAATGCCAAAAGGTTGCTTTCCCCGGTGGCGGTCGCGGCGTGGCTGTACGCGCGCCGGACATCAACACCTCGTCGGTCGGCTTCACGCCGGTGTTCGGCGACGATGAGCCGCGTGACGCTGACCATGGCCACATCCGCTTCGGTCTTTCGGGGGTCAAAGGGGTGGGCGAGAAGGCGGTCGAAGCGATCATTGCCGAGCGCGCGGCGGGGGAGCCGTTCTTGAGCCTGTGGGATTTTTGCGAGCGGGTGCCCTTGGCGGTGGTCAACCGGGCGACCATCGAGTCGCTGATCAAATGCGGCGCCTTCGACCGCCTCCACGGGACCGACCGCCGGGCTGCCTTGCTCAAAGCGCTCGACTCCGCCATCGCGGGCGGTCATCGCGTGCAAGAAGACCGCGCCTCGGGCCAGTCCAATCTGTTCGGCATGCTGGTGGGCGAGGACCGAGCCGCGCCGGTGCCGCAATTGCCTTGCATCGCGGCCTGGCCGGTGGCGGAGACGCTCAAACATGAGAAAGATGTGCTCGGCTTCTATGTGTCCAGCCACCCGCTCGATGAGCATCGCGCGTTGATGGATCGATTCACCAACACCACCGTGTCCGAGCTTGGCGAGATCGCGGGTGAGTGCGAAGTAGTGGTGGGCGGCCTGATCACCCGTGTGCGCAAGCGCGTGGTCAAGCGCGGCCGCTCACAAGGCAAGACGATGGCCATTCTCGGCTTCGAGGATCGAAGCGGCTCGGTCGAGGCGGTCGCCTTCTCGGAGGTCTATGCGCGCGCCGGCAAACTGCTCGAGGAGGATCGTGTGGTTTTCCTGCGCGCCAAGGTCCAGCAGCGCAACGGCGTGCCCAACCTGGTGATCAGCCGTGTCGTGGCGCTCGAGGAGGCGCTGACGCTCACCGCGGGTGTGCGCGTGGTGCTGCGCGCTGCGGGCAGCGATGTCGCCGGGCTCGAAGTCTGCCTGCGCCGATTGCGCGACCTGCTGTGGGAATCGACCACCGGTCCGGGTACGCAAGTGCCGGTCAAACTCGAGGTCGAGGAGAAGGGGGAGGTCGTCACCATCGACCTCAAGGGGCTGCGGATCCGGGTGACACCCGAGCTTCCGGCACGCATCACCGAGGTTTTGGGCGCGGCCGACTGCTGCCGCTTCTACGGGCCGCCGCGCCCTGGCGCAGCGCTGCGCACAAGCGACCGGGCGGTCGCCTGATACCTCGCGGATCGCACCTGTTACCAACCCGGCTGTGACGCACCCAGGGTCGCGGGTGCCTGGCGCGTGCGCACCAAGCGTGTCGGCGTTGCGCCCAGACGCCGTTTGAAGGCACGGCTGAAGGTGCAGAGGTTGGGGTAGCCGATCAGCATGCCCACGCGCCAGACGGGAAGCGCCGTGCGGCGCATGAGTTTGATCGCGACTTCGAATCGCCGATCCTGAATGTAGGCCCAAGGCGTGGTGCCGAGCGCGGCGTGAAACGAGGGGCTGAGTGTGTTCGGTTCGAACCCGAGCTCGCGGGCCAGCACCGAGACGTTGATCGCCGGATCGAGCAGGCGGTCGCGAATGGCGCCGAGCATGTGCCGGGTTTTGCCATCCGTCCTGTGCATGTCCTGGTCGATCTGCTGGCGTGCCCGCGTCGCAGCCTCGATCAGGACATCCGTTTCAGCATCGTCGAGCGGTCTGAGCATGGTTTGGCACCTCGGCTGGTGCGCCTTGGCTGGTGCACCTCGGCTGGTGCACCTCGGCTGGGGCCGGGTGCGGGCCGCCAAGCTGGCGAAGGACCCACGGCCCGATCGCCAGCTTGGAGCAAGGTTTCGAGGATGGTGCAAAAAAAAGGCTCGGCCGGCCGGACCGCGGGCAACGGCAACGCGGAGACGGGGTCGCACCTCGAGCCCTTGCCCTGCGGTGGGAAACCCGGAGAACAGCGGGCCGGCCGGCCGAGGTTGAGAAGGGGCGAAGAAACGCGCGGGGGGGTGCCACGCGCTGGGCCTGTGGTCCGTCGCCCCGGTCGAGACCCTGCCGGCCATGCCATGCTGCACCAAGGGAGTGAACGGTGCAGCACTCGATGGATCGTCCGGTCAAGGAGTTCGAGGGTCGGCAGGGCCAGCAGGGCCTCGGCCGTGGCGACGGAAGCAACATGGTCGGGTGACTGGCGGGAGCAGGGCACGGGTGAGGACCTGCGCTCGGGTGCGGCCGGTGCACGGCCACGCGCACGGGAAAGACGCTGGGGCGCAGGTTCGGATCGCGCTTCAAACCGTCGCCCGCCGTTGCTCGCGCAGGCGCACAGCTCTGGCGGCATCCGCCTCGATGCGCCTGGCGAGCGAAAGTGCTCGCTCGAGGTCGCGGCTGCGGCCCAACACCACACCGTCGGCGCGGACCAGGTAGCCGGCCTGGCCTTGCGCCTGCTCCACCGCGATGCGACCGAGCGGCGAGCCCCGGCCGGGCTCGGCCGCCCACACCATCTCGCCCGCAAAGCCGTCCCACAGCACGCCCGCACCGCGGGCCACCGACCGCGCTTTCCGCCGCCAGCTCATCACCTCATCCCTCGCATCCTTCTGCCGTCAAAAAAAACGCGGCCGACCGGTCCGTGGCCACCTGCGAGGGGGGCACGGTTGGGGTTGCCAACACGCCGTGGCCGTGCGGGGGGAGAAACGCACGAGGGCGGACCGGCCGGCCGGGCGACGTCATCAGGAGTGGCGAGGGAGGACAAAGCGAGAGAGCCCGCCGCCACCTCGGTCGAGGCCCTGCCCGTTTCGTCCCGCTGCGCGGTCCCATGGGCAGAGATCGCGCAGCTCTCGGTGGAACCCGGTCGGTGGGAATCGAGATCGGACGTGGCGAGCAAGGCCTCGGCCGCGGCAGCGCATCCTTCCGTCTTCATCGAGGCAAGGCTACGCGCGCTTTGCACTGCGCGTGTTTCCCTTCGCACGATCGAAGCTGACGGCAGCGGGTGTGATGGGGGCGATGTTGAGCCCTCACGCATCGTAGCTGTGGGCTACACAACCGTGGCAGGAGCCTCCACCGCCTCCACCACCTCGATCACCTCGACCGCTTGGTTCCCCCGGATGCTCGTGGCACCACCATGGGCCCAGACCGGCGAAGGCTCGGCCTTGGGAGCATAGGTTCAGCCACGCCTGGAGTCCTTGCCTCCTCGCCGAACCAGTGCTATGTTGCCGTCTACGACCAAAGCGGAACGAATGCGATGGGCGCTCTGGGGCCTGATCGCGAGAGAGGTGCTTCGATGAATCGGAATGACGTTTTGCAGGATGCCAACTGCCTCAGAGACCAACTTTGTCGCGACGCACGCGCGGCGGGTGCGGGTGCGCTCGCCGAGGCCAACCGGCTGCGGATCGAGCTCGGGCTCGACGGGCATGGCACCAAGAAGGGCGCGGCGCAGTACCCCAGAACGACCACCAATCCCGGCCT
>Ga0114931_10000903_pt1 | contig 37214 bp, 38 predicted proteins | sample 2SBtaG_FD_89579 | JGI IMG/M metagenome (GOLD analysis project Ga0114931, IMG submission 89579) | Deep subsurface microbial communities from Kolumbo volcano to uncover new lineages of life (NeLLi) - 2SBTROV14_V59a metaG | ecosystem: Environmental > Aquatic > Marine > Volcanic | place: Kolumbo... | reverse complement strand
TTTATTTTCAAGCGAGAGAGTGAAATGGAAGCCGAGCAAAGCGAAGGTTTACATTTCCGAAAGAGCGCAGAAACTACAGGTTCAATACCTCGGAGCTTGCTCCGAAATTGAGCGAGCGTAGCGAGGTCGGCGCAATACCCCGCATGCTTGCATCGGGGAAGCTTTATTTTTAACAAAAATTTATAATCTTGTCCATTGCTTTTTAATTATGTTAAAATATTTACATGGAAAGAAATCTAAAATTAAGGAAATTTGTATACTGGACTCCCAGGGTGCTTGGTGTGCTCTTTGTTCTGTTTGTCTCTATATTTGCTTTTGATGTTTTTTCAGAGGATTATACTGTCACGGAAACGGCAGTGGCTTTGTTGATACATCTTGTGCCGAGTTATCTTTTGATAGCTGCTTTATGGATAGCTTGGAAGCGGGAAGTCGTCGGCGGTATTATATACATATTTTTGGGGCTCTTTTATATTTGGATGGTTACTCCCGATGCCAATATTTATGCTATTTTGTTTATTTCCGGTCCGGCTTTCCTTCTTGGAGGCTTGTTTCTGTTAAATAAGCTGTTAAAGAGCGGAACTTAGGGAAAAGCTAAAAAATTATACACAATTTGAAAAACGGCTAAATGCCGTTTTTTCGCTATTTTAAAGGCTTTTTTTGGTACCAATAAGCTCAAAAGCCGCTTTTAGCTATTGACAATATATTTAATATATGTTAATCTTGTCCCGAAATCAAAAATAAGTTATAAAGCATCCATAAGATGCTTTTTGATTTACAAGATGATTTAAAATTTATGAAAGACATCATTTTATTGATTGCGACCATTTCCAACCTTTCCGGATCGGTAAATATTCCGGAAAACGGATCAAATCTTTTTCAGGCAAACCCAGAAACACAAAAACAAGTAATGCTTATTGACGAATCGCTGGCAGGAGCCGAAAGGGACGAGATATTATGGTTGGCAAGGATACTTTATTCTGAAACAAAAGTACCGAGAGAAATGGAGTTGGTTGCTTGGGTGGCCAGAAATAGAGTTGAGTCCGGATATACCGGAAACACCTATGAAGAGGTTGCAAAAAGCAAATATCAATTTTCAGGACTTAACAGTTTTGATAAGCAGTACTGGAGAAATATAAATATGAGTTACGAGAGCAAGGACCCGGCATGGAAAAATGCATTGGATATAGCAAATAAGGTTTATTATGCGGATGATTCGGAGAGGCCTTTTCCAAGCTCGGTAAAACATTTTTATTCTCCCGTTAGTGTTGCCAAGCCTACCTGGGCCCAAGGAAAGAGGCCTTACCGGGTTGTGAGCACAGGCAATGGATACAAAATAAGATTTGCCTTTTACGATAGTGTCAGATAGACGCTTATAAATTAAAGAAAAAGAGGAGTTTTTACTCCTCTTTTTCTTTTGTGCCATCTTCTTCTTTTTTTAGATCGAGTGCAGCAGAATTGATGCAATATCTTTTTCCGGTCGGTGTTGGGCCGTCATCGAAAAGATGTCCCAAATGTCCGCCACATTTTTTGCAGGCAACTTCGGTCCTTTTCATAAAGAGGCTGTTGTCCGGTCGTGTTTCTATGTTGTATGTATTTCCCTCAGAAAAACTTGGCCAGCCGGTGCCTGAGTCAAACTTTGCATCCGAAGGGAAAAGCTCGGCGCCACAGGCCGCGCACAGATACATACCTTTGTCTTTGCAGTTGAAATATTTTCCGGTGAATGGTTTTTCTGTTCCTTTCTCTCTAAGTACCTTGAATTGTTCCGGGGTTAATTCATTTTTCCATTCTTCCTCAGATCTTGTTATTTTGTCCATATTTTTAAACTTAATTTTTAAGTATATCTATATTATAAAACAGCGTACATGGAAAGTATAGAGTGAAGTGCTATTTACTTAAGTTTCACAAAATTATAATATAGATGTATATAATCTTAATCTCAATATCTATGTATATTAAGCAGAGAGAGAAGGGCAGTATTGTGATAGTGGTTTCCATAATGGTTTTCATAATATTGGCGATGGCTTTTGTTTTGGGTTATGCCAACAACAAGAAAAAAAATGAATTAAAGCAAACAGAGATTCAAAAACAAACAGAGGTGGAGACGGTAGATAAGAGCAAAGAAGTAAAAACCCAAGAGCAAGTTGAAACAGAGATGCAATATCAATTTCTTTCAGAGTTGAAGAATGTTGTTGGCGGCAAAAAGATAAAAGGAGTAGTATTTGATGGTGCTTCAGGAAATGTAAAGGCGAGCTATTTGGAAAGCGGTTATTTTATGGTTGCTTCTTTTGATAATTTACCGGATCCGGAAGATGGGTATTTTTACGAGGGTTGGCTTGTAAAAGAAGGGGAAGATCCGGACATTGTCAGCGCAGGTAGAGTTGGGAAGGCAGATGGCGCTTATACAAATGTATACACTTCTTTAGATGATATGACAGATCATGATCTTTTCGTTCTTACACTTGAGAACGATGATGAAGCAAAAGAGCCTTCCAAAGACCGCATCTTTGAGGGTAGGCTGGAGAATATTGAAATGAATGACGGAGTTCCGTATCCTTTATAATTAGAAATTTTTAAAAATATGAAAAAAGTAGCTATGATATTGTTTGTATTGCTTGTCTTGGCTGTTACATATATGTATCTTTCTACAAACTTATTCTTGTCTTTACTTCAAAAAAATAACGCAAAACAAGAAGTGATTCAAACAACACAACAAGCTCCGGAAGAGCTTGTCAATAATGCAAACTATTCTGTAAAAAAAATAACAGATCGCTCAGGCCTTTTTTCGGTTGAGATACCATCTGATTGGAGTGTAACCATTTTCGGTCCGCAACTTTTGAGAATATCCAGTATCTCTGCCGGAATATCAAAAAAAAGCATAAAGTTCAGCGTTATTGTTTCCGGCGAGGAAAGGAAGATAAGCTCCAAGAATGAGCCGGTTGATGTTCTTGTTGATGGAGTTCCGGCAAAGTATTACACTGTTGAGGCTCCGCTTTTTTCAAAAAAGAAAATATTAACCGTTGAATTTTCAGATAATAAAAAATATTATTCTTTGAGTCTTGCATACAATGAAAAAACCTATCCGGAAGGAAAGGATGTTTTTGAGAACATAGTAAGTTCGTTTGATATTTTAGATGTTGAGGAGGAGGCTGATGTGAGAAGCATAGAGGTCGTTCCATCTGATTCTTTACCTAGCCAGGTAAATGTTCTTATAAAAGGTGAGTTTCCAAATAGCTGTTCTGAGTTTGGCGAGATAGTGGAAGATCAAAATGGCAGAACATTTTTTGTTAGTGTGTATAAAGCAAAGACAAAGGATTCGGATTGCACAGAAGGGCCAATTTCTTTTGAAAAGACCTTATCTTTGGATACTATAGGTTTGAGATCTGGCGATTATGTTGTCGATGTAAATGGAGTAAAAGCCCAGTTTAGTATTCCGGAAGAACAAGCAACAAGTACGGAGACGATGAAATAGTATTTTCGGATTTTTAAAAAGAAAAAAGCGCGACTTTTTCAATAAGAAAAGTCGCGCAATGTTTAGTGTTTCACACTATTGTTGTCTAAGAAAAACATCGAGGATTCAGACCATTTTTTAAGCTTTTTCTTAAAGAAGGGAGAATGGGTTCTTTCCCAAAGTTCATGGGACAACAGGGGGTCGATAAACTCCTCCTCTTCATTTAACATTTTTGCTGACATTAAGATGGTCGCCATAGTGATAAATTTTCTAGATGCCAGCATATAAAGATCAGAAAGCCCCTGTGCATTATTTTTCTCGAATTCTTCTGATAAACCAAGGTAAGCTGATTGTCCGATAGAAATAAAGTAATCAGCGCTTACTCTTCTCTTTCTGGTCTGCTTCGGAAAGAACCCTGAAAAAATAAGGCATTTGTCTCCGATGTCTCGCAGTCCATTCTTCCTTATCTCACCGAATTCTAAAAAATTATTTAGATACTCAAGAGCGATCGCTCCGCTGATCATATCGGGTTTTTTTAAAAATCTCATAAGAAGACATACGAGATAGCTTTTTAGGTCATCTTCGAGTCTTTGATCAGAGCTTTTTTCCGCGTCACTAATGAGTTCATGCCACAGTGCTTCTTGGGTTGGTTGGATGTTTGGGGTCATTGTGATCTCCCTTGTTTGTTTTTGAAGAGCAAAACTCAGATGAGGCTAAGTATTTTATACCATAAAATAATACTTTACACAATGTATTTTAAATAACTTAAGATAGTAGATATGTTTTTACTTGACTCTTGTCTTGAGCTTGGCATATATTGAATGTATGAAAAAATTCATTAAGAAAAAAGAAGACTTTGTCTGCGAAAAATGCGGAACAAAAGTAAAAGGCACCGGATATACAAATCATTGTCCGGAGTGTTTGCGGTCAAAGCATGTCGATATCAACCCGGGAGACAGGATGTCTGAATGCCAAGGGATGATGGAGCCGATAGGCTCTGAAGTAAAAGACGGAGAGTATTCCGCGGTGCTTAAATGTGTGAAATGCGGGCATGTAAGAAAGAACAAATTGGCAGAAAATGATAATTTTGATACACTGCTTGATATAGCTAAAAAACAAGCTGACGCATCAAAATAAATGAGTAATTTACCCTCAGAAGAAATAAAATCCAGGCTGGATATAGTCGATGTTATATCCGGCTACATAAAGCTTACAAGATCGGGAAACAGCTTGAAGGCGATCTGTCCATTTCATAATGAGAACTCACCGTCATTTTTTGTTTCGCCGGAAAGGCAGATATTCAACTGTTTTGGCTGTGGCAAAGGCGGAGATATGTTTAAATTTATAATGGAGATCGAGGGCGTTGAATTTGTCGATGCCTTAAGGATCTTGGCAAAAAAAGCCGGGGTTGTTTTGCGTAAAGAGAATAAAGAAGAGTCATCCGAGAGAACGCTCTTGCAAGAGGTTTCTGTTGATGCGGCGAGGTATTTTGTGAAGAATCTAAGATCAGAGGTGGGGAAAGATGCGGCAAGCTACCTTGAAAAAAGAGGTCTTACAAAAGAAACGATAGAGGAGTTTAAAATAGGTTACACGCTGCCATCTTGGGACGGGCTTTACAACTATCTCTCTTTGAAAGGCTACAAACCGGAAATAATGGAAAAAGCCGGACTGGTTCTTTCCAGCATGAAAACGGGAAAGAAAAAATATTTTGACAGGTTCAGGGACAGGATAATGTTTCCGATATCGGACGCCAACGGCTACATAGTCGGGTTTACCGGCAGATATCTTACAAAAAAAGAGAACGAAGGAAAGTATGTGAACTCTCCGCAAACGCCGATATTCGATAAAAGTCATATTTTGTATAACTTAGACAAAGCAAAGCTTCAGATAAAAAAAGAAGACTTTACTTTTTTGGTTGAGGGACAGATGGATGTAATAGCCGCGTGGCAGGATGGAGTGAAAAATGCGGTTGCGTCTTCCGGCACCGCTTTGACACCAAGTCAGGTCAAACTTTTAAAAAGATATTCAAGTAACATAAAGATAGCATTTGATGCGGACGATGCCGGCGATATGGCGACTAAAAGAGGGATAGATGTTGCAACAGAAGCGGGAATGAATATAAGCATTGTGCGAGTTCCAGACGGAAAAGATCCGGCAGATTTTGTGACCGCGCACCCCAAAGAGCTTAGGCATCTTACTGAAAAGTCTATTCCGGTTATGGATTACTATGTGGAATCCGCACTCGCAAAATATGATCCAAACACCTTAGAAGGAAAGAAAAAAATAGCTGGAGAGGTTTTACCGCATATAAAGAACATAGCAAACAAGATAGAAAAATACCACTGGTTGGATAAGCTTTCGCAACTCATAAGGTCAGATATAAAATATCTTGAAGAGGAGCTGAATAATACAAAGATAGATACGAATTTTTCTCATCCAAAAAGCGTATACAAAGAAGAGGAAAAAGCAAAAGAGACAGAGAATGGTCTGGATAGGATATTTGCTTCCTTAATGTCATTTTTAATAAAAAGCCCCGAGAGCTTTGAGCTTTTAAAAACATCAAACTTTGTTGAATTTCTAGATGAGAACAAAGAATGGCTCAATGATCTTGTAAGTAAAAAGACCGCTGATCTATTTGATTTTTTAGTCAGTTATGCTAGAATGGGGCAGATTTCGGATGCGCTAAAGAATGCCGATGAAAAACAGAAAGAGGCGCTTAATCCGATATTTCTACAATCAGACATGTTGGACGATGAGACAAACATAGAGAGTGAGGTCTCGTTTTGCTTAAATAAGATAAGGTCTGATATTTTTAAATCTAAAATAGACAGCATAAACCTAAAAATAAAAGAAGCGGAAAGAAATAATGATCAGGAGTCTTTGTTGAAATATCTTGGAGAATTAAATAATCTCATCAATAAAAAATAATCTATGAAAAAAGTTGCAAAAAAAACAAAGAAAGTTGCTTCAAAGAAACCGGCAAAGAAACAAGTAAAAAAGAAAGTTGTTTCAAAAAAGCCGGTAAAGAAACAAGTAAAAAAGAAAGTTGTTTCAAAAAAACCTGTAGCAAAAAAGAAAGCTCCTCAAGTGAAGAAGAAAGCTGTAACAAAAACAAAGAAAAGACCGAAGGTAAAAAAGAAGACCCAAAAAGAAATGGAGGCTATAAAGCTAGGATTTGACGAGGCCGTAAAAGAGCTTATTTTAAGAGGAAAACAGAGAGGTTTTGTTACGCATTCTGAAATATTGCGTTTGATGCCAAATATTGAAGAGGATATAGCAACACTTGAGGATCTATATGACAGATTGAGCGAGGCGAGCATTGAGCTTGTTGAGTCAAAAGATCTTTTGGAGGTGCCTGACAAAGACACAAAAGAAAAAGCCGAGGTCAGAAAAGTTGACCTAGACACCCTTACTCAAGATTCTGTTCAGATGTATTTGAGGGAGATAGGAAAGATAGCGCTTCTTAAAACAGAAGAGGAGAAAGATCTTGCAAAAAAGATAGAACTTGGTTCGGAAGATGCAAGACAAAAACTTACTCAGGCAAACTTGAGGCTGGTGGTTTCCATAGTAAAAAGATATATAGGCAGAAGCTCTCATCTTACGCTTTTAGACCTTATCCAAGAGGGAAACATAGGGCTGTTCAAAGCCGTAGAGAAGTTTGATTATAAAAAAGGATACAAGTTCTCGACATACGCAACTTGGTGGATACGCCAGGCGATAACAAGAGCACTCGCAGACCAAGCAAAGACCATTCGTATTCCCGTTCATATGGTGGAAACCATCTCCAAATTCAACCAGGTAAAAAGAAGATTGATCCAAGACCTTGGAAGAGAGCCATTGGCGGAAGAGGTTGCGTCCGAGATGAATATTGAGGTTGAGAAAGTAAGGCACATAATGCAAATATCGCAAGACACCGTTTCTTTGGAGGCGCCACTAGGAGATTCGGCGGATGAGTCGACGCTTGGAGAGTTCATAGAAGATGAAAAAGAAATATCGCCATCACAAGCTACAGCAAGAAGTCTTTTAAGAGATCAGCTTCAGGAAATAATGGATGACTTAAGCCCAAGAGAGCAAAAGATACTTTCCATGAGGTTCGGACTTGAGGACGGAGTAACACATACTCTTGAAGAAGTTGGGCAAGAGTTTGGTGTGACAAGAGAAAGAATAAGACAAATAGAAGCAAAATCACTTGAAAAGATACGAAACAACGAGAAGCTAAAGAAGATCAGAGAATACTAGATCAACTCTCAATCTGTGATTTTAATATACAAAAAACAAAACTCAGCCCTTTTAAAATGGCTGAGTTTTGTTTTTTAGCATAAGCTTCACTTTTAAATATTAACATAGATAAATAAAAGAGTAGAATCTTTTAGTAGTATCGCAAAAACAAAATACAAGGAGAAAGACAATGAAGAGAGAAGAGCTAGAAATATATAAAGGGAAAAGAGTTGTTTTGTTTTTTGGCAATTCTTACCTTTTAAAAGGAGTGCTGGAAGATGTACAATCAAACTCTCTAGCCATGATGTTTGATGTCCAGGGTCCGATCCGTATACCTGTTGATCTGGACAGTATCAGTGATGTGATGGATATATCCACAGTAGCAACAAACAACTCATGATCAAAATAGAAACCCCTAGGATAATCCTAGGGGTTTTCGCTTGCAAAATGTGTATATTTTAGTATAATGGTTTTTGTATCCTCAAAAAGAGGATATTTACAATTTCATACATTCCGCAGTGGCGCAGTGGTAGCGCAGTCGACTGTTAATCGATTGGTCGTAGGTTCGAATCCTACCTGCGGAGCCAAACAGTACAGCCCAAAGAATTTTGTACGCCTACGGCGTGCGGAATGGGAAAATCAGCTATGATTTTCCACGGGTTTTGCCAAGAAAAGGAAACCGTCCGATCCCGCAAAAGCGGGTTCGAGCTAATCTTTTTAAGAAAGTCTCTCTTTTTGGAGAGATTTTCTTTTGAAGCAATAATTTCAGCTTGTTTAGCCTCTAAAATGAAAAGTCTCATCGGTTCGAGCCAATAGCACCCTTTCTGTTCAAAATCGGATATTCTTTCAGAAATCTCTACTTTTTTGTTGAGAAGTTTTTCTTTTTTAGATGTGTATTCTTCTTTTGAAATAGCTCCATCCAAATGCACATCTAAAAGCTTTTCCAACTTCTCATCAATAGCTGAGGTTTCTGATTTTAGATTTTGAACATAACGGTTCCGTCTTGGGCTTCTTGCGAGCGAGTTTCCTCTAACTTCGCGAGCATACTATCTGCCCAAGACGGGGGCAAAGAAACTTCCTTTATGACATCATTTATCTGCTCAGTGAGCGCTTCTTCTCGTAGATACTTTTGAGAACAAGCTCCGCGCTTCTTTGTACAACGATAGTAATGATGACCTTTTTGTGTTTCGGAAGTAATGGCGCACCCACACTCGGCACAAAGAAATATGCCTCGATATGGATAATCAACAATTTTATTTTGTTTCTTTGGTTTTGATTTTGTAGCCATTACTTTTGAAACGCTGTCATAGAGTTTCTTTGTAATGATTGGCTCGTGCTTTGCCTCGTACAATTCACCATTGTACTTGAATACACCATAATAGAATGGATTGGAGAGAATACTCTGAAGAAGAGAAACCGATAAGACTTTTCCGCTCCTGCTAAACAAGCCGACTGATTTTGTAATATTTTGGATATCTTTCAGAGAATAGTTGCCTGTCGCATAGCGCTCAAACAATTTCCGAATGAGTGGCGCACGATCTGGGTCTGGCACGACAATATGCTTGAGTTTGTCATTCAAATATCCCACTGGTGCCCATCCAGGCCATTCGCCACGGCGCAATTTCTGCCTTAGTCCGCGCTTTGTATTCTCTGAAAGGTTGTCAACGAAATATTTCGATTGACCAAAAGCAATATTTAGCATGAATTTTCCTTGTGGAGTTGGTTCAAACCAAAAAGTTGGGAATTTTAGCGCTTTTACCTGCTGACTATCTACCAAATATATTATCTTGCCACCATCCACACTATTTCTTGCTAGTCTGTCTGGATGCCAAGCTAAAATCCCATTCGCATGACCCAACTCCACCCGTGCGAGCATCTCATTAAACACGGGACGCCCTGGTTCTTTGGCGGTCTGTGACTCTCGAAACGTATCTACAATATGCAGATGCTCGCGCGTAGCAAATTCATTCAATTCCACTTCTTGCGCTTCAAGCGATAACACCTGCCTATCATCCTCGTCTGTTGATTTGCGAATGTATAAAAAATAGTTCATTGCTTTTGGTTGTTAAAAATTATTGCTTCAACTTTTGCGAAGCAAAAGAAAAAAGATTGGCTCACTGCACGAATGTGCAGAATGTTCGGAGAACACGGAACCCGCTTTTGCGGGATCGGGCGGTGTCTGTTTCGTTGCAAAACCCGTGGAAAATCCTTGTGGATTTTCCCATGCCTGTCGCCGTAGGCGACGACAATTTTGCTTCTTGTTCTGAATGGCTCCGTCTATATGATGAAATCCGAACTTATTTCGAGCGAAGCTCGACCGATTCCGCGCCGAGCGCGCGGTAATGCGAAACTTTATCGTACGCTCCGATAATGTGGTAACTCTGTCGTGCCTCATCGCCTCGCTCCGCTCGGCTCCCAAAAACAGAAATGGATCTTTGCGTTTTTTCTTTTTCTTTGTCTGCCCCCCAATATTTTTAGTGAAAAGGAAAAGACCATTTCTGTTTTTGCGCAAAGGCGTTAAAACGTGCTATTATTTCATCATAAGGACTATACCTATTATATCACAATCCTTACATTATAATACAAGTTACTCCACAACAACCATGTCATCTATCGGTCAGAATATAAAGAAGCTCCGCAAGGAGAAAAACATATCCCAAGACAAGCTCTCAAAGCTTGCCGATATTTCGTTAAATACGGTCGTAAAACTTGAGCTTGATCAAAGTCCCAACCCTACTTTGGACACGCTAAAAAAAGTCGCAAAGGCTTTCAATATAAGTATTGACGATTTGGTTAAATAATCATGACAACTATTACAAATAAAGGAGAAAATACACTTTCAGCAAAATTGAAAACAATTTTGCCTAATTGTGATCGTATTGATGCTCTTGTTGGGTACTTTTATTTTTCCGGTTTTCGTGATCTTCACCACGAACTCAAAGACAAACAAATCCGAATACTTGTCGGAATGGATATTGATAAAAAAATAATTGCAAAAATATCATCTTTTGATGATCTGAATTTGGATGACTACGAAACAGGAACCATTGTTTCTACGCGCTCCGGAGCAAAAATGGATTACATTGAAAATTTTTCAAAAATTTTCAATGACACTGACTATTTTGATAATGAAGAATCTCAAAAGGCGTTCGAGGTGTTTTTAGAAAAAATTGCAGATGGCAGTCTGCAAATTAAAAAAACAGCGCAAGCGGATCATTCAAAATTTTACATTCTTCATAACAAATCTGATAAATCTGAAAATAAGAATAATCCCGGTGTGGTAATTGTTGGATCAAGCAACTTAACATATTCTGGTCTCAAGGGGCAAACTGAACACAACCTTGTTTTATCAGAGAAGCATTATCACGATAGTCATGTTCAAAATTTTGAATCAGCATGGAACAATCCAGATAATATTATAATCACTGATCTCCAAACTTCAAATGAATTTATCACAGAAGTTAAGAAGCGAATCTGGTTGTATCAATTGCCTGATCCTAAGCTTATGTATTATCGTGTGTTAGATGAGTATTTTTCTATAGAGGAAATAGAGGATATGAGAACTCCTAGGCAAATTACTGGTGATAAATTTTCTGACCTTAAATATCAAACCGATGCAGTAAATTTAGGCATTGATCGTATTAGACGCTTTGGAGGTGTTATTGTTGCTGATGTGGTTGGTCTTGGGAAGAGTGTTATTGCTTCAACGATTGCCCATAATCTTGGATTAAAAACGATTATGATTGTTCCACCACATCTAGAGCCTCAGTGGAAAGATTATTATTCTGAATTTAATTTTAACGGACATGTTTACACCACAGGGAAAATTGAAGAAGCTTTAAATCGTCATGGAGACGAAAAAGATCTTTTGATTGTGCTTGACGAGGCACATAAACACCGCAATGAAGATACCAATAATTATAAAATCCTACACAAACTTTGTGCTGGCAATTATGTAATGGCACTTTCAGCGACACCTTTTAACAATGACCCGAAAGATATTTATGCTCTTATTAAACTTTTTAGCACTCCAGGACAATCAACCATAAAGACTGTTGAGAATTTAAGTATCTCATTTCACGATTTATTTAAGCGATATAAGAATATCCGGCGTAATATACGTAAAAATGCCAATCAAGATAGTCTTGATGGCTCTTCTGAGGTGGCGACTGAATTGCAAGCTATTGCCGGAGAGTTACGTAAGATGATTGAGCCATTAGTGATTCGTCGTTCTCGTCTTGATCTCGAAGAAATTGAAGATTATAAACACGACCTTGAACAACAAAGAGTTGCATTTGCAAAAGTAAAAGACCCAGAGTTGCTTGAATACAATCTTGGTGAGCTTGCACCACTTTACATTGAAACTCTCAATAAAATTTCTTCCCCAGACGATTCAGATAGCTTTGAAGGTGTGCGTTACAAACCGGCAAGCTATATTAAAGCTAGTTCAAAATTCATTAAAGAATTAATTGAGGCTAATGAGGGTGAGGATAATGATGCATCTCCTGAGGAAAAGATACAGCGTATTACTCAGGCGCAGGCAAATGTCGCTAAATTTATGCGTCGATTGCTAGTGCGTCGTTTTGAAAGTTCTATCGGTTCATTTCGTTCATCACTTGAAAATATGATTAAGTCATCTGAGACGATGCTTGATTGGTATGAAAATAAGGATGTAGTACCTATTTTTAAAAAAGGTTCATTGCCCACAACACAAGAATTAGAGGAGCGAGTTGAAGCTGGTGAAGATATTGATGATATCCTTGAACGTTTAAAAGACAAGGGTCTTATAAATATCCCTGTTAAAGAAATGCAACCAGACTTCAAAGTGGCGCTTAAAAAAGACATTGCCCTGCTTAAAAGTATACAGTTAAAATGGAAACAAGTTACTATTGATCCAAAGTTTGATTTTTTTAAAGAAAGAATCAAAGAATCTCTTAAGAATGAACCACGTCGAAAACTTATTGTATTCACTGAATTTTCTGATACGGCAAATTCTGTATATGAAAAACTTATAAGAGTTGGTTTTTCTCGTGTGTATAAGTATAGCTCCGAAGATTCGTCGAAAGAAAACAAGGAAATTATCCAGAAGAACTTTGATGCGGGTCTAGATGAAGAAAGGCAAGTAGATGATTACGATATTATTATTGCTACTGATGCTATATCTGAGGGTTTCAATCTTCATAGAGCTGGTGCTGTTATAAATTATGATATTCCCTATAATCCGACTCGCGTAATACAGCGTATTGGTCGTATTAACCGCATAAATAAAAAAGTATTTGATGAGTTGTACATTTTTAATTTCTTTCCAACCGCAACTGGTGAAGTGGAAACTCGCACTAAAGCTATATCCACCCTCAAAATGGATTTGATTCACTCACTTCTTGGTGAAGATACAAGAATATTTACCAAGGATGAAGATTTACGTAATTATTTTGCTCAGCAGTATAAAGAGGAGCAAGTAAAGAATGAAAGTCTTTCGTGGGATGCAAAATATCGTAATGAATGGATGAAATTTAAGAATGATCCAGAAATAAAAAAACAAATAATGTCTATACCGCATCGAGCACGCATCGCTCGTAAGTTTGCGGTACAAGGGGTTGTAGCATTTGCCAAGCGTAATGGAAGTTTTGTTTTTGCATTCGGTAAAACTCCCGAGGCAGTTCAGATTGTTTCTCCGGAAGTTGCATTGCCACTTTTTAATGATGTACTGCCAGATGAGAAAGCATTTGAAACTACCGTCAATTTTGAACCAATTTACAAAATCGCTAAAGAACACATTTTTAAAGATAATACCAAGCCGCCAATTAGTGGTCGTCGCAAGCAAGACGCTATACAGAAATTAAAGATACTTGCAGACAATCACATATCGGCAAAAGAATGGTGCGCTGATGTTATTCACGTTATTAAAGATCTTGATGGTTTACCTAATGGTGTTCTAAAAGAAATTGCCGATCAGATTAAAAAAGATGACCTTGAAAAATCTTTCTCATCGCTCAAGGAGTTGGTGCCGCAAAAATATCTATCGAGTATTTTTGAAACTGCTGAACGAGCAAATGATAGCGGAAAGTTAATAGTATTATCTGAAGAACTTATTTCATGATGAAATTTAATGAAAAATATAATCACGATGAATTTTGTGATTTTCTAAAACAATTTTTGCCAGAGGATTATACTGAAAAGGAAAAAGATATCACAGAGATTGATAAGTGTAAGGTAATTACCGAAGTAAAAGAGCTTGGATATTCAGAGTCTCTTGATGTGTATGTCTTAGAGATGACACATTCAAAAGACACAGACCCGCGTGTCACTATAGCTACTGATGCATTTCGTATTCTTGCAAATTATAGCATAGACAAGGCGCTAGTAATTTTTAAAAACAATAATTCCGAAAACTATCGTTTTTCATATCTTACAATTTCACTTGATCTTGATGATAAAAATAAGATTATCAGAAAATACTCGAATGCTAGAAGATATTCTTTTTACCTTGGCGTTGGTGCAAAGATAAGAACCCCGGAAAAACAGCTTATAGCAAAAGGAAAAGTTGAGGATATCGATGATTTGTTGAATAGATTCTCTTTAGAAGTTGTAAATAAGCAGTTTTATCTTGAGATTGCAAAGCATTTTGATTCTTTAGTGTCAGATTCCTCAAGTAAGCTATCATTGCCATCTATTACTGATATAAACACAAGAAAAAGTTTCGCGGTTCGTCTCATAGGACGTATAATGTTTTGTTGGTTCTTAAAGCAGAAAAAATCAGATAATGGTCAGTTAATTCCAGATGAGTTGCTATCAGCAAGTGCTGTAAAAGAAAATTATTATCACGATGTTTTGGAGAGATTATTTTTTGAAGTATTGAATACCAATCTTGAAGAGCGTGATGTGAGAAGTGATTTATATGATAAAGTTCCGTATCTAAATGGAGGATTATTTAGCCCTCAAAGCGAAGATTATTATGAGTTAGATAGGGAAACTGGATTTTCAAGATACCTAGGTATTTTAAGAATAGACGATGAATGGTTTAAAGGATTTTTTGAGCTTCTTGAAACTTACAATTTTACAATTGATGAGAATACTGTTTTTGATCAAGAGCTTTCTGTTGACCCTGAAATGTTAGGGCGTATTTTTGAGAACCTTCTTGCTGAGATAAACCCGGAAACTGGTAGTAGTGAGCGTAAACGAACAGGTAGTTTTTATACTCCTCGCCAGATTGTTGAGTATATGGTTGATCAGTCGCTACTTGAATATTTAAAAACAAAAACTGGGATAGAGGAAGAAAAGTTAAAAGCACTTATAAGCTATGATGAGTCCGATGATCGTGATCATCCTCTCTTGGAAGATGACAATAAAAAAATAATTGACGCCATAGAATCGCTTAGAGTTTTAGATCCGGCATGTGGTTCTGGTGCGTTTCCAATTGGCGTACTTCAAAAGCTCGTTTATATTCTTCAGGTGATTGATGAAGATGGTTCTATGTGGAGAAATAAAAAGCTAAAAAATGTTTCTGAATACTATCGTAGAAAAATAGAGGAAAGTTTTGATTCTCAGGATAAGAACTATATACGTAAACTTGAAATAATCAAAAATTCTATTTTTGGAGTAGATATTCAACCAATAGCTGTTGAGGTTTCTCGTTTACGATGTTTTTTGACTCTTGTTGTTGATGATAAAATAGATGATTTAAGAAAAAATAGAGGCATTGATCCTCTTCCAAATCTTGATTTTAAGTTTGTTTGCGCTAATACTCTTATTCCAGCTCCAGATAAAGAAATAGAAGAAGTCGGGGATATGCTCTTTAGAGATCCTTTTCAAGAAAAATTTGCTTCCGTGGCAGATAGGTATTTCAGTTACACGGGAGTAAATAAAGCTAATGCCGGAACAGAAATACACAAGTTGATTGATGAAAAAGTAGATCTAAAGTTGAAGTACATAAAGAATCTTATATCTTATGATGGTAATGAAAAATTTGAGTCGGCAAGAGCTAAAATAAATGAAAAACAAATAAAAGAGCACGCGAGAGTGATACAACTTTGGCGGAGTTATAAAAATATTTTTGAAAACAAGCCGGTAGGATTTTTTGATACCAAATACTTTTTCCCAAGCATAAAGGATGGTTTTGATATTGTGATTGGTAATCCGCCATACATCAAGGAGTACACGGACAGATCAGCTTTTGATGGCCTGAGGGAATCGCCCTACTATCAAGGCAAAATGGATATTTGGTACATGTTTTCATGTATTGGGTTAGACTTTCTCAAAAATAGCGGTTTAGAGTGTTATATAGCCCAGAATAATTGGGTTACAAGTGCTGGTGCATCAAAAATGAGAAAGAAGATCCTAGGCGAAACACAGATAATTTCACTTGCTGATTTTGGTAATCATAAAATTTTTGAAACAGCAGGCATACAAACAATGATCATGCTTTTCAAAAAAAATGGGAGTAAAGATAATTACAAAATTGATTATAGAAGACTTCATGGCGACAAACTTATAGCCCAAGACGCATATGATCTTCTGCAAGGAAATAAAAATGTAAATGCTGAGTACCTAACTCCGACAATAGACGTAAAAGAACTAGACGGAAAGAAAATAACATTTAGTAACCCCGATGCTGAAGTTATATTGAATAAACTAGCTTCAAAATGCAATTTTCAATTAACAGAAAAAGAAGTGGCGAACGGCATACACCACCATCACGATCGCGTTAATAAAGCACGGAGAGAAGTATTAGAGGAAAAGCTTGATCTCGGTGCCGGAATTTTTGTTTTAAGTAATAACGAGAAAATGGCACTACACCTCACTGAGTCTGAACTAGATATTATTAAGCCATCGTATACAACAAAAGAGCTTTCAAAGTGGTATGGAGATAAACAAAATAAAGAGTGGGTCATATATACAGATTCGAGCTTTAAAAATAAGGATAAGATTTTGAATTACCCACATATCAAATCTCACTTAGACCAATTTGAGGAAGTAATAACCTCAGACAATAAACCATACGGATTACACAGAGCAAGGGATGAGTATTTTTTCAAGGGAGAGAAAATTATTGCTGTACGCAAGTGTGCAAAACCTACATTTACGTACGTAAATTTTGATTCTTATGTTTCAGCTACATTTTATGTAATAAAAACTGAGCGACTAAACCAAAAATATCTTACAGCTTTATTGAACTCAAAACTCATCGCTTTTTGGCTTCGCAATAAGGGAAAGATGCAAGGATCAAATTTCCAAATCGACAAAGAACCAATATTAGATCTGCCAATTTTTGCACCTAAAAAAGATGCACAAGAAAGGTTAGCAAAAATAACTGATGAGATAATTACCTTAAAGAAATCCGATCAAAACGCAGATATCTCAGGCCTTGAAAAACAAATTGACGAACTTGTCATGGATCTCTACGAACTTACCGAAGAAGAAAAAGAAATCATTAGAAATTCTTAAAATACATGGCTTCTAAAACTGGAAACAAAAAAATATGTAGTAAGTGTGGCTGTGAAAATATCCAAAAGAGCACAGCGTGCCTTAAGTGTGGGAGTCCGAAATTTGAACCAGATTGGGTAAAAGCAAAAAAGCCCATTACTCGTAATACAAGTGTTCAGGTAACAAAAACAAATCCAGAATTTGGGACAGTTGAAAATAGACTGACTCTTTCAAAATGGTGGCCTGGTGGTAGGGCAACTTTTCATATCAACAAACCCGGACAGTGGGAAATGATTAAGTACATTATTGACACTGATCTAGTAAAATTTTTGGGATGGGAATCGGCAGAATCACTAAAAAAGAAAGTCATAACAAGTACATCTAAAGAAAAGTCGGATGATGCAACAAAGCTAGCGGAACAACATCCTCAAATTTTAAAAGAAATTATTTCACGAATTGATACTGACAAGTTGTCAAAAAACGATCTCGAATCTTTCGGCGAAACTCTTGTGGAGCTGAGTGAAGTGGTAACAAATGCAAATGCAGGTTTTCGTGAAGCATTTCTTGCTGTAATAAAAAAATTACCAAAACAAAAACAACGAGCGCTTGAGGATCTAGATGCTTTGTTAAAAAACTGGGAGTTAAATGTTATTACAAATGTATCACAGCAGGTAAAAAATCGTTTAGATACGATTGATCTTTTTGAGGAAAGGGTGGATGATCCCAAAACCCTCGAAATTACAGGCGACAACTCAATCCACAGAATTTTAGAGCGAGCAATGTGGCTTATAGATGAAAAGTATTGGCTAATGGTTTCTAATAAAACAGTGCGAACTTTTATTGGCAAGGAATTATCTAAAAAAGATAAGAAAAAGTATGGAAACAAAAGACCTGACTTTGTATGTGGTACTGTCGGAGATAGACTCATAATTTTGGAATTAAAAAGACCTTCACATGAACTAACAATCGATGATTTAAATCAACTTGAGACATACGTTACTCTAGCCGATAAATACAAAAATTTTACATCTTACAGCGCGTATCTTGTTGGGTCAAAGATCAGCGATGATTTAAAATCTAGAATGAAACATCGTTCAAAAAACTTTAAAGTACTATTTTACTCTGACATAATTGCCGATGTCCGATCTAGGTATACTGAATATTTGAAATCACTAGATGAGTGATTAGGTTAAGGGAGCTAAATTTTCCCCTTTACTCCCCCAAATTTAGGCCTGTGCGCGCACGGGAGGGTTGGGGCAAGCACACACAGAATTGAGTCGTCGGGCATTTCCGATAGGGCGCTAGGGCTTTCGGGTGAGCGCCGTCTTTCTATTGCAAAACATAACTCGGTAGCGGAAGCAACACCACAAAGTTTGTATTGAAAACGTGGAGGGGGGTTGTGCGAGGGCGGACTCCGAAGGCACATCAAAGCGAACCACTGATTTTAATTGAAAAAAATATATCGTACGGCATTGAAGACTTCGCAAACCACTGCGAGGAGGAGCCCGAAGCTGGGGGGAGGATTCCCTCCTCCCCCCAAACAGAGTCCTGCCCGAGCACCGCTCCGCAGAGCGGGAGTGCGAGGATGAGCAGGATACCAAGCATCTAGGCGCGAGTAGCCCTAGCGGAAATGCCCGAGGGCGAATGCCTGAGGGTGCATCCCGAAAGCGCTATCAATAAAGGAAATGATCAGAGGACACCACAAATGTCCGTCGTCGGGAGCGACTCATCTCTGCGAACTTGTGAGCAGAGCGCAAAAACAGAAATGGTCTTTTCCTTTTCACTAAAAATATTGGGAGGCAGACAAAGAAAAAGAAAAAACGCAAAGACCTATTTCTGTTTTTGGGAGCCGAGTGGAGCGAGGCGATGAGGCGCGAGGAGTTACCGCATTATCGGAGCGTAAGACAAAGTTTGGGGTTACCGCGTGCTCGGCGCGGAATTGGTCGAGCTTCGCTCGAAATAAGTTCGGATTTCATCATATAGACGGAGCCAAACAATCTATAACGAACTTCTGATTTTCGGAAGAAAACGACTTTTCGTCGTTCCGCCTGTCGGCGGAAAAGTTTTGGGAGGAGCGTTTTGCCCCGCCCCGCATTTGCGGGGCGGGGTTTTCGGTTTCGCCAAAATTCGCAGGATTTTGGCTGTGAAAGAAGGAAATTTTAATGTTTTTGGGGGCGTAGGTTATTTTTTCAAGAAACCTTTTTACAGAAAGGTTTCTTGAAATTCCTTTTGAGTTTTTGAGGGCGGTAATGAAAGAATTTAGAGTGTTTGCAATTTTCTCGGCGGAAAATTGCGGAAAATTTGAGCATGGCTCTGTTGGTTCGCATCCAACCCCGTACTGTGCTTGAAAATCGCTATTAAGCCGAAAAACGAGATTTTCAATATAACTGTTATCAATAGAGATCCGCTCCAAATTTTCCAAACAAAAACTTTCTAATCGTTCGGCGGATACTTGCTTTACCGAACAGATTTGCCAATCCTGTTTTAGCGTGGAAGTGCAGCGATAATAAAAATATCTCTTCAATTTTCCATTTGTCCTTTTGTTTGTAAAACAAGATGTCATTTTTGAGTCGCACTCTTCGCACTCTACCAGAAAAAAGAAAAACCCAGTAGAGTGCTTTTCTCATACTGGTGCAGGGGGGAGCCGCAAAAAAATGAAAGGAAATTTTTGGTTTTGTTTCCGTATCAAATTTATGGTAATATGCATTGAATAATACTTAAAAAAATAAATTGGATATTCCTCAGGAAATTTTAAATAAATTCATTGTAAGAGAAGATTATATAGATTGGATTAACAAAGAAACATCTGTTATAGCTTATCTAGACTTAACTAATATGTTTCACTGGCAAGATGTTTTGGGTTGGAAATTCAGAATAGAGGATTTGATTTCACAACTTCTTAGCTTCCAAAACATAAGAGAGGTTAAAGTTTATTATGGTTTAAATGAAAGAGATATAGAAAATTCTAAAGCTTTTCATAAAAGAATAAGAAAAACAGGAGCTATACTTGTAGATAAGCCAATGAAATTTATAACTAAAAAAATAAGCGAGTCAACGTTTTTTCAACGCCGTACCCTGGAGCTGTTTGACGGTAAAGGAGATATAAAAGAAAAAATAAATGATTTGGTCGTCACTCTCAATGAATCTGATATTATCATTGAAGAGTCAAAATGCAATTTTGACGTTGAAATGGCAATGGATATGATGGACGACTCAGATAGGGTGACGGCTGTGATGCTTTTTTCCGGAGATTCAGACATGAAAGAGCCGTTGGAAAGGTTGAAGATTAAGGGTAAGAAAGTTACTGTTGTTGGTGTTCGTGGTCAAGTTGCTGGTGAGTTGCATAAAATAAAGGATAAATTTATTGATTTTGGTAAGTTTTATACTGGAAAAAGATCCTATATAAAAAGCGAAAATCCCGCCAAGAGCGGGACCGCATAATTAATAGGAAGAATCCTATACGATTAATATATCATATTTTACCAAAATATCAATAGGAGTGTGGAGAACTTGAAAATTAGTAAAAAATATTTTTTTATTTCTAACCAAATGAATCTGAAATTTAATTCAAAATTAGCCGAGGGATACAAAAGTAAGTCGCAGATTATGAGGGTTTTAACTGAGGATTGGGTCAAAAATGAAATTTTCTGTCCAAATTGCGGAAATTTTGTATATGAGTATCCCAACAATAATCCTGTTGGGGATTTTTATTGTAAGAAGTGTTCTGAAGACTTTGAATTAAAATCAAAGAAAGGAAAAATGGGGAGAAAAGTTGGAGCTGGCGCTTATTCCAAAATGATTGAAAGAGTCAATTCAGAAAATAGACCTAATTTTTTCTTTTTGGGCTATCTTGGAAATTATTCTGTAAACGACTTTTTTACTGTACCAAAATATTTTTTCATTCCTGAAATAATAGAAAAAAGAAAAGCGTTATCCGAAAATGCAAAAAGAGCGAATTGGGTTGGTTCAAATATACTATTTTTTAAAATTCCTGATGCCGGAAAAATATATTATATTGAAAATGGAAAAGAATTTTCTAAAAAACAAGTTTTAGAAAAGTGGAAGAAAACCGCTTTTTTAAAAAAGATAAAAAAAGAAGACGCGAAAGGGTGGATACTTGATATTATGAATTGCATAGAAAGTTTAGGTAAAAAAGAATTTTCACTGCAGGATATTTATAATTTTGAGCCTGATTTGAAAATTATCCATCCTGAGAATAAAAATATAAAACCAAAAATAAGACAACAGCTTCAATTTTTAAGAGATAAAGGGTATCTAAAATTTATGGGAGATGGAAAGTATGAGTTAAGTTGACCTTGATCTTTTTATTATAACGATCAATAATTAAGTTATGATATCAGAAATTAAAAAATTTCCTAAATATGCCTGTCAATGTTGTGGTTCAGAGTGCAAGCTTGTAGAAACGCTTATTGATGATGAGTTTTACTGGAATAATAATGAAAAAAGGTATGAGCCAAATAGATTTACGGACATGTTTGAGCATACGGGCAATAATAGATGTGGTGAGTGCGGAAAGAAATGGACAGGCGCATAATAAAAGTTTTAAAGAAAGGAAAATATTGTGCAGTTCTAATAAAGAGGGTGTATCAAAGGGTTTAGAGTTTATGAAAAAGAAAATAGGATTTTGATTAATGTTCAATAAAGAAGAAGTAGAAGTTATAACTCCGAGACCCTTTGAAAGAGTTGACGGGAGTTTTATTTTGTCAGGATTTGTCCCAAAGTCTTGGTTGAGGACTGATTATGATAGATTAGATGAAAGGATATTTTTAGATTTTCTGGATATTAATGGGCAGACTTTTATGGGAATCTCTTTTGATTTGCATATTGGAGTTTGGTCAAAATTAACAAATAAAATTAAATTTTCGACTGTAGTTAGCTTTACTGAAAATAATGCTCATTTCATTTCTATATCTCAAGGGTGTGTGAACGTCAAGATAAGTGGTCGAAAAAATGAACAATTTTTTTATCTTCCTGTTATAGTTAAGCAACTTGAACCAAAAGAAGGTATTGATTCAGATATCTTAGATAAACATAGAAAAGTTGGAGAAATGGTTGAACAATACGAGAAGGACATCAAAGATTATAATAAGAAGCTGGAAGAAATTAGAAAAAGACGGCAGGTGAAAGATAATATATCTGAAGATGAAAAATCAAATAACTATACATATTCTAAAAATTTAGATATAGCAAATAGTATTTTTAAAATTCTTGATGAGTCGGATGATGTTTTTGAAGGCTATTTATATAGTCAAGAAGATAAAGAAGAAAGAGAGCTAGAGGAAAAATATAAGGATGCTATTGAGTGGAGAGGGCCTCTTTTTCACGGAATTGTAGCTATGTGGAAAGGTTTTGAGATGAGAGTTTATAGTAATGATCATGATAGTCATTTTCATGTTATACACAATGGAAAAGGTATTAACGCAAGATTTTCATTTCCTGATTTTGAATTGATTAATTATAAAAAGAATATAAATACTATTAGTAGTAAAGATATGAAAGGTATTCGTGCGCTATGCTTGCAACCAGATAACTTTAAAAAACTAAAAAATGAAATTGAGAGAAGGCCTAATAAATTTTAGTTTTTAGTTCAGCGAAGAATAAAAAGTCTAAAACTAAAATAAAACTCGGTTGGGGCGCGCCTCGCACGACGCGAGCAACGGAGGAAAGGGCAGACGGCAGGTCATTTTTGAGTTATTTTTTTTAAAAAATACATAAAGAAAAGATAAATATCCACAACTCAGGCGTAGTTGACTTTGACTGAAAAAATTGATAGTATTTTTTTTGTTGTAACAGAGTTTTTATGGCTCTAAAATTGTAATACTTGATGATTGCTGGAATAATTTCCAACAATTTTTTAATATTGTGTTTAAAAATAAAAAAATATTATTTTTTTTAGCGTTTGCGATATTTTTAGTTGCTGTGGTTTTTTTGTATTTATTTTTTCAAGATAATACCTCGGTGCTTAGAGTTCCAGAAACAGGTAAATCGACAACAGTAAAAGAATATAAGAATGAGATAGTTTTGCCAGATGTCAAAGATACTAACTTGGCAACTTCTACTATGCCTAAAAAAGAATATTCTTTTTTGGAGAGCATTGAAGCTAATACTAAAATTGAAAATGGAATTGAGGTTATAGACTGGTCAATTTATGACAATAAACTTAAAGGAATAATTTTTAATATACCAAGACAAGAAGATGTTATTGTAGAGAGTGAAAAAACTTTTACTGGAAAAGATAGTAGATATATAGATTATTATAGTCTATGTCTTGGAAAATGGGATTCTCAATGTTTTTCAATGAAGGTGTTAGAAAAACAAAGTTCTAAATCTTTAAATGAAGCTATATTGAAATCTTGGGATATTGATTTGAGTGGTATTATTTCAGAAAAAGTTAAAATCAATGATATTGAATTTGATAAATTTGAAGTTGAGAATGGTAATTCAGTTTTGTATGCAACAAGCAATGAATTGAATTATTTTGTTATTATGCATTTTATTCCTAATTATGATGGTATTAAGAGTGATTACAGTACAGAAGTTTATGAGAGGAACGATAAAATTTTAAATATATTTGAAGAAATGATAAATAGCGTGAAATTGATTGAGAGATAGTTTAAGATTTAGTTCTTTTAAAATTTAATAAATAAAGGAGGTGACATTATGCAGTGATATGTTTAGTCTTGTTTCTGATTTGTAAACTTTTTATTTTCTATTTCAAGGAGAAGTGTTTTATGAAAACACTAGTAAGATTAGTCATTTTTATGTTTGTGTTTGGCGGTGTCGCTTTTGCAGAAACTGCAACACAGTTTTCGTTTCCTGTAGGCGACAAATACACTACACCCATTAACTCTACCAGTGGTTCTAACGGATATCACATATCTCAGGAGTTTAACACTGGGCAAGCGTATGAACCAAATCCATCAATGGGAGGAGGTTATTGTTTTCGCAATAATCAAGTTGATCCTAACTACATTACCAAGTCTTCCTGTGAAACTGCTGGTGGGAAATGGTACTGGGGACATACTGGCATGGATATTGCTAAAAATTATGTTCAAGGTGAAAGTAATTGTGGAGGACAAGTTGCAACAATAGCAAATGGTGTTATAAAGGATGTGTTGTATAACCATGCTTCATATGGTAATCATATTCGCATTGAACATGATATGCCAGATGGAACTTTCAAATACTCTACATATAGTCATATGCAGAGTATTACTTCTGGATTGACCGTAGGAACACCAGTTTTTGAAGGTCAAGAAATAGGTAAAGTTGGCACTACTGGAAATTCTGGAGGGTGTCATCTTCATCTTGAAGTGAGAGCTTTGAATAGTAATGGCTCAGGTTATCTTTACAGTGATCCAGATAATAAAATGAAGGATTATAGAGATTCTTTATTATTTATTGAAGATCGCTTAAATGGATATCAACTTGCTCCTTCAGCGGGAACTTGGACATTATTTTCTGTGTCTTCAAGTTCTCCTTCCAAAACGGCTTATGTAACTTATGGAAGCGAAAGCGTTTCCATAACTGAGGCGATAGCTAGGGGTTGGATGTATCAACAAGTTCAGGTTTGGTACAATGGAGCTTGGTATTACTATAACAATGTGGAAAAAATACTATTTGAACCTGGAAATACTTACAGAGTGTATGCTTTCCAAAATGTTGGTCTTAATCTATTTTATCCTGCGGGTACTTTTCCTGATTCTCGAGCAAGGCAGGACATGGTTGCTTTTGGACAGGAAGAAGATGCGAGATTTACCAGAGCAAGAAGAGATACATATGCCACTGATCTTAATTGGCTTCCAGATTGGGAATTAAGATGGATGCAGTTTGATTTTGGTCAAGGTGGTAGTAATTATATGTACCACGCTACAAATAAAAATGATCCTCTAATGAGGATGATTCAGTATTATGATAATGATACTGGACAATGGAGTCCTTGGATACAAGTGTATTAAAGTGCTTTATGGGCTGGTTAGATTTTCTAACCAGCCCTTTTTTAATTTGAAACTTAGCAATGCAGTTAATCTAAGTCACTGAGCTTGCACACATAGTGTGCAAGCGGGGATGGAGTCACATCTAAGCTCGGTTGGGGCGCGCCTCGCACGACGCGAGCAACGGAGGAAAGGGCAGGCGGCTATGCAAATGGTCGTCTCTTTTTTATAAGCCCTTTTCGGAGTTATGAAGTGGCGGAAACAAAAAAATAAAAGCCAAAAGATTTTTTTCTTTTGGCTTTCTGTAAATCTTCACAAAACATTTTGCAATGATCGTATTTCCGGTTTCTCCAGTTCTTCTGGAGATATTTCCAACTTGTTTTCTTTTTTATGCGGTGCATCCAAGAATACGGCAATTTTTCCTTTCCACATGTCAAGAAAAACAGGAATGGACATTCTTGTTTTTCCCATTGACGGGTCTGCAAGAAAAACCGTATCGTTTTTTACACCCCTTAAAACAGAAAAGTGCTTGTAGTCTTTTGTTTCAAGATAAACAAGCATAGGTCTATCTATTTTAAGAAGCGACTCTTCTTTGAGCTTTACCGCATAAACTTGATAGCCGAGACTTTCAGATAAAAGCTTAAGATCTAAAATAGAAAGCCCTTTTTCTATTACCTCCTTTTGTTTTTCTTCAGAAAGGCTTTCAATGAAATCAGAAAGCATTTTCCTTTCTTCAAGCGAATCATCTCCGAAGTAATATTTAAACAAGGTTAATAAAGAAGACATTCCGCAGGAAAAGTCATATTTTTGCATAACGACATTTTCCCGTTTAAGTCCAATAAAAGTTTTTATTGTCCTTTCTTTTGCTTGCCCTGTGTTTACAGATGCGCAAGAGGAAAGAAAGAAGGTTATAAAAATAAAAATAATTGGCTTCATTTTACAACCTCCACGAGAACGAAAGTCCAAATATGTTGTCAGGCGAGTCATCAGAAAGTCCGAAAGAAATTGACGGCTCAACAGAAAAGCTCTTACTTGCGCTGTAAGTTTCTCTCAAGGTCAGTATGGACGTCGGTGAAAGCGTTGTTTTATTGTCTCGCATTTCATTCATTGAAAGCTCGCCTCCGAAAGCTATTTTGTGATTTACTGCAAATGCCGAGCCAAACTTGAAGCCGTAGGAATTGCCTTCTTCTCCTCTGAAAGTATGGGTAAAGGAAATTCCACCGTATAAAACAACAGGATCTATTGATTTTATAACCGTAAGATTTGCATTTACCGCTGTTTCTGTCGGATAGCTTTTGCTTTTTTCTGTTATCGGCGAAGAAAAAGACAAGGCTCCGACAAGCTCTGGTCTGTTTGCGTTCTGTACAATCAAAGTCTTTTTTAGTCCTAAAACAGCATTATTGAAAGAAGAAATACTTTCTTCTTCACTAGCTTCAAATAAAAAATCATACTTTTTTGTCTTGGTGTGGCTTGCGGGAATTGAAGCAAAAACTTCCGCCCCGTATCCTACACCCAAAGAATAAGACAAAGCCAAAGAATAAGTTCTTTGACTGACTGTTGTCGTAAACACACGCTGTTCGTCATTTGTCATGGAAAACGAAACGCCGATTCTTTGATCTCCTTTTTGTAGAAGAACAGTAGTATCCCGCAAAAAGAGAAGGTGGCTTTCCATTGACTCGTCTTTTTGTCCGATGCTTTCCTCCGCAAAAGCGGAAAGAGGCAAAAACAAAAAAAGACATAAGATCATTAAATTTTTAAAGTGCATTTGAAGCTCCTATGGTAGTTTAAAATCTAAAATTTACTTCCAAAAAAAGATAACACAAAAGTAAAATAATCGCAAATTTGCAATAAATAAAATGTTATGATAATATTTCGGTTGCAGGACCTCCTGCAGCTGGAAGCCCCCAAAGGCTTTCTTTTATATTGTTCTTTTTAAAGGAGCTTGCTGTATGAATAAGATAGTGGTCGCAGTACTGTTGTTAGCATTTGCGCTCTTCGGCGTAAATGCCCAAGCAGCCGTTTCACTTGAAGCGGATAACCCCAACGCCATAACGGCACAACCTCAGGCTTTGCCGAATTTTATGCAAAATCTGAATGCTACTCCGATGACTGATGCCGAGATGGCGGAGGTAAGAGGTGAGTTGTTGCCTTTGTGGGTTGCGCAGTCAATGTTTTATACTGGTATGACCATCGGCGCTATAAGTTATAGACTTGCGCCTTATGCGTACCAGTTTTCTGCATGGTGTACCATAAATTGCGAGACCACATATAGTGATCTTAGCAATATTGTGACATTCATGCAGATATTTGGCTGGGATGTTGGGAGATGGTATGCTATAACTATAGACGGCTTACCAGATCCGGGGCCGTACGGTCCCTAGCTTTATCAAGTTGTAATTCTAAGGGGCAGATTTTGCCCCTTAGTTTATTTATTATTATTTTATTTATAATGTCAAAAACTTTCTGGAAAATTTTTTCAATAATATATTTTGTAATTTCCATTTTTTATTTGATGACTTTTATTTTTTTTCCTATTCATTTTGGAGATGGAATAAAAATGGAAAGATTATCAATAATTCCTTTTTATTTTGTTTCTTTTTTGGTATTGGCTCTTTACGCTTACAATAAAAAGGTTTTAAATTGGAGATCTTGGAATATTCTATTTTCCGTATTTGTATTCTCAGAGCTTTATTTTTTATACAATTCAATTGAAAGTAATCTTATGCTTCAGGTTTTTGTATGGTTTGCTTTTTTCAATTATGTATTTAATTCTAAAGACCTTTGGGGTAGTGAGATCAATGATCCGAAAAATAAGAAAATATTCTGGAAGTCTTATTTTTTCATACACACAGCTTTTTATATAACTCCGTTTTTTTCATTGATCTACTTTAGCTTAACAACAGAAAACCTTTCATTATTGTATAGTTTTATAAATATAATATTTTTTATAACAACCTCAGCGATAATATATGTTTACGCTTGGGATTCTGATCTTTTGCATAAAATGAAATGGAAGCCTTTATTTTTCTTTTTTATAGCAGCTGAACTATTTTATATCCACTCAAGCGGTGACAAAAGATTTCTTCTTTTGCTTCCTATATTCTTTCTCTTATATAAAATGAGTTTTGAAAAAGATAAAAAACAAATTAAGGGGTAGTTTGCAGTTTAGTGAAGAACAAAAAGTCTAAAACTAAAATAAAGCTCGGTTGGGGCGCGCCTCGTCCGACACGAGCAACGAAGGAAAGGGCAGGCGACAATGCAAATAGCCGTCTCTTTTTTATAAGCCCTTACGGAGTTGTGAAGTGGCGGAAACAAAACCAAAATTTCCTTTCATTTTTTTGCGGCTCCCCCCAGACCCCCCACCGCTTTTAAGGTTGTAAGGAAATTTTTTGGTTTTGTTGCGCCCGAGCGGAGCGGAGGGCGGCGAGGCGCGCGAGTGCATAAAACGGAGCGGACATCATTGTAAAGAATTACCGAAAAACTCGGAGCGTGCATCAGCCTTTCAGGTTTTTCTTTTTGGATCGGTGTATCAAATTAGGCAAAATGATTTTGAAAGTTTGCGGATGTAATGTATCGGGAGCCAAAGGATAGAAAATGTTCGAACTTGCATTTTAGGAAAAGGTTCCTGACATCTTTTCCCCTGACACCTTTTCCCTCTATTACAATCCGAAAGATTATATTGGAAAAAGGAGAGAGTATGAGTAGTTTGGACTACTTTGAAAAGTTCTACCAGGGCATTGTTGCAGAAGCTCCGTTGCCACAGGGGATTATCTCGAAATCAACTGGTGTAACGGGTGGTGGTACTCAATGTCAGTGCGACTGTTGTGAGTGCGCTGGCGGAGATACAAGCGACGATTAATATTTCACAACAAGGAGGCAGGTCGGCTATTTTTAGCCGGCCTGATTTATTGTATAATAAAAAGAATGATTAAATATAAATATAGTTTTTACTGGGATATTGTTTGGTATTTACGCAATAGAAAAAGTGCGTCTTTTTTGGATGATAAAAATATTAAGTACATTCCTTTTTCTTTAGGACAATTATTTAAAAATGTTTTTAAACCGCTAAGCCCTAAAATTGATTTAAAAAATAAAAATTTAGACATTACATGTTATTTTCTTTCTTCTGGGACATGGGGAGCATATACTCCGCCAGATAAAATATTTATTTGCCCGAAAGATATAGAAAAAGCTGGAGGAATAGAAAGGGTTATAAAACATGAGATAACTCATATTTTAAATACTGAAGAAGCAGATAAAATGTCTCATGAGGGTAAGGAGGCATACATAAAAGAGAGAGAAGAAAGTGTTTAAATGAGTGGTGCAGATTATGATTATAGAATGATAAACTCTGAATTATTGAATATTTTTTAAACAAAAGACTGTGATAAAAATAATGAAAGGCGTTTGGGGGGAGAAGTCGGATACGGACTGGGAGTTTTATCTTTCGGATAAATTGCCTGATGATGCGAAAATATCAGCTATGATGGGGCTGTCTTTTTGGAATGGAGAGATAGCGCTTACAAAGACAAAAAGAGGGTGGGAGATCCCCGGAGGACATATGGAAGAGGGAGAGAGCTCGGATGAATGTTTGGAAAGAGAACTGAACGAAGAGATAGGATCTTCTGTTATTGTTTCAAAAAAACTTTTTGGATTTAGGCAAATAACAAATCTTGACAGAAAAGTATATGGGACTGAAGGAAGAAGCAATTATCCAAGAAAGACGGTGGTGCCTTACTCCCTTGTTGAGCTTGGAGCGGAGCCGACAGGCGCCGATGCGGAAGACTGTCTTGATTCTGGTTTGTTTGATATTTGCGACTCGGAAGTCAGGAATTCTCATGATTATGAGCTTATAATCCTCGGATATGCGCTAAAAGTTAATAGCTGAAATTTTATATAAGCAATAACTTCATTTTACTCATGAAGACAATAAAGCTAAAAAAAGATAAATTCGGTCTTTCCGCCTTTGGGCGGAAAGACTTTTTTGGTTGCCGTCTTTGCGGCGTGGATTATTTCGCAAGAAACCTTTTCGCAGAAAGGTTTCTTTCAATTCCTTATTTATGGTAAAATACTCGTTAATTATGCCAAAAAATTATAATACAAATAATTTTGCATTTATAGATGGTGCAAATTTACATAAAGGGGTTTTGGAGTACGAATAGGATCTTGATTATTCTCGTTTTTTAAAGATGCTTGAAGAGAGGTGTTCTGTAAGAAAGGCTTATATATTTATAGGATTTATTGAAAAATATAAAAAATTATATTTTGAACTTGAAAGGCTTGGTTATATTCTTGTGTTTAAGGAAACAATAGGAGATGGGAAGGGAAGTGTAAAGGGAAATTGTGAATCAGAGCTTGTTTTGACGGCTGTATCTAATTTTTATGAAAAGAAATTTGATAAAGCTGTGTTGATATCAGGTGATGGTGATTTTAGATGTCTTGTGGATTTTTTAATGAAAAGAGGAAAGATGGAAAGGATAATAGCTCCAAATCCAAAGAAATGCTCTATTTTACTGAAGAGAACGGGATCCAGAATTACATTTTTAAATGATCTAAAGAATATAGTTTCCAAAAAAGAAAAAGCCCCCGATGCGGACGGAACCGCATAAGGGTCTTTTTCGTAGTGATATAGACAATATATCATATATTAATAAAAAATCAATACCTTGTAGAAGAGTCTAAAGTTTCCTCAAGTCATCGAGCCCGCCAGAGGATTGCTGTTTGTAGCTAAATTAAAATTTAGATAAACAGGGAACATGCATCAGCCTTTCAGGTCTTTCTTTTTTTGATTGGTGTATCAAATTTGGCAAAATAATTTTGAAAGTTTGCGGATATAATGCATCGGGAGCCAAACTGTATGTTTTCAAGACTCAATAAAAACTCTAGAGTTAGCTCTAGAGTTTTTGTTTTTATATAAAACTTGATATAGTTACTTATATTAGATAGGGGAGACTTGAAAAAGGCTCTTAGAGTAGCCTAGTCTAATCAATTAAATTTTTATGAAAAACTTTTTGAAGTTCTCTGTAATTATATTTTTCTCTGCTATTATTGGTGCAGGGGTGTTTAGTTTTGTAGTGGCAGAAAAATTATATTTTCCAAATATTAATCAAGTTGCGAATGACACTGGAGCTGGTCTGCATTTAACCGCTTATCAGTATGCTCCTTGGTTTTGGAATGAGAAAAAAACAACCATTATAAATATTAAGGACAGAAAAAACGATGCTCCTGATTTTCAATACAGGCTGGAGGGTGAGGTTCATGATATCCGTCTTATCCATAGCGGAGAGAACTTTGCGTTAATTGTGTATGGTGATCCTGATTTTTCATCCTTGGAAAATGGTTATGTTGTGCATCGCTCACCAAGATCAGAGAGTGAAAACACAATAGAAAAAATACATATTGGTGGAAATGTTATTGCTGTAGCTCCTGATGAAAGCGGATATTTTTACATATCCGGAGGCAAAATTTTCAAAAGAAGCTGGCAAGGGGATAATATAATGAGCATAGATCTTGGTATGAGTATTTATCCTATCTTAGATATTCAATTGATAAGTGTAAGTGGAAGATTAAGTTATCAGCCCGTATTATTTTTTAGCAATAATACAAAAATGGCTTTTTGGGGAGTGCCAGTCAGTGAGCGTGATAGATATTTGTTTATTTGGGATTTGGAGAATAACAAAATAGAGAAAACTTTTTGGCATGATGTTGGGGGCTATAATAGCTTAAGTGTGGAGAATGATAAATTGTATGCGGTAAAAATAGATGAGTCATTTTCTAAAAAGATCATCGCAGAATAATCTTTACGCATTCCAATTCATACTTTGTAGAGTCAATAAAAGAGGTAAATGGAATCAGGAATGCTCTGTAGAAAACATATACAATATGGTATAACAGTTGTGTGAAAACATCAAAATCTCCAAACAAAATAGCATCTCTAACCTACGAAACAGCAAAAAGATCATTGCCTGCGTATCTTCATATAAAGAGCCCAAAGAAGTTCACTCAACATCAACTTGTAACCTGTCTTGTGTTAAAAGAATTCTTCAAAACAGACTATCGAGGAATAGTTGAAATAATAGAAAATTCAAGGGACTTAAAAGAGATCCTTGAACTTACGGAAGTTCCTCATTACACAACCCTCCAAAAAGCAGCTCAAAGAATAACCAAAAAAGACATCTTGGATAAACTGATCAAAGAGATATTGGATATCGCCGTTAAAACAAAGATAATGAAAAAGAATGTAGACCTTTCTGCAATAGACGGCACAGGCTTTGAATCTCATCACATCTCAAGCTATTTCGTAAAAAGAAGAGCTAAGGGAGAGAAAAACGTGCATCAAATGACAACTTACACAAGATATCCCAAGGTTGGCATAATATCAGACTGCGATACTCATCTTGTTCTATCGGGAGTTCCATCAAGGGGACCATATCCTGATATAGTTCATTTTGAGAAAGCGATCAAAGAAGCAAAAAAGAACATCAATATTAAAGTTCTGACCGCTGATGCCGGATACGACAGCGAAGCCTCACATGTATTTGCAAGAGAAGAACACAATATCAGGACCATCATTCCTCCAAGGATAGGAAGAAAGACGGATAAACTTCCCAAAGGCAAATACAGAAAGATAATGGCAACAAGATTCAATAAGATACTTTACGGACAAAGATGGCAGGTTGAGACCGTTAACTCCATGATAAAAAGAAACCTCGGATCTTTTTTAAGAGCGAGGTCTTATTGGGCTCAATGCAGGGAGATCATGCTTAGACTGTTCACACACAACGTTATGGTTGTGAAATGATATGTTTTCTACAGAGCAAATCAGGTACCTTTTTTACAATCTAAAGCATTATTAATAATGACCCAATTAACCTAAATAAAGGTCCTCTTTTTGTGAAAAAGAGGACCTTATTATTTTCAGTAAGTTGAAATTAAATATTATATTAAAATTTAAAAAGGTATTTATAATATTAAAATAAATAAAAAATATGGTTTCAACACAGTAACAACCGGACACAGATATGCAGGCGACCCAGCCATAGTAATAGCTTAAGAACAAAAAACTACTTGGATAAAAGCAGGTAGTTTTTTGTTGTGCTGGCACCTATTGATGCAATCAAACTCTTATGTTATATTGAATTGACCTTAATTTTAAAATGTAATTATAATTTATAAGATATAAATATGGCAAAGCGACAAACAGGGGTAGGAAAAATAAGAAAGACCCATTCTCACAAAACAAAAAAGCGTCTTGAAGCGAAGAGATTGATGCTTGAGGAGAAGGCTAAAAAGCCAAGTCAAAGGACAAAGAAGGCTTAAGTAACAAACAAATAACCCGCCGAAGGCGGGTTATTTGTTTGTTTTGGAATATTGACCTTTCTTTTAGTTTATGTTATTAAATAAGAAGCTTTTTTCAACAAGGGGATCAGAAGATGAAAGCGATAAAGGTTGTGCCTTTGAGTTTTTGGGAGAGATTTTTGGGTCTTGTGCTAACTCCTTTTATGTATGTTCTTTCCGGAACATTCAAGGAAAAACCGCAACAGACGCATTTTTGGAATAACCGGAAGCTGACACCAAATGAAGTCGGCTCACTTTATTTAAATAAAATGGTGAGTTGCAGGGGTATCAAAGGTGAGTCAAAGAGGTATTTGCTTGGCTTCATTCCTTTGTTCCATATACCGATCTTTGGCGGCTGGAGAAATTATGTTGTTGTGGAGCCAAAGAGCGTATTTTGCAGAGATTGGTATGTGGGATGGATATGTTTTGACGGCGCCTTTGGTATTTCAAGGATAAAGCTTAGGGGGCCGGTCCGTTTGCTTATCGGGCCGGATGCCGTTAGTTTTTTTGTTGTAGAGGTAAAAAGCGGCATACAGATGCCTGCGCGGAGGGTAGATACCGGGCGCGTGGGTGACGGCGACCTATTTTCAAGTTTTCCGCTTTTGTAGTTTTTGAGTCATTCTAGCGTAATGCGTAGGATGACTCTTTCTTTTACGCTGTAGTTGCTCTAAGCACGCAAGATGGATTTAAAATAAGCAATGCATTTTTATATAGGAGACAGGATAGCGCTACAAACAACAAACATTAAGGATGGTGAGATTTGTGTAAATTATGCGGATAGAAAAGTGGATGAGCCAAGGACGGCAGCTCCTTCTGTTGGTGTGACAAAATATTTAAAAGTAGAAAATGATCGGCTTGTTGAGGTTGAAGCTGAGAAATGATAAGATCTATCTCTAAAAAGCGTAAAATACACAAGTAAAAACCCATTTTTACGGATTTTTCCGTTTTGCTCCAGTATTGAACTCTTTAAAATTTTGATATTTTCCTTTTTTTGTAGTAATGTATAGTCTATAACATTAATTTGAATTATTATGGAACAAAATGAAAAAGTAGAGGAGAATAAAGTTACGGCAGAGCCAGAACTTGCAGAGGCTCCTCAAAAAGAGGGGAAAAAGCCAAAAAGTAAAGTAGTGGCCACAGTAGCTTCTTTGGTTGTGGTGGTCTTGCTTATCAGCGCTGCTTTTTATTATGTAAAAAGATCTGATGGTGATTCAATGAGCAGCGGGGTTATAGCTACGGTAAATGGAGAAAAAATAATCCAAGCAGATTATGACGATCTTTATAAAAAACTGCTTCCTCAGATACAAGCTTCAGGAAATGCTGAAGATGCCGAATATCTTAAGGGTGTAAAAGCTCAACTTATAGATGGTCTTGTTAATGACAAGGTGTTGATGCAGTATGCAAAGAAAGCTGGTATTTCAGTAACTCAAGATGAAATAAATACTGAGATGGCTACCATAGTGGAAAGGGTTGGTGGCGAAGAAAAATTCAATGCTCAGATGACTCAAGAGGGACTTACAAGGGAAAAGTTGGAAAGCGATCTTAAAGATCAGGTAATTATAAAAAAATATCTGTTGGCAAATATTGACCTGAACTCTTTAAACGCTACAGAAGAAGAGATCCAAACCTTTTACGATGAAGCAAGCAAGGGACAGGAAGGAGTGCCGGCGCTTGATGAGGTTCGTTCCCAGATAAGTGACAAGATAGTTAAAGACAAGCAACAGCAGGCTATAAATGATCTTGTAGCAAAGTTGCGCGCTTCTAGTGATGTTAAAATATTTTAAGGCAGTTTAGAGCTTAAGAACAAAACAAACCCGGAATCTTGAAGGTTCCGGGTTTGTTTTGTTCTCCTTTTTATAGATCCTTGTCGAGAAGTGATCGTGGTCTGATTGGATCACTTTTTCTTTTTTGGAGCCGTCTTTTTTACAGCTGCTTTCTTTTTTGTTGTTGCTTTTTTTACAACAGCTTTTTTAGCGATTGCTTTTTTTACCGCCGGTTTTTTAGCTGTGGCAGTGCTAGCTTTTTTCTTTGGAGCGCTTTTTATCTTTTTAAGTTTATTTACCGCCGGCTTTTTAACCTCCTTTGAGGTGATTGGGTTTAAGGTCTCCAGTATCTTATCCAATTTTGCGTTTAACATTTCAAATTGTATCTTATAGTTCTGGTTCTCTTTTTCATCATCTCTTTTCTCGTATCCTTTATTGTTGAAACTCGGTTTTTGCTTTCTGTCGCCAAAATTATTATTTCTACCATCTCTAAATCCTTGCGGATCCGCACTCCTTTTATTTTTGAAACAGTCGTTGCAAAAAACCGGTTTGTCTCCGGTTGGCTTGAATGGAACTTCGCAACTTATACCACAACTACTGCACACCGCTTTGTGCATTTCTCTATCGCTATCTCTTCTTCCGCCAAAACCTCTATGTCCGCCTCTGTCGCCGCCAAAAGGTCTTCTGCCGAACTTTCTGTCACCACCTCTATTTTCTCTGTTTCCTCTGTTGAAATTTCCCATATTTTTTATATTAAATATTTAATCATTCAAAAGAAGTCTACTCCTTTTATGTTTTAAAAGCAATAACAGAGATGATAAGGCTAAAAAAACAAAAACAGGCTAGAGTTTAGCCTGTTTTTGTTTTTGTCTTGTATAAAAAGTTTACTAAGCTTTTGTAACATTGACTGCAGCGTCACCTTTTGGAGTTTGTTCAACCTCAAATGTAACAGCATCACCTTCTTGAAGTTGACCAAAGTCAACATCCACTAGGTTGTTGGCGTGAAAAAATACATCTCCAGCACCTTCCTGAGCAATAAAACCGAAGTTCTTCTCAGCAACTAGTTTTTTGATTGTTCCTTGCATGTGAATATAAAGATAAAGTTAATTAAATAAATACTAAGAAATAGAAACCCGACTCTATCCCTATCATTCTCATATTTGACACCCTCAAAAAGAGAGAGGCTAGCAATCAAGCTAACTCTCCAAGACTAACACGAAAGCTTTTTATTGTCAACACATAAAACATTTAAATTCTGTAATTCCATATAAATTGACTTTTTAAAGTATTTAGTATATAATTTAAATACTTAAGAATAAGGGAAAAAATGTTGCTTAATTTCATTTCCCGGGAAATTTAATTATAACTAAAAAAAGGCAACTCAAGTTATTCGGGTTGTTTTTCTTTTTTACACTTATGACAACAAAAGAAGAATTTTTAGACGAGCATAATAAACTTGCACCCAAAGGCCTTAAGGTCACTATGGATACATTGACTCGTTTTAAAGAAGAGAAGCCAATGCTTTTTAAGAGCAATGATTGGTCGGTGGAAAAGATCAGAAGGCCGTTCATATTTTGGCTTACATCCACTCCAAATACAAAAAGATAAAGCTTTCCCGATAGAAAGCTACGCTGGGTATTACGATGCTTTCCTCCAGGGGCGGACAGGCGCTACGCTTACTCAACTTTGGGAGAAGCTTTAGAGGTATTGAACCTGTATTTTCAAGATGCCCGGCATTTTGACTCCTTTTTCTGACAGTTAAAAGCACGGACATTAGTCCGTGCTTTTAATTTTTTCTCCTATGTCTGTGCCGGCTACATAGCCGGTGGTCCAGCAAATCTGGAGGCTGTACCCGCCGGATGGTCTGTCTATATTCAGCACATCGCCGACAAGATAAATATTTGAATATATCTTTGAACTCATTGTTTTGAAATCAACTTCTTTGAGGTCGATTCCGCCGCTTGTGACAATGGCTTTTTTTACGCTCAATAGCCTTTCTACTTTTATTTCCAAGCCTTTTAATGTCTGGACTAGTTTTTTTCGCTCTTCTTTTGAAATGCTGTGACAAGG
>Ga0114931_10000902_pt1 | contig 37223 bp, 37 predicted proteins | sample 2SBtaG_FD_89579 | JGI IMG/M metagenome (GOLD analysis project Ga0114931, IMG submission 89579) | Deep subsurface microbial communities from Kolumbo volcano to uncover new lineages of life (NeLLi) - 2SBTROV14_V59a metaG | ecosystem: Environmental > Aquatic > Marine > Volcanic | place: Kolumbo... | reverse complement strand
CTCTCCTTCGACCCGGAGGTCCACAGCTGGGGCTTCAATATCCTGCGGGCCGTGCGCCGCCGGAACGAGGAGAACCGCTGGGCCCAGGCCAAGCAGAACAAGAGCCTGATCGACGTGTCCGGGGCGGGCACCCTGAAGGGGATCCACGACATCCACCAGGGACTCGGCCTCGACATGGTGCCGCGCATGGTGCTGCGCCACTTCCGGGACCGCACCGAGAGCCGCTCCTACACACGCGTGAAGCCGGGCCTGGACGCCTTCTACAAGCCCCTCCCTACGGTCACCGCGGCACTCACGGTGAACAACGACTTCTCCGACGCCCCAGCCGACCTGCGCCAGGTCAACCTCTCGCGCTTCGACCTCTTCTTCCCAGAGACGCGTCAGTTCTTCCTGCGCGATGCCGGCATCTTCGACTTCGGCCCCTTCAGCAACAACAATCCCAACGGACTCCCCTTCTTCTCTCGCCGCATCGGCATCACCGACCAGGGCGGAGACGTGGATCTGAAAGTGGGGCTGAAGGCCACCGGGCGAGTCGGCCCGCTGAACTTCGGTGTGCAGAGCTCACGGATGGCGGCGAAGGGCGGAGTGGATGCCAGCAACCTCTCGGTGGCCCGGGCCAAGTTGAACTTCTTCGAGGAGTCGAGCGCGGGCATCATCGCGACTCACGGCAACCCGAGCTCCAACGTCGACAACACCCTCTGGGGCACGGACATGCGCCTTCGCACCAGCCATTTCCTGGGAGACCAGACCTTGGAGCTCATCCCCTAGTTCCAGCAGAGCCATACCGCGGGAGCGGGCAGCGAGGAGGCCTTCGGGGCGCAGCTCAACTATCCAAACGACCACTGGAATGGCAGCCTGGACCTGGCGCGCATTGGCGGCGACTTCAATCCGGGGCTGGGCTTCGTGAACCGCACAGGCATTCAAGCCCTCGACGTCAACGCTCGCCGCCGTTGGCGCCCCACGGGCAGCTTCGTGCGGAGCTTCGACGTCGCCGCCCGTGCCAAATTTGTCACGAACCTCGGTGGCGGCCTCGAATCCCGCACCCTGGAAGGGACGCTCCTGCGTGTGGAGGACCAGCAGGGCGACGACGTGCGGCTGCGCCTTCGCTCGCGCCGAGAAGACCTCCCCAAACCCTTCGAGATCAGCGACGGAGTCGTGCTGCCAGCAGACCAGTTCCAGTGGTGGCGCATCCTCGCCGACTTCGGAACCACCTCCTCCCGACCGGTCAGTGTGGACCTGACGCTCTCTGCGGGCAGCTTCTTCTCCGGCCATCTCTGGAGCTACGAAGGCTCCGTGGAGCTGCGCCCGTCCAAGCACGTCTTCGCCTCGCTCTCCTACCTCCAGAACGACTTGCGCCTGCGGGAGGGCGACTTCACCACCCAGGTCGGCCGCGCCCGCTTCATCTTCGCGTTCAGCCCAGACGTCTCCTGGGACACGCTCTTCCAGTGGGACAACGAGAGCGACAGCCTCGGCTGGAACAGCCGGCTGCGCTGGATCCTGAAGGAGGGAAACGAAGTCGTGCTGGTCTGGAACCAGGGCGTGGATACGCGAGGCGCGGACTTTCGCTTCACGCGCACGGAGCTGGTGGGCCGCCTGGAGTGGACCTTTCGTTTCTAGGCGCCGCGCCGCGTTTCCGAAGGCGGGGGGTCAAAGGCCGAGACGGCGCAGCAGCGGGGGACCCAGGATGGCCAGCCCGGCGGCGGCCGCGGCGACCGCGGCCAGCAGTACGCCTGCGGCTGCGACGTCCTTGGCGACCTCGACCAGGGGGTGTGGATCCGGCGCCAGGCGATCCGCAAGCGCCTCCAACGCCGTGTTGCCCGCCTCCGCGGCGAATACCAGGCCGATGGCCAGGGCCAGCACCGCAAGTCCCACGGGAGAAATGTGCAGCCACAAGCCCAGGGCGGCCACTGCCGTGGCGGCGACCGCATGAAAGCGGGCGTTGGGCTCCCGCATCACGAGCTGCCGAATGCCTCGAAGGGCAAAGAAGAAGCTCTGGGCACGGCGCCGCAAACAGCCCCCGCTCATGGCGTCTCTCCACAGAAGGCGCGCCATGCCTCGGCCGTATTGACGTTGGTCAGGGCTCGCCCGGCGGGATCGGCCCGCGCCAATTCCTCTCCCTCGAGGACCCGAACCTCCAGGGCCGCGAGGAGGGCACTGAGGCGAAGCTTCTGGTCTGCCAAGTTCCCGCGGGCTACCGCAAGAACGGGCTCACGTCGGTAAAGCGCGCACAGCGGCTGGAGACGGCCGTCTGGCGCGCGGGGCACGACGGCATCGGCAGCCGGGAAGGCGGTCAGGGCGAGCAGCAGATCCGCCGACAGCGCCGGCAGGTCCACAGCCACGACCAGGACCTGCTCCGCGCGAGCGGCCTCCAGCGCGCCCACCATGCCGCGGAGCGCACATGCCGTTCCCTCGGGGTCCGAGACTCGGCGCCCCGGGGTGCCCGCCGGGGCGCGGCCGCCCACCAGCAGCAGCTCCCCGAAGAGCGGTGTGAGCAGGCGCGCCAGACGCGTGGCGAGGGGAACGCCGCAGAGCTGCAGCGCGGCCTTGTCGCGGCCCATACGCCGCGACGCACCACCGAGAAGCAGCGCCGCAGAAATTTCCTGGAGTCCGCCGGGGCCTCGCCGGGTCATGTGCCGGACTGCATGCGGTCGAAGCGTGTCGGATCCGTCGCCCGGACGCGGTCGAAGAGTGTCGGATCCGTCGCCTGGACACGGTCGAAGAGTGTCGGATCCGTCACCTGGACGCGCACACGGCTGCCCGCCACGAGGCGCTCGGCCTCTGCCGGGAAGAGCAGCAGCCCGTTGGCCAGGGTCATCGAACGCAGCACACCGGAACTCTGGCTACCGGTACTCCTCGCAACCCACCGCTCCCCCTCCCGCCGCAGCACCACGCGTACAAAATGGAGGCGGCCGGGCGATTTGCAGAGCTCCTCTTCGAGGACGGCCTCGACCTCGGGGCGGAAGCAGGCTCGGTGGCCCGCCATGCGCAGCAGCGCCGGGCGCACAAACTGCTCGAAGGTCACCATGGCGGACACCGGATTGCCGGGCAAACCGAAGACCAGGGGCCCAGCCAGGGCGTCGCCCGCCGCCGCAAAGCGACCAAAGGCGAGGGGATAGCCGGGCTTCATCAGGACCCCCCAGAAGACCAGCTGGCAGCCAAGCTTCTCGAGCACCGGGCGCACATGGTCGTGGTCTCCCACCGAGACCCCGGCGGAGCTCACCAGCAGGTCCGCCCCGAGCCCCGCTCGCAGCAGCCGCTCCAGATCTTCCGGCGAGTCCCGGGCGATTCCCAGGTTGGTAGCGAGGGCTCCGGCCTCCCGACACTGGGCTCCGAGGGAGTAGGCGTTGGAGCTGACGATGCGTCCGCCGCTCGGGTCCCCATCCGGCTCCACCAGCTCGTCCCCGCCCGAGAGCAAGGCCACGCGCGGGCGCCGATGCACCCGCACCAGGCTGCGGCCGAGAGAGGCCAGCATGCCGAGATGGCCGGGCCCGAGACGCGTACCCGTGCGGATCACCTCCTCCCCTGTGGCGACGTCCTCCCCCGCCCTCCGGACGTTCGCGCCGCGTCTGACCGCGACTTGAAAGCGCACGCGTTCTCCGTCGGCCTCGGTGTCCTCCTGGCGGACCACGCTGTCTGCACCCTGAGGCAGCGGCGCGCCCGTGAAGATTCGAGCAGCCTCGCCTGCCCGCAGCGGCCTCGGCCCGCGGCCGCCCGCAGCCACCTCGAACACCACCGGAAGCACACGCCCGGCCTCGGGCAGGTCCGCAGCGCGGACCGCGTAGCCATCCATGGCCGAGCAGTCCGCCGGGGGTAGCGTGCGCCGAGAGCACACCCGCTCCGCCAGGACGCGTCCCAGCGCGGCGTGGGCAGGAGCCATCTCCGGCGGCAAGGGGCGAGCGACGTCGAGAATCGCCTCGAGGGCTTCTTCGACCGGAATCCCAGTGCGCATAGCCGGACGGTACCGCGGCCAGGCGTCCTCGACGAATCGACCATGGAATGCCTAACATCTAGGCACGATTTCAAACTTTCCTAGATTTTTCGGGATGTTGCACACATACGACAAGCATCGGAAGAGCCGCCGGATCCCGCAAGCGAAACGATGGGCAGCTCACTTCCTGCCGGATTCACGACGGGGGGCTCGACCGGCCCACGCCTGGTCCAGTCCCTGATGTGCGGAGGCTTGAACCTGCGTGCAGGGGCCTGCCGTCCCCAGGCGCGTCGCTTCCCTGGCCGGGCCGCCTGATGGCGCGGGATCTATGGCAGGTGCTCGAAGCGATCCTCGCGGGAGTCGTCGTCCTCGATGCCGAGGGACGCGTCGAGGAGCTGAACTCCGTGGCTTCGCGGATGCTCGAGTACTCCCGGGAAGCCGCGGTGGGCCACGCCATAGAGGAGCTGATGGAAGCCGAGCACGGCCTGGCCCGCTTGGGGCGCCGGGTCCTGGCGCGCGGGGTTGCGGTCTCGGAGAGCAGCCACGAGATCGAACACCGCAACGGTCCCAGTACGGCGGTGGATGTGGCGGCCTCACCGCTCTTCGATGGCGGGGGCCGGGTGGACGGATGCGTACTCGTGCTGCGCGATCGCAGCGCCCATCGCCGGCTAGAGAAGCTGGAGAGCGAACGCGAGCGGCTGGAGGCCTTCGGGCACATCGCGGCGGGGCTGGCTCACGAGATCAAGAATCCGCTGGGCGGCATCCAGGGAGCCGGCGAGCTGCTGGCCCGCCGGGCCGAGGATCTGCGCGCGCGCCAGACCGCCGATCTCGTGGTGAGGGAATCCTCGCGCATTGCAAGCCTGGTGGACGACTTCATGGTCTTCGCCCGCGGCGACCAGCTACGCCTCGCGCAGGTGAACGTGCACCGGGTGCTCGACGGGGTCCTCGAGCTGCTGGGCCACGATCCCCTCGCCGAAGCGGTTCACTTCGAGCGTCTCTATGACCCCTCGATTCCCGAGATCCTGGCGGACCCGGACCGCCTCACCCAGGTTTTCCTCAACCTGGCACGCAACGCACTGCAGGCCATGGAGGGTTGCGCGGAGAGCGCGCTGCGCGTCACCACTCGCATGACCCTGGACCATCGCATCGCGGTGGAGGAGGGGCGGGCCCTCGCCACCCTGGCCATCTGGGTTGACGACAACGGCCTTGGCATGAGCCAGGAGGAGCTGCGCGAAGCGACCACGCCCTTTTTTACCGCCCGCGCAGGGGGTACGGGCCTCGGGCTTGCCGTCAGCGAGTACTGGATCGCCCAGCATCACGGCGAGCTGCACCTCGAGAGCGAGAAGGGGGTGGGCACGCGCGCGCGCGTGACGCTGCCCCTGCGGAGGACGACATGACGAATTTCGCGCGCGTGCTGATCGCGGACGACGAGGCGTCGATCCGCTTCGTGATGCGGGAGACCCTGGAGACCGCGGGCCATCAAGTCGTGGACGTCGCGTCTGGCGACGCAGCGCTGGAAGCCCTGGCGGCGCAGGAGTTCCAGGTCGCCTTCTTCGACATCCGCATGCCGGGGCCGAACGGCCTCGAGCTGCTCGACCGCGTGCATGCGATGGGAAGCGACGTGGCGGTGGTCATCATCACCGCGCAGAACACCTTCGAAAACGCCGTCGAGGCCATGAAGCGCGGCGCCCTGGACTACCTGGTGAAGCCCTTCAGCACCGAGACCCTGCTGCCCCTGGTGGACAAGGCGCTGCGCACCCGGGCGCTGGAGACGGAGGTCCGCGCCCTGCGCCGGGAGGTGTCCGGGCGCACGGCACCCGGCGAGCGGCTGGTGGGCCGGAGCCCCGCGTTGCTCGAGGTCTTCAAGACCATTGGCCGCGTCTCGCGTAGTGACGTGGCCGTGCTGATCACCGGAGAGAGCGGCACGGGCAAGGAGCTGATCGCCCGCGCCATTCACGCCGCCAGCCCGCGAGCAGCAGCGCCCTTCGTGGCAGTGAACGCCGCAGCCATCCCTCGCGACCTGCTGGAGAGCGAGCTCTTCGGACACGAACGGGGCGCCTTCACCGGTGCCGTGGAGACACGCCCGGGCCGTTTCCGTGAAGCGGCCGGGGGCACGCTCTTCCTCGATGAGATCGGCGACATGCCCATCGAGCTGCAGTCAAAGCTGCTGCGTGTCCTGCAGAGCGGCGAGGTGACTGCAGTGGGCGGTCGCCACGCGGAAGCCGTGGACGTCCGCATTCTCGCCGCCACTCACCGAGACCTCGAGAACGCCGTTGGCCAGGGCCAGTTTCGGGAAGATCTTCTCTACCGACTTCGGGTGGTACCAATTGCCATTCCGGCTCTGCGCGACCGCAGGGAGGACATTCCCCCTCTCGTCGAGCACTTTCTGCTGCGTTACGACGCGGAGCTCACCGGGGGAACCCACGCCCTGTCGGGCCCGGCCTTCGACGCTCTGGCCGAGCACGACTGGCCCGGCAACGTCCGGGAGCTGGAAAATGCCATCAAGCGCGCCCTGGTGCTGGCCTCGGGCGAGGTGCTCACCCGCGAAGACTTCGCCTTCCTGGGGGTGGGAGCGCGCGGCAGCCTGGCAAAATCCGGTCTGGAGGCCCTCGTCACCGCCGAGGTCAGCGCAACCCTCGCCGAGGGCGAGTCCAAAGACCTCTATCGCGAGCTTCTGGGGCGCGTAGAGCGACCCCTGATCCACAGCGTGCTCGAGCGTACCGGTTGGAACCAGATCCGGGCGGCGGCCGTCCTCGGAATCAATCGCAATACCCTGCGCAAGAAAATCAGTGACCTGAAGATCACGCTTCCGAGGCGGCCGTGAAAATGGCCCCGGCTGGGCTGGCGGGCCTGCATGTCCTGGCGGATGACGAGCCGCGTTGGGCACATGGCCCGCTGGAGCAGGCACGGGCCGCCTGCGCTGGCGGGGCTCGGGTGGTACAGCTGCGCTGCAAGCACGCGACGGATCGGCAGGCGTTGGAGCTGGCCCATGAGATCCGGCGCATCACTCGCCAGGACGGCGTGCTCTTCTTCGTGAATGACCGTTTCGATCTGGCGCTGGCCAGCGGTGCGGATGGCGTCCATCTCGGCCAGCAAGATCTGCCACCCGAACGGGTGCCGCAGGCCCTGCGCCGACGCTTGCAGATCGGGCGCTCCACCCACGATCTGAACGAGGCCCGACGTGCGCTGCGAGAGCCCGTGGACTATGTGGCCTTCGGCCCTCTCTTTGGAACCACCTCGAAGCCAGGCGCAGGTCCGGCTCGGGGGCTGCGCGCGTTGGAAGCCGTCGTAGCGGCCGTGGCGCCACGGCCCGTGATCGCCATCGGCGGGATCGCGGCGGACAACCTGGCGCAGGTCCTGGGAGTCGGCGGGCGCGGCGTGGCGGTCCTCTCTGCCATCGCGGACGCCCCGGATCCCCTCGCCGCCACCCAGGCGTTGGTCGAGGGCCTCGCGGGCGGAGCCTCGGCCCGGGACGAGGCGTGAGCGAGGCTGGCCTGCGGGTGGTCTCGGCCCTGGGCATCCTGGCGATGCCGGCCATCGCCTGGACCTTTGCCACCGAGCGACGCCGGCCGCCGCTCCGCCTGGTGCTCTGGGGCCTGGGCCTTCCGCTCAGCCTGGGGGCGCTGTGTCTGCACACGGCTGCGGGCCGCGGCTTCTTTGTGGGGATGACTCGTGCCGTCACGGCAGTGATCGGCTTCACGGAGGCCGGGACCAGCTTTGTGTTCGGCTCCCTCTTTGAAGATCGGGGCGGCTTCTCCTTTGCCCTCGAGGTGCTGCCCATCATTCTCTTCATGGGCAGCCTGTTTGCGATCCTCTACCACCTTGGCGTGGTGCAACGGGTGGTAGACGCCCTGGCGGCGGGCCTGGCCCACAGCATGGGCACCTCCGGCGCCGAGAGCCTGGCAGCAGTGGCCAACGTCTTTGTCGGGATGACCGAGGCCCCCTTGCTGGTACGCCCCTACATCGAGCACATGACCCGCTCCGAGCTCTTCGCATTGATGGTCACCGGCATGGCCACCATCGCGGGCTCGGTGCTGGTTGCCTACGCCAAGATGCTGGGTGGCGGGGCCTTCAGCGGGCACCTGGTGATCGCCAGCCTGATGTCTGCCCCGGCGGCTCTCCTCGTGGCCAAGCTGATGGTGCCGGAGACCGGAACACCGGTCACCGCCCACGGCGGCCACGCCAGCGTAGAACGAACCACTGTGAACCTGATCGATGCGGCCTCTCAGGGAGCCCTCTCCGCCCTGCGCCTGGCCGCCTACATCGGCGCCCTCCTGCTCGCCTTCGTCGCGCTCATTGCCATGCTGAATGCGGCGGCCGGCGCCCTCGGCGGGCTCGTGGGGCTGCCGGATCTCAGCCTGCAGCAGATCTTCGGCTGGCTCTTCGCACCGCTTGCGCTCTTGATGGGGATCCCCTGGTCGGAGGCCAGAACCGTGGGCGCCCTGCTTGGCGTCAAGACCGTGCTGAACGAGTTCCTGGCCTACCGCGACCTGGGTGGGCTCATCGCACAGGGGCAGCTCTCGCATCGATCCGCAGTCATCGCATCCTACGCGCTGTGCGGCTTCGCCAACTTCGGCTCCCTGGCCATCCTGCTCGGTGGACTCGGGGGAATGGCCCCTTCCCGGCGCAGCGAGCTCGCCCGCCTCGGTCTGCGCTCGATTCTCGCAGGCACCCTGGCGACATTGATGACGGGCTGCATCGTGGGCCTGCTGATCTAGGTCGAGATATTACAGGTATTGTACAATCGCGTAGACTAGTGTAATGTCTGCGGGTGCGCCCACCGACCGCGAGAAGCCTGACCCTCGATCTGCTCTCGTCCCTGCGCGGGCACAGCCTGCCCGTTGCGGCGATCGTCGCTGCGGCCAATCTCTTCGAGGTGCAGGAGAACAGTGTGCGGGTGGCGGTCGCACGCCTCCTGGCCTCGGGCCGGATCGAGAGGGACGCGCGAGGACGCTACCGGCTGGGCGCGCAGGCCGACCCTGTGGACCGGCAGGTACGGGGCTGGCGCCACCTCGAGGAGCACCTCCGGCCCTGGGACGGTGCTTGGACCGGCGTCCATCTGGGCGAGCTGCCCCTGCCCCGGCGGCGCGCGGGCAAGCGGCGCAGCCGGGCCCTGCGCTTCAAGGGCTTCGCGTTGCTCTCGCCGGGCCTGGCCGTACGGCCGGACAACCTGCAGATGCCCCTGGAAGTATTGCGCACGGAGCTCCACGAGCTCGGCCTCGAGGCCGGCGCCGTGGTCTTCGGGATACGCGACCTGGACCCGGCCTCGGATGCCCGCAGTCGCGGCCTTTGGAACACGGCGGAGCTGTGTGACGGCTACCGGCGCTCGATCCAGGACCTCGAGAGAAGCCGCCTGCAGCTGGGCCAGATCGAGCCCGAGGCAGCCATGGTGGAGTCATTCCTGCTGGGGGGACGCGTGATCCGCCAGCTGGTCCTCGACCCGCTGCTTCCGGAACCCATCCTCCCCGCATCGGAGCGCAGCGCGCTGGTCGCCGCGCTACGGGACTACGACGCCTGCGGCCGCCAGGTCTGGTCCTCCTTCATGGCCCGGCACGGGGCCGCGCACATCGGCAACAGCGGCGCACCGGCGGATACCCGCGCCGGCATGGCCTGGAGGCTCCATTGAACGCAGCCAATCCGACTTACCCCGCGACAGAGGTACCCACCTGGCGATCCGTGCTCACGCGGTCCGAGACGAGCGAGTTGCTGCGCGTCCGCCGTTGGCGGGGTCTGGGCCTCGTCGTGACCAACTGGAGCCTGATCGCCGCCGCCATGGCCCTGGTCGCGGTCTGGCCCAACCCGCTGACGGTCGTGGCCGCGCTCTTCCTGATCGGCGCGCGCCAGCTCGGCCTGGCGGTGGGCATGCACGAGGCAGCGCACCGCACGCTGCTGAAGAATCGCCGCCTGAACGACTGGGTCGGAAGCTGGCTCTGCGCCTATCCGATCTGGTCGGATTGCCACGTCTATCGCCCCTACCACCTGAAGCATCACGCAAAGACCGGCTCGCCGGAGGATCCGGACATCGGGCTGATCCGTCCCTTCCCGATCACGCGGCAGAGCTTGCGGCGCAAGATCGTTCGCGACCTCAGCGGCCAGACGGGCCTCAAATTCGCGCGCGCCGCCTTCCGGCGCACCTTTGGCCAGTGGAGGCAGAGCCGGAATGCCCGCCGGGCCGCCCTCGGCTTCGCCATCTCCAACGGCGTGCTGCTGGGCGTGCTGGTGCTCGCAGGTCATCCGGCGCTCTACCTGCTTTGGGTCGTCGCCTTCCTGACGACCCACACGCTGGTGACACGCATCCGCGCGATCGCGGAGCACGCCCTCACCCCCAGCGCGGACGATCCCCTGGGCAACACCCGCACCACCCTGCTCCACGCCTGGGAACGCCTCCTCGTGGGCCCGAACCGCGTCAACTTCCACCTCGAGCACCACCTGCTGATGACCGTGCCGTACTACAACCTGCCGCGCATGCATCGCCTGCTCCAGTAGCGGGGCGCTCTCGACCACGCCTGCATCGAGCCCGGGGGCTACCTCCCCATCCTTCGCAACGCCTCGCGGGCCTGAATCTTGACACGTGGGTCCTCATTCCCGAGGCTCTGCGCTTCATGCAGGTACTGGCCCAGGAAGAGTACGGTCTGCGTTGTCTCGTGGCGCTCTCCCGCCACAAGGGAGAGACGCCACAGACGATCCAGGACATCGCGCGGGCGGAGGGCCTGTCCGCCGACTACGCAGCCAAGCTGCTGCGCGCCCTGCGGCGCGGCGGGCTGGTCGCCAGCACCCGGGGGGCCTCCGGCGGCTATCGGCTGACGCGGCCGGCGGCCGAGATCACCCTGTGGGACGGTATCCAGGTCCTCGGCAGCGCGCTCTTCCCCGAACGCTTCTGCGAGTGCCATCCCGGCCAGCAGGCCCGCTGCATCCGGCGCGGCGACTGCTCGCTGCGCCCCATCTGGCAGGCCGTGGACGTCGCAGTCCAGACCGTCCTCTCCCGGATCAGCCTCGCAGACCTGCAACGCGATGAGCCAGCCATGCAGAGCTGGCTCCGCGAGCTCCCACAGGGAGCAGGGAGCGCATCATGAGCGAAATCACCCCCCAGAAGATCCTGGATGCCTTGCGGCCCATCCACGATCCGGACTTCGGCAAGAGCATCGTCGAGCTGGGCTTCATCAAGAACCTCCGGGTGGACGGCCGCCGCGTGTCCTTCAGTATCGAGCTCACCACCCCGGCCTGCCCGGTCAAGGCCGAGTTCGAGCGCTCGGCCCGGGAACGCGTGCTCGCCCTGGACGGCGTGGATGAGGTGAATGTCGCGATGAGCGCAGACACCCGGGGCCGCGCGGTGGGCCCCATGGGCGGCGAAGGCGCGGTGCTGCCAGGCGTCAGGAATGTCGTGGCGGTCGCCTCGGGCAAGGGAGGCGTCGGCAAGAGCACCACCGCGGTGAACCTCGCTCTGGCCATGCGCGACAGCGGAGCCAGCGTGGGAATCCTGGATGCGGACGTCTACGGCCCGTCCCTCCCGCTGCTCCTGGGCGCACACACGCGGCCGGAGACCACGGAGCAGGACGGGGAGAAGCGCATCGTGCCGGTGGTCGCCCACGGCCTGCGGGTCATGTCCATGGGCTTCTTCGTCAATGACAACTCGCCCGTGATCTGGCGCGGTCCGATGGTGCACGGCCTGATTCGGCAGTTCCTGGCCGACGTGGACTGGGGAGCCCTCGACTACCTGGTGATCGACCTGCCCACGGGCACCGGCGACGCGGCACTAACCCTCACCCAGCAGGCGCCCATCTCTGGCGCAGTCATCGTGACCACCGCGAACGACCTCTCCGTCATCGACGCTCGAAAGGGCCTGCGAATGTTCGAGAAGGTGGATGTCCCGGTGCTGGGAATCGTCGAGAACATGTCCTACTTCGTGCCGCCGGACCTCCCCGAACGCCGCTACTACATCTTCGGTGAGGACGGCGGCAAGCGCGTGGCGGACGAGCTCGGCGTGGACTTCCTGGGGGAGGTCCCCATCGATCCCCGCGTCGTCGAGGGCGGAGACGCCGGCCGGCCCATCGTGGAGTACGCGCCGGAGAGCGACGCCGCGGCAGCGTTCCGCGCGATTGCGGGGACCGTGGCGCGGCGTCTCGCGGTGCTCGCCAGCAGCGGCCCGACCGTGGCCGACGCCAACATCACCTGGGTGAGCGAGCCCGGATGAGCCGGCTCACGGACGGCCGTGCAGGAGCTCTCCGTGCATGGGCGGCGCCGGTCCAATCGGCCCCCGCACGCGCCTGCGCAGGTATTCCTGGTAGCTCAGATGCTCGATCTGGGAGCGGGGATCGGGCTCAAAAAAAGCGGGCTTCACCGGGAAACCCTTGCTCCAGCCGACGTAGCGGCTTTCCATCGATCGCCCGCTCTTGCGATCCCACACGCGCAGCAGCAGGGGGACCTGGTCCGCATCCTGCGTCACGCAGAGCTCGCGGCGCCCACGCGCGTCCGTCACCCGGTAGAGGTCGCACTTCTGCACGCCCAGCGTCTCCTCGCGCACCTTTTCGGCACCGTCCGCAAGCATCTCATCGAGCTCGTTGCCAAAAGGCCGCTCGCGCTGGGAATCCTGCTGGATCGCTCGCGGAGAACGTTCGATGCTGACGCCGCTTCCGATGGCTGGGTTCAGCGTGGTGTACCGCTCGCCGTTCACGAGGGTGAGGATGGGGTTCCCCCCCATGACCGTGAAGCCCCGGAACAAGGGCCCAAGCGACCAGAGCTGATCCACCCGCATCGGCGCATCGCCGGTGGTGATGCGCTGGGCGTACCATGAGGTGACCTTCGCCTGCGCACCCGCGGCGGGGGGAGCAGCCGCAGCTTTCGGAGGCGCGCCCGTCGCCGCCCTGGGGAGCAGACAGGCAGCCAGCAGAGCGACCCCGACGAGGAAACGAGGGGAGCGAGGATAGGTGCGCATTGCGGGTGCGAATCTTACCATTCCCGCCGATGCGCATCGCCCTCTCCATCGCCGGGTCCGATCCGACGGGCGGCGCCGGGCTCCAGCTCGATCTCCAGGTATTTCGATCCCTCGGCGTCCACGGGGCGGGTGTGGCGACCGCGCTCACCGTGCAGGACACGGCCAAGGTGCACCAGGTGCTGCCCGTATTTCCTTCGGTGGTCACGGACCAGCTGCGCGTCCTTCTCCGCGACATCGCGCCCCACGCGCTGAAGCTTGGCATGCTCGCCACGGACGACGTGGTCCGCGCGGTCTCCCGGGGCCTTGCGGAGCTGGAGCATCCCTCGCGTCCCACTCCCCCCCGGGTCGTGGATCCCGTCCTGCTGGCGAGCGACGGAACGCCGCTGCTGGAACGCCGCGCCTGGGACGCCCTCGGCGAGCTGATCCGCGAGGCCACGCTGGTCACCCCAAATCTTCCGGAGGCAGAAGCGCTCAGCGGGCAAGACTGCTCCGACCACGCGGGTGTCGAACGAGCCGCCCGCAGGATCATCCAGGACCAGGGAGCCCAGGCGGTGCTCGTCAAGGGAGGGCATGCAGCGGGGCGGCCTGACGATTGCCTCGCCCTGCGCGGGGTGGAAGGCCTCGAAATCCACTGGCTCGAGGGCCGCCGCATCGCCGGCGGCCCGGTCCATGGAACCGGCTGCGCCCTGGCGGCGGCGATCACTGCGGGTCTCGCCCGAGGAGAAGCGCTGCGCGCGGCCGTCGGGCACGCGCGCGCCTTTGTCGCACTGGCCATCGAAGGGGCCTTCCAGGCGGGCGGCGGCGCCCGCCTGCTGCGACTGCCGTGAGCGCAGGCCAGAGCCGTTGCGACGAGGACCCCAGGGCCTCCTATGCCCGTCGTCTACGGGAATACCGCCGCCGTGGGGAGCGGCTCGCAGTACGCGATGCGCGCATCTCCCGCGCTCGGCTCACGCTCTTCGGTGTGGGCACCCTTGTGGCCTTCGCGTCCCTGGGAGGAGGATGGATCCCCTGGGGCTGGCTGGCCGTCCCCGTCATCGGCTTCCTGGCGCTGCTGCCCTGGCACGAGCGCGTGATTCGCGCGCGCGGTCGCACCGAGCGGGCGGTGGGCTTCTACCTGCGCGGGTTGGCGCGTCTGGAGCACCACTTCGCGGGGACAGGCAGCAGCGGGGAAGCGTTTCGCGACGCCGCTCACCCTTACGCGGACGACCTCGACCTGTTTGGAAGGGGCTCCCTCTTCGAGCTGCTCTGCCTTGCCCGGACCCACGCCGGTGAGGCGCGCCTGGCGGCCTGGCTCAAGGCCCCTTCAGAGCCTGCGCAGGTTCGCTTGCGTCAGGTAGCGGCGACGGAGCTGCGTCCGCACGTCCAGCTGCGGGAGGACCTGGCGCTGCTCGGCGAGGACGTCCGCGCTGGCCTGGATCCCGAGCGACTGCGCGCCTGGGGCGAGGCACCCGCCGCCGGCTTCAGCCCGGGCCACCGCTTGCTGGCAGCAGCGCTGGCAGGGGTCTCGGTGGGGAGCCTGCTGCTGTGGGTCACGACAGCGGCCGGACCCGTGCCCTTTGCCTTTGCCCTGGCCATGCAGACCGCCTTCGGGGCGCGCCTGCGCCGGCGCGTCCAGGAGGTGGTGGGCTCGGTCGAGATCCCAACGCGGGAGCTCGAGCTCTTCTCCCTCATCCTGGAACGTCTGGAAGCCGAGAGCTTCCGGACTCCCCGGCTGGTCGCCCTGCGCGGCGGCCTCGAGACCCGTGGCCTGGCGCCCTCTCGCGAGATTCGACGCCTTCGGCGCCACGTGGAGCTGTTGGACGCGCGGCGCAATCAGCTCTTTGCCCCCTTCGGTGCCCTAGTATTGTGGACCACGCAGCTCGCCATGACCATCGACTCGTGGCGCACGACCGTGGGTCCCTCGCTGGGGGGGTGGTTGGAGGCGGTGGGTGAAATCGAGGCGTTGAGCTCGCTGGCGGGGTATGCCTACGAGCACCCTGAGCACCCCTTCCCCGATCTCGTGGAGGGCGGGGCCCGGCTGGAGGGCGAGGGCCTGGGGCATCCTCTGCTGCATCCCGATGTCTGCGTACGCAACGACGTGCACCTCGACAACGACCTGCAGGTGCTGGTCGTCAGCGGCTCCAATATGTCCGGCAAGAGCACCCTGCTGCGAAGCGTCGGGGTGAACGCCGTCCTCGCCCAGGCCGGCGCTCCGGTGTGCGCCAGGCGCTTGCGCCTCTCGCCACTCGCGGTGGGCGCCTCCATCCGCGTCACCGATTCCCTGCAGGAGGGGGAGTCCCACTTCTATGCCGAGCTCAAGCGGGTACGCGCCGTGACGGCCCTGGCCGAGACCCATCCCACCTTGTTCCTGCTCGACGAGCTCTTTGCCGGCACCAACTCCCACGATCGCGGCATTGGAGCAGAAGCCGTGGTCCGAGCCCTGATTGGCCGGGGCGCCATTGGTCTGGTCACGACTCACGACCTCGCGTTGGCCGGAGTGGCCGACGCCCTCGCCCCGCGCGCCGCCAACGTCCACTTCGAGGACCACCTGGAGGAGGGCCGCATGGCCTTCGACTATCGCATGCGCCCCGGGGTCGTGCGCAAGAGCAATGCCGTCGCCTTGATGAGGGCCGTGGGGTTACCCGTCTAGAAGTACCTCCGGGATGCCCCGCAGAAGCGGCTGGGCGGCTGGGCGGCAGGGAGCCGGGACCTCGACCCCTCCCTGCGAAGCCAGCGCCAAAGCCCGGTGCTTCCCAGATGCCCACGCAGGGCCGCAGGCGCGCACAGATCGGGGGCTTCCCGCTAGTCTCTGTGCATGGCCCCTCGATCCCGCGGAGGACGCGTCGGCGCGTTCTTTGACATGGACAAGACGCTGATCGCGGAGAACTCCGCGGCGTTATACATGAAGCATCGCTACGAGGCGGGGGAGATCGACGGCTGGGAGCTTGCCAAGGGGGCGTACGCCTACCTGAAGTACAAGATCGGCATCCTCGACATCACCGCCTGGACTCGCGAGGCCATGACACACTTTGCAGGCCAGAGCGTGAAGGAGCTGCGCCGGCAGGCCGAGGACTGGCTGGCCACCGACGTCATGGAGCAGATCTATCCCGAAGCGCGGCAGCTCGTCCAGGAGCACCTCGACCAGCGGCATCTGGTGGCGATCGTGTCCGGAGCGACCAAATTCGTGGTCGCCCCGATCGCCGCCCACCTGGGGGTGCACCACTACCTCTTCACGCGGCTGGAGGTTGAACGTGGGCATTTCACCGGCCGGGTGATCGAGCCCGTGTGCTTCGAAGAGGGCAAGATCTACTGGCTCCAGCAGCTGGTGAATCAGCAGCGAGTAGAGCTTGCGCGCAGCTACTTCTACACGGACTCCATCACGGACCTGCCGCTCCTCGAGCTGGTGGGCCATCCCATCGTCACCAACCCCGACCCGCGCCTCTACCGCGAGGCCATGCGGCGCCGCTGGCCCGTGCGCTTCTTCACGCCCCCCCGGCCCCCAGGCGAGGCGGGGGTAGCCCCAGGAGCGCCCCAGGAGGGTTAGAGGAGCTTCTGGGCCATCTCCGCGAAGGCGCTCTTCGGACGCGCGCCCGTAATCTGTTCCACGACGCTGCCGCCCTTGAAAGCCAGTACGGTGGGAATGGCGCGCACCCCGTAGCGACCGGGCGTCGCCGGGTTCTCGTCGATGTTCATCTTCATGATCTTGACCTTGCCCTCGTATTGAGAGGCCAGCTCCTTCACGATCGGGGCGATGGCCCGACACGGCGCGCACCATTCCGCCCAGAAGTCGATGATGGCAGGGGTCTGGGCCTTCAAGACCTCGGTCTCGAAGGTATCGTCCGTGACGTCGATGATTTCGGCCATGGCTGCCCTGTCTCCTCTCCGGGTGCGGCCTTCATGGCCGTGGGTCTGGCGCTTCGATGTCAGGGTTAGCAGATGGTTCCACGCGTGACCCGGCGCGGTCGGGAAGCGACACCCCGGGAGGGAGACCGCGCTGCGAAGTACCCTCCAATTCCCGCCACCCGCGGGGTTCCGGTTGACCCCCCGAACCCCGCCGGGTATCCTGAGAAATCTCGGATGTACGCGTTTTCACTCAGCTTTCTGTCCCAATCCAATGAAGTATGGCGCCTGGGTTCGCCACACTTCGACGGGCAAGGAAGGCGCGCGGAGGGTACCCGCCAATGAGCCACGCCCCCTCGGAGCCCGCCGACCGCGTACGCGCCATCTTGACCGAGAGCGCCCGAGTGGAGCAGGCGTCGGCGGCGCTGCTCGCGGAAGCCGTGGCCCAGGCGGCCGCCTGGATCGCCGAGACGTACCGCGGCGGGGGCAAGGTCCTGCTCTTCGGCAATGGTGGCTCCGCAGCCGACGCCCAGCACATCGCCGCGGAGTGGACCGGAAGGCTCTTGCGGGAGCGCGACCCCCTGCCCGCCATCGCCCTGCCCACGAACTCCGCAGAGCTCACCGCCCTTGGCAACGACTACGGCTTCGAGCGGATCTATGCCCGACTCGTGGCGGCGCACGGACGACCGGGAGACATCGCTGTGGCCATCTCGACGTCGGGAAGCTCGGCCAATGTGGTGGCGGGCGTAGCCGTGGCCCGCCAACACGACCTGCGCACGATCGGCCTCTTGGGGCGCGGCGGGGGGAAACTTGCCAGCCAGGTGGATCTGCCGCTGATCGTGCCCTCGGATGACACCCAGCGGATCCAGGAGAGCCACATCACGATCGCTAACGCCATTGCCGAGCTCGTGGACGATCTGCTGCTCGCCGGCGCGGGGGCGCCGTGAGGCGTCTGCCGCAGATCGATCGCAGCGCCGTTCGCACGGTCTCCGCCCGCCGGCGCCGAAGCAAGGTCAAGCGCGCTCAAGAAGCCACGCCCGTTGCGCCGGGGGCTTCCTTCGCGGAGTTCCTGGACCACCTCCCAGGCATCCTGGGTGCCGCGGACCTGCGAGCCGTCATCACTGCCGTGGCCCGCGCGCATCAGCGGAAAAAACGGGTCCTCTGGGGCTTCGGTGCCCACCTCATCAAGGTGGGACTCGCGCCCCTCCTGGTGGACCTGATGGAGCGGGGCCTCGTCGGGGGGCTGATGATGAACGGTGCGGGCTGCGTCCATGACCTGGAGCTGGCGATGATGGGGCGCACGAGCGAGGACGTCGGGCCCGCCCTGGACGATGGCAGCTTCGGGATGGCCCGGGAGACCGCCGAGACCCTGAACGCCGCCATCACCCAGGGCTACCGGGAGGAGCTCGGCATGGGCGAGGCCGTGGGCCGCGCGATCCTCCTCGGGCACTATCGTTACAAGGACCGCTCCGTGCTGGCTACTGCGGCCCGGCTGGGGATCCCGGCCACCATTCACGTGACAATCGGTACGGACATCCATCACATGCACCCCAGTGCAGATGGCGCCGCGCTCGGAGCCACCAGCTTCCGCGACTTCGAAATCCTGACGCGGCTGGTCGCAGCCCTGGAAGGAGGCGTGCTCTTCAACATCGGCTCGGCGGTGATCCTGCCGGAGGTCTTCTTGAAGGCGTTGGCCCTGGCCCGCAACCTCGGCCACAAGGTCGAGCGTTTCACCACGGTCGATCTGGATTTCATCCGCCACTATCGACCCACCGTGAATGTCGTAGAGCGACCCACCCGGATGGGGGGCCATGGCATCTCCTTGGTCGGCCAGCACGAGATCCTCGTCCCGCTCATCGCCGCCGGCATCCTGGAAGCGGTTGCGGCGACGCCGCGAGGGAGGAAGCGGCCGTGAGCGGCCGCATCGTCCTGCGAGAGGGAGATATCACGGCAGAGGCGGCAGATGCCATCGTGAATGCCGCGAATAGTGCCTTGCAGCTCGGCGCAGGCGTCGCCGGCGCAATTCGTCAGCGCGGCGGCCCCGAGATCCAGCAGGAGTGCGATGCCCACGGTCCGATTGCTGTCGGAGAGGCGGCCGTTACGGGCGCGGGACGCCTGGCGGCGCGTTTCGTCATCCACGCTGCCAGCATGCCCCCGGGCGGCCGGGCCGATGAGGCGAGCGTGCGCCGCTGCATGCGGGCAAGCCTCGAGCTCGCACGCCAACGGGGCTGCCAGAGCCTGGCCGTTCCCGCCCTGGGCGCCGGAATCGCAGGATTCCCCCTGCAGCGCTGCGCGGAGGTGCTCCTGGAGGAAGCCCGTCGCCACTTCGAGGGAGAGACCTGCCTCGAGGAGATTCGCTTCGTGCTCTTGGGAGAGCCCGCCTATCGGGTCTTCGAGATGGTGAATGATGCGGCCAGGGTGGCCGTACAGATGGAACGGCTCCGCTCGCGCTGAGCGGGCGCCCGCCACAACCCGGGGGATCGCATTGGTCCTGGAGCTCCATCAATGGACCGGGGCCGCCTATCTGGCAGCCTCCCTGGCCGCGATTCTGGGCCTGGGCCTGCGCTCGAAGCGTTGGCTGGACGGCGCGATCGCGGCTCTCTGCGTGGGAGCGGCGCTGCACACCCTTGCGCTGTGGGGCCTTCACAGTGAGCACCCGCCCCCCGCCGTGACCCAGCTCTCCGTTGCAGCAGACTTCATGGCTTGGGTGGGCACGGTCTTCTTCCTGGCGCTGATCGTTCGGGTGCGGGGCCGCGGCCTGGCGGTGCTGGTGGCCCCGATCGCCTTCGTAAGTGTATTCGCAGGCTCCCTGGCCGCACCGGGACCCGAGCTGGCGGTGGAACGAGCGAGCCCCCTGTGGTCACACCTGCATGTACTGCTGGCCAGCGGAGGGCTCGCGCTGCTCGGCCTGGCAGGTGCGGCGGGCGTGCTCTACGTGATCCACCATCGGGCCATCAAGGCCAAGCGCCTCGATGCCTCGCGATCCATCCTGCCCTCCCTCGAATCCCTGGATCGCACCAACACCCTGGCCCTCGGGGCGGGCTTCCTGCTGATCTCCCTGGGCCTGCTGACTGGAATGGTCTGGCTTCACAACGTGGAGGGCCGGTGGTGGACGGCAGACCGCCATACCAACGCGACCCTCGCTGCCTGGGGGGTCTATGCCGGCGTGGTCGTGGCGCGCTACGCCGGGCGCCTGGGCGCGCGCCAGTGCGCCATCGGCTCCGCGCTCGGATTCCTGCTCATGCTCCTCGCCGTGATCGGGGTGGAGGTCGTCGGGTGAACCTCTTGCTGCTCGGCATGAGCCATCGCACGGCCGCTCTCGCACTCCGCGAGCGCTTCGCGGTGGAGGATCCACGGCCGGCACTCTGCAAGCTCGTGGCGGCGCCGGAGGTGGAGGAAGCTGCCCTCGTCTCCACCTGCAACCGGATCGAGATCCTGGTGCTCAGCCACCAGCCCGAGGCCGCCCGGCTGCTCTTGCGCCGCTTCCTGCAGCGAGACCTGCTGGACGGCGAGGGCCAGGTCGACAGCCAGGAGCTGGATGCCGCACTCTACTCCTACGAAGATGCCAATGCAGTGCGGCACGTCTTCCGCGTCGCTTGCTCGGTGGACTCGCTGGTGATCGGCGAGCCGCAGATCCTGGGCCAGGTCAAGGCCGCCTACCGCGCGTCCGTGGAGTGCGGCGCCTGTGGACCGATCCTCGGCAGGCTCTTCCAACGCGCTTTCGGCACCGCCAAGCGCGTGCGCAACGAGACGCGCATCGCCCAGCGCCCCGTCTCCGTCGCGCGTGTCGCTGTGGACCTGGCGCGCCAGATCTTCGAGAGCCTCGAAGGCAAGGCGGCCCTGCTCGTCGGTGCTGGGGACATGATCGAGCTTGCCCTGGAATCCCTGCAGAGCGCGGGTCTGGGCAGCGTGCACGTCGCCAACCGCTCGCCCGCCCGCGCCGAAGCCCTGGCAACCCGCTTCGGGGCCAGCGCCCACGGCCTCGACGAGATCCCGCTGCTCCTGGCCCGCTCGGACGTGGTGCTGACCTGCATCGGCGGGGACGTCCCGATCCTGACGCCGGCGATCGTCGAGGAAGCATTGCGGAAGCGGCGCCAGCGTCCCATCTTCGCCATCGACATCGGTGTACCGCGCAACGTGCACCCCGATGTGGACCGGCTGGACGGGGTCTACCGCTACGACCTCGACGACCTCGAGGGAGTTGCCCAGACCAACGCGCAGGAACGACACCGCGAGGTCGCGCACGCGGAGGCCATTGTCTCGGAGGAGCAGCAGCGCTTCGACGGATGGCTCAGCGCGCTCTCCGCAGTTCCGACAATTCGTGCCTTGAGAGGCCGGGCAGAATCGATCCGTAGGGGGGAGCTGGCTCGCGGGCTCACGGGCCTCTCCCTCGCGGAGGGGGAGAGAAGAGCCGTCGAAGCCATCACGCGCGCCATCGTAAACAAGATCCTGCACGCCCCGATCTCCATGCTGCGCAGGGAGCGCGATCGCGAGGCAGGCTTGGCCCACCTCGAGGCAGCCCGCAACCTCTTTGCTCTGGACGACCCCGAGGCCCCCGGCGCCGAGGCCGACGAACCCGCGACTGAGGGCCGGACCTCCAGCGAAGAGGATGCCTCGTGAAGCGGGTACGCATTGCGACCCGTGGCAGCGCCCTGGCCGTTGCTCAGTCCGCCAAGGTGGCCCGCGAGCTGGAGCAGACGCTTCGCTGTGAAACCGAGCTGGTACGCATCACCACGACCGGAGACCGGATCCAGGACCGGCCCCTGGCGCAGATCGGCGGCAAGGGTCTCTTCATCAAAGAGATCGAGGAAGCGCTGCTCGACGGGCGGGCCGACCTGGCGATCCACAGCGCCAAGGATCTTCCGGCCGCCCTCCCGCCGGGTCTCGTACTCGCCGCCTTCCCGCGGCGAGCCGATCCCAGGGATGCGTGGATCAGCCGGGACACGAGGAGCTCGGCACCGGAGGTCGCCCGCTCTGGCGCCCGCGTCGGAACCGGGAGCGTGCGGCGCGCGAGCCAGCTGCTCTCCTGGCGTCCCGACCTCCAGATCGTGCCTCTGCGCGGCAACGTGGATACCCGGCTGCGAAAGCTCGAAGAGGATTCATTGGACGCCGTGATCCTCGCGTGTGCGGGCCTGGAGCGCCTGGGGCTGGAAGATCGTATCCACGCGCGCATCGAGCCCGAGCTGCTGCTTCCCGCGGTCGGTCAGGGCACCCTCGCGCTCCAGGTCCGAGCAGGAGACGCCCTCGCCGAGGCCGTGGCCCGCTTCGATCATCCCGCCACCCGCGTGGCTCTGGAAGCGGAGCGGGCCTTCCTCACGGCTCTCGAGGGCGACTGCTCCGTGCCCCTGGCGGCCTTCGGAGAGGCCCGGCCCGGGCATCGCCTTCGGCTGCGGGCCCTGGTGGCGAGCCCGGACGGAAGCCAGGTCGTGCGTGCGGACCTCGAGACCCCCGCCTCCGAGGCCCAGGCCGCGGGTACCCGAGCGGCCCGCGAGCTGCTGGCCAAGGGAGCTGCGGGCATCCTCGCGGCATTGCGCGGGGCGGAGGGCGCGTGAAGCGCGGCCGGGTGATCCTGGTGGGCGCCGGCCCGGGCGCTCCCGACCTGATCACGGTCCGCGGTCGGCGAGCGCTGCGCCAGGCGGACGTGGTCGTCTACGACGCCCTCGCCTCCCACGAGCTCCTGGAACTGGCACCCCCGGCTGCAGAGCGGATCAATGTGGGCAAACGCGGCCACGATGCACCGACCCGGAGCCAGGAAGAGATCAACGCGCTGATGGTATCCAGGGCGCGGGCGGGCTTGGCCGTGGTTCGGCTCAAGGGGGGAGATCCCTTTGTCTTCGGACGCGGCGGAGAAGAAGCCAGCGCCTGCCACGCGGCGGGGCTGCCCTTCGAGGTGGTGCCCGGTGTGAGCGCTGCGATCGGAGCCCTGACCTATGCCGGGATTCCCGTCACCGATCGACGCTTTGCCGCATCCTTTGCCGTGGTGACCGGGCACAAGGACCCGAGCCGCGTACGGGAAGCGATTCGCTGGGCGGAGCTGGCTCAGGCGGCAGACACGCTGGTGGTGCTGATGGGGATGCGAAATCTGGAAGAGATCACGACTCGGCTGCTCTCGGGCGGGCGCTCGGCCGACACGCCGGCGGCGGTGATCATGCAAGGCACCCTCCCCGAGCAACGCGTCGTGGAGGCAACGCTTGGGGATCTGGCAGAAGCGACGCGGGCCGTGGGGCTGAGCGCTCCAGCCGCGGTCGTCATCGGGGATGTGGTCCGGCTACGCCAGGAGCTCTCTTGGTTCGAACGTCTGCCCCTCTTCGGGCGCCGCGTGCTGGTGACGCGACAGGTTGCCCAGGCGGGCCCCTTGCTTCGGGCCCTCCAGCAGCGCGGGGCGGTGCCCGTGGTCATTCCCATGATCCGCACGGAGCCGATTCGCGGCACAGGGGAGATCGCCCAGACCCTCGGGCAGCTTGGCGACTACGATCTGCTGCTGCTCACCAGCGCGAACGCTGCGCGATACTTCGCAGCACGGGTGGAGGAGGCAGGGCACCAGTTGTCGGAGTTGCACGCCCTCGTCGCCTGCGTCGGGCCCGCCAGTGCCCGCGCGGCCGAAGAGGTGGGGCTCGTGGTCCACAAGCTTCCGAGTGAGCGCTACGACGCCGAAGGCCTGCTCGAGCGGCTGCGCGGCGAGCTCCAATTGCAAGGCCGGCACGTGCTGCTGCCCCGCGCAGAGCAGGCGCGAGAAGTGCTTCCCGAGGGACTTCGTGCAGAGGGGGCGCAGGTGCAGACGCTGGCCGTTTATCGCACAGCGCAGGCCCCCTTCGATGCCGAGGCTCTTCGCGACAGCCTCGTGCAGGGGAGGCTGGATGCGCTTACCTTTGCCAGCCCCTCGGCGGTGCGTCACTTCACCGAGGCCGTGGGAGCGCCGGGGCTGGTGGCGGCCCGGAGGACGCTGGTGGCAGCCATCGGTCCCGTCACCGCTGCGGCCCTGAGCGAGGCAGGACTGCCGGCTTCGGTGCTGGCAGAACGAGCGAACGCCGAAGCCCTGGCCGAGGCCCTCGCCACGGAGTGGGGAAAGAGCGGCGAATCGCAGGAGGCCAATGAATGAGCTTTCCCAGAACGCGAATGCGGCGCCTGCGGCGCAGCGAAACCCTGCGCGCCATGGTCCGCGAGACGCACCTACGACGCGAGGACCTGATCCTGCCGCTCTTCGTGGTCGAAGGCTCCGGCGTCCGCGAAGCCGTGGCCTCGATGCCGGGCGTCTTCCGGCACTCCGTGGACCAGCTCGTCAGCGATTGCAAACAGGTCGTAGACGCCGGAATCCCGGCGGTGATCCTCTTCGGTATTCCGGCACACAAGGATGCTCGCGGCTCCGGTGCCGACGCCGAGGACGGGATCATCCAACGGGCGCTCCGAGCGCTCAAGGCCCAGGTTCCCGGACTGTGCGTCATGACCGACGTTTGCCTCTGCGAGTATACGGACCACGGTCACTGCGGAATCCTCGACGGGGAGGAGGTGCGCAATGACCCTTCGGTGGCGCGGCTCGCCGAGACGGCCCTCTCCCATGCGCGTGCAGGAGCCGACCTCGTCGCGCCTTCAGACATGATGGACGGCCGGGTCGGCGCGATCCGCAGCGTCCTCGACGACCACGGCTTCGAGGATCTGCCCATCCTCGCGTATGCTGCCAAGTTTGCCAGCGCCTACTACGTGCCCTTCCGTGACGCCGCCGAGAGCACGCCGGCCTTCGGCGATCGGCGCGCCTACCAGATGGATCCGCCGAATCGGCGGGAAGCCCTACGGGAGATGCGTCTCGACCTCGAGGAAGGCGCCCACGCCTTGATGGTGAAGCCCGCCCTGCCCTACCTCGACATCCTTGCCTCGGCGCGCCGCGAGTTCGACGTGCCGCTGGCCGCGTACCACGTCTCCGGCGAATACGCGATGATTCACGCGGCCGCAGAGCGCGGCTGGATCGACGGGAAACGCGCGATGCACGAGGCCCTCATCGCCATCAAACGCGCCGGGGCGGACTGGATCCTCACCTACGCCGCCCGCGATATTGCGGCCGACCTCCCCGCCTGAGCGGTGGAGTCGCGAAGGGAGCCCGTGGACTGATGGCAAAGCTCGAATACAAGGTGGTCGAGACGAGCGACGTCTCGGACGAGACGCTCACCCGGCTCCTGAACCAGTGGACCGGCGAGGGCTGGAGCTTCGACACCATGCTCTTCGCCATGCGCGACGCTTCGAAGCGCCCTGCCATGGCCTTCCTCACCTTCACCCGCCCGCGGTAGATCGGGGACGTTCTTTGCGAACTTGCGTTGTTGGGGGGCTGGGTTCCCCAGCCCCCCAACAACGCAAGTTCGCAAAGAACGTCCCCGATCGTCAGAAGATGTAGCGGCGCATCGAGATGTTGTGGAGCAGGCCGACGGCAATCAGGCTTGCCAGCAGCTGTGAGCCTCCGTAGGACACCATGGGTAGCGGCACGCCGATCACCGGGGCCAGACCCAGCACCATCGCCACATTGATCGCGGCGGGCCAGAAGAGCATGCCCACCACCCCCACCGCCAGCATCGCGCCGAAACGATCCTTCGAGTTGTGGGCCACGACGAGGCCCCAGAGAAGCAGGCCCAGGTAGGCTGCCAGCAACACGCAGCAGCCCGCGAATCCCCACTCCTCCGCCCAGACGGAGAAGGCAAAGTCCGAGTGCTGGGTGGGCAGGAACTGCAGCTGGGTCTGGGGCCCCTGCAAGTATCCCTGGCCGAAGAGGCCGCCGGAGCCGACGGCGATCTTCGACTGGATGGCCTGGTAGCCGGACGCCAGGGGATCGCGGGAGGGGTCCAGGAAGTCCAGAATCCTCCCGCGCTGATAATCCTTGAAGACGAACTCCCAGAGCCCCGCCAGGGCCAGCAGCGCGGCTCCCGCCACCACCGTCCAGGCCCGAGCGGGGATGCGCACCAGTGGCAGGTAGGAGGCGGCGATCAGCAGCGTGAGCACCGCAACCCCCATGTCGCGCTGTAGCACGATCAAACCGACGGGCGCCGCGGCGAGGAGCGCGGGACCCAGCAGCTCGCGCAGATGATGGATCTCACTCGGCGGGTTGCGCTGGAAGTAGCGCGCCATGGCGAGGATCAGGCCCAGCTTTGCCAGCTCGGCGGGCTGCAGGGAGAAGGGCCCGTAGATCAGCCAGGAGCGGTTACCGCGTGTGAGCGGGGCCAGGATCAGCGTAGAGGCCAGCAATACGAGCGTCGCCACGTAGAGCGGCATGGCCCAGCGCTCCATCCGCCGGTAGTCGATCGCGATGACGGTGACCATCGCGAGCAGCGCCACGCCCAATGCGATGAGCTGGCGGCGAAACATCGCGGGCAGGCCCGTCTCCGTACCGGGGCTGGCGGCGGAGTAGAGGTTGAGCAGGCCGATGCCGAGCACCGCCACGCTGAGGCCGGCGAGCACCCAGTCGAAGTGCTGGAGCGAGCGACGATCGATCACGGGCATCTCAGCCTCCACCCAGGGTAGGCGGCCCCGCAGCCAGCTGCTCTTCGTGCCAGCGCGCCAGAATCCGCCGGACCACTGGCCCAGCCCCGCTACTGCCGTGGCGGCCGTGCTCGATGAACACGGCGACGGCGAGCTGGGGATTGTCCGCAGGGGCAAAGGCCGCAAACCAGGCGTGGTCCCGGAAACGGAAGGGGATCTCCTCTTCCTTCATCCCCTGGGTGCGCTCGAGTCCCACCACCTGCGCGGTTCCCGTCTTGCCGGCCACGAGCATCCCGGGCACCCGGGCCCGGCCCCCAGTGCCGCCGGGCTCCTCCACGGCTGCGGTGAGGCCCCGCTGTACCAGCGCCAACGCCTCGGCGGTGACGTCCGCGTGCCCTACCTGCTGCGCCTCGACCCGCGTCTGGACCTCGCCATCCTGGGACTCCAGGCGCAACACCAGACGTGGCTTCATCACCTTTCCCCCGTTCGCCAGCGCCGCATAGGAGACTGCAAGCTGGATGGGCGTGTAGAGGTTGTAGCCCTGGCCGATCGATGCGGAGACGGTCTCGCCGGGAAACCACACCTGGTGGAAGTGTTCCTTCTTCCAGCTGCTGCTGGGAACCAGACCGGATGCCTCACCCGGCAGGTCGATCCCAGTGCGTCGGCCAAGGCCAAACGACTTGGCGAAGTGAGCCAGACGATCGATCCCAAGCTCGACGCCGTGGGTGTAGAAGAAGACGTCGCAAGACTGCTTGAGCGCTTGGACAACGTTCATCCAGCCATGACCGCCGCGTTTCCAACAGCGGTAGGTACGCCGCCCATAGCGAAAGTAGCCTGGACAGAAGGTCTGTGTCTCGGCTGTGATGACCCCTGCTGCCAACAAGGCTTCCGCGACCACGGCTTTGTGCGTCGAACCCGGGGGATAGTGGTCCTGGATGGCGCGGTCCCGGAGCGGCTGCAGGGGGTCGTCGCGCAGCTTCTGCCAGGTCTCTGCGTCGATCCCGCCGGCGAAGTCGTTCGGATCGTAGGCGGGCCGCGAGACCAGGGCCAACACGTCGCCATTGTGCACATCCAGGGCGACGGCCGCACCGATGCGTTCGGGCTCACCCTCCGGAACGTCTGCAAAGGCCTGCGCCGCGGCACGTTGGAGATCCAGATCCAACGCGAGCACCAGGCGATCTCCCGGCTTCTGGGCCACCTCGTCGAGCACCTCGACCTCGCGGCCAGCGGCGTCTACCACCACGTTCCGCCCACCCGCGTGACCATGCAGGTGGGATTCGTAGCGAGACTCCAGGCCGCTCTGCCCAACCACATCGCCCGCCCGATAACCGGCGAAACTCGCCTTCTCGAGCTGGTCCTGCCGGACCTCGCCAATGCTGCCGAGCAGGTGTGCCACAAGCTGTCCCTGCGGATAGTAGCGACGCGGTCGCACGCGCGTCTCCACGCCGGGCAGGGCGAAGCGATGGGTCTCCACACGGGCGAGCTGCTGCCAGTCGAGGTCGTCTGCCAAGGTGACGGGCTGGAAGCGGCTGCGGCCGCGAGGCTGCCCAACGGCCTCGCGAAGCTGCTCCGGGTCGCGGCTCAGGAGCTGGCCCAGAGCCTCGTACTCCAGCTGTGCGTTCTTGAGATCGTTGGGTACGACCTGCAGCTCGAAGGCCGGACGGGTGGTCGCAAGGACTCTACCCGCGCGATCGACGATCTCACCGCGGGCCGCCTCCAGACGCACCGTGCGCACCGAGTTGCGCGCGGACCGCTGCTGAAGAACCGCACCCTCCAGGATCTGGAGCTCGAAGAGACGGCCGACGAAGAGTGCGAAGACCAGGGTGACCAGCGCTCCAATCAGGCGCAGGCGACCTTCGATGGGGGCTTCGGTTCCGCTCAGGTGCTCCACAGGAGCACCTCCTTGATGTGGGCGCGGTAGGTCACAGCACCGGCCTGTGGGTCTCGATACGCATCTCGCGGCGCGCCTCGGCCTCCTTCTGGAGCGCTACCACGCGCCGCGCCAGGACGCTCACCGCCGGTGCCACGATGGCCGTGGGAAAGCAACGCACAAGGCTTGAAACCACGTCGGACGCTGCGAGCACAAAGCCGGGCGCAAAAAGGCGCGAGATTGCAAGCATCAGTGCGGAGTCCAGGGCCTGGAGCCCGAACGCGAAGACCGCGAAGGGAATCCCGCGGCGCAGGTCCAGCTTGGCCGCCACCATGCGCGCCAGGGCGAACTCCAGCAGGCCCACGAAGGCGTGGGTCCCCAGCAGAGCTCCCGAATCCATGTCCGTGGCGAGGCCCAGAACGGCCGCGGCGGCGAGACCCGGACCTGGGCTCAAGGTCAGCGCCATCCCTACAGTCACGAGCAGGGGCAGGTCGGGAAGCAGTCGCACCGGAAACGCATCCGCGAGGACGCTCTCGAGCATCACGGCCACGACGCCGAGCAGGCACAAGGCAATCGCGGGCTTCATGGCCGCGGAGCCTCGTGCACGGGTGCCTTGAGATCGCCCTCTCCGCCGTAGAGCAGGTCCATCGTCGGACCGCGCTCCTGCATCACGAAGACCTGTTCCAGGCGTCCGAAGTCCACGGCCGGGTGCACTGTGGCGGTATGCAGCAGGTCGGCATCCCCCTTGTGAACCTCGGTCACGACCCCCACGCGCAAGCCCCGAGGATAGACCCCGCCGACGCCCGAGGTGATTACGACGTCTCCCATCTGCACGTCATCGCCGCGCACCATGAACACAAACTCGAGGCTCCCGGAGCCGGCGCCACGCACGATCCCGCGCGCACGGCTGCGTTGGATGATGGCGTCCACGCGGCTGCGGCGATCCAATAGCAGCATGGCGCGCGCTGCGTGGGGCGTGGTGGCGGCGATGACGCCCACCAGGCCGCGCCCCGAGACCACGGGCATGCCACTCTCCACCCGATCGCGGTTGCCCCGATCCAGCAGCAGCGAACGGAACCACGGCGAGACATCCTGTCCTACCACCTCGGCGGGAAGCAGCGGGACCTCGAAGTGTTCGCGCATGCGAACGATCCGTTCCAGGTGGCCGCTGGCGACAAGCGCCTCCTCGAGCTGCAGCTTGTCCTCTTCGAGCCCCTCGAGACGCTGCTCCAGGCGCTGATTCTCCTCGCGCACGTCCACCAGATCTGCATAGTGGCCCCAGGCGGCGCGCATCTGGCGGGCAGGCCAGCTGATCGCCTTCTGGATTGGTGCTGCAACCTCGAGCAGCACATTGGCCAGCCCCGACCTCTCCTCGCTCCCCTGCCGCGACCTCCGGTCCCCCAGCATCAGGACCAGGGTCGCCAGCAGCAGTGCGGCAAAAAAGAGCGGGAGGCGAAGCCGGCGCAGGAAGTCGCCCATGGCCTCCCCCCCATAGCCTCCCCGGATGGCCGGGCATCTCAGTTCTGGATCGTCACCTCACGCAGCAGTCGTAGCTCGTCCAGACAGCGACCGGTGCCGAGCGCCACGGCGGTGAGCGGATCCTCCGCCAACATCACCGGTAGCCCGGTCGCTTCGCGAAGCAGGACGTCCAGGTTCTCCAGCAGCGCTCCGCCGCCCACCATGACGATCCCCTTGTCCACGATGTCGGCCGCCAATTCGGGGGGGGTGCGCTCGAGGGCCACCTTCACGCTCTCGACCACCGCGTTGACCGGCTCCTGGAGTGCTTCCAGTACCTCGTCAGACTTGATCTCCAGGGTCTTCGGAACCCCGGCCACCAGGTCTCGCCCCTTTACCTCCATCACCTGGGGCTCCTCCACCGGATATGCCGTCCCAATGGCGATCTTGATGGATTCCGCCGTGCGCTCCCCAACGAGCAGGTTGTACTTGCGCTTGACATAGTTGATGATCGCCTCGTCCATCTTGTCCCCGCCGACCCGCGCGGAATTGGCATAGACGACGCCGGAGAGCGAGATCACGGCGACCTCCGTGGTGCCGCCGCCGATGTCGACGATCATGTTTCCAGAAGGCTCCGTCACCGGGAGCCCCGCCCCGATGGCCGCCGCCATGGGCTCTTCGATCAGGTAGACCTCGCGGGCACCCGCGGAGAGCGCCGACTCCTTGACGGCTCGCTTCTCGACCGAGGTAATTCCCGAGGGCACGGCGATCACGATGCGCGGCCGCACCAGCGCCGACGACCGATTGTGCACACGCTCGATGAAGTGGCGCAGCATGGCTTCGGTCACCTCGAAATCGGCAATGACACCATCCTTCATCGGCCGAATCGCCACGATATTTCCGGGCGTGCGGCCTAACATCTCCTTGGCTTCTTCCCCGACGGCGCGGACCTTGTCTGGACCACGCCCATCCTTCAACACCGCCACGACGCTGGGCTCGGACACGACGATGCCCTTGCCCTTGGCGAAGACCAGCGTGTTCGCTGTCCCGAGGTCGATGGCGAGATCGCTGGAGAACCAGCCGAGAATCCGCTTGAGAGGCACTCGTCCACTCCATTTCCTGCGCCCCTTGCTTCGGCAGAATGCCCTCTTCGGGGTACCGCCGGGACGCCGTTTGAGTTCAGGAGGGGCTCAGGCTGCAACCGCGCAAAGCTACGGCCTAAGTGACCGTTATCACACGGGCTTTCCAACAACCGGAAGCGGGTGGAATGCTATCAGCCCCCGCGGGAGCGATCAAGCGAGAATCGCAGCCGAAGGGCAGTTGCCCGCTTTCGGGGCTGGCCGTACCCTGCCGGGTCTCGCCGTGGGCGAGAGGAGGACGCCATGCTGAAGGTCATGCGCCGCGGATCCCGCTGGGTCATGTGGCTCATCATCATCGGAGTGGGGGCCGTATTCGTGCTCTATCTCGGCCTGGGGGGTGGCTTCCGCGGCGGGAACGGCCCTGGCACCGCTGTCGCGGTGGGAAGCCGGCGCTACGACGCCCGCGACATCGACCGCGTGCGCAGCATCCAGGAAGACCAGATCCGGCGCGTAGCGGGCAAGGGGTTCGATCCCGATTCGGCCAGCGCCTACCTCGACCAGCAGGCCCTCGGAGCCGTCATGCGCATGGCCCTGCTGGCCCAGGACGCGGAAGAGATGGGCCTGGCGGTAGGCCAGGGCGAGATGAAGGCAGTGGTCCGTACGATCCCGGGCGCTGTGGACGAGAACGGTCACATGAACAGCGACGGCTTGCGCTACTTCGCCGAGCGCCAGTACGGAAGCGAGCTCCGCTTCGAGCACTGGCTGCGCGATGACCTGCTCTCCCAGAAGGTCGGGCGCCTGCTGCGCAGCAGTGTGGCAGTTTCCGACTCCGAGGTGCGGGATCTGATCCGGTACCAGCTCGAAGAGGTGGAGATCGCCGCAGTGCGTCTGGGTGCAGGCAAGCCGCCCACCGATCTGAACGTCCCGGATGAAGCCGTGCAGCAGATCCTCGGAAGCCAGGCCCAACGAATCCGCAAGGCCTACGATACGCGGCGCTCCGAGTTCAATCAGCCCGAGCAGGTCCGAGCCCGTCACATCCTGATCAAGGCACCCGAAGGCGATACCAAGGCCCGCGCGGCGGCCCGCAAGCGCATCCTGGCGATTCGCAAGAAGATTGTGGACGGGGCGGACTTTGGCGACGTGGCCAGGCAGGAGAGCGAGGACAGCAGCAAGACCAAGGGGGGCGAGCTCGGGTTCTTCCCGCGTGGCCGCATGGTGAAGCCCTTCGAAGACGTCGCGTTCGGTCTCGAACCGGGAGTGCTCTCGGGCGTCGTGGAGACCCGCTACGGCTTCCACTTGATCCAGGTGGAGGAGAAGCGCCCGGCACAGGTCGTCCCCTTCGAGGAGGCCAGCGAGCGCCTGGCCCGGGAGCTGGCCCGCGAGGATGTCTGGCGGAAGCAGGCCCAGGCGCAGGGCGAAGCACTCTCCAAAGCGATTCGGTCCGGGGCAAGCCTGATCGACGCCGCCCGGGCAGAGAAGCTCACGATCCTGCGGCCGGATCCCCTGCGCCGACGGCCAGACGGCTACATCCCGCAGCTCGGCCCCCAGCCGGAGATCATGGCCGCGGCCTTCGCCATGGCGAAGCCGGGCTCCGACCCGACGGTCCACGACTCCAAATCCGGCTTCGTGCTGATCCAGCTGCTGAAGCGCACGGAGCCCTCCAGCAAAAGGGTCGATGCCCTGCTTTCGGACCGCCGCCAGCAGCTGCTGTTGGCGCGCCAAAGAGAGGTAGAGACCGCCTGGCTGACGGACCTGCATAAGCGCGCCCTCGACAGTGGCACCCTGGTCATGGACGCCAGCGCCCTGCAGAACTAGAGACGCCCCGGGGCCAGGGAGGCTCCGGGGCGTCGTTCTCTGGGATCATGAGGCGGGCCAGAGGCCGCGCCCGAGACACCGCGTCAGGCGACGTCGAAGACGAAGGCCTCCAGACGATCGCGGCTCTCGCAGTTGCGCAGCTTGCCGAGCGCCCGAGCTTCGAGCTGGCGGACACGCTCCCGGGAGAGGCCCAGCTTGCCGCCGATCTCCTCCAGGGTGTGCTCGCGCTCGCCCTTCAGACCAAAGCGCCAGCGCAGGATGTTGCGCTCCCGCTCGCAGAGCTGGGCGATGGAGTCGTCCGAGGCCCGCTCCAGACGGGCGTGGTCGAGGCCCGCCACCGGCGAGATCGGATTCTGGTCGGCCACGATGTCCTTGACCTTCTTCGAATCCGTTCCGGGCACGTCCTTCTCGAGGCTCACCGGCTCCCGCACCATGCGCTGGAGCTGCTCGGCGCGTTCCACTTCGATGTCCATCACCTGGGCAATCTCACGCGTCGTCGGATCCCGCCCCAGCTTCTTCTCCAAGGCGTTGTAGGCCCGGTAATACTTGAGCAGGGTGTCGTGCACATGACTCGGGATACGAATCGTCCGCGAGTGGTTCTGGATCGCGCGGATCAGTGCCTGGCGGATCCACCAGACCGCGTAGGTGGAGAACTTGTGCCCGCGCTGATACTCGAACTTCTCTACCGCACGGATCAGGCCGATGTTTCCCTCCTGGATCAGGTCCTGGAAGGTGATCCCCATGTTCCGAAAGTCCTTCGCGATGGCCACGACGAGCTTGAGGTTGTGCTGGACGAAGACATTCTTCACGTCGGACAGACGCTCCCACTCTCCCTCGATGACGCGGATCTTGTCGAGGAAGGTCTGGGTGTCCACGCCAAGCTCGGCTTCGAGCTCGCTACGGCGCGCCTGCCAACGTGCCAGGTCCTGCTTGCGACGTGCCTTGCCCGCCTCGGAGCGCGGCGGCCGTCTGGACGACTGGAGGGCTGCCACGCGGCGGTTCGCCCGGCCGACCTCCCGATGCTGCAGGAGCACCTCCTTGCGGATACGCCCGAGCAGCTGCATGGAGAGATCTGCTTCCTTCAGGAGCCGTGCAATGCGCTTGTCCAGGCGAATCACCTGCTCTGGCTTGCCATCCTGCGCCGCCCTCTCGCGCTTGCCGATCTGCACCTCGATCTTGCCCAGCAGGCCGTCGATCTTGGCGCCCAGATCCTCGCCTTCCGGCGAGCCGCTGCCAAAGCATTCGCACATCTTGCCCGTGGCGCGGTTCTCGGCCTTCAGGCCCCGCCAGATCCCCACCGCCTGCTTGGCGACCCAGGGCAGGTTCACCATGCCCTCTCGGAAGCCCAGTACTGCGGATTCGATCTCCTTGGCGAGCAGGACCTCCTCCTCCTTGCCCAGGGTCGGAATCGCGGCGATGTCGTGGAAATACGAGACCAGCGCGCCGCGCTCGCTGGAGCGCTGGGACTCGGTCGTCGTATTGAGCCGCTTCGGATCAATACGCACGCCCCCGATGGAGCGAACGTTCTTGACCGTCGTCTTGTCCGTCTCTGCCCCGAGCTCGTGCTCTGGGGCAATGCGGCGCCACGTGGCGCGTCGCCGCTCTTCAATCGAGAGGTCCTTTCGGAAGCTCACCTCTCATGCCTCCTGCAGGGGCGCCGTGGCTGCCCCTCTTGGTCCCGCCACACAGCCGACCGGTCTCTCCGGTGGCTGAACGCGTGCGGGCCTATGCCTGCGTTGCTTCCAGTCTCTGGAACCCACTCTGGGCCCCGACCCTGAGCGCGGCCCTGCGACGTCTCTTCGAAAATGCGGAAACGTTCGCGAGCCCGTGACCCCGCCAGCGCTCCTCCGCGCCCCGCGGTCCTTCGGAGCCCAACCCCCCTCGCTCTTGCCTTTGCCTCCTTGAGTGCCAGGTTCCGGGCGTTCCGTGTCGGACGATGCAGGCGGCCCTAGCCCCGTCCCACTCGCCCAAGAACTGCGCTGCGATGCAGCAGGCCCGGGACGTTCACTGGCGACTCAGGAGCACCAGGCCAGGCCTGGCCTTGAATGCCAAGCTCACCTCGAAGGCTCCACTCGCGCGCAAGGGTATGCGGCCTCGAGGGCCGCCACAACCCCAAAATGACGCCCGCCACCATTTTTTTCCCCCATGGAAGTCATTGAAAGACAAGGACTTAGGGAGAAATTCCTAACTGGGGTCACAAAACCCCTGACGCGGCGCGACAATCTGGTCAGCTGCGACCGCGGGTCCTGCGCCTCTCTCCCCCGTCCCACCCCGGTCCGGGAACCCTGGGAGGATCGCCCGGTCCGGAAGCCAGCCATGAGATGCCTATGAGATGCCTGGCCCGCTGCCGCGGTTCCAGGAAGGCCTCGGATGACCACGGGCCGGCCCCGCTAGGCGAAGCTCTCCTTGCGGTGGCGGATCAGCTCCATGAACTCGGCGCGCGTCTTGGAGTCTTCCTGGAAGGCACCCTTCATGGAGCTGGTGATGGCGAAGGCGTTCTGCTGCTCTACGCCGCGCATCATCATGCACAGGTGGATCGCCTCAACGACCACGGCCACTCCCCTGGGCTCCAGCACCTCCTGCAGGGTCTCTGCGATCTGCATCGTCAGGCGCTCCTGGACCTGAAGCCGACGCGCCAGCATCTCCACCAGGCGCGGGAGCTTCGAGAGCCCCACCACGCGACCGTTCGGGATGTAGGCCACATGGACCCGGCCCAGGAAGGGAAGCATGTGGTGCTCGCAGAGGCTGTAGAAGTCGATGTCCTTGACGAGGACCATCTCGTCGTAGCTCACCTGGAAGAGCGCGTCGTTCAGGATCTCCCCGGGGTCCTCGTCGTAGCCATGGGTGAGAAAGCGCAAGGCCTGGGCCACGCGGTGCGGGGTGCGCACCAGCCCGTCTCGACTCTCGTCCTCGCCGAGCTCCTTGAGCATCCCCTGCACGAGGCTCTCGAGAGGGTCCACCATCCCATAACTCCTTGAATTCGCGGGGAATCGCGCGCCAGGGGAGGGTAGCTGGAGGCCGACCCGCGTCAACGCAGGGACGAGTAGCTGCGCAGCAGCCCCCGCACGACCCCGCGGATTTCGACCTCGCTGGCCGGAGCTTCGATCGGTCGAAGTGCCTGGTTGGCTGGCTCCAGCACGACCCTGGGACCGCGACGATAGAACTTCTTGAGGGTGGCCTCCCCGCGCACCAGGGCCACGACGGTCTCGCCGTTGCGGGCCTCGGCCCGACGCTCCACCACCACGTAGTCCCCCTCCCGGATGTGCTCCTCGATCATGGAGTTGCCGCGCACCTGGAGCACGAAGCGCTCGCCCGGGCGGCCCACCATCTGCTCCGGCACCCCGATCTGCTCCGGCACCTCGAAGGCCTCGATGGGCGCGCCAGCGGCCACAACGCCAAGCAGTGGAAGCACGAGGGCGCCGCCCGCCGGGGCCTCGACGGGCTCCACGGAGCGCGAGCGGTTCCAGGCCTTGCGCAGCAGCCCCTTCTCGACGAGGTGCTGGATATGTTTGTGCACCGTCGCCACGCTGGAGAGGCCGAAATGCGCCCCGATCTCCTCCAGGCTGGGCGAGTAGCCCTGCTCCTGGACGAACTCCCGTACGAAGTCGTAGATCTGCCGCTGCCTTCGCGTGAGCGCCATGCTTCGCCGCCTTTTCGCGGCGAATAATCAGCGAAAACCTTCGCAGAGTCAAGCGCAGACGACCAGGGGTGACCTTCTCGGGTTTTCCGTACCTTGGGATCTCTCGAGCAAGAGATCGATTCGCGCTCGCCCATCTCCAGCCCGATCCATCGCCGCGAGGGCGCAGGATGAGGCAACACCTGATCGAGATCGCACAGCGCATCCAGGACCAGCCCGGGAATCGGCCCGGGACCGACAAGACCTGGGTGCTGCAGGCGATGTGGGAGCACCTGCTCTTCCAGGCAGAGGTCCACAGCGCGGCCCGTGTCCATGCCGGCTGGGTCGAAGGGGGCGGCCGTGCCGCATAGACCCGTGGCGGGGTCGAGAGCCATGGGGAAGCCCTGGGGGCCCAGCTTGGCCGTGACGGCGGTGGGGGTGAAGCCCATGGGTCGGGCCTCCGCCCCGGCGAAGACCCCGAAACGTTGCGTTTTCCCTGATTTCGGCTTGACCGCCTGATCTGCCGCGATACATTGCGCGAGCTGTCTGGCAGTCGGCTGGATCGAGTGCCAGAATGGCGGCCAGACCGGGCTCGCAGCGAGTTCGAGTTGGCTCGGGCCCATCCCCACAACCCCTGCCCCTCCCGTTATCTGGCAGTTGCCCAGCACCCCGGGGGAGGCGAGACGGAGGTTCCGGATTCATGAAGATCCGTTCGCTCCAGGACCGCATCCTCGTCCAACGCGTCGAGGAAGAAGAAACGACGGCCGGTGGGATCATCATTCCCGACACGGCCAAGGAGAAGCCCCAGGAGGGCAAGGTCATCGCCGTCGGCAACGGCAAGGTCACCGACGATGGCAAGGTCCACCCGCTGGACGTGAAGGCCGGGGATCGCGTGCTGTTCGGCAAGTACGCCGGCACCGAGGTCCGCATCGAGGGCGAAGAGCACCTGATCATCCGCGAGGACGACGTCCTCGGGATCATGGAGTAAGTGGAGCCATGGCAAAAGAAGTGAAGTTCGAGCAGGCCGCGCGGGAGAAGCTCCTGACGGGCGTGAATGGCCTGGCCAATGCGGTCCGGGTGACGCTGGGGCCGAAGGGCCGCAACGTCGTCATCGAGAAGAGCTTCGGCTCTCCCACGATCACCAAGGATGGGGTGACCGTGGCGAAGGAGATCGAGTTCGAGGACAAGTTCGAGAACATGGGCGCCCAGATGGTGAAGGAGGTGGCGAGCAAGACCTCCGACGTGGCGGG
>Ga0114931_10000901_pt1 | contig 37233 bp, 42 predicted proteins | sample 2SBtaG_FD_89579 | JGI IMG/M metagenome (GOLD analysis project Ga0114931, IMG submission 89579) | Deep subsurface microbial communities from Kolumbo volcano to uncover new lineages of life (NeLLi) - 2SBTROV14_V59a metaG | ecosystem: Environmental > Aquatic > Marine > Volcanic | place: Kolumbo... | reverse complement strand
CAAGTGTGAGACAATATTCTCAGTCATCAAGAGAAGGTTTGGATCAGAGGTAAATGCATACCACAATACCATGAAGGAAAAGGAACTGTTGTACCGTGTGTTGGCTTACAACTGTCACAGAATGTGCATGATTTCTGCTTTATTGTGGATGATTTCTAGGCAGCCGTTTTTTATTAACAATATTTTGTTAGGAAAAATATCAAATATTTAATTAATTCACAGATAAAATAATCTAATTAGTTTTTTTTAGAATTAATACAACAAAGTGTTGTTCTTGAATCGTAGTTGTTTAAATAATTCTTTTGATAGTAAAGTTGGAAGATATGCTATAGCAATAGCAACATTTTATTGGAAGCAAATTAGGAAGAATTACAAGACCCCAGAACTATGAAAAAATATCTTGATAATATTACAAAGTATTTTGTTCACATATATGATGTGACTTTTGATATGCAAAATAACAAAAGGAAAGTTTGTCAAATCATAGAAGTTGAAACATAAATGAAAGAAATTTTATGTAAAAATATGCAAAAAGTGGGTACTAAAAACATGGATCCGCATCATCATCAAGTAGTTTTAAGATTTCAAGTCATAAATTGAGGGAAATTAATGAGTGGTAAATTTGAAAAATTCATTATAACCATTTATCAGAATAATCCTAAATTAAGGCCAATAATAAAAAAAATTAGAGATATATTCAGACCTATAAAACCTGAATTTACTGGATGGGGGATGACATCGGTTCATATGCCACCGTGGAAAAACCACCAAAATGCAAGAATTTTTCTGGATGCAGCAAAGGATGTAAAAAAATTAAACTTTGGATTAGTGAAATCAACAGGAACCGATGCGTACAATATTGATGACGCACTTTGGAGACATTGGATTGTTTCATATGCTATAAAACATGCAATGAATTTTTGTAAATCATCTGAATCAAATTTTGTTGAATGTGGTGTAGGAGAGGGGATTAGTGCATTTTTTGCATTAAAACAAATTCAAAATAAAAAAGATGTGATGGAAACCTACAAGATGCATTTGTATGATGCTTGGGCACCAATGAGAGAAAAAGAATTATTAAAATCAGAATTAGGATCTGAAGGAAAATATTCAGAACTAACAATAGATATGGCTAAAAATAATCTAAAAGAATTTGAAGAAAAACTTGTTTTTCATGAAGGATATATTCCAGAATCGTTTACAAAAAAACCAAATAGTCCTGAATCTATCATTTACATTCACATCGATTTAAATTCGGCGAAACCAACTTTAGCAGCATTAGAGTTTTTTTATCCTAAACTAAAAGAAAGAGGGATCATATTGTTTGATGATTATGGAGCTATAAATTATCTAGAAACTAAAAAAATAATTGATAATTTTTTCAAAGACAAAGAGGGCATCATAATGGAATTACCTACAGGTCAAGCAATTTATTATAAATAATTCATGGAAAAAATAATTTGTGTTTGTAACTAAAAAGATTAATGTACAAAAATAATTAATGAAACATATGAAAGCAGTAATTTTAGCTGGTGGTTATGGTAGTAGAATTAGTGAAGAATCTCAATCAAAACCTAAACCACTAATAATGATAGGAGAAAAGCCAATTCTCTGGCACATCATGAAAATCTATAGTTATTACGGAATTAATGATTTTATTATTTGTTGTGGCTACAAAGGCCATATGATAAAAAAATATTTTGAAAAAACAGAAGAAATGTGGAATATTTCATGTATTGATACAGGATTAGATACAATGACTGGAAGTCGTTTAAAAAAAATAAAAAATCATATTAATGATACATTTCATTTAACTTACGGTGACACTCTTTCCAACGTTAATATTTCAGAACTAATAAAAATTCATAAAAATAATGGAAAAGTAGCAACAGTAACTGCATGTCAACCACCTGAAAAATATGGAATTCTTGAAATTAAGGGCAATAATGTAGTGAATTTTATTGAAAAACCTCCAAAAAAAGATATTTGGGTAAACGGAGGATTCTTTGTTTTAGAACCTAAAGTATTTGATTACATGGTAGGAGAGAACATAAGTTGGGAAGAGAATGTAATGGTAAAATTAGTTAAGGAAAATCAACTATCAGCATTAAAACATAATGAGTTTTATCAGCCGATGGATACATTAAAAGAAAAAAAATTACTAAATGAATTATGGAATTCGAATAATGCAAGATGGAAGGTGTGGTAAATGAATTGCAGATTTTGTAAATCAAAGATTCAAAATATTTTTGCAGATTTAGGAAAAACTCCACTAGCTAACTCATATGTTAAGAAAAATAAAAGTGTAAAAAAAGAGATAATTTTTCCTTTAAAATCATATGTATGTTCAAAATGTTTTTTAGTTCAACTTGAACAGGTTGAAGAGCCATCGGCTATTTTCAAAAATTATGCATATATGTCGTCATTTTCTTATTCGTGGCTAAAACATATTGAAAAGTTTTGTGAGGACACACATACAAGATTCAAATTAACTAAAAATTCCAAAGTGGTAGAGATTGCAAGTAATGATGGATATCTTCTAAAAAATTTTCAAAAGAAAAAAGTTTCTATTTTAGGAATTGAACCGGCTGAAAACGTAGCAAAAATTGCAAGAAAAGAAAAGATCCCCACAGTCACAAAATTTTTTGGTTATAATACCTCAAAAGATATTGTAAAAAAATATGGACAATCAGATCTATTAATTGCATTTAATGTTCTTCCGCATGTTCCCAATCTAAAGGATTTCATAAAAGGAATGAAAAATTTACTTAGAAATGAGGGGGTTGCAATAATACAATTTTCAGCATATTTAGATCAAATGATTCAACAGACAGGATTTGATGCAATTTATCATGAACATTTCTCATATTTTTCATTAACATTTCTAAAAAAAATATTTGAGTATTTTGGATTAATTATATTTGATATTGAGGAATTTGATGTTCATGGAGGTTCACTTCGTTTATTTCTTAAGCACAAAAATAATTCAGATTTTTTAGTTTCAAAAAAAATTAAGAATAAATTAGAAAATGAAAAAAAACATAAATTAAATAAAATTCAAACTTATACAAGATTTCAAGATCAAATTATTAAAGAGAAAATTGATATTTGGAAATTTTTTATTAAAGCAAAAAATGAAAATAAATCGATCGTAGGATATGGTGCACCTGCAAAAGCCACTACTATGTTAAATTATTGTGGCATCAAAAATGACTTTTTAGAATATACTGTAGATATTAATCCAAATAAACAAAATCATTTTTTGCCTGGTACAAATATTCCAATTTTTTCACCTAAAAAAATTTTTCAAACAAAACCAGATTATATTTTAATTTTATCATGGAATTTAAAAGATGAAATTATTAATCAAATGAAAGATGTAAAAAAATGGAATTGCAAATTTGTTGTATTTACTCCAAAGGTGAGAATAATTAATTGAAATTTACTGAGTTAAAATTTCAAGGATGTTTCCTAATTGAAATGGAAAAATATGAAGATGAAAGAGGGTATTTTTCAAGAAGTTGGGATAAAAAAGAGTTTCAAGAGAACGGGATTTGTTCAGACTTTCTTCAGAACAATATTTCATTTAATAAAAAGAAAGGAACACTAAGAGGAATTCATTTTCAGGAACATCCATTCGAAGAAGGCAAGTTAGTTAGATGTACGAAAGGAAAAATCTTTGAAGTTTTTATTGATTTGAGAAAAGATTCAAAGACTTACAAACAATGGGATTCTGTAGAACTAGATTCAAATAAAAATTTTGAATTATATATTCCAAAAGGTTTTGCACTTGGTTTACAAACTCTACAAGATAATTCTGAAATTTTTTATCAAATGACTCAATTTTATAAACCAGATTTATCTAATGGGATTAAATGGAATGATCCCATGTTTGAAATAAATTGGCCTTTAGAACCTACAGTTATTTCTAAAAAAGATAGAAATTGGGATGAATTTTTAGATTAAATTATAGAAATTTTCCATCAATACTATGAATTTTTAATAATTCAGGATCTGATTGAATTTTTTGATACCACTTTAATGTGATCGTTTTTACTTCATCAGTTATTTCTCCCGATTGTAAAGATTTGTAAATTTCTAAAGAACCATCTCGAAGAGTTGATGTTGGTTTGTAATTAAGAATATTACGGATTTTTTCAAATGATGCAGCATAAGAACGATGATCAACATTATCACCCAATTCAAGTTTACTTTCTATATCAATTGAATTTTTAATTATTTCAGCTAATTTTCCAATAGAATAATTTTGGCTTTCATCTCCAACATTAAAAATTTCGCCACCAATCTTATCAAAATCTGCATTTATGATTAATTGGTAAGCTAGAACAGCATCTCTTACATGTAAAAATGGTCTCTGATTATTTTTCCCCCTCACCACAATTTTACTATTTTTAAATAAATTAAGAACCATTTCGTTTACAGAAATATCAAATCTCATTCTTGGAGAAATTCCATATAAACTTGAAAAGCGCAAAACAGAAACACAAAATGTATTATCATGTAATTTCAACGTATCAATTTCAGCATTTCTATTTGCTTTAGAATATGCAGTGATAGGGTGTACGACACTGGTTTCAGAAGCTATTTGTTCTTGCTGGCCATAAATACTTGCACTAGAGGCTAAAACATATTGTTTTACACCAGCACGCTTTGATTCAGTTGCTACTCTTGTCCTTCCTAGATGATTAATTTCATGAGTTTTTTCTGGATTTAATTCACCCACAGGATCATTTGATAATGCAGCTAGATCAAAAACAAGATCAATATCTTCTAAGATTTTTGGATCAAACCATCTAATATCAGTTTTAATTAATTCCAGTCTTCCATCAAATTCACTAGAAGATAAAAAATCAGCTCCAAAAAAGAATCTATCTAGACATTTAACATAATGACCATCTTTGATCAGTTCAGGTATAAGATTACTACCAACATAACCAGCTCCCCCAGTTACAAGAATATTCATGAATTAGCGTCGCATTACGTATATTTTGAGGTTTGTGTTACTATTATTTTTTAAGAATAAGTTCCACAGCTTTTTCCAAATTAGTATTATCATCAATCTTAATTGTTTTACACCCTACAGAATTTCCAGCTAAAATATCTGAATTACTATCTCCAACAAACCAACTACAGTTTACATCTATTGAAAAATCATTTATGGCTTTTAATAACAATCCTGTCCTAGGTTTTCTACATAGACAATTTTCTTTAGGTGTATGAGGACAATAATAAAAACCATCTATTTTAGTTCCATATTGGTCTAAAAAAAATTGAATTTTTCTATGTATATCTTCAAGATTTTTATGATTCATTAATCCCCTATTAATTGCCGACTGATTTGTAATAACAATTATTTTAAACTCATTAATTTGAAGTTTTTTAATAGCTTTTGAGATAAATGGGAATATTTTTAATTCAGAGACAGTTTTAACGTAATCATCTCTTTTTTTGTTAAGCACACCATCCCTATCCAAAAAAACAGCCTTGAATTTATTCATATTTGAATTTTGGAGTACCCTGACTTCTAATATAGAAAATAATACAATGACAAATTAGTACATGGGTAGATTCAATTAACAACATATCCGCACTAGGAACTTGAAAGCATATTTTACAGAATTTTTTTATTTTTCCACCAGTAGATCCTGAAAATCCAATACAAATAGTATTTAATTTTGAACAGTATTTCAAAGCTTTTACTAGATTTGTAGAATCTCCACTTCCACTAAATGCTACAACAACATCACCATCACGGATAAAATTTACAAGTTGCTGTTCAAAAATATCATCATAAGACATATCATTTGACCATGCCAAAATAACTGGAATGTTATCAACTAAAGAAATTGCTTTAAATCGTTTTTTTTCTTTTGTAATTGCAGTTTTTAATAAATCAGAAACAAAATGAGAAGCAGTTGAACCAGAACCACCATTTCCAAGTACATAAATGGTATTACCGTTATTTCTTGCTTTAATTAGAACATCAATGATTTTTTTTATTTCTTGATGTTTTTCAATTATTTGTTTCGTACATTTCCTTTCTCTATCTAAAAACGAAATAATCTCATTAGTTTTAACCATTAGTTCCTCCTAAAAACTTGGATAAATTAATTACTTGTGGTTTTTTATTATAAAATGAGAAAGGAATGTAAGTTAGGCCTTTTTTTTGTAATTTTTCAATTAGTTGTTTTTGTTTTTTTTCTTTACAGTATAAAAGAAGATGTCCTCCACCTCCTGCACCTGTAATTTTCCCTCCAATTGCACCATTTTTTAAGGCATAATCATAAATGTAATCAATTTTTTGATTTGTTACGTTAGATGAAAAATTTTTCTTTGCATTCCAACCATCATGTAAAAGTTCTCCAAATTTTGTAATATCAGAATTGTTTAATGAATCATAAAGAGATTCAGCAAGATTTTTTACAAAATGAAGTGAATTAAGAGTTTTTTTGTTTTTATCTTGAGTTTTTTTAATTTGTTTCTCTAAAATAGATGAGCTTTTTCTGGTTTTGCCTATAAAAAACAAGAGAAGATTTTTCTCAAGTTCAGACCTAGTCTTTTTGTTAATTTTTATTTTTTAGACATAACATGATTTTGTCGAAACTCAAAAAATTGTAATCCTCCAAATGAAGTTAAATATTCATCTTGTTTTCCCATTGGCCAATTTAGAATATCTCGTTCAATTTGAAAAGCAGTTTCAGCAATTTTTTTAGAATTTAATTTTTTTCCATTGATAAAATTTAACGTATTAATAAAATTTACGGCCAATGAACTTGATGCACCTAATCCAGAACCTGCTGGTACATCACTACATAAGATTACATCCAATCCATCCTCATAATTTAGATATTTTATTATTGCAGATGAAATTTCGGTTCCATCTTCAATTTCAATTTTATTGAATCTTTTAGGTTTATAATATTTTTGAAAATCTGGAGAAAATGATTGAAAAAATTTATCAGTTCTAGGATGAATAACTACATAAGTAAATTTGTTTATAGTTGTCCCAAGTACACACCCGTCAAAATATTCATAGTATTCAGGAAGATCTGTTCCACCACCAGCAAAACTTATTCTTACTGGACAAGTTCCAATAAACATCAGTCCAAATCAATCATAGTTCTTAATTAGTTTTAGATTTGTTAAATATAGAATCTATTCCAGAGATTATATCAGAAAATGAAAAATTTATAGCATTTTCTAACTTTGTAGAATCTAAGCATGTACTAATGGGTCTAGGAGCATTCTGTTTTTTTTCAAGTTTTGTTACAGGATGAATTAATGTAGGATCATAAGAGAATTTTCTTGCAAGTAATGTTGCAAACTGATATCTATTCAAACATGTTTTTCCAGTAGCATGATACAATCCAGAAATATCATTATCAATAATGTTAAAAATTGCTTTTACTAAATCATCAATTAATGTTGGGGTATTAAATTGATCTGAAAATGGGTCTACTTTTTTACCATCTTTGAGATAGTCTAAAATCCAATTTGTGAATCTAGATTTTTTATGCCAACCATAAATTACAGAAGTTCTCAAGACTACATTAGATAATGATGCATTTAATACGATTTTTTCTGCATCTAGTTTTGTTTTTCCATAATAATTTATTGGATTAGGAATATCATCCTCACAGTATTTTTTGTTTAGTTGACCTTCAAAAACAGCATCAGTTGATAAAAATATCAATTTTGAATCTGTGCATACACATGCATTTGCAATTTTTTGTGTAGCGTCAATGTGAAGTTTATCTGCAATCATATGATCTGTTTCACAAAGGTCTACACTGGAATGAGCTATTGTATGAAGAACGATATCTGGATTATAATTTTGGATTATTGTTTCAATTTTATTATTTTCATTTAATAAATCAATTTGAAAGGATTTAGTATTGGGAACGAAGATTTTATTGTTGTTATATGAAAAAATTACATCATAATCATTTTTTGTATAATCAATTACAGTGCTTCCTACTAAACCACTTCCACCAAGTACAAGAAGTTTTGACTTCATATAGCATCATAATTTAAACCCACATTAAAACTTGAAAATACAAAATTTACAAAGGGTTTTTTAAAAAGAAAATAAGTTTATTACGAATTATAAATTTTTAATAGGATGAATAAAAAAGAGAATAATCCATTAGTTACAATAGGAATACCAGTTTTTAATGGAGAAAAATTCTTAAAAAAAAGAGTAGATTCCATTCTTAATCAAACCTATAAAAATTTTGAAATAATAATATCTGATAATGCGTCAACAGATAATACATCAAAAATATGTCAAAGTGTTATTAATAAAGAAAAAAATATTCAATATCACGTACAAAAGAAGAATATAGGTTATGTTAATAATTTTAATTATTTAATAAAAAAAGCAAAGGGAAAATATTTCACTATTGCAGCAGTTGATGATATATGGGAACCTAGCTTTTTAGAAAAAAATGTGGATATACTTCAATCTAATAATAAAATTATTGGTTCCATTAGTAAAGTAAAATATTTTGGTGGATCTGAAACAAAACACAGATCATCAAAAGGAATTCAAATTTTAAAAAAAATTGTACGAAGACAAGATGTGGATATTTTAGAAAAACATGTAATGTCAGTTGCAGGGGAATTTAATCAAAAAATTGACAAATATCTTAGATTTAATCAGGGTTCTTTCACATATGGGTTGTTTAGAACTAGGATAATTCAACAAAACATCATTCCAGGACCATTAGCGGCATGGGATCTGGCATTTATTCTAAACACGCTCAAATTTGGAGATTTACATGTAGTAGATGAAATATTATTTCATAAATATGCAGAGGGATTATCGGTTAAAGGCATTATTGAGGCATATAGACGACATGAGATTCCATTTTATGATTTAATCATTCCAAATCTTTCTTTTTTTAAATGGTTATGGAAAAATATAGGTCCAAGATTTTGTTTAAGGAATTTAGATTGGTTTTTGTTGTTAACAATCTATGGGTGGTATAATATTTTAAAAGAAATCATTTAGTATTTTTGTAACCAAAGATTTTTTCTGCAATTTTAATATATGATGATGTTTTTTCAAGAGACATCATATATTTGTGACACATTTTTTTATTTTCTAACATTAACAAGATTTGTTCTATTAATCCATATTTAGAGTTTGAAGATTTTGGAATTTCAATTTTTTCCCAATTGGTTGAATTGATCTTACACATATACAATTCTTCTAAAGGCATTAATTGAAATGCATGTTTCTTTGTCATTATTGTAATTCCCCATCTACCAGATGAGTTCCAATCACCATGATATGAAAAAGGAATGTTATTTTCCGAAATTCCACTACCAACAAATATACTTCCAGAGTGATGCCATTTTAGTTCACCAGTTTGAATACATGAAAATTTTTTCGGAAATCCAATTAATTCAAAAACCATAGAAATGACATGGAGTGAATTAGCAATTCCCCATCGTTCAAGAACAGGTTTTTCAAATTTTTTAAAATCAATTTTTTTAATCCACTCAGTAATTGTAAAAGTACATGAGGTGATACCACCATCATTTTTACATAATTCTTTAATTAAATGGAAAGTAGGGTATTGTAATCTATTAAATCCAACTTTAATATTTACATCTGGATTTTTTTTTGCCAAATTAAGTAATTTTTTAGAATCAAGCGATGCAGGTTTTTCAATTAGGATATTCGTTTGACCATATTTTAAAGCAAGTTTAGTTACAGAAAACAATTTCAAAATAGGTGTAGTGATTATCACTAAATCCATTTTAGGCATTTCAGATAATATTTTTTCAATTTCTCCAAAATTATTTTTAAATTTATATTTTTTAGCAAGTTTCAATGAAGATTTTTGTTTTTGAGAAAGAATCATTACATTTGTTAATCCTATATCGTGTAAAGCAGATGCATATTGACTGGCCATATATCCTGCACCAATAATCAAAATAGATTTTTTAGAGATAGATTTTTCATTTAATTCAAGAATAGATTTGTAAGACAATTTAAGTAATTGGACATAATTTGTATGAACGTTTTTTAAATTTTTTTAAATGTTGATTAAAAATTTTGAAAAGCTCCAAGTGTAGCATGTAACAATCTTCTAGAGTAGGTAACATAGAAGAATTATCTGTAAGTATATCATAAGCAATATGATTAGAAATGTCACTTAGATTTTTATTTTTAAAATTCAATTTTTTGGTTCCTTTGATTACAGTTAATTTTGAATCAGTCTCATTTACCAATATTTTATAATTATTTGTTACAAAAAGAATAGTCAACGGCAAGTTTTTGTTAGAGTGAGATGTAATTGTAAATAATCCACCATGTTTAGTTTTACCCATAATAGTTCCTGAAAATTCGACATAATTTTTTCCTCTTTTGTTTGGTAGAATTTTTGAATCAAGAAAGCTACCATTTAATGTAATGTTAAAACTTTTTGAAAACCATAAAAAAAGATCCAAAAAATGAATTGTATTAGTTCCTAAACCTAAATTTCCCGCATCAACATTCAAAATTAAACTTTTTACATTAAGAATTTTCTGTAATCTTTGATAAGAATCAAAGTACCTTCTAGAAATGTTAACCCATCCTTTAGCTTTATTTTTTTTCATGTCCAATAATAATTTACAGTATTCTTTTTTTGATTGACAGACAATTTTTTCAATTAGAAATTTTTTGTTTCCATGTTTTAATAATTGAGATATGAGTTTTACTCGATTTTTGGAATTAGTTGCAATAATAACCAAGTCATTTTTTTTATTTACCTCACTAATTTCTTTATACCAAAAAACTTTTGGAGGTTTTTTAGAAAAATTTACTTCATTAATTCTTGTTTTAGCAATTCTAATTGCCTTTTCTTGTGGTTCTACCACAAATATTTCAACATTATTCCCTAATTTCATCAATCCTTGAAGATGCCTACTTCCAATATTTCCACAACCTACAAGTAAAATTGTTTGTTTCATTTTTTTTAATTAACCATCAGTTTCATGTGTAAATATATTAAATTAGATAATGCTATCATTAATCAACATAAAATAAAAGTATGATATAGGTATTCAAAGTAAGAAATCATGATTAGAATATATACAAAAAATAGGCATATTGATAAGATTAAAGAATTTCTTAATAACAATGATATCAAATTTGAAATTTACACAACTAAAGATACTCCACCAGTCAAAAAATTTGATTTAGGTGTGTCATACTGTTATCCAAGAAAAATAACACAGCCAATACTATCAGTTCCTAGTAAAGGATTTGTAAATTTCCATCCTGCTCCATTACCAAAATACAAAGGTCCAACAGAATTAGATGAAGCTATTAAAAATAAAGAAGTCAATTGGGGTGTGACTGTACACTATATGGATGAGGATTATGATACAGGGCCAATTATTAAAATCAAGAAAATAACATTACATGAACCTCCTACATCTCATCAAGAATTAGGAGCAGTATCACACTATTTTCTATTTGATTTATTTAAAGAAACAATATTGGACATATACAATAAAAAAACAAAAGGAATCCCTCAGAAAGAATTTAAAAGTAATATACAATAAAATTAAGTTTAATAGTGAATTTGTTTTTGAATTATTTTTTCATCAAGTTTAATATTCTCTAGAGTTTGGAGGATTTTTTCTGAGGCATGGCCATTTCCATAAATTTTTGTATTAACATATGTCTTATTTTTTAATTTTATAGCATGGTTAATAGAATTTTTAATATTTATTTTAGAATTTTTACAATCAATTACATTATCACTTTTTTCTCTTCCATCTTGTCTCATACCTATATTGATCACTGGTGTACCAAAATAACTAGCCTCAATAATTCCACTACTTGAATTTCCAACTAAAATTATTTGATTTTTTAAAAGCCCCAAATAATCAGTTCTAGGAATATTTGGAAAAATTTTTAAAAATGGATAATTTTTAGAAAATAATTTTAAATTATTAAAAATTTCTTTATTTCCAGCATCAGAGTTTGGAGCTATTGCTAAAATCTTTCTTTTGAAAACAATTAATTCTTCAAGTATGTTTTTTATCTGAGATTTTGATTTTTGAAATTCTGTTGTAACGGGATGATAGACTAAAAGAAAATTTATTTCATTTAGATTCAGATCATATTTTTTTTCAAGAAATTGCTTATTTTTAAAATTACCTAATCTAATTTCATCAATAGATGGAGAACCAGTAAATTTTACAAATTTTGGATTCTCTCCTAATTTCAAGATTCTTTCTTTACTATTTTTAGTCACTGCAAAATGAATATTTGATATTTTTGTGATTGCATGTCTATTATACTCATCAATTCCATGAGTACGTTCACCACCATGAATATGAGCATTAACGATGTTCATATGAGATGCAGCCAACGAAGAGGCAAGAGCCTCATCTCTATCACCTAGAACCAAATTAATGTCAGGTTTTATTTTTTTAAAAATTCTTGAAAAACCTATTATTCCATTTCCTAACGCAATTGACATATCAAAGGGATAATTATGAAGTGGAATCATCTTAACCAAACCATTAATTTTAAAACCATCTTTTTTAATTTCATTTATTGTCATACCATGTTTTTTGGATAGATGCATTCCTGCTACAATCAATTTTAATTCTAATTTAGTACTTTTTGAAATTAAATGTAATAATGGTCTAAGTAATCCATAATCAGCTCTAGTTCCAGTTGTAACTGAGATAATTCTTTTCATAAAAAAATTATAAAAAAGGAGTATTCTAATTTATCTAAATTGATATCTTAAATATTCAACAGTTTTACTCAAAATATGGTGTTTTTTATATCTGAAATTGGAGTAAATTGGGATGGAGACTATGCTATTGCAAAAAAAATGATTGAAAAATCTAAAGAATGTGGGTGTGATGCAGTTAAGTTCCAATCTTTTAATGAAGAATTAATCAAATCGCATCCTGAAAAAAAACGATTAATGAAAACTACGATAACTGAAGAAAATATAGGTAAAATTGATAGAATTGCAAAAGATGTAGATATCGAATGGTTTGCTACCCCAATGTATCCAGATGCTGTAAAGATTCTAGAACCATATGTCAAGAGATTTAAAATGAGAGAATTTGATGGGCGCCAATTAATCAATAACAATAACAACGAGTTAATTCAAAATTTGATAAATACTAAAAAAGAAGTCATAATAAGCACAGAAAAATCCCCTAAAAATTGTAATTTTTATAAAAAACCTGATTTCAAATGGTTGTATTGTGTTCCAAAATATCCCTGTAGTTTAAACGAATTAAATTTTTCTAAATTAGATGATTTTGATGGTTATTCTAATCATGTGCCAGAGATCATAGCTCCTTTAACAGCAATTATTTTAGGAGCAAACATAATTGAGGTTCATATTACAAATGATAAATCTAAAAATTTTGTAGATAATAATGTCAGTTTAGACTATGACAAATTAAAAAAATTAATTGAATTTAGTCATCAATCAGAATTAATTAAGAAATAATTAATTAAATATAATAATTAATCAATTTCATTAAGAAATATGAAATCTGTGTGTTTTATTGGTGCAAGAGGAGGCTCGAAAGGGGTTCCAAGAAAAAATATTAAAAAATTAAACGATAAACCATTAATAGCATATGCAATAGAATCAGCTTTAGATTCAAAACTTTTTGATCATGTAGTAGTGTCAACTGAAGATGAAGAAATTTGTAAAATTTCAAAAAAATATGGTGCAGAGGTTCCATTTGTTAGACCAAAAAATCTTGCTACAAGTAATTCAAGTATGGTTGATGTTTTAATTCATGGGATAAAAAAACTATATTCATTAGATTACAAATTTGACATCATAGTAAATAGGGATTGTACAGTACCATTTATCCAAAAAAAAGATATTACAGGTGTGGTTAATTTATTTAAAATAAAAAAACCAAATGCAGTTTTTGGAGTTTACAAACAACATCTGAATCCATATTTTAATATGATGGAGACAAATTCTAAAGGTTATCTAGAAATTAGTAAAAAGTTAAAAAATCGAATTAATAGAAGGCAAGATGCACCAATAGTATATCAATTAAATGGATTGTTTGCCTTTAGACCGTATAAATTATTAAAATATAAGAATACTTTCATGCCTAAAATTCTTCCATATGAAATACCTCCAGAAACAGGATTGATGATCGATACACCAATTGAATTTAAAATCGCTGAAATGCTAATTAAAACAAAATTTTTTGTTCGTAATATTTGAAAAGTTTTACCATGCAGTCCACCCTCCATCAATTATCAAATTAGAACCGGTCATGTATTTTGATGCATCAGACATTAAAAATAAAATAGCTCCATTATAGTCATTTTTTTTAGCCATTCTACCCAAAATCGTTTTAGAAGAATAATTTTTAATAAATTCTGAAGATTGGTATTTTTTATCTTCTACTCCTCCAGGTGTCAGAGTATTTACACGCACATTTTTTTTCTCCCAATACGTAGCAAAATATCGAGTCAAATTTAGAATACCGGATTTAACAGCAGAGTATGAAGGTGGAGTAAAAAGTCTACTTTTGCCATAAATTTTTTGATCTGGACCTACAATCCCATATATTGATGAAATATTTACAATTGAGCCTGAATTGTTATTTACCATCATGGGTCCAAATTCTTTACACATCAAAAATGTTCCAGTTAAATGAATTTCAAGATACTCATTCCAAACAGATAATGGGTAATCCTCTAAACAAAATTTTTTTAATTTAGGCGAAAAAGATACATGAGCATTGTTAATTAATCCATGAATATTTTTAAAATCATTAGCAATATTGTTTTTTAATTCTAAGATCTCGTTTGCATTTTTAATATTTGTAACATAACTTTTTGCTTTTGTTTTATATTTTTTTTGAAGATGTTTTTCTAATTTAGAATTATTCTTTTTATCAACATCAATCAAAATTATATTTGCGCCAGCTTCACTTAAAATTGTTGAAAATTCGGATCCAAGCCTTCCAGCACTTCCAGTGATGATAATATTTTTATTTTTTAAAGTAAAAAGTTTATTGATAGATTTATTCAAGTTTAATCATTTTCCTTTGTTTAGATGACTTCTTTATTGCTAAGGCAATTTTAAGAGTTTCAATTCCATCAATAAGTGGGTTAATGGTAGTTTTTTTTCTTTTTACACAGGTTATAAAATGATCGAGTTCATCATAATACATTTTATTATTATCATATTTTGTCAGTTTCAATTCAATTGACCATTTTTTCTTTTTATTATTAAATAATTTGATATAATTTGTTTTAAAATTCCAAATTAATGTTCCCTTAGTACCAATAATTTTACAACTCCTTTCTGGTGGTTGTTGAAAATAATCAAGATGAATTTCTGCAACAGAATTTTTTCCAACTTTCATCAAGATAGCAGAAAGATCTTCGCTGTCAATTTCTAAATCACTAAATTTTCCAGTAATAGAATATACTTCTGAAATATTTCCAAAAAACCAATACAAATAATCTATTTCATGAATACAGGTTAAAACAACTCCACCTCCCATTTTTTTTTGACTTGCATAACTTAATCTATAATCTTCATTAGGATGCCAATTAGGAAGATATGATCCATTTTCAATTTGAATGGTTAGAATTTTCCCCAATGTTTGTTCAGAGATAATAGATTTAATTTTTTTAATGCATGGATGAAATCTTAAATTACATCCAATTTGAGTGATTAATTTTTGTTTTTTTGTTTCCAAAACTAATGAATTCACATTTGCAAGAGAATTTGATAATGGTTTTTCAATAAAAATATGTATACCATTCTTTGCTAATAGAATAGCAGATTTCAGATGTTGATTTGAAACATTGGAAATAATTCCGAAGTCAGGTTTTTCTGATAATGATTTTTGAATAGATTGAAAAATTTTACAATTATGTTTTTTTAAAAAAGGATCAAGTTTTTTTTGTGTTACAACTAAAATTTCAATATTTTTAAATAAAGACAAATTTTTGATATGTCGTTTTCCGATAGAACCATAACCGATAACTAATGCTTTCAAACAAATATTTTTTTATTTACTTGATATTAAATACATGCATATAAAAAATATTATATTTATTCAAAGAATTCTTTAATTGATTCAACTAAAAATTCTCTCTCTTCCGATGTCATATTTGGGTATAATGGCAACGTTAAAACCTCGTTAGAAATTCTTTCAGTTACAGGTAAAGAATTTTCAGAATAAGCATATTTTGATTTATAAAAATTGGATAAATGTATTGGTGGGAAGTAAACTTTAGAAAAAATTCTTTTCTTAGTCAAAAATTCGTGTAAAGAATTTCTAGTTTGTTTGTCTTTTAACCTTATAGTATACATTTGATAGATGTGTTCAAAATCAGAGGGAGGTAATGGAACCTTTAGTCCATCAATTGAAGAAAGTCTAGTAGACAAAAATTTTGCATTTTTTTGTCTGAGTTTAATAATTTTATCTAATTTTTTAATCTGAGAAATTCCCAAACCAGCTGTTAATGAAGACATACGCCAATTATAACCCAATCCAAGATATGAAGATTCATTGGGATTATCAAAATAAGATTTTTGATCTACTCTACCATGAGAAGAAATTAACTTTATTTTTTCATAGATTTTTTTAGAATTTGTCACTACTGCTCCTCCTTCTCCAGTAGTCAATACTTTATTTCCACAAAAACTAAAAATTGCTGAATCAGAGAGAGAGCCAACTTTTTTTCCTTGAACAGTTGAACCTAATGATTCAGCAGCATCTTCAATCAAAAAGAGACCATGTTCTTTGGCAATATTTTTAATCTCAGAAATTTTGCAAGACATACCACCATAATCCATAGGCATTATAGCTTTTGTATTTCTAGAAATTTTAGATGAAAGTAGATTTGGATCTAATCCAAATGTGTCATCTTCAATTTCAGAGAATTTTGGAATTGCATTTACAAATTGAATCGAATTAGCAGTAGAAATAAATGAAAATGAAGGAATAATTACCTCATCATCGGTTCCAATACCATAAGATAGTAAAGTAGCGTGAAGTGCAGAAGTTCCAGAATTTAAAACAGCACAATAATCTGTTCCTACATAATTTTTAATCAAATTTTCTAATTCATCAATTTCAGGACCAATAGCCCAATCTCTACCACGACGTAAAATTTTGGTAATTTGAGTAATATCTTCATCATCAGTAAAAATTTTATATAAAGGAATTTTCCATTTTTGTTCGTCAATCATATATTAGAAATGATAAACTTTGGATATAATTAACTATAGAGTACTTTTGCTATAGTAAGGTGTTAATATCAAACATGTTTAAAATATTAGAAAGTTTAAAAGCACTTGATTATTTTAGGAATAAACAGAGTCATAAAATGGGGAAAAATAGAAAGACTTCATTGATAAACAAAGAATTAACAAATAAAATTATTTTGATCACAGGTGGTGCAGGAAGTGTCGGATCGGTATTAACAAAAAAAATTTTAGAATTTCCAGTCAAAGCTGTTAGAGTTCTAGATATTGATGAGCATGCATTATTCAAATTAGGTCGCGTAGTAAAGGATTCAAGATTGAGGTTATTGTTAGGAGATATTCAAGATCCTGATCGAGTTGAAATGGCAGGTGAAAATGTTGATATAGTAGTACATGCTGCGGCTATAAAAAATATAGAAATTTCAGAATTTAATCCCATTCAAACCATTGATGTGAATATTAACGGTACAGTTAATTTAATTAAAATGATCATGAGAAAAAAACCAAAGAAATTTTTAAACATAAGTACTGACAAGGCTGTGGATTCATCAACGTTATATGGCGCAACTAAACAGATAGGAGAAAAATTAACTACATGGGCAGGGCATCATTTAGAGTATACTAAGTTTGGAACCGTAAGATTTGGAAATGTTATAGAATCAAGAGGAAATGTATTTGAAATTTGGGATACGGAAGTTAAAAATAAAGAATCATTATCAATAACACTTCCAGAAATGAAACGTTACTTCTTTCATATAGATGAGGCTGTAGAATTTATTCTCAAATGTATTCCACTAATAAAACAAGGTGAAATATTTGTTCCAAAAATGGAATCTTTTAACATTAAGAAATTAGCTGACAAAATCTCAAAAAAACAGAAAATTATAGGATTAAGACCTGGTGAGAAAAAAGAAGAAGTTCTTTTAACTGATTCTGAACGAAAAAATTCTGTAGAAAAAAAAGATATGTGGATAATAAAAAGAATGAAATGACTCTGATTTTAAAATTTGTCAAGTAGATTTGCTAATTTTTCTGATGCAGTACCCTGATTAATAAAATGTTGATTCAAAAAATATTTAGATTTTTTAAGAAGTTGTTGTTTTAATTCAGAATCAATTAATAATTTTTTAATTATAGGTTCAATATCAGATATTTTTGTTATTGAAAGTAAAGCACCCATTTTTACTAACTCATTTTCTAGATAAATTGAACTTGTTTGTAAAGAAATAACCGGTTTTTTTAACATTATAGCATCAATTGCTATAGTTGAATTATTAGTAGTAATCAATAATTCACATTGATCAATTAAATTTAAAATATCAGATTCGTATGTAATTGGGATTTTAGGATCAACTTCTTTGACCAATTTTGCAATATCATATACAGAATTTGGTGTAGGATGTGGTTTTACCAGAAATTTTTTATTTGGTAAATTAGATAACACTCTACAAGTTTGTTGAATAAAATCATTAAAGATGGTTATAGATTCAGTAGTCATATTTTTGGCTGAAATATTAGAAGGTATTGTAGGAGCAAAAAGAATTAGACCTTTGTTTTGAGAATTATCTTTAAAATTAAAGAATGGATCATGTCTTGGACTACCAACAGCAATTGCATGGTTATTATTATTTAATAAAGCATATTCTTTTGAAGGATTTCCCCAAACAGCCTGTTTGTGACTTGAAAATGAATGAGATAGATGAGAAATAAATCGGCCATAAGATTTGTTTGAATCTTCGATTGCCGCAAGTGTATGCTGAAGATAGACAATTTTAATTCCAAATTTTTTTGCAATTTGAATAATCATTTTTTCTTCATAAGCAGTTTCAGCCCATTCCAAAATCACAGAGGGGTTTATTATACAAAATAACTTATTTATCATTAAAATTTTATTAATAGATTCAGAAAATCTGGCATGACAAATTTGTTTAAATGATTTCTTAATAGAAGGCCATAAATTTTGAGAATTTACAGAAAAATATTCTTCAAATATATCATCTTTTTTCCATACTTCATCTAATTTATTAAAAAATAATTTCTCGCAATGTTTTATATTTTCAGACATGTTTTTTTCATCGTTTGATAAAGAAATTAATTTACATTTATTTTGTGAGATGATCTTAAAACTTTTCAAATTCCAAATTGCAGGTCTTCTCGTATTCAATAATAGAATTTTTTTATCTAATGTAGATAAATGTGATAGAAGATCTTCATATAAGATTGGATTAAAATCCAATAGTAAAATTGATTTATCGTCGATTTGTTCATTTTTTAAACCTAAAAAATAAAAAATTATTTTTTCAAGTTGATTTTTGATAAACAAATATCTTTTTCTAGAAATTTTTAATGATATAGGAAATTTGCCTAAATTAATTTTAACATCCAAATTATCTAAGACTAATGATGAATCGTATTTTTTATGAATTGCTAAATAAGATATATTGCTATTTTCACAAATCTCTTGTACAAATGGATTGATTTCAGTAATAGAAATTATTTTTTTAAAATTATTATTATTTATTATATGTTCAATAGCAAGAGCATTTGTAAAAAGTGGTAAAAAATATTGATAAAATTCAGATTCGAGTAAATTACCCAAATTAATTTCTTCAAATTTTAGAAAATTTTGAATTTCATTATGTTTATACCAATTTATAGAAGAATTTTTTGAAAGAGCATCAATTTTATCATAATCTTCATCTTGTAAAAAATTTTCAGATACAATATGACAAATTTTCTGTTGAGATAATTTTAAATGGGATTTAAAATTTAGTGTAAAAATTTGTGCATTCGGAAACTTAGAAACATAATATTCAATTTTCTCAAAATTATTGATGTTACCTACAAATATTGCTACATTTGAAAAAGTTGTCATTTAAGGAATCCAATTAAGAAAAAGAATAAACCATTTTTAAAGAATTAGAATCTAAAGTAGATAAAAGCTTCCTGATTACCCTCAAAAGTCAAAAATATTCCCAAGATTATAACAAATAGTATCAATCCCCAATACAATAATCTAAATTGAGAAATAGTTTTTAACAAATCTTTTTTCGTATAAGAAATATAATTTAGAATAAGAAATAAAATTATTAGAAATGTTTGGAATTTGTGTCCATTTAGAAATGAAAAAATTAATTCAAAATTTGGAGAAAATAATGTTTTTGATTTTAATTATTATTATTCTGGAGATGTAAAAATCGCATTTAATTTTTTACCATATTTAGCTAAAGAATTATTTGGATATATCAAACCCATACTTGGATTAAATCGTAAATGTGTTGTGCTAGATTTAGATAATACATTATGGGGTGGTGTTATTGGAGAAGACGGTTTTGATAAAATAAAACTAGGTCAAGATGCTAAAGGAAAAGCATTTGTGGAATTTCAAAAAACATTATTAGCATTATATCAACGTGGCATAATATTAGCTATCAATAGTAAAAATAATCCAGAAGATGCATTACAAGTAATTAAAGAACATCCCAATATGATACTAAAAGAAGAACATTTTGCAGCTATGAGAATAAATTGGAATGATAAAGTTTCTAATATGAAAGAAATTTCTAATGAATTGAACATAGGGTTAGATAGTATGGTATTTTTTGATGATGATCCAATTAATAGAGAAATTATGAAACAAGCAATTCCAGAAGTACAAACGATTGATCTTCCAAAAAATCCAGCTACATATGTTTCAATTCTTCACAGTATGAATGATTTTCACGTATTAAAAATTACAGATGAAGATAAAAAAAGAGGAAAAATGTATTTTCAACAAAGAAAAAGAAATGAATTCAAAAGTGAAGTTACAAATTTAGAAGAATATTTAAAAAATATGAAAATTTCAATCAATGTAAAAAAAGGAAACAAGTTTACAATACCAAGAATTTCTCAATTGACCTTGAAAACAAATCAGTTTAACTTGACAACTAATAGATACCAAGAAGAAGAACTAATAAATAATATAAAAATTATAGTAGAACTAATAAAACATAATAAAAGTACAATTAAAATTTCTGTATTAGTGGACATATTTTGATTTTATTTTAATGTTCATAAATTAGTTAGCATTAAAACAAGAATTATTTTATTTTTTCCATTTTTTCCAATCATAATCATCAAAAATATCATTTTTCATTTCATTATCATTTGGTGTCCATGCAAGATCCGTCAATGTAAGAATTCGAGAAATACTTCTTGATATATTTATATGTGCAGATGAATAATTTTTGGGAATATGAACTAATACAGGATTATCTTCACTTGATTCAATTTCTTTGTATTGTCCATTTTTTTCTTTTATTATAAAAACTACTTTTCCATGAATGCAAACAAAATAGCTATTTCTTTTGGTATGAATATGAGGACCTTTGATTTCATCAGGATTAACTGAACTGACATACACCATTTTTGGATGTTTTTTTATTATTTTATCCCAATCTCGCCAAACTACTGTAAGTGAACCATTAATGTGAGAATCACGAATATCTTTGGTATCATGTTTTTCTAATTTAATTTTTTGAATTTCATCCACAAAATTTAGAAATTTTAGTTCTATATATTGAATTATTATTAAATATTTAAAAAAAATGAAATTTGTTCTAAATTTGATATTATTGTTTAATACATAATCGACCAGTATAATCAATTCGGAATAAAAAAGATGAAATTTTATTTTCTTCAAAATATTCATCGACTGCTTTTTTGGAACCTTGAAAATGACCATAATCATCAATAATTAAAATTCCAGCGGAGGTCAATGAAGGAAACAAGTTATTTAATTCATGTTTAGTTGATTCATACCAATCAGTATCTAATCTAAGTAAGGATATTTTTTCTGGTGCATTCTTGGGAATAGTATCCATGACATCTCCCTGAATAAAATGAATTTTTTCTTTAGGATATCCAGTTGAAAGAAGATTTTTTTTAACTTCATTTAAAGGAACATGATCTGCTGAAGATGGTAATTTCTTTTTTCCTTCAAATTCTTTATTCCAAATTTTTAACATTGAATTTCCTGAATAGTCTAAATCATATTTATTGGGTTTTGTTGTTCCTGTAAAAGTATCAAAAAGATAAAGATCATAGTCAGTTTTATTCAGAGAAAGAAGGATTTTTGCAACCAACATCATAGAGCCACCCTTCCAAACGCCACATTCAACAATACTGCCAGGGATTTGATTTTTTACAACATATTGTATTGAATTAATCAATGCAATCATTCTTTCTGGACTAGTTAACGTATATTTTTTCACGGAGTTTATAATTTCAATTAGTTCTTCGTCGATATCTTCCAAATTTTCATTTATTAATCTAGGCTTAATATTATATCCTAGTTTAAAGAATAATGATCGAATAAAAAATTTCATAAAACCGGAAAAGGTCAACGTGTTCAGAAGAAATATCTATTTCTAATAAATTTTTAACTAAAATATCATTAATTAACTAATAAATTGTGAAATAGTTTATTACAAATAGAAAAGTTGGGTTTTTATGAATATCTTAGTAACAGGTGGATTGGGTTTTATTGGAAGTAATTTCATTTTAAAAGTTTTAAATAATAACCCAAATTGGGAGGTGACTAATATAGATGCATGTCTTTATGGTTCTAATAAAATGAATTTATCAGAAATAGAAAATAATCATAATTATAGATTTGTTAATGGAAATATTACAAATCATACATTAATGGATAAATTAATTTCAAAACATGATACCATAATTAATTTTGCTGCAGAATCTTTTGTAGATAGAAGTATATCAGAGCCAAAACCATTTTTAGATTCAAATATTTCAGGTGTTTTTACAATTTTAGAAATTTTAAAAAATGTTAGAAAAAAATTTATTCATATTTCAACAGATGAAGTTTTTGGTAGTTTACAAAAAGAAACTGCTGATGAAAAATTCAGATTTAATCCTTCTAGTCCATATTCAGCAACAAAAGCATCATCTGAATTGTTGATAAATGCATATCATTTAACATATGACTGTGATAGTATTATCACACGGTGTACAAATAATTATGGTCCATGACAATTTCCTGAAAAACTTATTCCAAAAATAATTTTACTTGCATCACAAGGAAAAAAAATTCCAATTTATGGAAATGGAAAAAATATCAGGGATTGGATTTTTGTAAATGATCATTGTAATGCAATTCTAAAAGTTTTAGAAAATGGGAAGACAGGCGAATCATATAATATTTCATCAAATTCAGAGTTGGACAATATTACTATTGTAAATACAATTTTAGAAATTATGGGAAAAGATAAAGATTTGATTGAATATGTTGAGGATAGACCAGGGCATGACTTTAGATATAGTTTAGATTCATCAAAAATTGCGAATGAATTAGGTTGGAAGAATAAGACAACTTTTGAAGAAGGAATTAAAGAAACTATTCAGTGGTATGAAAAAAATGAAAAATGGTGGAAAAGCATTTCTAACGTAATACTTGAAAAGACACCCTGGAAAAATTAGATTTAATTTGACTCAAAAGAAGGCACTATTATGAAAGGAATTATACTTCATGGTGGTCATGGAACTAGATTAAGACCATTAACCCATACAGGTCCTAAACAATTACTTCCAATTGCCAATAAACCGATGTCACAATATTGTATTGAATCAATGATTGCATCAGGAGTAACAGAAATTGCTTTCATAATTGGAGGTATTGGGGCAAATAAAGTGAAAGAATACTATGGTGAAGGAGATAAATTTGGAGTGAAATTTTCATATATAGAACAAGATCAACCAAAGGGAATAGCTCATGCCATTTCTTTGTGCAAAGATTTTGTCAATAATGAAAAATTTTTAGTTTTTCTTGGCGATAATATTCTAATGGATAGTATTACAGATTATGTTGAAAAATTCAAAATAAGTGATGCAGATGCCTCAATTGTTTTATGTGAGGTTGAAAATCCATCAAGATTTGGAATTGCCGTAATTGAAAATGGAGAAATTAAAAAAATCATTGAAAAGCCAAAAAACCCTTCAACTAATTTAGCTGTGATTGGAGTCTATCTTCTTACTCCAAAAATATTTGACATAATTGATAGATTGAAACCATCTTGGAGGAATGAATTAGAGATTACTGATGCCTTGCAAATGTTGTTAGAAGAGAAAAATAAAATCATTTACAACAAAGTATCAGAGAATTGGAAGGATACTGGCACTCCAGAAGATATTATCCAAGCAAATGATATTATTCTTAGTGGTTGTCAACCATATTTCTTAGGGGAAAAAGATGAAGATATTGAAATTAATGGAAAGATCATGGTTGGAAAGAATTCAAAAATAAAAAAAGGAGCGAAATTAATTGGTCCAGTAATTATTGGAGAAAATTGCTTGATTGAATCTGGGATAATTGGTCCCAATACAAGTATTGGGAATAATTCTAGAATAGCAAAATGCACTATTAGTAATAGCATAATCATGGAAGATTGTGAGATTGAATTAAAATCAAGTATAGAAAACAGTATAATTTCAAAAAATTCTAAAATTCTGCAGAAAGAAAATTTTGATACTAGTAATGTATTTTTGTTAGGTGAAGGAACAAAGATCTATCTTTAGGATTATCAAAGGCACTGTAGAATAATTCATAATTTGATAAAATTGTTCTTAATCCTTTCATTTTTCATATTATCATATGCCTGTTTAGTCAATCCAATTATAGTATAACCATTAGGCTCATAAAGAATATCTAGCACCCTACATTTGTTTTTCAAATTTAGGGAGTCATAATAATGCATAGAATTCTTAGATTTTAGAAATTGAGAGATATTTGTTTGAGGGATTGACAATTTTTTTTCCTTATTTAGTCTAGTATCAAATAGAAATCCCTTAACACCGCTACTAATCCCAAAAATTGAAAATCCATATAATTTAGATTTTTTTAATAGTCTCACTATATCATCAAATTCATACAAAGTTTCATTAGCATGCAAAAGAGAATCAACAATTAAGGAATCTTCTTCTTGTTTATTTTTAAAATTTAAATTCCACCCATATTCAAACTTGTTAAATCCCAAGTCACGTACTAATTTAATACCTAATTCATAATTGATTTTCTCTTTATTTAGTAAAAGTGAGATTAGTTTTTTATTTAACATTCTTTTATGGCCACCTAATTTTCCATATAGATACAAGAAGAGCATCCCATCTTTTTTAAGAGAATGAAGAATATTTTGTAGGCCTTTTTTAGGATTTGATAAATGATGTAAAACACCCATACATAAAATTAAATCAAATTTTCCTAGAGATGAAGTAGATTTCATTAAATTGAATTTTTTAAATTGAATATTCCTAATCTTATTTTTTACTTTTAATGATTTTGCAATTTTCAGAGAAGTGTCAGAAATATCTAATCCAATAAAATTACAATTTTTGTAAAATTGTGCAACATTAGAAATTCTATGACCACTTCCACTTCCAGCATCTAAAAAATTTTGATTCTTAAATTGTGCCTTATTTTCTAATTCAAAAATTCGTAAGAGGTTAAGCAATTCATTCGTTTGATTTGTTTGAGTAGATGGAGAAGGGTAAGAATATTCTTTATACATTTTAGCAACCTTTTTTGTAATTTCATCATAATTTTCAGTCATAAAACAAAACTTCCTTATGAGGTTAAAAACAATTCTTTAGGCACATATTTAATTATCTTCATTTAAGTTGCAATTTATTGGAACAAAAATACGAAATTCTTCAGTTAAAAGAAATTGAGAAAACAATAATTGATCTTGAGAAATTTTTAAAAGAAGAAATCTTTCAAAAATTTCAAAAAAAGGGTGCCATTATTGGAATTAGCGGTGGAATTGATTCTGCTGTTATGGCTGCAATTTGTGCAAGATCAGTTGATTCAAATCAAATTTTAGGAATAATAATGCCTGAGAAAGAATCTGATCCTGAAAGTCAAATTCTTGCAAAAAAAGTAGCAGGGCAATTTGAAATAAAAACACAAACTATAGACATTACTTCAATTTTAGAGTCATTTGGGGTTTATAATAAAAAAGAAGACATTGTCAGAGAGAAATTTTCAAAGTTCAATAAAAATTGTAAATATAGAGTAGCAGTACCATCAAAATCTTCTAATTCAACAGGAATTCCGTTTTTAGAAATTCTTGATGATGAAAATCAAATTCATAAATTTAAAATTTCATCATCTGAATTTTTAGAATTAACTGCCGCTTCATCAATTAAGCATAGAGTTAGAATGACAATGTTATACTATTTTGCCGAGAAAAATAATTTTTGTGTTATTGGGACCACAAACAAATCTGAATTTTTACAGGGATATTTTGTAAAATATGGTGATGGGGGTACAGATATTGAACCTTTAACAAATTTATACAAATCACAAATTTATCAGATTGGGGAATTTTTAAAAATTCCTGATGAAATTTTAAAGAAGGATGCTTCACCGGATATATGGAGTTTCAATACTAACGATGAAGAATTTTTTTATAGTGTTCCATATCATGTGGTTGATTTAATATTATATGCAAGAGAAAATGAATTACCAAAATCAGAAATCCAAAAAATATCTGGTTTTTCATTAGAACAAATTGAATCTTTGATCCAAGTTCAAAATCAGAAGCAAATCAAGAGTCAACACATGAGAGAAATGCCTCATAGTTGGAATAATATTTAGATGAAAAATATAATCAATCATTAAAAAGGTAAAATATGTTGGAAATTATCGAAAAAGCAAGCTCTAAAAAAACCAATGTTATAAATTCATTAATTAGTATAATAATCCTAAATTATAACGCAGGAGATTTACTCATTGATTGTGTAGATTCTATTAAAAAATCAAATTATAAAAATTTAGAGATTATTATAGTAGACAATATTTCAAAAGATAACAGTCATAAAAAATGTAAAGAAAAATTTCCAGACATTAAAGTAATTGAAAATTCAGAAAATTTAGGATATTGTGAAGGAAATAACGTAGGGATAAGAATAGCAAAAGGGGAATATGTAGTGATTTTAAACCCAGACACTATTGTTCATTCAAATTGGTTACATGAATTACTATCAGCATATACAAAAAATGGTGAAGGACTTTATCAACCAAAATTTCTAGCTACCACAGATCATTCTATGTTATTAAGTACAGGTAATATGATTCAAATTTTTGGTTTTGGTTACTCTAGATCTAAAGGGGATATTGACGAAGGGCAATTTGAAAAATTTGAGAGAATAAATTTTGTATCAGGAACTTGTATTTTTACTTCTAAAAAAATCATAGAAAAAATTGGATTGTTTGAATCTTTTTTGTTTGCATTTCATGATGACCTTGAATTATGTTGGAGAGGAGCCTTAATGGGAATAAAATCATTCTATGTTCCTACATCTATTGTTTTTCATCCAATAGAAGGATATAGTTTCAGATGGAGTCCTCTAAAATTCAAACTTTTAGAACGTAACAGAAAATATTGTCTTCTAACACTTTATTCACGTTCAACATTTTACAAAATGATTCCAGCGTTATTTCTTGTTGACATTGCTGTATTATTCTTTTATATTTCAAAGGGATTAGGAAGGATGAAAATCTCTGCAGATATTGAAATTTTAAAAAATTTGAAAAAAATTAATGAAAAATATAAACAAAATCAAAAAATTCGAAAAGTAAGTGACAGTGAATTAATCAATCAATTTAAAAATGAAGTCATAGTTCCTCAGTGGGTAATTAAAGATAAGACAAATTCTTTGTTTAATCATTTTCTTGTAGTTATATCAAAAATTACACGTAGAATCTTATGAATCAATTTTTTCTGAAATCACTACTGAAACAGCATACAGTTTTTCATGTGTTAAAGAAACTAAAAATGAGTAGTGTGAATTTTTCATTAAAGTTACTGTAGGTTTTGAATTTGAATAATTAATTAAGATATCCAAAAAATCCAAAGTCATAGAAATAGATTTAATTACAGATTCTTTAATTGCAAATTTTCCAGCAAAACATTCTGCAAAGTTTTTTCGTTCAAGACAATTAGCAATTTCAGAATCATGAAATATTTTTTGATAAAAATTTTTGTTGGTTTCATATGGTTTATTTGAAAAGCGTTCAATCTCTACAATGTCTATACCTATACCTAATTTTTCTAACATGAAATAAATTGTAAGAAGGTTTATTTATTATCCACTAATTCAAACTGATTACTTGTATAATGAGAATAAACTTAGAGATGAAACAAAAAAGATTTTTTTTGAGGTATTTCAAAACTTGAGTGAAAGGGATTTTTCTTGGGATAAACAACAAAAAGATTTTGAAGGGTGGGATTCGTTTGCACAATTAAATTTGATTACTCTATCAGAAGCAAAATTTGATATTACTTTTTCTTTGGATGAATCAATTGCAATAAAATCTCCAAATGAATTATTTGAATGTATTAAATCACATTTAATATGAATATAATAGATTTTTTTGAAAACAATGTAAAGAGATATCCGAAAAAAAATGCTATCATTATAGATGATGAGAGTATTTCATATGAAAAATTGTGGAATGATGTAAAAGAGTTTTCATATATTTTATCAAAACAAAAAAAAGAATCTATGATAAGTTTAATTTCAGAGAATTCAATTTCATTTATTATTTCATATTTAGGGATTATCAAAGCTGGAAAAATTGCTCATATTGCTTCACCAGATATTTCAGAAATTAACTTAATCAAGCAGATAGATTCTTCAGGCTCAAATTCAATAATATGTTCTGATAAAGCATATGACAAGATTTCAAAGTATTCAAAGATCACAATACCAATTTTGAAATTTTCAGAATTGAAGATTAATACAGATATGGAAGATTGTAATTCGCAAGAAAACCCAACATCACATTTAATTTACACTTCCGGCACAACATCAGAGCCAAAAGGAGTAGCAATAACTCATTCAATGATAGAATTTACTACAAAAAACATTATAAAAATTTTAAATTATGTAAATTCAGATATAGATGTTTTGCCATTGCCACTTTATCATTCGTTTGGGTTAGGATGTTTTCATACTTCGATGATGGTAGGCTCTACAATAATTTTACATAAAGATTCAAGTAATTTAGAGAGTTTGCTTGAATCAATAAAAAAATTTAATGCCACAACGATTGCTACAATTCCTGCAACTCTTACAAAATTTTTAAAACTTGACAGAGAGGAATTAAACAAATATTTTTCTAATGTAAGACTAGTCATGACCAACAGTACCAAAATTCCTAAAAATACAATTGAATGTTTTCGAGAAATTTTGAAAAATGGTCACTTGGCAACATATTATGGTTTAACAGAAGCATCACGTTCAACGTTTATGATTTTTGATGAAGATATTTCCAAAGATGAATCAGTAGGAAAACCGGCACCAGGAGTGAATATAAAAATTGAAGATATAGATGATGCTGGGGGGGAGATTCTAATTAAAGGCAATAATGTTATTTCCAAATACTGGAACAACAAATTAGCTGATGAAAATTTAGTTGATGGATGGTTAAGAACAGGAGATTTGGGAATTTTAGATGATGAGAATTTTCTTTTCCTTAAAGGTAGAAATGATGAGATAATCAATATCGGAGGAGAAAAAGTCATTCCAAATGAAATTGAAGAAAAAGTAAAACAGATTTCAGGAGTAGAAGATGTTGCTGCTTTTGGAATTGAAAATGAGGTTTTTGGTCAAGTAATAAAATTACAAGTAGTAAAAAACTCAGAATCAAATTTAGATAAATCAAAAATTTTGATTCATTGTATCAAAAATTTAGAGAAATTTAAAATTCCATCTAAAATTGATTTTGTGGATAATATTCCAAAAACAAGCTACGGAAAAGTTAAACGCTTTATGCTAAAATAATAAACGGATATGGGCAATTCAAATTATATGAAATTAAATGAAAATGAATTAATGGAATATTTTGGATATAAAGGAGCACTTGGAAGAATGAAATTGAAAGTCAGGTTTTTAAAAAGCTGGTTTTACCATAGATTAGCTTATTCTTCACCAATATCAGGTTGGGTAGTAAAATGTCAACGTAAAAGAGGAGTTAAAATTGGAAATAATTGCCATATTTCACCTTACGTCTTACTTGATTTGGTTTATCCAGAATTAATCGAGATTGGTAAAAATGTTACAATTGGTTCTAATTCTATGATTTTTGCACATGTGAATCCCACTGCAAGTGAATTTTTAAAAAATCATGGGTATCCAAGAACAGTAAAATCAGTAGTTATAAAAAATGGGGCAGTAATTAGCGTTGGATGTATAATAATAGCAGGTGTAACAATTGGAGAAAATTCTATTGTTGGTGCAGGTAGTGTGGTTACAACAGATATACCAGATAATTGTGTTGCAATAGGAAATCCTGCAAGAGTGATTAAAAAAATATTAGAATAAAAAATAATTCTACATTTGACGTTTTGATTGATTAGAAATACTATACAATACAACAGACATTAACAATAGGAGAAGTCCTAAGATTAAACTTCCTAAAGCTAAAAGCGTTGATGGTATTGAAAAATATCTTGTGTCATTAAATATCGCCAAAACAATTACGGAATAAATTATGCCAATTATCAATAAAATTAATCCTGGTATTCCAAGATATTTTAATGGATGATTTATTGCAATTAGTTCGATGATTGATGCAATTACTCCCATAGAATGAGACATGGGATTTTTTGTAGAAGTTTTATCACCAGTATTATAAATTACAGTTACATTTTTTTCTGTAATTTTAAGTCCTTTGTTTACAGCATCAACAAGTATTTCAGAATCCACACCAAATCCATTTGTAGAAAAAGATATTTTTTTTATTGCATCTCTTGAATATGCACGAAATCCACTTTGTGTATCTTCAAACGGGAGATTTGCAGCTAATTTTGTAAATTTATCTAGTATTTTATTTCCAGCTTTTCTATAGGAAGGCATTTCGTCTTTATCCAAAAATCTGTTCCCAATTACTACTTCAAATTGGTTAGTTTTAATTGGTTCAATTAATTTTGGGATTTCTTCGGGTAAGAATTGGCCATCCCCATCAATAGTAACTACAATATCTGCATCAATTTTTTTGGCTTTATCAAAAAGTGTTTTTAGTGCGGCACCTTTTCCAAGATTTTTTTTGTGTTTTAATATAATAGCACCTGTTGATTCAGCATTGACAAATGTTGTATCAGTTGAACCATCATCACATACTAATACCTGATCAACGTAGTTTAGTGATTTTTTTATCACTTCACGAATTTGTGAAGAAACATTAAAAGCTGGAATACAGGCTACAGTTAACATGGTGTATGATTTGTATTCTATCATGTCTATATCAATATTTAAGATCAAGAAATACAGCGGCAATAACATGAGGCTAAAAAATGAAGATTAAAAATATAATGTCCGTAGACTTGGAAGATTTTTTTTGTGATCTTCCATTTGAACAATGGTCAGATTATGAAAGTAGGGTAATGAAAAATACGAAAAAAATTTTGGAATTATTTGAAAAATACGAAATTAAAGCTACATTTTTTACGTTAGGATACATTGCAGATAAATTTCCAGATTTGATTAAAGAGATAGATAGTAAAGGACATGAAATTGCGAGTCATGGTTATGCACATTTAGATATTAGGAAGACTACCAAAGAAGAATTTGAAAAGGATCTTAGAAAATCAATAGAGACTCTACAAAATATTACAGGGAAAAAAATTTTAGGTTTTAGAGCACCTTATTTTTCAATAGATAAAAAATCATTTTGGGCTATGAAGGTTTTATCAAAATATTTCAAATATGATTCAAGCATTTTTCCAGTTAAAACTCCACTATATGGTATCAGTAATGCTCCAAGAAACACATACAAACTAAATCTTGAAAATCCTTCAATTGAGGATCCAAAAAGTAATTTAATTGAAATACCTATGGCCACTCATAGAATTCCCATAATAGGAAATATTCCAATAGCTGGAGGTTTTTATTTAAGATTTTTACCATACTTTTACATCAAATACGGATTAAATAAAATAAATAAAAAAGGAAACTCATTTATTTTTTATGTTCATCCTAAAGACTTAGATCCTGATATGCCAAAAATTAAGGAATATTCATGGTATTATTATTATAATCTAAGAGGAGCAACAAAAAAATTTAAAAAAATTTTAGAAGATTTTGAATTTTATACAGTAAGAGATTGTTTAGAAATGAATTAAAAGTAATTATAATGAATTGGATTTAAAGTATTCTAGTGTTTGTTTTATTCCATCTTTAACTGAAGTTTCTAAATTCCATCCAATAGATTGTAGTTTAGAATTATCAACTACAAAATTGCCAACATCAACTTTATTTGTATATGATGGTGATTCAATATATTTTATTTTTCCATCTGTTAATTCTTCAAGTAATTTTCCTATTTCATAGAACCATGTTTTTGTAGCAGAGGAAATCCAATATAGATTTCCAGAGATGCCGTTTTCTATAATGGTTTGAATTCCGGAAATTACATCACTAACAAAAATTACATCACGAAAGAATTTACCTTCATTATAGATTGTTACATCATTTCCTTTATAAGCTTGATAAATTAAATAATTTAAAGCATTTTTTGTAGGAGTGAGATATTGCTCTCTAGGACCAAATGCGTTTGTGATTCTAAATGAAATTGCATCAAGATCATAAACGTTGTGATATACTTTGCAAAAGTTTTCACTTGTTAATCTATTAATTCCATATATTGTGGAGGGATTACATGTTGTAGTTTCATTTACAGGTAAAGTCTCAGGTTTTCCTACAACAATGAATGTACTTCCTAAAATGAACCTAGTTTTTAGATTGGATTTTCTAATTGTCTCAAGAATACATAATGTTGATTTTGCATTTACATCTACATCATACATAGGATTTTCAAATGATTGTTTATGTGATGTTTCACCTGCAAGATGGATTATTAAATTGGGTTCATGTTCTGTAATAATTTTTGACAAACTTGGAAAATCAGTCACGTCAATTTGATTTAAATGAATTTTATCACAGTCGTATATAAAGTGTGGAAGTTGTTTAAAATTTCGTGAAATAGCAATAATTTCATGATTTTTCTTTAATAGTGCTTCACATAGATGGCTTCCAATGAATCCATCTGCGCCGGTCACTAAGACTTTCATTTACAACACAAATGTATGATTAGTTAAAAACTAATCTTTATTTTTGAATTATTAAATTTTTAAAGCATTCACTATTTCTTCAAATAGGATAACAATGAACAAAATTCAACTAACGCTTAAGGCTAGAAAAGTATTCACTAACTGGCGTACGCTAATTGGTCTTTATTTTAAGACAATAAAAAAGGAAAATATAATTTTAGAAACAAGGAATAATATTAAAATCAAAATTAGGACAAACTCTACAGACATTATGCAAGTAGCTACTATATGGTTGGCAGAAGATTATAATATTCCAGAATTTGACATTAAAAAAAATGATATTATTATAGACATTGGATCTCATATTGGTTTATTTTGTTTATATGCATCTCAATATTGTAAAAATGGAAAAATCTTTTGTTATGAACCAGTAAAAGAAAATTTCTATATTCTAATAGATAATTTAGAATTAAATAAGATTAAAAACATAATTCCATTTAATTCTGCAGTAAGTAATCAAACAAACAAAACAAAGATTTTTCTTAATTCGGATGATTCTGCACATAGTATTTTTGATTCAGGAAAAAATTCTATTGATGTAAATTCCACCACAATTAAATCAATATTTGATGAAAATAAAATTAAGAATTGTAATTTGTTGAAACTAGATTGTGAGGGTGCAGAATATCAAATAATTGATTCAATTCCTTCAGAATACTTTTTTAGAATTGATAAAATAATAATAGAATATCATGTAGCAACTAAGAATCCAGAATCATACAAAAGATTGTTAAAAAAATTAACAGATAATTCATTTAAAACAAGAATCGAAAAAATTTCCGATGATATGGGAATGATTTACGCATTAAAGTTGAATAATACAAATTAATTTCAATATTTTTCAATAGTTTTTATTAATTGTAAAGTGATAGATTTCCAATCATGGGATTTTGCAAATTTTAATGCCGAATTTTGATAATAATTCCTATTTTTATAAACTTCATCTATAATAGATATAAAATCAGAATTTTTTTCAAAAGAAAAAATTTTTCCAGCGTTTGAAATATGAATAATTTCCTGATGGGGTTCAATATCAAAAAGAACTAAAGGTTTACCACATGCCATTGCTTCTAAAGTTGGAACTGGACATACCTCAAAAGTGCTTGCAGATACATAAATATCACATGATGAATATCGAAGTTTTAATTCAGTATCATCAATTCTTCCTGTCAATTCAACATAATTTTCAAGTTTCATTTTTTTTATCAAATTTTTAAGTGTTAGTTTTTCTTCTCCAGTTCCTACAATTTGTAAATGTGCATCAGGATATTTTTTTAATAAATTAGGCATAAACGAAATTAATAGAGAAGCTTTTTTGTATGATCTTAAAGCGCTAACAAAGAGTAATTGAGGTTTACCTTTTTTAAATGGTCTAGGCAATTCTGTATTGTAAAAATTTGTATTAACTCCATTGTAAATAACTTCTGCAGATATATCACCTATCATTTTTTTCATTTGATTTATTCCTGCTTGAGAGACAGACATAATTTTAGAAAATCTATTTTTGTATAACATCATAGAAATTTTAAAATTTATTCTTTGGAGTCGGTTTGATGCTCCATGATAATATAAAATAACAGGTTTATTTGGTTTTTTTGTTAGTAAACAATAGCTTGGATATGATTGATGTAGAAATATTATATCGTAATTAAGAATTTTAACTCCATGTAAAAACAATTGGAACTTATTTAATATTACTTGTTCTATATTTTCAGGTGGACTAGAAGTAAATTGAAATGCACCTATTCCAGTTTTATATCCCATTTTTTGTAATTCAATACATAGATTATTGATAACTGTAGTATGACCAAAATCTGCAGGATATTTTCTTATAATCATTAAAACTGATTTTTTAGACAATTAAGAATAATTGTATGAGTGACACTTATTAATTTATGATGAAGGCTCTGATTCAATGAGTAATAATTTAGGAAAAACAATGATTACTGGAGGAGCAGGATTCATTGGAAGTCATCTAACTGAGAAATTAATTAAAGAAAATAATGAAGTTGTTGTATTAGATAATTTATCAACTGGAAACAAATCAAATTTGGATTTTTGTAAAAAAAAGAAAAATTTTAAACTAATCATAGAAGATTTGAAAAATCAAAATCAGGTATATGAACAGATTAAAGACATGGATACAATTTTTCATATGGCTGCAGATCCAGAAGTAAGAACAGGTTTTTCTGATCCAAAATCAGCATATGAACAAAATATTCAAAATACGTTTCAATTACTAGAGAACATAAGAAAATCCAATGTCAAACAAGTGGTTTTTGCTTCATCATCTGTTGTATATGGTGAACCAAAAATAATTCCCACTCCAGAAACATTTGGACCATTACTTCCCATTTCCATATATGGAGGGACAAAATTGGCATGTGAAGGTCTTATTTCATCATACTGTAATAATTATGGCATTAAGGGAACTATCATAAGATTTGCAAACGTGGTTGGTTCAAGATCTAGACATGGGGTGATTTGGGATTTTATACAAAAATTAAAAATCAATAAAAAAGAATTAAGTGTATTAGGCAATGGTAAACAAACTAAATCATATATTCATGTGAATGATTGTGTAGATGGTTTATTATTTTCATTAAAAAATACTAAACAAAATGTGGATGTATTTAATCTTGGCAATCGTGATATGATAAATGTATTAGATATTGCATCAATTATTTGTAAAACAATGAGCTTAGAAAATGTCAATATAGTTACAGAAGGAGGAACTGGTGATGGCAGAGGATGGATTGGGGATGTTAAAGAAATGAATTTAGATATTTCAAAAATAAATTATTTAGGCTGGAATCCTCATGAAAATAGTAAAGCCTCAGTTGAAAAGGCAGCACTAGAGATCTATTCAGAATCAATTTGAAGATAACTTTAATGGCTTATAATCATGAAAATAATTAATTGATAGTATGGGTTGGAAGAAAATTACTAAGAATTTTTCAGTTTTAAAAGAAATTTCTTTTTTAGGAGTTGGGAATATTATTCCAACTATAATTGCAGCAGGTTTTTGGTTTTATATTGCATCTTTAGTTGGAGATAAAGTTTATGGTGAAATAACGTATTATCTTACAATTGCAGGTATTGCTAGTGGAATTACAATGTTAGGAGCTCCCAGTACATTGAATGTGTACGCAGCAAAGGGAGAGAGGATTCTTCCAACATTGTCTGCAATTGTATTTACAATATCTGCAATAGGAGCAATCACAGTATTTTTCATAATTTATAATCTTGGAGCAAGTATTCATGTTTTTAGTTATGTAATATTTGCATTAATTACAGCCGAATTTCTAGGAAGAAAATTATTCAAGACTTATATGAAAATGACAATTATACAAAAGGGATTAATGGTTTGTTTTGCCATTATACTTTATTATTTAATTGGAAATGATGGAATAATTTTAGGTATTGCATTATCATTTGTGCCATTTAGTGTATTGTATTTGAAGGAATTTAGAAATAACAAAATAAATTTTACAGATTTGAAACCTAAAAAAAAGTTTATTCTAAATAATTATTTATTACAATTTTCAAGAATGTTTTCATCATCAGTAGATAAAATAATTATTGCACCAGTTTTTGGCTTTGCAATTTTAGGAAATTATGCATTAGGAATGCAATTTTACATGGTTTTTTTGATCATACCCAGTATAATTTTTCAATATATTGTTCCACAGGATGCAAGTGGTAATCCAAGTATTGTTTTAAAGAAGATCACAGTTTTAGCATCAGTAGGAATTGCAGTTTTAGGAATAATTTTTTCTCCAGAAATCATAAAAATTATGTTT